>Ga0163144_10029510_pt1 | contig 10521 bp, 8 predicted proteins | sample OliLak19BULKMAT1_FD_123175 | JGI IMG/M metagenome (GOLD analysis project Ga0163144, IMG submission 123175) | Freshwater microbial mat bacterial communities from Lake Vanda, McMurdo Dry Valleys, Antarctica - Oligotrophic Lake LV.19.BULKMAT1 | ecosystem: Environmental > Aquatic > Freshwater > Lake...
CATTTGCACACACGATGAAGTTAAGCTCTGGATCAAGCACCCTGCCCGGCCCAAATAGCGCGGGCCAGGTTGCCGCCACATCGGTTGTGCCCGTTAGCGCATGACACACCCAAATAACGTTGTCACCCGCCGCATTTAAAGTGCCCCAAGTTTGATAGCCAACCGTTGGTGCGGCCAACAATTCGCCCGAATCAAGCGCCAGCGCGTGCTCCGGGGTGAATTGCCGCAGCGTTTTGGGCAGATGCTGTGCAATGCCGCGCGCACGCCAGTTTGCTTGCCCCGGCGCGGTGTTTGGATAGGCCGGTTCAATATCCAAACGACCACGCAGCTCGCTATCAAAATGCTCCTCAAAATGTAAAGCGCGATTAAAACTGCTCATGCAGACTTGGCCAACACCACCGGCGCAGCGGGCAGGCTCTGTCCGACAATTTCTAGGCCGGCCGCAAAATCAGCAATTAAGTCTTCAATATGCTCAATGCCCACTGAAATACGAATCAGCCCAGGGGTAACGCCCGCGCTCTGCTGCTCTTGTTCACTGAGCTGCTGATGGGTGGTGCTTGCAGGTTGAATCACCAGCGTTTTCGCATCGCCCACATTGGCTAAGTGGCTGGCAAGCTTCAGTGAATTGATGAGCGCTGACGCGGCTTCTTTACCGCCGACTACTTCAAACGTAAACACCGAACCAAAGCCGTGCTTGAGATATTTTTTCGCGCGCAAATGATTGGTGTGATCGGTAAAGCCTAGATAGGTAACTTTGCTAATCAGCGGATGCGCGCGCAGCCAGTGCGCCAGCTGATGCGCGTTTTGGTTGTGTCGTTCGACCCGCAAGCTCAGCGTTTCCAGGCCTTGAATTAGCAAAAAGCTGTTAAACGGGCTTTGGCACGGGCCTAAATCGCGTAAACCTTCAACCCGCGCGCGGATCGCAAACTGGATATTGCCAAACGGGCCTTTGGGACCAAAGGTTTCGGAGAAAACTAAGCCGTGATAGCCCGGTGCCGGATTTGAGAACAGCGGAAATTTGCCGTTACCGTAGTCAAACTTACCGGCATCAACAATCACTCCGCCGACCGTGGTGCCATGCCCGCCGATCCATTTAGTGGCGCTCGCCACCACAATATCGGCCCCGAAATCAATCGGCCTGCACAAATAGCCGCCTGCGCCAAAGGTGTTGTCCACCACCAGCGGAATGCCGTGTTCGTGTGCAAGTGCGGCAATTTTTTCAAAATCTGGCACGTTTGCGCCCGGGTTTCCGATAGTTTCCAAATACAGCGCTTTGGTGTTTTCATCAATCAGTTTGCGAAATGATTCCACATCATCGCCTTCGACGAAACGAACCTGGATGCCCAAGCGGGGCAGCGTGACTTTGAACTGATTGTAAGTGCCGCCATACAGCAAGCTGGTGGAAACGATGTTGTCGCCCGCTTGCGCCAGCGTGGTAATCGCGACAAATTGCGCGGCTTGGCCTGAGCTCGTCGCCACCGCCGCTACGCCGCCTTCTAGCGCCGCAATACGCTGCTCAAACACATCGGTAGTTGGATTCATAATGCGCGTGTAGATATTGCCAAACTGCTGCAAAGCGAACAGCTTGGCACCGTGCTCGGCAGAATCAAATACGTAGCTGGTGGTTTGATAAATCGGCACAGCCCGCGCATTAGTGCCGGGTGCTGGGGTTTGTCCAGCATGCAGTTGCAGAGTTTCAAATCGGTGGTTACTCATGTTGAATTCCTTGTCTTTGGTGAGTGTCTTTGGTGAGTGTCTTTGGTGAGTGTCTTTGGTTGGGGGACTTTGGTTAAGCGCATAGTTCATTGGGAGGTGATGATTGGCAAAATTTGCATCACGGACGATTGAATTACTTGGAAAGCTTTCATTGTTTCAGACGTCCGAACGTCTCTAATATAGACGTCTAAACATCCAGACGTCAAGCCGTCCAGTCATATTTAATGTTGACAGCAGATACAGACCGGCATAGCGTTCGCTTTATCTGTGCGCTTTGGAGCCAAAATGGCCATGACTCGGTACGTCAATCCCTATATAGAACGCGGTAAACGCGCCGAAGCCACCAAAAAAGTGACGGTGACGATTCCGACCCACGTGCTAAAGCTGCTGATCGACGAGCGCACCCGTCGCCAGTTAAAAAAGCTGCGGCATGCAACCATTAGCGAGCTGCTAGTTGAGGCGTTTTTGCACGCATTCACCGGGCAGCCGCTGCCGATGGACGAAGCATTAGGCAAAGAAGAGTGAACACAGCAGAGCAAGATAAACTAGAGTCGCGCCTGAGTTCAGAGCCGCGTACTGAAGCGCAGCGCTACAAGCCGCGCGGTTTTAAGAGCTGGCTAGCTGCCATTTGCGCGCTGATTTTACTTGGTTTTGCGGGCTACGCCTTAATAAAGCAGGGCGATTCGGCTAATCCAAATGCAGCCGACGTTAGCACCAGCGCGCTGAGCGCAGCGCCGCAAAACTCAGATATCGAAAGCCTGAAAGTACGCTTTAGCGATGCCCAAAAGGTCAACGCGCTGCTGCGCGAGCAAAGTTTGGCGTTAACCCAGCGGCTCAGCCTAGTGGAAGACGCACTCGCCAATATGTCGCGCGGCATGGCGCCTGCGGCCTCGACGCTGAAGCTGGATGAAGCCGATTTTTTGATGTCGCTTGCGCAAATTCGCCTGGATTTGTTCAACGACGTTGACCACGCACAGCGCGCAATGGAGCTAGCCGATAGCCAGCTAGCAGGCGTGAACGACCCGAAATTGGCACGCGTTCGGCAAACAATCGCGATTGAATTGGACGCGCTGCGCGCTGTGCCGCGCATTGACGCCGCTGGTATCAGCGTAAAATTAATCGCGCTGCGAATCCAAATCGACAAACTGCCAGTGCAAATCGGTGAAACCGGCACCGGTGGTGGGCGCATTGCACGTCTGTTAGATCGCTATCTGGTGGTGCGCCGCGAAGGCGAAGCTATGCCGGTGGTCGGGCGCTCAGCGTGGGCAGTGCGCGAAGGCTTAAAAATCGAGATTGAGCGCGCGCAGCTTGCTTTGGAGCGTCGCGCAAGCGATACCTTTGAGGACGCCCTGCAAACTGCCCACACGCTAGCCAAGCAGGCTCTGCAGGCCAATGACACCCTAGTAATGGCGTTTTTTGCCGAACTAGACAGCGTGCGCAGCAATCGCATCAATACGCAAATGCCAAATCTTGGCGCAGCGCTGACTGAATTGCGTAGCGTACGAGGCAGCACGCGCGCGCCACTACAGCCTGATTTCACGTTAGATCAACAGCCAGACGCAAGCACCGACACCGCAGCGAGTGCCGACCCGCTATTGCTTACGCCAGAGCGCAATCCGGAGCAGCCGCAAGCGCAAACTCTGCCCGAAACCGCAGCCAGCGATGCGCCAGCAATACCCATACCGCCAGCGGACGCTGAGGCGGCATCCAGTGCGCCAATGCAGCCCCCAAACCCGCAGCAAAATCCGCAATGAGTGCGTTTAAGTGGCTGTTTGGGCTTATTTTATTGATCCCGATGTCGTATCTGGGATTCGCGTTAGCGCGCGATCCGGGCCGCGTCAGCCTGCACGTTTGGGGCTGGCAGGTAGACACTACGCTCATGCTGGCACTCATTTTAATGGCGCTAGCGGCGGGGCTTGTGTATCTGATAATTTGGCTGCTCTGGCGCCTGCCGCGCTGGCTAATCCAACGTCGGGATTTGCGGCTGCGCAGCGAATTTCAGAACGGTTTGATTGAACTGATTAACGGCCGCTTTGCGCGCGCTAAAAAGAAGCTGGCCGGTGCCCGCAGCCTGCAATCACAGCGGAGCGTTGCTGCGTTAGCCGCCAGCTATGCGGCCATGCAATCAGGTGACTATGCAGCAGCCGATGAATATGCGCGCAGCAGCATCATCGAACCCGCCCTACAGCAAGCCGCACAGGTGCTGAGCGCCAAAATTAAGCTGCGCCAGCAAGACTGCACCGGGCTGGATGATTTGATTGCGCTGGCGCAAAGTGAGCCGTCGGTACTCGTGTTACAAACGCTAACGCATGGGCTTAAAGAGCGCGGCCGCGCGCAGGAAGCGCTGGGCTATTTGAGCCAGCTGGCAGCGCTAAGTAAAACCGCAGAAAGCGCACATCTAGCACCCGAATGGGCGAGCCTGCTGCGCGATAGCCTAAACCAAGCCGCCACCCTGGAAGCGCTGGCAGAAGTGTGGGCTCAAATTGGTGCCCGCGAGCGCGCACTGCCCGATGTATTAAGCCGATACGCATCCCGCGCCATTGCGCTCGGCGGGTTTGAAGCAATCGAGCAGATGCTGCGCGACGCGCTGCAAAAGCAGCCCTCAGAGCTGCTCTGGGAAAGCTTTGCCGCACTGCCAAACGCCGAACAGCAAATTGGCGCAGAACGCCTACAACTGGTCGAAAAATCGCTTGCTAAGCACGGTGAAAGCGTGGGTTTATTACTCACCTACGCAAAGCTCTGCCGCCAGCGCGGTTTAAGTAACAAAGCCAAACAGCTAGTAGAGCGCGCCCAAGCGCTTTATCCCAGCCAGCGCGGCTTTGTTGAAATTGGCGATTGCGCGCGCGCTGAGGGCGATCTAGCGGCGGCGGGCGATGCTTATCGTGCGGCATTGCAGATGGCGGTGGGCTGATAGCGGCCGACAAAACCCGTCCTTGCATTCCACCGGTCTAGCGACTCTGCGGAAAGATTACTGGTTCTGAAAAGTGAAGAAATCGAGGATTTAGCGCCGCGCTATGTCTTGCCACACCAATATCGGGTAGCGTAACCGACATGTTCAAACCCCTACTTCGCGCCCTGTCGCGCCGCCGTCTTTGGCAACGCCTGTTCCTTGCGCAGGCATTGCTGGTATTGTCCTCAATCGTTTTGCTGGTCTGGGTGCAGCAACAGCGGCTCGAGCAGGGCTTGGTAATTTATATCGAGCGCTTTGAGGCATCGCGCGCAGAAAGTTTGGTGCAACTATTGATCGCGGAGTATACGGCTGATGGTTTTCAGCGTCTGCGCATGCCGAGACGGTTTGGGCGGCTGATTGAAGCGGCAAAGCGAGATTTGCCCTACGAAGAAGTTGATCAGATTCCACGCAATCCGCCGCCGGGCGCCGGGGGCTTGCGCCCGCCGCCAGATCGCCGCGCATTTGATCGCCCTCCTTTTGAACGTTCCGGGCTGGCATTTGAATCTCGACTAAGCGTTCGCGATGTGGATGGAAATTGGCTCTGCGGCACACCTGCAAAGATGCGAGCAGAGCACATTTTTCCAATACTTGTAGCAGGCAAGTTGGTCGGCCAACTGCATTTGGCGCGCCTACCCGCGATCAACGACGAATCACAGCTGGGTTTTCTTAAGCAGCAATGGCGCGGCAGCGTTGCCATAGCCATTTGTATATTGGCGGCAGCGCTGCTGGCATCGATTGCGCTATCTCGCCGACTGAGCCAGCCTTTACGGGACTTAGAAAAAGCTGCGCTGCAGATTGCCGACGGTGATTTCGATGTGCGCGTGCGGATCAGCTCGGATGATGAAATCGGCGATTTGGCCCGGACTTTCAATCGCACTGCGAAAACACTGGCCGAAAATCGTCAACTTCGGCGGCAGTGGAGTGCAAATATGTCGCACGAGCTGCGCACCCCAGTGACTGTGCTGCGCGCTGAGCTGCACGCGTTGATCGATGCCGTCCGTCCGCTCAACCCTGCTGCGCTGCAATCCTTGCTAGCCGAAGTGGAACGGCTGGCGGCGTTGATTGATAGCCTGTATCAGCTGAGCCTGTCGGAAGCAGGCGCGTTGGATTACCAATTTACCCAGGTTGATTTGGCAGCCTTGCTAGATCAAGCCTATACCGCGCAATTCAGCGCATTTACCGAGGCCGGCGTGCGTTTGATTTTCCCCGCGCAAGCGTCCGGATATCGGGTACACGCCGATGCACGGCGCTTACAGCAAGTACTGAGCAATCTGTTGCAGAACGCTCTGCGCTACACCGATGCAGGCGGCACGGCTGAGCTGAGCTTACTAAACACGGAGCAAGATTGTGGTTTTGTCTTGATGGACAGCGCGCCGGCCGTGCCAGAGTCTTTGTTAGCGAATCTGTGTGAGCCGCTATTTCGCGCTGACGCTTCCCGTAGCCGCAGTTTTGGCGGCGCGGGCTTGGGCCTAGCAATTGTCAAAGCGATCGTACTGGCGCACAGCGGCAAGCTCACGATAAGCCTTGCGCCACAGGGCGGGTTGCGTGTGGAAGTTTTGCTGCCACGCGCTAAGAATTCCAAATGAATCGCAGCGCCAATACGCCAGTTAATACAAAGCGCATTCTCATCGTCGAGGATGAGCGCAAGATTGCTGAAGTGCTGCGAGATTATTTGCTCAGCGAAAACTACACGGTTGAGATCGTGATGGATGGCGCTCTGGTGCTAGCGTCAGTGCGCACCCAGATGCCAGATTTAATCTTGTTAGATTGGATGTTACCTAATAAAAACGGCGCTAATGTTTGCAAAGAAATTCGCGAATTCTCGACCGTGCCAGTCATTATGCTGACCGCGCGCGTGGAAGAGATTGATCGGCTGCTGGGATTGGATCTGGGCGCTGATGATTATATTTGCAAACCTTTTAGCCCGCGCGAAGTGCTGGCGCGCGTGCGTGCGCTGCTCCGTCGCACCGAGTGGATTGCGCAGCAAGAGCGGCCTTTTTTAGAGTCTGGCACAGGTTCGGCACCGCGGCTGTACGTGGATCACGCGCGCTATCAGGCGTACTTTAACGGCCAAAGTTTAGGTCTGACGCCTGTGGAATTTCGCTTGCTCGCCACGCTGTTAGCACAGCCTGGGCGCGTATATTCGCGTGGGCAGTTGCAATCGCAGTGCTATTTAGATCACCGCATCGTCAGTGATCGCACCGTTGATAGTCATATTAAAAACATCCGGAAAAAATTTGAGGATGTTGAAGCCGACGCAGACCCGCTGTGTTCGGTCTATGGCGTGGGCTACAAGCTTGAGTTGCGCTAAGTTGAGGATTGCGCCCAGATTTGCTCAAACTCGGCTTAGTTCAAGCTTTGGCGCAAGTTCGATCCAAATGTGCCCACGGAGTTCTAGTGTAATTTGTTCGCAATGTGGGCACGAAATATCCATCCTCAGTGCACATTCTTGTCCGACACTTTGACTACGACATCGGGCTAAGGACACGACTATGAACACATTCAAACGATTGAGTTACCAATGGATCTTTGTGCTAATGCTAATCGTCTCTACGCTGCTGCTGGCGACGGCATCGGCGCAACAGCCGCCGCCATTGGGCACCCCGCCCGTGCCGCCGCAAAATCCGCAAACCGACGCCAAAGTAAACTTAGGAAAAATCCTATTTTGGGAAGAACAACTTTCCAATACCGGCACGGTTGCGTGCGGCACTTGCCATCGGCCGAATTCTGCCGGCAGTGATCCGCGCACGCTAGCCCACTTCAACGTTGGCAGCACCGCCAGCACACACCCAGGCCCTGACGCGCTGTTAGGGACCGCCGATGATATTCATGCGTCCATGGGCGTGCCAGCGCACACAGCGGATGGTGGCTACAGCTTGAGCATGGTTTTCCAGACTCGGCCTCAAGTGGGCGCGCGCAAAACGCCTTCAAGCTTGAATGCTGGATTTTCCCCGCAGGCGATGTTTTGGGACGGGCGCGCAGACACCAGTTTTGCCGACCCATTGACCGGTATCGTGTTAATTCCCCAGGGCGCAGCGCTGGAAAATCAAGCTCTGATGCCTTTGCTCGACACCGCTGAGATGGCACCCGCTGCGGCGGTGGTCGGCAGCATTGCAGGCCGCATCTTCGATGTGAAACCCTTGGCGCTAGCCAGTCAGATTCCACCGGCTTTAGCGCTTTGGATTGCCGGACGCAAGTATCCAGCGCTGTTTTCAGAAGTATTTGGTACGCCCGATGTTTCACCGGTACGCATCGAATTCGCAATGGCAAGCTATCAGCGCAGTTTAAATAGCAATCAAACCCCGTTTGATGCATTTTTAGGCGGAAATACCGCTGCGTTAACGCCTCAAGAACAGCGCGGGCTCAATGTATTTCGCGGCACTGACTGCGCCGGTTGCCACGCCGGAGCGCTGACCAGCGACAACAGTTTTCGCTATATCGGCGTGCGCCCAGCCATTGAGGACTTGGGCCGCTTTAACGTGACTGCAAATGCCAATGATCGAGGCCGCTTTAAAGTGGCTAGTCTGAGAAATGTCGAGCTGCGCGCACCCTTTATGCACACCGGAAAATTTAACACCTTGGAAGAAGTAGTTGAGTTTTACAACCGAGGCGGCGACTTTAATGAGCCCAATAAAGATCCGCGCGTACGGCCACGCAATCTAACCCAAGGCGCTAAGGCAGACTTACTCGCATTCTTAAAGCGCCCACTCACCGATCCACGCGTGAGCGCAGAACAGGCGCCGTTTGATCGCCCAAGCCTTTTTAGCAGCTCTGAGCGCGTTCCGCTGATTATAGGCAACAGCGTTGCCGGCAGCAGCGGAAGCCCGAATATTTCTGCCATTGAGCCGCCGATACTAGGCAGCACGAACTTCACCGTTGCGCTAACACAAGCGCGTGCTAATGCCGAAGTGGCGCTGATTGTCAGTGCAACGGATCCGGGTGAAACTGTTACAGCCACGGGGTTGCCGCTCGCTGATTTCGCGAGGGTCAATGCCGTAACAGACGCGCGAGGTTTTGCGTCCCTGCAGCTGCGCTTGCCAAATATGCAGCGCTGGGCCGGGCGCAATTTAATCGGGCGCATCTACGTGAGCGATTCCAGTGTAGCCAATGGCTTTGCAGTAACGAAGGCGTTCCAAATCACGCTATTTGGCGAGTCTGACGTGCTGAGTGCGGATGGCTTTGAGTGAGCGCCCGAGCTTAGTGGGATTGGATGTTTTCATGAGCTAGGCGCCATAGAAACGGACAGCTGTATTTCTATCACTGCGATTTGAAAAATGCTTCACATGAGCGCGTTAAGGTCGTGGCTCCCCAACACGAAGCGCAATCATGAAAAAGCTTATTTCCGCAATATTACTGGCATTGCCATTGCTGTATTCCAGCGCAACAAACGCGGTTGATGCGCATGACGGCACCATTTTGATAGTCGTTAGCGGTGAAGGCCGCGACCAAGGCAAAACTCGGCCTGGGTTCAAAATGGACGAGCTATCGCAGGCTTGGCTGATTTTTCAGGATAGCGGGCTAAAAGTAGCGCTTGCCAGCCCGCAAGGCGGCCCGGTTGAAGCCGACGGTTACAATGCGGCTGAGCCTTTTAACGCACGTTTTCTGGGCGATATAGCCGCCATGGCGATGCTGGTCAACACCCAACGCATTGATGCGCTGCGTGCTGAGGATTACGACGCCGTTTACATTGTGGGTGGCAAAGGAGCGATGTTTGATCTACCAAGCCACACGCCATTGGCCGCTATTATCGCCAAAATTTATGATGGCGGTGGTGTCGTCAGCGCTGTTTGCCATGGCCCTGCCGCTTTAGCAAACGTGCGCCTTACCGATGGCAAGGCACTTGTTGCAGGACGCAAACTAACCGGCTTCAGCAATGAAGAAGAGGACATTTTTGGCGAGCGCTGGCGGAAAGAATTTCCGTTTCAATTAGAAGACCAAATGCGCGCCAATGGCGCAAATTGGCTGGAAGCGCCGCTAATGATGCCGAACGTTGTGGTTGATGGTCGTTTGATCACCGGACAAAATCCCTATTCGACGACAAAAGTTGCCGAAGCCGTTGTGCGCGCTTTGGGTAGCGAACCGCCAACCCGAGCGCGCCACCGCGATGAGCTCAGTTTCGATTTGATTGAGCAAGTTTATGCAGGATCAAGTGAAAAAGCCGCGCGTGCATTGGCCAAACAGCCTAGCCAGTATCACGTCAAACTGATCGGATTGGTGGGGTACTACCAGCTCAAAACCGCGCAGAGTTCCAAAAGCGTTCGTGAAGCGCTAGCCGTAATGCTCCTGGCTGAGCCATATTTTACCGAACCTCAGCTAAAGCTCGGTATCGCCGAAGGCTATTTACGCCTGGGGCAAAGTGCAAAAGCGCGGCCGCTGTTGGAGGTTTTGCTGGAGGCAAATCCGGATCTCGCCGAGGCCAAACAGCTCTTAGCCAAATTGGAAGGCTAGCTGTTGTCGGGACGCCACATTGAGCACGCCGGTTCCGGAAATTATGGTGGTAAGCGTGTTCGGTGATGAAAAGTCGGTACTCGGCGCGATAGAGGCCGGCGCGCAAAGCTATATTTTGAAAGATGCTAATGCTGAAGAAATGCGTAAAGCCATCGATCAGCTGCTGGACGGCGGTGCGCCCATTTCCGCCTGCATTGCCGGCCACGTGTTGAAGCGCTTTCGTGCGACTGCCGGCCAACTTGCGATCGCACCGGTGGAAAGCCTGAGCGAGCGCGAGCTGCAAACGCTGAAATTGATCGCGCGCGGCATGAGCTATGAGGAAGTCGGCGCGGCGCTATCGCTTCGCCATCACACGATTGCCTCTTACGTGAAGCAAATCTATCGCAAGCTGGAAGTGCATTCGCGTA
>Ga0163144_10029511_pt1 | contig 10521 bp, 6 predicted proteins | sample OliLak19BULKMAT1_FD_123175 | JGI IMG/M metagenome (GOLD analysis project Ga0163144, IMG submission 123175) | Freshwater microbial mat bacterial communities from Lake Vanda, McMurdo Dry Valleys, Antarctica - Oligotrophic Lake LV.19.BULKMAT1 | ecosystem: Environmental > Aquatic > Freshwater > Lake...
CGGAATTGACGATATTTTCGGCTTGGGTTTCGCCTCGCAGCGCCCAACGAATACGCCCGTCTCCTTCGATCTGATAGTGGCCGCTGAAGGAGGGCCCTGCCGTCGTCGTTTGGAGAATCGAACCGGAAGCATTCCAATTCGCTTGCCCGCCGATGTCGGTTCTGATTTCCGGAATGTTCAGCCAAGCTGCGACCGTGGTGGCCGTTTTGGGAATCTTGGCTGGAAAATTCGCCTTGATCACGCCGCCGTCGAGATCAAGAAAGACCGGGTCTTCGAACGACTCGGCCGTTTGTTGAAGCCGCAAAGCGCCAACTCCTCGCTTGGGGTTGGTCGCGTCGTTAGTGATCACGCCGGTCGTGAGTAAGGTGTTGCCGTTGTCCAAAGCGCTGCGAGTCGCATCCTGCACCTTTGCATTGAAGCCGTTTCCCGATCCGTCCATGACGGTATTGGTAAAACTGTCGAAGTCGTAGTAGATCGTCAATCCGCCCGTCACCAACGGAGCGGAGCCGAGCGCCTGCGCGCCGGTTGACCCGGCAACGACCGTCGCCGCCAAAAATCGAAAAAAATTAGACCATTTCACGATTTCGATCCCCTTGTTGCTTGGGTGAACCAGAACCCTCAAACGACTGAAGAATCAACCGGAGCGCATCGAGAGCTAAGCACTAGTGCCTCGTCCACGATGTTTGTTCCTGTGATCGGACGCGGCGAATCAGGCATATCTCTGGAGAAAAAGCGACTCGCCGCGTCCGAACACGGGAAGCAATTTCAAGGTCGAGGCACTAGCTTGAGCCAGATGACTCCGAGGAATCAAACAACGGCGCGCGACCAAGACTCGCCCTAAAACGCGGCCCCGACGCCGTACCCCGCGATCCCCATGAAAAATAGAGAGGGAAATAGAGAAGAAAAAGAAAAGTGCATCCATCCAGTGCCAGCGAAGCCTACCCGCATTGCATTGGGCTGTCAAATAAAAAATAACGGCGAGTGGTGAGCTAGTTTTTACGCGCGCCTTCCCGGCCAGCGGACCAGATCGCGTCCGCAAGTAACGGCGGAAACGCCGGCGAGTCGATGCTGCATGCACGACAGATGCGCCAGCGCAGCACAAATGCCCGGCGGGGAGCTTACAATGCGGCGGCGAATGCGGGAAACGCTCGCGATCGAAATCACTCACGACCTCTGAGAGAACAACCATGCAGCGGCGAGACTTCTTGGTGCAAGGCGGAGCGGCAAGCATTGCCGGGGCGGCGGCGATCGGGGCGGTGGGTGCCGTGGCGACGGCAACGGCTGCCGAGGCCAAGCCTTCCGTACCGGCCGGGACCAAGTTCAAGCTGAAGTACGGCCCGCATCCCGGCATGTTCGAGAACCACGTGGGGGCCGACTATCTCGACCAATTAAAATACGCCGCCGACCAGGGGTTCACCGGCTGGGAAGACAATGGCATGAAGGGGCAGTCGCCCGAAATGCAGGAGAAGATCGGCAAGACGCTGGCCGACCTCGGGATGACGATGGGCGTCTTCGTCGCCCACGGCGATTTCGGCTCGAAGGCGTTCGTCCGGAAGAACGACAAGGACGCCCGAGCCAAGGTGGTGCGGGACGTGAAGGAGAGTGTCGACGTGGCCAAGCGGGTGAACGCCAAGTGGATGACGGTCGTCCCCGACGGCTACGACAACAACGTCGAGTGGGGCTACCAGACCGCCAACTGCGTCGACCTGCTGCGCGAGTGCACCGCCGTGTTCGAACCGCACGGCTATGTCATGGTGCTAGAGCCCCTCAATTGGTTCCGCGATCATCCAGGGCTGTTCCTCCACAAGATTCCGCAGGCCTACGAGATCTGCCGCGCCGTCGACAGCCCGTCGTGCAAGATCCTGTTCGACATTTACCACCAGCAGATCCAGGAAGGGAATCTCATCCCGAACATCGACCTGGCATGGGACGAGGTCGCCTACTTCCAAGCGGGCGACAACCCGGGTCGCAACGAGCCGGGCACCGGCGAGATCAACTACCGGAACGTTTTCAAGCACATTCACGAGAAGGGCTTCGACGGCGTGATCGGCATGGAGCACGGCAAGTCGATCGGCGGCAAGGAAGGCGAAGTGGCGTTGGTGGCCGCGTATCGCGCGGCGGATGATTTTTAACGACGCGTCACGGGGGCAAGTAGCGCCACGCAACGCCAACCACCCCGCCACGCCCATTTAGCCCCGCCCGCTCGCGGCGGGAACGGCGCCAGCCGACGCCACAACCAAAAAAATTCAACCGCGAATCACGCGAATCCCCGCGAATAAAAAAAGGGAGCGATATGGCAACCACGCCATATCGCTCCCTCCTCTATTCTTATTCGCGTCAATTCGCGAGATTCGCGGTTCTTCTATTTTCTGGCCGATAGCTGACAGCCGACGGCCAGCCTCAGCTCTTCTTCGCTTCGAGTTCCTCGATCACCTTCAGCACCGTCGTCGGGTCCTTCGCGGCATCGACTTTCTCGTTCTTGTAGGCGATCTTCCCATCCTCGTCGATGACGAACGTCCAGCGCGAGGTAATGATCGTGTCGCCGCCGCTTAGCAGTTTCACGCCGAACGCCTTGGCGATCTCCCCCTTCGGATCGGCCAGCAGCGTGAAGTTCAGATCGTGAGCCTTCTTGAACTCCTGGTGGCTTTCGACCGTGTCGCCGCTCACGCCGATGATCTCGACTTCCTTGCCTGCAAAATCCTTTTGCATATCGCGGTAGGTGCATGCCTGCTTCGTGCAGCCGGGGGTCATGTCCTTCGGATAGAAGTAGAGCACGACGATTTTCTCGCCAACATGGTCGGCCGACTTCCACGGCTTCCCTTCGTCGGTGTCGCCGGCGAACTCGGGGGCCTTGTCGCCCGGTTCGAGAACGACCGGCTTCGCTTCGTCAGCGGCGGCAGGCGAGACGACCATCGCCAGCGCAGCCAAGCAGGCAAAGAGGGTGAGTGTGTGGGACATAGGAGGCGCCTCCGAAAGGTGGGTGAGCGGATGCTCAGTGAAGGATGGTGCCGGACCCTCGTCGATGGTTCGGCGCGAGCGGCTATTCAATTTACCGGCGGGACGGAGTAGGGACCAGTCGCCACAACGGTATGTAAGTTGCCCGCATTAGGCTTGGGATTGCCATGAAAGATACGCTACCCAGTTACGCCGAGCGACTCACCGCCCTCCACCTAGCGCTGGAAGAGGATTTTCGCGACATCATCGGTCGCTTGCCCTGGCTGGGGCATGAATCGGTCGTCGACGCCGGCTGCGGCGAGGGCTTTTTCACCGAACTGCTCGCGGAGCGATTGCCCGATGGAGTTGCCGTCGGACTCGACAAGTCGCCGGCGTTCCTCGCCGCGGCTGAAGAGCGACTTCATCCGTTGATCGACGCCGGCCGCATACGACTGGTGGAGGGGAACGTCGAGCGGCTCCCCTTCGACGACGCCACCGTCGACGGCGTTTGGTCGGCTCACAGCATGCAGAGCTACCCCGACTTGCCCCACGCGCTGCGGGAGTTCCGTCGCGTGTTGCGCGTCGGATCGACGCTCGCCATCTTGGAGACCGACAACGTCCACTCGATTATGCTCTCCTGGCCGCCCGATTTAGAACTCGCCGTGCGCCAGGCGGAGCACCGCGAGATCGGCGACGAGGATAGCTACATCGGGACCTATTTCCCGCGGTTTGCCCAGCGTCTGCTGCGCGAGGCCGGCTTCACCCAGATCGCGCGCGAATACGTGCTGATCCACCGGCAACAACCGGCGGGCGAGCAACTTGAGAAGTATATGGAACTCTATCTCAAGTTTCTGCTGGACCAAACCGGCGCGCGGCTGAGCGACGCGGCGCGCGATCGACTCGCTCAGCTCGCTGATCGCCGCTCGTCGACGTTCCTCGCGCGCCAGGAGAACTTCTTCTTCGGCTCGCTGCAGGTGCTGCTGACGGCTCGCGCGGAGTAGTTCGAGGAACCCGCCAAATCCTCCGATGCCCTAGCCTCCCGGCAAAGATCGTCAAAAAACTTGTAGAATCCTACCGCCTAGTGGAGTAGGCAATAGCGTGTCCATCGCTTACATTGACGGCGAAATGGCCCTGGTTTTGCTGGATGAAATGCCGGCGCAGGGGTCGTTACTCCTTGTCCATTCATCTGAGCGAGTTTCTGTTGCTCAATGGTTTCGTCGCCCCTAAACGGGCGTTCTCTGCATCGACTAGCATGAAAGGGAGCGGCGCATGCGTTCGATTCTGAATGAGGGGATGTGGTTTCTGGCCCAAGCGGCCGGCGGCGATGCGGCAAGCGACGCCGCGAACTTTCGGCCGACGCTCTGGTATGTGGCGCCGATTGCGTCGGCGCTCGCGCTCATCTTTGCCGTTTACTTCTATAAGAAAATGATGGGGGCCAACGAAGGAACGCCCCTGATGCGCGAGATCGCCCAGCATGTGCGCGAAGGGGCGATGGCGTATCTCAATCGGCAATATAAGGTCGTCACGCTCGTCTTCATCATCCTCGTGGTGATTCTCGCCCTGTTGGCGAAGGCCGGCATTCAGAATCCCTTTGTGCCGATCGCCTTCCTCACCGGCGGTTTCTTCTCTGGACTATGCGGCTACATCGGGATGCGGACGGCGACGAACGCCTCGGCCCGCACCGCCCAAGGTTGCAGTGAGGGACTCAACCGCGGGCTGCAAGTCGCCTTCCGTTCCGGCGCCGTCATGGGGCTCGTGGTGGTCGGCTTCGGACTGCTCGACATCTGCCTCTGGTATTGGGTGCTAGACGCCTTCGTCTACACGCCGGAGCATATGACCAACGGCTGGACCGCCTGGGGACTGCAGCTCGTCCCCGCCGGAACGACCGACATCGACAAGCTCGTCCAGATTACGACGACGATGATCACCTTCGGCATGGGCGCCTCGACGCAGGCGCTCTTCGCTCGCGTCGGCGGCGGCATCTACACGAAGGCGGCCGACGTCGGCGCCGACCTCGTCGGCAAGGTCGAAGCAAACATCCCGGAAGACGATCCCCGCAATCCCGCCACCATTGCCGATAACGTCGGCGATAACGTCGGCGACGTCGCCGGCATGGGCGCCGACTTGTACGAATCGTACTGCGGTTCGATCCTGGCGACGGCGGCGCTTGGCGCTGCGGTCGGCGCGCACCACATGGCCGACGGCGGCGCGATCAAGGAAGCGATCGATCTGGTCATCGCCCCGATGATCGTCGCTGGCATCGGCACGCTGCTGTCGATCGTCGGCATCTTCATGGTGCGGACTCGCGAAGGAGCGAGTCAGAAGAACCTGCTCAAGGCGCTGCTCATCGGCACGCTCGGCAGTTCGGTGTTCATCCTCGCCGCGCTGGCGGGACTCGCGCATTTCGGCGACGGCCTCCTCTCGTGGGGCGTCGTCGGCTCTGTGGTCGCCGGACTCGTCGCCGGCGTCATCATCGGCCAATCGACCGAATACTACACCTCGGACGAATACAGCCCGACGCAAGGGATCGCTAAAGCGGCCGAAATGGGGCCGGCGACGACGATTATCGACGGCCTAGCCACTGGCATGTACTCGACCGGCGTTCCGGTCATCACGATTGTGGTCGGCATCATCGCGGCGTTTGGATTCGCGGGCGGGTTCGCCGATCCGAACATGGGCCTCTACGGCGTCGGCTTCGCCGCCGTTGGCATGCTCGCGACGCTCGGCATCACGCTGGCGACCGACGCTTACGGACCGATCGCCGACAACGCCGGCGGCAACGCCGAGATGGCGCACCTCGCGCCGGAAGTTCGCGAACGGACCGATGCTCTCGATTCCCTCGGCAATACGACCGCCGCGACCGGCAAGGGCTTTGCCATTGGCTCGGCGGCCCTCACGGCCATGGCGTTGCTCGCAGCCTACATAGAAGAAATCAAAATTTGGGTCGGCAAATTAGCGACCGGCGAGGAAGACAAGATCTACGAGATTGGCTCCGTTAAATTCTCGGCAGATCAGACCATCGCACAGGCGGAGGACATCGTCTTCGTCGCGCAAGCGGAAATTTCGCATTTCGTCGACGCCTACGACCTCGACATCATGAATCCGTTGCTGCTCTGCGGCATGTTTATTGGCGGCATGATGGCCTTCGTCTTCTGTGCGATGACGATGAAGGCGGTCGGCAGAGCGGCAGGCGCCATGGTGAACGAAGTCCGGCGGCAGTTCCGCGAGATTCCGGGCATCATGGAAGGGACGGGAAAGCCCGATTACGCTCGCTGCGTGGCAATTTCGACCGCTGGCGCCCAACGCGAAATGGTCGTGCCGTCGCTTCTGGCGATCGCCGTTCCGGTGGCGACGGGCCTGGTGCTCGGCGTTCCCGGCGTGATGGGGCTGCTCGCGGGGGGGCTGACGACCGGCTTTGTCCTGGCGACGATGCTCAACAACGCCGGCGGCGCGTGGGACAACGCCAAGAAGCATATCGAGCGCAGCGGCAAGAAGGGGACCGAAGCCCACAAGGCGGGCGTCGTCGGCGATACTGTCGGCGACCCCTGCAAAGACACGAGCGGCCCCGCGCTGAATATCCTCATCAAGCTGATGGCGATGGTCAGCGTCGTCTTCTCGCCCGTCGTCGTGAAGTTCTCGCCGCAGATCCAGGAATGGCTCGGGATCGTCTCGAAGGTCACCGGCGTCGAATAGGACCTGCAGAGCCTCTAACTGCAACTAAACTCGCAGCCTAGCGAATAGCCCCGACCTAGCTAGGTCGGGGCTATTTTCGTTTGGCGCTGCGCGCTCACCGCCGCCATTGCAACTGAAAGGACAATCCCAACCCAGGATCAAACTCCACCTCATCCGTCCGATCGTCCGTAAAGCTCGTCCCTTGGAACAACTCACGATCGAAGAGGTACGCCGCGGTCAGCTCCAGCGTGAAGCCCCGAAAGAGCGAGCGTTCCAGCCCGACGGCGGCGCGTTGGTCGAACACATAGAACCGCTGATCGTCCTCAAGACGATCGGCAAGGAAGTAGGTCTCGTTGTTCGTTCGGTAGTAAGCGAGCAGCGCGAAGTCTTCGCTGATCGTCCGCCGCACCCGCGCGTCGAAGTTCGTCAGCGGCATGTAGGTAGCGGTGAACTGCCAGTCGTCGTTCGGCCGATAGTCGACGGCGGGGGGCAAGCCGATTTTCGCCTCGAACTGTTCGTTAGGGCGCCAGACGTACGCGACACCGGGCAGCGGGTAGGGAAGCTGCGACGTCGGCGAGTAGAAGATGCTGAAGTTCCAATCGTCGCGTTCGTTCTTCGCCGGCTTGTTGTAGAACGCAATGGCCGTCAGCGTCAGGTCCCGCGTCGCGGCGTACGGCTCGTCGCTCGCGGAGCCGAACATCGCCGTGCCGCCGATCGTCGCGCCGCTCGCCAGCGGGCGGATGTTCATCACTCCCGTCTGCACCGACCAAAGTTGGCTCGGCACGCGCTGCCCCGAGTCGGGCAAGATCGCATCGGTGGCGAGTTCGAGTCGATCGACCTTGGCGATGCCGATCCAAAGCGGCTTCCCTTCCGCCGGCATCGCGAGCGGAACGGAGACGCGGGCGAACTCGGCGTTCATCGCGAGTTGCGACGCCTGCCCATCGACGTCGACCTTCGGCGACCAGAAGCCTCCAAGCGCCACAGGCGATCCTCCGCCGAACGGCCCCTTCGACTTCGACCGCTGCGGCGATCCGATGGCAGTCTCATCGCCGTCGACTTCGCCCTCCAGGAGCGAGTCCTCATCCAATGGGCCGATCGCTGAGTCGAGCGTGAACTCGGGCGCGGGGCCGACTTCCTCGACCGGCGGCAGCGGCGTCAGCTCCAACGGCGCTTCGTACCAGTTGGGCGCCGGGAGAGGCGGTGGCGGCGGAACCTCCGGCTGAGTTGGCGACTTACCCTGCTGGCTAGCGTTCTGCTGCGGCGCGAACAGCGCCGGCGGAGAGGCAGACGACGTTGGCTCTTGAGCGCCGACCCCCGCAGCCCACATGTGGGGCCAAACCGCGACTTGCAGAAATCCCCAGAACCATCGTGCCCGCACTCAACTGCTCCGCTTCGCTGTGCCTACCGCCCGGGCGGAGAAGCTACTCATTGGCGCCGAGGTCAACAATGGAGATCGTTGCTAGCAGCCGATCGCGTGGCGTTTTTTACGACTTCTTCACACGCTCGTACGCGGCGAGCGCGGCATCGCGGGCCTCGTGGTGGTCGACGATTGGCTGCGGATAGTTCTTGCCGAGCTCGACCCCAGACGCTGTCAGTTCCTCGGCAGGGGCGGTCCAGGGCTCGCGCAGCCACTTGGTCGGCAGCTGGGCGAGTTCGGGAACCCACCGCCGAATATAGTCGCCGCCGGGGTCTGCCTTCTCCGCCTGCATCGTCGGATTGAAGACGCGGAAGTAAGGCGCCGCGTCGGCCCCGCAGCCGGCGGTCCATTGCCAACCGAGCGTGTTGTTGGCAAGGTCGGCGTCGACGAGCGTCTCCCAAAACCACTCGGCGCCGCGCTGCCACGGCAGGCGAAGATCTTTGGTCAGAAACGACGCCACGACCATCCGTGTTCGATTCGGCAAGTAGCCGGTCGTCCACAGCTGCCGCATCGCGGCGTCGACGATGGGGAACCCCGTTTGGCCGCGCTGCCACGCCCGCAAATCCTGCTGGCTTCGCCGCCACGGAAAGCTGCGGAACTGCTCGCGCAGCGGCTCCGTCGGCGTCTGCGGAAAGTGGTACAGCAGGTGATGCGCGAACTCGCGCCAACCGACTTCCTTCAGAAACACTTCGGCGCCTTTGCCGCTCTTCGACTTCAGCGCCGGCGACTTGGCGAGTTCCTTCTCGACCGCCGTCCAAACCTGCCGCGGGCTGAGCTCGCCGAAGTGAAGATGCGGCGAGAGTAGCGACGAACCATCGACGTCGGCCCGATCACGATCTTCGTGATAGCGTGAGACCGCCTCCCCGATGAATTGTTGCAAGCGGCGTTCGGCCGCGGGGGCGCCGACGTTCCAGGTGTCGTAGAAGCCAGCGTCCCAGGGGATGCTTGGCAACAACTCAAGCTCATCGAGCGGCAATGATTTGGGCCACTTCGCCGGCGACGCTGCCTCGCGCGGAGTGGGCAACGTCTCGTGCCGCACGTCGGCCGTAAGGCACGCTTTCCAGAACGGCGTGAACACCTGATAGGGGGCGCCCTGCTTCGTCGCCACGGTCCATGGCTCATGCAGGAGCGACCCGTTGAAACTCTCCGCCTGCACGCCGCGTGAAAGGAGCGTCGCCTTCACTTGCTTGTCGCGCTCGATCGCCGCCGGTTCGTAACGGCGATTCCAATAGACTGCCGTCGCACCCGTCTCTTCCAGCAACCCGTCGAGCGCCGCCTGCGTCGGCCCGCGGCGGATGAGCAGTCGCGAACCGCACTCGCGCAGCTGCTCGTCCAGGCTCGCCAGCGAATGGTGGAGCCACCAGCGTGACGCCCCCCCCGGCGGCCAATCGCCTTCTTCCTCCGGCGCCCAGACGTAAACGGGAATCACTCGCCCGCGATCGACGGCACGACGCAGCGCCGGCTGGTCGGCGATCCGCAAGTCTTGTCGGAACCAGACAATGGTAAGTGGATTGGTCATTGGCGTTACTGATTCGTCTTCAGGGTGCCACTGGCATCTTGCCAGTTCTGAAGTGGGTACTCGCTCGGCACTTCACACTGGCCACACGCCAGTGGCACACAAATCATCATTCGTTCAGATCTCGCCGCAGCTGCAGCACGGCTCGCTCCTTGGCCTTCGCCTCCACTTCGACCGTCATCGATCGGCCGAGCCAGCAACTCGGCACATCGTTTGGATCGATGAAGTCGTGATGCCGGTGGCAGCCCGGTCCGTTCCAACCCTCTTTCGGGCTGGAAAGGTGGAACAACGGCTCGCGGTCCCAGCTGGCGATCGCCTGTTCCGTCGCCTCTTCGATGGAAAGTTCGTCGCGGCAGCAGCGGTGGTGATGAACGTCGTACACCAGCGGCACTCCCTCGCGGCGACAGAGGGGCAGCAGCTCGGCGGGCGTGTAGATCTTGTCGTCATTCTCCACCGTGAGCCGTGCGCGAGCTCGAGGCGAAAGTCTTGCCAAGCTGCGCGCAAACCGCTCCAGCGCCGCCTCGCGCGAGTCATACGCCCCGCCGCCGTGGATGTTCACCGTGTCAGCGCCAATCCACTCCGCCACTTCGGCTTGGTACTCAATCTCCTCAAGCGACCGATCGACCACTTCTTCACGCGGCGAACTCAACACCACGTACTGATCGGGATGAAACGACGTTCGCACGCCCAGCTCCGCTGCTCGGGCGCCGCAGCGCTGGAAGGCGGCAATGATCGCGGCGCCCCCCGGCAGTTCCTCCACTTGGTAGCCAATCTCGGGATGCGTCTTCACCGGCAAGATCTGGCTGTTCACGCGAAACGCGCCGATCCCCAGTCGGCTGCAGCACTCCAGGGCGGCGAAAAGCGCGTCGGCGTTGGCCTGGCAGAGTTCGGCCAGCTTCGCCGCACGAGTCGCCGCTGTTAGCTTCAGGCAAGCCGCCGCCGTCGTCGTGCGGAAGCGAATCGGTTCGTCAACGAACTGGCA
>Ga0163144_10029512_pt1 | contig 10520 bp, 13 predicted proteins | sample OliLak19BULKMAT1_FD_123175 | JGI IMG/M metagenome (GOLD analysis project Ga0163144, IMG submission 123175) | Freshwater microbial mat bacterial communities from Lake Vanda, McMurdo Dry Valleys, Antarctica - Oligotrophic Lake LV.19.BULKMAT1 | ecosystem: Environmental > Aquatic > Freshwater >...
TGCCACAATGCTTCTGTTGGAAGAAGAGTGTGTCTGGGCAGAAATAGATGGGTTGTCATTACCTGTTGTATCTTCTTCTTCGTCTTCAAAGATCATCTCGTGGTTGTTGACAATTGCTACAGTGTTGCTATTGCTCCCCTTTTTGTTATCAGGTATGTCGAGTATCGCCCTCTTTGCTGATTCACTTAGCTTGGACCAAGCTATCTGATCTTCACAACTAAAAGTATTCCACTTGGACCTGGGAATCATCGCTCGTTGTTTAGGTGGCGCTCCCGGCTTCTTGTAGAGTCTATCGTCTCTCTTGCGTTCCTTTCGTCCACCGGACTTTGGGTCCCAGTCTGACTTGTACACTTCTAGAGCGGCTTGGGGATCTTCTTCATCATTGGGGTCGTCTTTGGCATCACTCTCAACACCAAGGATCGAGTGGAAATTAGCGCTTCGTCCGCCACGATTACGAGTTTGTCCGAGAGACGTGTCGTGTGGTTGGGCTGCCTGGATAAGTCTTTAAACATATTCTTTGAAAGCAATGTTGAACGGATCAGGGATTCCAGCTGCCTTTCTAGCAGTGTAGCAGGTGTCCAGAACGCCTTCGAGGTGTGTGGTTCCTCTCATCGAGTTGTTGAGAAAATTAACACACATTTGGTCACTGAGTTTATTCTCGTCAGTCTGGAGGGCTTGGCATTGACGAATGGTCTCGGCAAAATTGGTAATCCACGATTGGTTCACACCACGGTGACCCGAGTTAACAAGTTGACTCGTGTGTGCATATCGTAGCAATTCTTGACTGCACATCTTGGAGGACATCCTGTTCTGGTAGTGCTTACATAGCTCATACCAAACATTGCGTGTATCCATCGTGTCACGATTCTGGTTCACAATCTTCTTTGCTACTGGCGTTTGGCAAACATCGACTAGCACCTTGAAGAACCAGGTTCATTGTGTTTCATCAAGTCCTGGATCGTCAGGCTCGTATGGGATCATTTTGTCAGTGACTGGATCAATCACGAATTCACCCATGTTCGGATCCGTCTCGTATGGAGGCAAGATCATTGTCATCAAGTTGTGGAACATGATCGTTGTCTCGGTAGACTCTCGGAAAGGTAACCAGCTCTTGTCATCTCGGAAGATCTTGTGCTCCTTTGAGTTCGGTTTGATACTCTTGAGGAAAGAAGCCTTGGCGTTCACTTTAGAGGGTAGTTCTACTTGCCACGGAACAATTTTCTCATCGTGGCGGTAGAGAGAAATGCAAAAATGATTGAACAATTCGACCGGGAAGAAACGCATATTGAGACTGCCATTCTTCAATTGAGCACAGTGGTGATATGCCGCAATGATGATGACCGTCTTACGTTTCCACATGATCGGAATGGGGGCAGGATGAGCAACAGCGCGTGTTCGTCATACCTGGAGGTTCATAATGTCGTCTTCCGTTATCGTGATCAAATCACCCAGGAAACTTCGTACGCCCATCTGATCGAATGCAATCCATAGTGAGTTATTACCGGCACGGCGTTCAGCCGAGGAGATTCCAACGAGGTTGGCGATGGCACGATGAAGCATTTGTTCGTCAGCCGCTGGCGTGACAACATCTGGGCAAATGGCGAGTATGGCGATTAAGCCTGGAACATCCGCCATCTTGTTGCGTTATTTTTCAAGCAGCAATTAGCTTTAGCTGCAACTGTTAATCTGAAACTGAGCCAGCATATAGTCTAGAGAGTTGCCCATTGGCTCCAATGTCTAGATCAATGCAGTGGAGGAAGTCTACAAATAGCGATGACAATCGGTATGCAAATGTAAACTATGAGGTCTTACAGCTATTGTCAAAAGAGCTGGAAGAACACAAAACAATCAACAACAAAGATGGGATCGAATAGAATCTCCACGCTGTCCGTAGGCTTATTACCAAGTCTGCGTGTGAGAGTGTGTTGGGGAGAAAGATCCAAAGTACGACCAGCACCATAGGGTCGTACAATCCTACGCCAAAAGGAATACTGCCTGAGCGCGAGCCAGGCAAGACCAATGCTAACAACGGGTGTTGTTAGGAGTGGGCTGGCGTCCGTGACTCATGACGAAACACGAGTGAAATCGTCCTGCTTTCAGCTTCCACGAATGCAGGATGTGCTGTCAAAGCGACCGGGATATGAGTTTTTCACGAAGCTGGATGTTTCAATGCAGTGCTACACCTTCGAATTGGATGATGAATCAAAAGAGTTGTGTACCATTGTCACACCCTTTGGGAAGTTTACGCAGAATCGCATGCCAATGGGTGTTTCTTGTTTGCCTGATTTTGCACAAGAAACAATGGAAAATGTAATGCGCGATCTTGATGTTGAGGTGCACATTGACGTAATTGGTGTAGTCAGCTTGTTTCATCCAAGGTGGAACCTTCGAGCATCTGATTTCAGTAAAACCGCAAACGGGCAAGGACACTCCAGTGAAAACCTCTACAGTACTGCCTTCCTCGTTTGCCTTCACATTTGGGTGAAATAATTGTCATTCAAGGTGCAGGCTACATTAAATACTAGTACATTTTTTGTGGAACTGTAGAGCTATCCCGGGTACAAATTCACCCAACTTTGTGCGGAGCGTCCTTAAGGAACGGGAGCAGCCTTTATTCCGCCAGTAGCAATGTTGATAATAGCGTCACGTGTTGCAGGGATACTTACTAGTGTTGTGGCAGACACAGCTGTTAAAATCATCCCGATGGCTGCAAATGGAAATGCGTCAGGCTCTTTGGAGATGGCAGCAACTCCAAGGCCTTGCGAGGCGCAACCCATCCCCAGTCCCCTTGTCACTGGGTCATGGATACCTGCCCAATTCATGAGGCTCTTGCCATATGTAGCTCCCAAGACACCAGTGAGTACAACAAATACAGCAGCGATGGAAATGTCACCACCAAGAATCGCTGCTATCGCCATGGAAAGAGCAGTGGTGACATTTCGAGCCACAATGGAGAGGCGAACCAATGTCCCGCCGCTACCGCCAAGGCTGATCGCTCGAACAAAGGCAGCCGTTCCAAAAAGACCACCAGCACTTGAAACAATCATGGCTGTGAAGATGGTCACGAAATTCTCACAGATCAGCTGTTTGCGTGAATACATGGCCACGGCAAAAGAAACAACCGCTGGATTCAACATCCACAACAAAACGTCTCCGGCTCCCATGGTCAAGGGATTCAAAGTACCAGTTTTGTAGCTCCTCAAGATTTCCTTCATTTCAGACCCAACACCGAGAGCGATCAGTTGTATCATAAGCACTGTTACAGCTGAGCTTGTTATGAGGGGATGGATAACTTTTGTTACTTTTGCCGGCATGCGGGCAGCCCAGACAAATCCGGTAAGACTGCTAAAGATAATAGCAAGTGTTTGAATTGGAGTCACAATGGAGCCAAGATCCACGCGGATGGCTGCTACACATGCAAAGTACAACAGTGCCGATCCAGTTGTAAGGAATTTCAGTGTTTCAGGTGTGAAGGGCTTGGGTGCTGGCGCAGCTGCAGGAGTCTTGGCATTGCGCTTGGACATTTTCATCTTTGGTGCAGTTTCTGCCACTGGTGCTACATTAGCGGCTCCTCCCGCCCTTCTAATAGCTAACACAGAAAAAGTTACAGAGAAAAGAGAGTACACAAGTCCCAACGCGACGACACCGAAAGACTTGGCAATCTGAGTCGTTTTTGAATAAGCGGTCCAGAACAAGATGAGAAACAAGAAACTGTAAGAAAGCAGCGCAAACGCCGTATTACAATTGCTCTTTCGAGGCCGCCCCAGCCAATGCATACCTCTTTGCCAGATCCAATAGACGGCGCTAGCGGAAACATGGCCAACCCCGGCACGAAAAAACAAGGCATCCACTTGCTCAAGAGGGCTGATCCTGGCTCCAAAAATGATTGGATACTATCACCCCATCCAGGGTGGATTATTTGGGCCAGCACTGCGACGGCAAACAAAACCATACAACCCCCCAACTGCGATGGGAACTTGATGTTGGCAGCATTGAAGATCTTTTTAAGGCCGCCTTCAATGGCCGCCATGGCAACGACTCCTAAAATTGCTTTCACAGGTACGGTAGAAGTATCTCCTCCTCGAACGGATGTTGTTACCTTCTCAATCACGCGATCTCGCTGAAGCAACTCCAAAGAAGCTTTGGGTTCAAGCTTGCGAGACCCACGAGCCACAAATTTTGAACCTTGTAGCGCAACGGTGCTTGATGCCGAAATACAGCGTGCAAGCGTGGCAACAACGCCGATCAGCACCAGTGCGATTGTCTTTTTGGTTCCGAGGATCTTCATTTCTAGCTCTTTTTCGATTTGCTAATTGTCTCTCTAGCTAGTCGTGACTCTCTCTTGTCGTCCTTCAAAAGTGCGGCCATGGATCAAAAGATATGATTTTCGTGGGATGGGGTAGCAGCTACTACTAGCTAATAGCTAGCTAGCTAGCTAGAGTACCGGTAAAACGTAGAAATAGTACCATAATAGCTACTACTAGCTAGTACTAGTAGTACGTACGTACCGGGACAACCTGCGAGAGTTCATTTGACTGTACTAGAGTCTAGTAGCTAGTAGCTAGCTAGCTAGCTACAGTAGCTAGTACGTCGTAGGACTCACACCCTGTCCAGACCACTTTTTCAAACCGCCAGAAAAGTATCCACCAATCACAGGTTTTTGTAAATACTCTGAGTCACTGGTTATTACCCCACCAAAAAATGGGGGTTGTCTCCAGACCGCTACTCTAGTAGCAAACGCCCGACTTTTTCCCTCTGAAGTTAAGAAACATAAGGTTAAGGTGTATTGAACATTGGCAAATTGAAAGATTGGTTTAGCTTGGGAATGATGTTCCCAAATTGGCACGTCGCACTGCTAGCAGCAGCGCAGTCATCAAAATGTTTGCTACGGCTGCTATTTGAACATGCCAAAATGATGATGCTAAGCAAACAACTATGCTGATTCCCTCTTTTGTATGCCCTCCTTTGGGTGTTGTTGGTTGATTTTGTTGAGTCAATTGCCGTCGATGGACTCACAGGGGTGACCTCTGACAAGGCCGAACTTCTATCCATAATTTAGGCTGTTTTGCTGTCAATGGTGCTTGATGAGTTGGGGTGCCACCATGACGACCCACCAATTCCACCTCGACCTTGGTCATTTGTGGACCACATACCCAGGAAAAGAAGGTCGGTTGATTCCATTATGGATGAGCTGGGACCGTCTTACGTGAGACGGTCCTACCGAATGAGTAGAAGCTCTTTTTGGAAGTTGTTCGAAATGCTCAAGCCGCATCTGTGCAATAGAAGAAGGAAGGCTCGCAGGCGATTCAAGCAGAAGCATGGTGCCAAAAACAATAAGATCTCTGGGCCAATTTTGACTCAGTTGTGCCCTCTGTTTTTTTGTTGGGGGCAGACCCGAAGACATTTCACTTGTGCATGGAGTCAGTCATTCAGCTGTGTGCGACAGTGTTTGGCGTGTCGTTGATGCTGTAAATAAGACCATGTCCTTAAACATAACCTTTCCCGAAGATCATGCCGCACAAAAGAAGATTGCTGAGGGGTTCCGAAAGAACAGCCAAGCAGGCTTCGATCAGTGTGTGGGTGCCATTGATTGTATGCTCATTTGGCTAGAACGGCCTTCCGAGAAGTCATGCCAACAAGCGAAGTGTGGTTCCAAGAAATTTTACTGTGGCCGAAAGAGTAAGTTTGGTTTGACTTCACAGGCTGTTTGTGACGCTGACAGGCAATTTCTGGACGTGTCGTTGATGCATACAGCCTCGACATCAGACTTCCTTGCTTTCACTGCTTCGGGCATATGTGCCAAGCTTGAACAGGCTTGCTTTTTGGCTGTCGGAAAGGTTCTTTTTGGTGATTTGGTCTATCCAAATTGCCGGTACATGGCCACACCTTTCAAGGGTGCCAAGTCGGGAACTAAGGACCATTGCAACTTCTTCCACTCACAGCTGTGAATCAGTAAGTATCGAGTGCGCCTTCGGTCAGTTGGTGAATCGATGGGGCATTTTGCAAAAGGCTCTTCCAGCAACAATGAGCCTTGGCAAGGTCACATGTCTTGTCATCTGTTTGTGTAAGCTCCAGAACTTTTGTGTTGAAGAAAGACTGGCTCGTGTGGATGGTTCTTCCATCATCCCACCAACTGCCCAAGACTCAATAGAGAATGCTGCTGGTGGCGGAATCGGATATGACAAGAATCAAGACGGCCCTGAAGAGTTCCTGGGTGGTGGTCATCACAATCATGACACCACAGTAGCACAGCGTATGGCCTTTACTCGTCGCCGACTTGGCAATGAGATCTTACCACGGGATAAGATGCATGATCAGGTCTGTGCCGGCGGCTTTCAGCGGCCAACACCTCGCACATGGTAAACCGGTGGGTGAGTAGGTAGATAACAAACAATAGAAAATTGGCATTACTTTATTGTTTACTTGTATCCTAGGCTTCACGTTGTTTTCTACACGCATGCTACACTTGTACAAATGAAATAGTAAATAGTAAATCAAATCTTAAATCAAATTCCTACTACTGTGTTCTTTTAACTGTGTCTAGAATTCTTTCTCTTCGTTCGTTGTCGTCCTCTTCCTCCTCATTGTCGCTCTCACTCTCAATAGCAAGTCCAACTTCTTTCCTCATCTTGTTGATGTCTTGCTGGTGGGTGTGGATCCTGTCAGTGAGAAAGTTGATAGAAGTCCTGTAGAACTGTTATTTTCTCACATCGGAAACTTTGCCGTCTTCATCCTCTAGATCGAAGATACTGTAGCCAACTCGTACCGGTCAAGCTTCTCTTCAACCAATCGCAGTTCCTTCATCTTGTCGTTCAGAGCAACATAGGCAAGGGAGCTTCTCACTTTCTCTCGGAAACTTCTTTTGTGCTTCTTTTCCTCTTCATCATCACCAGGACGCTTCCTTTTGTTTTGAACCTGCAACGTGTCAGTCCTGACATTGTCTGAGTCGGCCGCTACTTCAGGAGACAGCGTGTGCAACACATCGTTGAGAATTCCCATCTTGTCAGAGAGATGCCATAGAAATAAATGGTGTGACTTGTGGCCGAGTTGACTCTGAATGAAGTTAGTATGATTGTCACCATCAGCTTGCCTGTTCTTGTTGCCAAAGTGCCCATACTTTTCATCTCCAGCATCACGTTGGCCAAAACCATTACCAGATTGCTCCCAATTTGCGATTATCTGCAACGGCCGACAGTTGTGTGAGTGGATACAACTTCAACATAATAAAGAACAAACTTCTTTACTTTACCTGCATCAGTTTGGCTCTTGCTTCGGCGCCTTTCTTTCGAGCGTCTTCCGGTGAGGCCAAAGGCCTTTCTGGCATGTCATTCAGTTTGAGTAAGATGCTCTCACTAAAGTCGGTGTGCAATTCAGGAAGGGCGTCAGTGAGAACTTCCCAGTCAGGGTTGTTGTGTTTGAGGCAGACTTTCTGCCAATATGTCATAGGCCTAGCGTCGTTATTGCGCGCATCCAGCTCTTGGCGATTGAGGGAACGATTCCAGTCAGCCAGTGCTTGTTGGCAATCATCCTCACACACAGCACAGCAAAGCCTTAGCCACGGAAAATTACCGGTCCAGTTGGAGGTCAACAACTTCTCTCCTTTGGCCTGTTCGGCTTTGTGGGCGGCATCGACCATCACATTGTACAAGATTCCTTCTTCCTTAACAAGAAAGGCCACGTCAACAGGATCTGTCACTGGGTTGTGAGCAAGCCAGTGAAGACACTGCTGACGGGTAAGCGAACGCTTCTTGAACTTCTTCATGTTGGGACCGCTCTTCCGGGCACGACGAATCATTTCTTTCTGAGAGAACTCACGGGTCGGCTTGAAGTTCTTCTTTGAGGGCATTTGCTCATAGCATGCGTCATCTTCGAAGTCGGAAAGCATTTGCTTTTGGTCAAGGGTTGTTAAGCCTGTAGCCATGCTGCCGAATGTCTTTGGGCAGTTATTAAGGCTCCTGTACAATCTTTCACAGTCTCCTGGGCCGGTCATCTGACCCAAGAAAGGTTCTGGGTGTTCTCCATTGTCATCATCCTTGTCATCATCATCCTCTTCCTCCTCCTCATCACTGCTTGGGAGCTGGCGTCTTGAATTTTGCGATGGAGTTCGTGGACTGGGATTCTGGAGATTGATCATTGAACCAACGGAGTCGTCCGAAGAGGGATCAATGCCATGTCCTGTTTCTTTAGTGCCAGGCCTGTGTCATTCAGGATTCAAACCAACAAGGGGACTCGCCATCATAAGACTGGACCTAGCACGAGGAGAAGTGCTGCTGTAACGAGGAGAACGAGTGGTGGCCTTTGTTGATCAGTGTCGGACGGCAACACTCGCATGCCGTTCTGTCGCAATCTGGTGATCAAGGATGCCAGCTTCCCGGGCCGCAGCCCTGCTTTGACGCTTGACATGCTTCCATGCGCCAAACATGCTTTTACTGCTGATAAAACTTGTTTTTCCAAAAGTATTGTGTTGCTTTCTAGACTGCTCGAAGCAAAACACAAACACAAGATAATCGACGCGCTGCTCCAAAGATACAGTTCAACCAAATGACGTCCCTCTGTGGTGTCATGACCCAACAGATTAGTTGTATCTTTGCAGTGCTGCAAAAAAAGTCTGTGTTGCAGTAACCATTTTTTCGATGACATTGATGACATGAGCAAAAACGTTCTAGATGGGATTAAAACTACTAGTGACTAACAGCCAATAAAAAAATAGTTTACGGCAAAACTGACGTTTTGCACATGTGTTGATCGTTGTTCTGAAAGTCGACACATTTTTTGTTGTTCCTTCTGTCAGTCGTGCCTTCGGAACCCCCAGGATTGAATCTCCCGGAAAAAAAAGGCCTAAAAAAGTTTGCACTTGCAAAAGCATTGGGCTGAAATGAGCGGTCTGGACAGGGTGTCAGGGAAACATATACCAGATTGGGTCCCGTTTGGGACGTGTTATGCCAAATGGGTGTGTGCTTCCATTTCTACCGAAAGTAGCTTCCACTAGCAAATTCATGGCAAATTCCCATGGTGCTTTTCCTACTTAGTGGCATCAAGAGAAACTTATATGATCGTTGGATAACTTTCCTTTTTCATTGGTAGCACACGGCAGCACTTGTTTGCGTGATTGTTCTACAGCAGCATCGATTGATAAACTGTGACAACGGGGGGGGCAAAGTGGCGCGACAACGTCTACCAACATCTTTTTATGAAGAAATTGATGGGCACATCACATTGCCAGCTACCAAAAATTGTCCATAAAGGCAAAAAAAGAAGGAGACGTTGATGAGAAGGAAGCCGATCCAATCACATTGACCTTGTATCAGCCAACTTTGAAATGGGCCATTGAAGCCAACAACATTTTGTTTGGTTTTGGACATTGTCTCAGTGGAATTGCCTGGCTAGGTCTGCATCAATTGATCCATTGGCTTTTCATCATTTTAAAACAGACCAAGACATCTTTTTGGCAAGTGTGACAATCAAAAAGCTGACAAAGGTGGTGAACGTCTCTAAGAAAAGAACATTTATGCCAATCCATTTGAATGGACTCAATGTTTTTGGACAGGGATGGGAGTCTATGTAGCGCTTAACTGTGATGCAATGAGTTCACATGAGCGCCTCTTTTTAAAAGAGGGTGTGAAGGAAGGTGCTGCATCAACTCGACACTGTCAACAACTACTTACCATTGTTACAAAGCACCAAAATGAGGTGTTGACACAAATGCAGCTTGACCATTTTAATCCTTATGGGCTGAGAAAGGGTTCAGCAACGCATGCCGTCTCTGGTGCTACACATACGGCATCGCTCCCATCAATAGCCAGAAGAGGAGAATTGTCTCAAGGGTTGCTGTTAGATGTTTACTGGTACTTTGCAGCAACCGGCAATCACTACTTGGGTTGCATTGTAGCATGTTTGCTTCCCAATGACCCTGGTTTTGCTACGTTGCTACCACATTTTAAGATTGCAAACCCCTTTGACAATGGGCATGTGAAAAGGGGGATGCAAATGCTTCATGGACCAGTTCTTGCCAGTTACAAAGACAAGCCCAACAACCCTACTCCTATGCTCCTTCGATGCTTTGCATGTGTAATTTATCCCGTTGGCAGCTTGATGGGCATGATGGTAAGCTTTCAGGTCATGATTTTGCTAAGTTGTTGCTGCTGCACAGTCCCCAGTTGATAGCACAACTGACACCTCTCGTGACAACTGATCCAACAGAGGGAACCATGACAGCAGCTATTGGCATTCCACCCCACAGCATTACTGCAGAGTTGCTGGCGGGTGCCTGGGCTCTGTCTCTTGCTGACAGACATCACTTCGAACTCAACTTGTCAGACCTCCTCGACAAGTCCATACAACACAAGAGGAACTGGCTTCTCAATGTTGTTGCAGTCAGACAAAGGTCTGAGAGGCAGCAAATGAAGTTCATCGCTAGGCTAGGGCTATGGCAAGCAAGAACCGCTCCTATCAGACCCACTTCCTCCTGCTTCCTCCATACGAAGCAGGACAGAAAACAGACCGAAATCTCTGGTCCCAAA
>Ga0163144_10029517_pt1 | contig 10519 bp, 7 predicted proteins | sample OliLak19BULKMAT1_FD_123175 | JGI IMG/M metagenome (GOLD analysis project Ga0163144, IMG submission 123175) | Freshwater microbial mat bacterial communities from Lake Vanda, McMurdo Dry Valleys, Antarctica - Oligotrophic Lake LV.19.BULKMAT1 | ecosystem: Environmental > Aquatic > Freshwater > Lake...
GCCATAGAGGACATCCTTTGCCTCGCTGGGACAAAAATCTTTGAGTTGCTAAAAACACAAGAAATACTCGCTGATAGCTATCTGCAACGGTTTGAACAATCCAGCACGGGGTTTGCAGACAAACAAGATATTCAGCAATCGCAAATCATTTACACTCGATTGCTGATTCAAGAACCTACCTACAGTAACTCGGGTTGGTTGCATTACCAGCTAGGACGTATCTACCTTATTTTGGGCGATACAAAAAAAGCTGAAATTGAGTTCCGAGAAGCTATTTTTAAACCTAGCCATTTAACAACTTTGGTGGCGTATTGTTTTGAACGAATGGCGTTTATTTCGTTCTATGAGTATCAAGACTCCTACCAAGCAGATGTCTACGCCAGAAAAGCAATTCATGTTTACCCCTCAGCAGAGCCACAGCAGTGGCTAATACAAACATATATCCTGCGTAGTCGCATCTTACAGTCGGGGGACCTTTTTGAAGCCATACGTTCGGCAAGAAAAGCCCTTTCCATCGCAATGCAACAACCTGCACAAAAAACGTATGTGGCTGAATCTTTGTTCGTACTAGCAGATGTATTGTCAAAGTCAACACAAGCCAACCAGGAAGTCGTAGAGGCGATACAACATTTTTTACAGCTTAGCAAAGACCCTGTGGGTATTGATGTAACATGGTCAAGAGCATTTGAAATGCTTGGTGATGCACAATTTGACCTGAAACGCTATGAAGCCGCCATTGAGTCCTATCAGCATTCGCTCCAATACAACCCATATCATCCATGGGAAGAGACAATTTACTATAGAATTGGCAAGTGCTATTACCTTCTGGGGCAGTATCAAAAAGCGCTCTCTAGCTTGTTAGAAATAATTAACAATAAAGAAAAAACGTTTGAAGCCTACTTCTATGAGTTAGTGAGTAGCATTTACCGAATGCTAGGGCAGACAACAGAAGCAGACAAATATTCTGAGATTGCAAAACAGAGGCAACTATGAACAGTGATAAAATAATTGTTATTGGTGGCGGCTTAGCAGGTTCTGAAGCTGCGTGGCAACTTGCAGAACGCGGTCACCAGGTAATACTCTATGAGATGCGCCCTAATAAGACAACAGGAGCGCATGTTTCTGAGGGTCTTGGGGAACTGGTGTGTAGCAATTCGCTAGGATCTAAATTGATAGATCGAGCGACTGGTTTGCTGCAAACAGAAATGAAAATGCTTGGTTCACTGCTAATCCGCATTGCTGAAGAAACATCTTTACCTGCTGGGGGCGCATTAGCTGTTGATAGAGAGCTATTTTCGCAAAGGATCACACAAGTAATCAGTGAACACCCTAATATCACAGTTATTCGTGAAGAAATGAAGGAAATTCCTGTTGATGTACCAACAATTGTCGCAACGGGACCCCTAACTTCCATCGCACTATCAGAAGATATAGGGAAGCTCACAGGGCAAGAATATCTGTATTTTTATGATGCCCTTTCCCCAATTGTGACGCTAGATAGCATCAGCATGGACATAGCATTTCGTGGAAATCGTTATGAACGCGGTGAAACTGAAGAGGGTGATTACATCAATTGCCCACTAAATCGCGATGAATACTATCGTCTTGTTACTGCACTTCGTGAGGCAGAAATTATAGAACTGCGCAATTTCGAGAAAGAAGACCCGCATTTCTTTGAGGGATGTATTCCTGTAGAGCAATTAGCAAAACGAGGTGAAGATACTCTAGCCTACGGTACAATGCGCCCAGTAGGGCTTAGAGACCCAAGAACAGGCAAGCGTCCTCACGCTGTGGTACAACTTCGCAGAGATAATCTTCTTGGAACACTCTATAACCTTGTGGGTTTTCAAACCAATATGAAGTGGGGGCAACAAAAAGAAGTTTTACGAATGATTCCAGGGCTAGAAAAGGCTAATTTTGTAAGAATGGGGCAAATGCACCGTAACACTTTTGTAAATTCCCCTACCCTTTTGCATCCCACAATGCAGTTCAAACAACGGGAAGGTTTATACTTTGCGGGTCAAATTACAGGTATTGAAGGCTATGTGGGCAATGTTGCAACGGGAGTTGTAGCCGCTCTAAACTTGCATAGAGAACTCACTCAACAACTTGCATGGATTCCACCCAAAGATACAATGCTAGGTGCGCTTTGTCACTATATTACACACGCCGAACCCAAGCACTTTCAACCTATGAAAGCTAATTTTGGCATAATGCCTGAACTAGAAGAAAAAACCAATAAGAACGACCGAAAAATGGCTTACTCATCTCGTGCCTTGCATGCCATGAAGCAAAGCATTGTATCTGCCCAAGATGCATTACTTAACACAAGGCTTGATGAGGTGAACACATACTTATATGAATTGGAGAGCTTATAATGCCCTTACCGTCACAACGCCTCACACAACTTCCCCCCTATCCTTTTGCAGTTATTGGAGAACGCTTACGGTCACTTCAAAAGCAAGGTATTGATGTTATTCGCTTAGATATTGGCAGTCCTGATTTGCCCCCACCCGATTTTGTAAACGATGAACTGGCAAAATCAGCACATAACGTTAAAAATCACGGGTATTCTGGCTACTCAGGTATTCCTAGCTATCGTCAAGCCACTGCTCGTTATTATCAACGGCGCTTTGGTGTTGCTTTAGACTCTGACAAAGAAGTTTTACCTGTCATGGGAAGCAAAGAAGGTATTGTAAACCTATCTTTGGCGTATTTAGATAAGGGAGATGTGTCTCTTGTTCCAGATATTTCTTATCCTTCATATGCTATGGGGGCGAGCTTAGCAGGCGCAGAGGTATTTTGGTTAAAATGCTCACCCGAAAACCACTTTCGCCCTGATATTAGCAACATTCCCAGTGACATTCTGAAACGTGCAAAACTCCTGTGGATTAATTTCCCTAATAATCCCACAGGGGAAGTGGTAGAACTTGAATACTATCAACACCTTTTAGATTTTTGCCGTGAGAATGATATTTTGCTCGTGTCAGATAACCCTTATGCTGATGTAACGTTTGATGGCTATGTTGCGCCAAGTCCTTTGCAACTTGAAGGGGCAAAGGAACACATGATAGAGTTTAATTCGCTATCCAAAACCTATAACATGGCAGGGTGGCGTTTAGGGGCTGCTGTGGGTTCTAGTGATGCCATCAAGCTGTTACTAAACGTAAAAAGTAATGTGGATAGTGGTCACTTTATCCCTATTTATGATGCAGGGGTTATCGCAATAGACCAAGTGTCAAATGTGTGGCTTGAGGAACGTAATAATATCTACGCAAGCCGTAGGGACTTAGTCATGAAATCGCTTGACCATATAGGATTAAGTGCAAATCAGCCTAAGGGAACGCTATACATCTGGGCAAGGGTTAAAGGGATATCCGCAAGTGAGTATGTAGAACGTGCATTAACCGAGGCTCATGTCTCATTGGCACCTGGTCTAACTTATGGGCCCGGTGGGCAAGATTATTTACGCATTAGCCTTAGTATTGCTAATGAGCGCATTGAAGAAGCCATCCATCGTTTATCAAATTGGTATGAAAAGTTGTAGCCCATGCAAGAAGTAGAAAATCAACGAGAAACCGCCATCATTGTAGGCGCAAATGTTAAAGGCAGTCGCCCATTACTCAACTTAGAAGATTCTATGGATGAGCTAGTTTTACTAGCCGACACCGCAGGAATTGATATTGTTGAACGAGTAACACAGGCAGTAAGCCACATCGACCCTTCAACATTTATCGGATCTGGCAAGGTAAAAGAAATCATCGAAATGCTAAAAGAGAGCAAAGTAAAAACGGTGATTTTTGATGAGGAATTATCCCCAAGACATCAACGCGAGTTAAACAAGCAGTTTGGTCAAGATGTAAAGTTACTTGACCGTTCAGCCTTGATTCTCGATATTTTTGCCCAACATGCCAGCACCCGTGAGGGTGCGTTGCAGGTAGAATTGGCACAATACGAATACCGTTTGCCACGCCTCACTCGTCAATGGACACATCTTGCCCGACAAGCAGGCGGTGGGTCGGCGCGTGGTGGTAGCGGTGGCGTGGGTCTTAGAGGTCCCGGTGAAACACAACTAGAAGTAGACAAACGAGAAATCGGCAGAAAGATTACCAAACTTAAGCAAGACCTTGATTTAGTTAGGCGACAAAGAAGTCAGCACCGTGTTCAAAGACGCAAAAGCGGTGTGCCTGTGGTGGCATTAGTGGGATACACTAACGCGGGTAAGTCTACATTGCTTAACGCGCTTTCCGATTCCAGTGTTTATGTAGCAGACCAATTATTTGCGACACTAGACCCCACAACGCGACGGATTGTGCTTCCTAGCGGGCGAGAATCTTTACTGACAGACACTGTGGGGTTTATCCAAAAGCTCCCAACAACACTCATTGCCGCATTTAGAGCAACACTAGAAGAAATTAGTGAAGCAGACTTGCTTTTGCATGTTGTTGATGGTTCACACCCCAACGTTCTCTCGCATATTGAGGCAGTTGAGGACACATTAGCAGAAATTGACGTGCCAACACTTCCAAGAATCCTTGTATGGAACAAAAGCGACCGATATCACCATGATGTTCTTCCAGAAATTACTGAAAGAGGCTATGTCGCGCAAATTCAGACATCATCTACTAAAATGAGTGGTCTTGATACGTTACTAGAAGCTATTGAAACCTCTTTAAGCGAGTTACTCAAACCCAGTAAACTCCTTATTCCTCATGAACGAGGAGACTTGGCTTCACAGTTGTTCCAAGTGGCGCGCGTGAGGAATCATGAACACACAGAATGGGGTATCATTATGGAAGTGGATTTACCCCCCAGTTTTGAAGATATTTTTGATGAATACATCATAAAGTGAGGTAAAGCATGTTCAAACGCCTAGACCGTTCGCAGTTTCTAATTCGTTTGCTTCAGCGTCTTTCTGGAATTCTTGCAAAACAACGGGGATTACCAATCATTATTGGGCTAATTCTTGTAGTTTCTGCTTTTATTGTTCAGCTTATCAATATGTCTCTAAATTTGGATAGCCTGGAGCTAGTGCATGTAGTGCTACAAAACTTAGGCATTATCTTAGCCTTGGTGGGCTTATTATTGGCAGAACCGCTAGGTCAATAAAAATTTTGGGCAGGAGTCTTCTTGACCCCTGCCCAAAATTATATTATGGCGCAAGACTAACTGTATAAATTTCGGGTCGGTAGATGGTGTGAACATAAAGTGTCATATCAGGAGATAGCGTTAACCCCGCTAAAGGAGCTTGAAGGTCTGTATAAACGACGATCTCAACTTCCTCATTAGAGCAACCCTCTTCGGCACATTGTGCGGGCTTTACACGCCCAACAACGCCTCTTGTACCCAACGCATAAGCAAAATAAAGATAGCCATCCTGCCCTAAAATAAGGTTAGTGGCATTATCCAAGCCACTGACTAACGGTTTAGGTGACGGCACTTCCTCATCTAACGAAAACCATTCTATTGCACGCCTTGTGCTACCGTTGTTTACAAAGTAAACAATGTCGTCGTTAACTACGATACCGGCAGGTGAGCGTAAACCATCTAGTAAAAGACTTGTTTCACCTGTGCGTGACACTTTGACAATGTCATTACTCTTAAAATTCGTTACAAGAAAGTTTTCTTCATCCAAGTAGGCAATTCCCCACGGTGACGAAAGACCGCCAACAACTTGTCTTGGAGCGCCCCTGCGTTGGTCTAGCTTTAAGATACGATCCGTATCGAAATCAGGAATCCATAGATCGAACCCAAGCTGTGTTTCTTCGGCGTATAGGGTATAAGCATTGCGAACCCCATAGACAAACGTTGTTGTTTGTCCGTTTTCCGCATTTATTTCATAAAGCGTAAAGTCCCCACTACATGCCGCATACAAAAACCCATTAAACCACACAAATCCATTCGGTCTTTGTACATTGCCTACAAGGACAGATAAATCAGACTGAACAAAGGGTTCTGATAGTGAGATAGACAAAGGCGTTTCTGTGGTTTCTGATGATAGGGTTGTTTCCGGAGCGGCTACAGGAGGCGTTTTTGTTGGTGCCGGTGTTGACGTTGATGTTTGGGCAAAAAGCGTAGTACTCACAATAAAAACTGATAAGCTTGCCCAGTATTTAACCATCTTCATTTTCATATTCCTTGGCTAGGTGGTTATTTTCAGTGATAGGGATTAAAACGTGAAACGTTGCGCCGGAACCCAATTGGCTTTCTACCCATATTTTGCCTCGATGGCTTTCCACAACGGCTTTCACAAGGCTTAATCCTAACCCTGAACCACGTACAGATTCAACCCCTTGTTGGTTACCCCTAAAAAATCGGTCAAAAATTTGCTCGTGAATTTCTGCAGGAATACCAACCCCATTATCGGTAACTGCAATTGCCACAGTTTTATTCTCCGTATTTAGTGAAATACTTACTATACCTTCTTTTGGAGTAAATTTGATGGCGTTATCTAACAAATTAACGATAGCTCTTTCTAATTGATTTTTATCGCCTAAAAATAGCTGATGTTCTTTTTTTACGAACGCCACATGAATATTCTTTTCTTTGGCAGCATCTAGCACTTCTTCTATGGCAGACAATATAATTTTCTCTAGGTCACACACATCTTTTAAGACAACACCTAGCCGAACACGCTCTAAATCTAAAATACCCCCGATGATGCGTTGCATTTTATAGAGTTGTCGTTCCACATTGCTTACAGAAAGCAAAATTTCAGGGTCTGTAATGTTCTGTGTTTTGAGGTCATCTTTTAGTAAATCTAGGTTCGCTGTGGCGGCTTGAAGCGGGTTTTTAAGGTCATGGCTTGTCATTCTCACCATTTCACTCTTGATACGGTCTAATTCAAGCTGATTAGAAATAAAAACGTCGTGCGTAATTGCCACAGCAGCCTGTGAGGCTAATAATTCTAATAAACGAACATCATCATTCTGAAAGAGCTTGCCTTGACGATTTGCAATAACCAATAATACGCCAATGGGCTTATTGTCAAACGTCATGGGGGTACTGATGATAGAGCCAAAAGCATCTGAAATGCCCTGAAAGAGGGGTTCCCCCTTCCAATCTCTACTATAGTTCTCTATCAACAGAGATTTATTACTTTCAATTGTCCATCTAGGAATGCTGTCTAAAGCCGTGTCATACGTTCCCAGAAAAAGGTCGGGAAGCTGAAAAATAGATACCAATTCATAACCGTTAGGGTGTATAAGATAAATACCAGCGGCGTCTGCGCCCGCCCACGCAACAGAGCGTTCCGCAATTTCATTCAACAGTTCATCAGTAGCAATACGAGTTGTGATAGCCAGGCTAACTTCATGCATAGTTTCTAGCTGTTTGTTACGATTTAGAAGGGGGAAGATCAGCTCTTTTTGTAAGAACGATACACAAATACACAACGCGCCAAATGAACTAATAGCTACAGAGATGGGGTGTATATTTAGAGCTTCATTAAGTAAAAGGCTGCCCTGCCCCACTACAAATAAAAAACCGCCTATTGTGATGAGTGAACTGGAGATAGTGCGTCTGTAATACCAAATCAAATATAAGCCAGCACTATCGTAAAACACAAATAAGAACGTGGGCAGATCCCGTAAAGATAGGTTATCTCTTTGTACTAACGGGATAAAGTTGAGTATCACAATCACAGCAAGGCTTAGCGCAACAAAGAGACTAAAATAGCGTGTTCTAAGGTTCGTTAGAACTGTAATTAGGGCATAAAACGCCACAGATACGCCTGTAATACCAATAGAAGTTACACCCAACATAAGCCTTGAAAATAGTAAATCGCGGGTAATGATTTGTGCTATTTCCCCTAGCAAATATCCTAAATTCCATAGGACAAGAAAACCTAAAAATACTGCCAAGAATTGATTGGTTGTTCTTTTTAGGTCGTACCATAAAATGATCACAAAGAAACTTAAAGAGAACGCAACAGCGAGACCGTTGGCAACTAAGACAAAGGGAAGAAGTGGTGTGGCGTTCAATGGTCTTCGTTACGCCTTACTTGCTTTTCAAATCGATACCCTATCCGATGTTCCGTTAAGATATACACGGGATTGGTTGGGTCTACTTCAATCTTTCGGCGTAATTGGCTTACATATACTCTGGGATAATACACATCGTCAATATACTCACGACCCCATACTTGTTCTAGTAAATCGCGTTGAGAAACCACTTTGCCGGAGTTTTCCATTAGTGTTGCGAGCAACTTAAATTCTGTTGGTGTTAGATGCGTGCGTTTGCCCTGAAGATAAACCTGTCGACGGTGTAAATCAATTTGTAGGTAGCCATCATCGTAGTTTTGGTCGGGGTCTGTGTTGACAATCTGTGAACGTCTTAGCAAAGCACGAACTCTCGCCACAAACTCATCCATCCCTATCGGTTTGATAAGATATTCGTCCGCACCAGCGTTTAGACCCTCTACAATATCTTTCTCTGTAATCGCTTGTGCCGAAAGCATCATTACAGGGGCATCAGAAATTTCTCTAATACGTGTACAAACGGTAAATCCATCCATGCCATTCGGCATGTAAATGTCTAGGATAACCAAGTCTGGCTTCTCTGTGTGGAACACACGCAAGCCTTCTAAACCATCGCTTCCCAGAACAATTTCAAAACCTTCGCGTTTAAGCCGTCTGCCCAATGCTTCTCTGATGTCTTGTTCGTCATCAATAACTAGAATTTTCATGCTATTTACCTACGGAATAGGCGTATCGTATGATGTGCGTCAGATAATTACCCACAGATACGCTATAATGATAATTAGGTTCATTCTACCATATTTTAGACATTGGAAGGCACACTATGAACAATCGAAGATACCACAAACGAGGTTGGCTCGTTGGGTGGGTTACCGTCTTACTACTTGGTTTAGCGGCCTGTAACTTAGGCGCATCACCAGACCAAGCCGTAGACCTAACAGCCATCCCGACCAACACAGTAGTATTAACCAGAACGTCACTCCCCAACGAGTTTCCTACACCTGTCACAATTACGCCCATTCCGTTCCCAACACGCTCGGCAGGCATTGTGACACAGGTATCCGTATTACCACCTGTTCAGTTTCCTACCAGTAACCCTATTCCTACGAGCATTTTTATTTTGTCGCCAACTTCAGGCAACATTATTGCTGGGAACATTCAAGTGGTTGGATCTGCCATCCACCCGCAATTTTTACAATATCGGCTTGAATATGGGCCCGAACCAAACCCAAGTAACTTATGGTTCCCAATTACGGGTGTTGTTCAAAACACAGTTTTGAATGGCAATTTAGGTATTTGGAATACGACCAGTGGTGGAACACCTGATGGCGTTTACCAACTTCGCTTGCGTGTATTCTTACGAGATGGTCGTCAAGAACAAACAACCGTAAACAATATCCGCGTTCAAAATCAAAACCCAACACCTGTTCCTACTAGCACGCCTAATGTGGCACGCCCTATTGCTGCGTTTACCCAAGATGTTTCTACAGGTAATGCACCACTGGTAGTACGCTTCACAAACCAGTCACAAGGTCAGATTACAGCCTACCAGTGGTATTTTGGAGATGGCGTAACTTCTACAGCAAAAGATCCCACATACACCTATCCACGCGCAGGCACATATAACATTACCCTGCAAGTCACAGGCCCAGGTGGTACAAGTAACGTTTCAAGACAAATTAGTGTAACGGGTATTAATCCTCCGATTGCTTCTTTTACATCAGATAAAGTAAGCGGAACTGCGCCTCTAAGCGTGGTATTCACCAATCGTTCTACCGGTAATATTCGTGCCTACAACTGGGACTTTGGCGATAGCAACAACAGCACCGTTGCATCACCAACCCATTTATTCAACACAGTAGGAACTTACAATGTTATTTTGCAAGTTTCCGGGGACGGAGGAACGAGTCGTGTTGTAAGACAGATTACGGTAAGCAACCCCCAAGTTCCCGCGCCAACCGCATCTTTTACACCCAGCGTTACATCAGGTGATGTACCTCTTACGGTAACGTTTACAAATACTTCCAGCGACACAGCAACTCAGTATCTATGGGATTTTAATGGTGACGGCATCACAGATAGCATAGAAAAATCACCAACCCATCAATACACTGTTGCCGGAAACTACGAAGTAAGATTGACTGTCATTGGCGCAGGTGGTCAAGCTACAGCAACGGCTCAAATTACCGTTCAAAACCCACCACAGGCCCCTGTAGCATCCTTCACAGCGTCCCCACTTTCAGGTGATGCACCCTTAACTGTTACATTTACAAATACCACGTCTGGCACGGCGACTTATGTCTGGGATTTCCAGAATGATGCCTCTCCAGATAGCACAGAAGCGAATCCTTCGTTTATCTTCACACAGGCAGGTACGTACACTGTTAAACTGACTGCAACTGGAGCCAGTGGCTCAACAAGTGCAGAGCAAACAATCAGCGTTACACAGCCGATTGTTGCCCCTGTCGCGGCGTTTACAACCGACGTGTCGAGTGGTACAGCCCCCCTAACGGTCGTATTCACCAACACCTCATCAGGCA
>Ga0163144_10029519_pt1 | contig 10518 bp, 10 predicted proteins | sample OliLak19BULKMAT1_FD_123175 | JGI IMG/M metagenome (GOLD analysis project Ga0163144, IMG submission 123175) | Freshwater microbial mat bacterial communities from Lake Vanda, McMurdo Dry Valleys, Antarctica - Oligotrophic Lake LV.19.BULKMAT1 | ecosystem: Environmental > Aquatic > Freshwater >...
CGCGAGCTCGCGTGCTCCGTCGCCCGCGGGCTGACGCGACTCACGCGGACGCGACGCACGCAACCCGGCCCGCGGGTCACATCACCGCACGCCCAGCAACTCGATATCGAAGATCAGGTCGGCCTTCGGCGGAATCGCCGGCGGCGACCCGCGCACGCCGTAGCCCATCGCGTACGGCACCATCAGGCGGCGCTTGCCGCCGACCTTCATGCCCGGGATGCCCTTCTGCCAGGCCTCGATCAGGTTGTCGAGGGGGAACTCGATGGGCTGGCCCCGCCCATACGACGAGTCAAACTCGGTCCCGTCCATCAGCGTGCCCCGGTAGTGGACCTTGACCTTGGCCGACGGCTTGCACTCGGCCCCGGAGCCGACCGTGAGGTCTTCGATCCCGAGGGAGGTGAGGTACTCACGCTCGGACCCGGCGATGCCGAGCTTGGCGGGGGCTTTGGCCGGGGCGGCGCCCTGCTTGCCGATGGGCTTGTCTTTGGACATGGGTGGCTCCTGAGTGCAACAGTAGGTGTCGAGGTGTCAGGTGCCAAGGTGCCCAGGGTGTCCGATCGTGCGTCCCTGGCACCCTGGCACCTCTCAACTCCGCACCTCCCCTGACCTGCCGATCTCCCGTACCCTCTCACCATGCGCTGGATCACGCTCATCTCCACCGGCGGCACGCTCGAAAAGACCTACGACGAGCGCACCGGCTCGCTCGAGAACCGCAAGTCGGTCCTGCATCGCCTGCTCCGCCGCCTTCGGCTCGAGGATGTCAACGTCAACATCGTCGAACTCATGCAAAAGGACAGCCTGCTCATGACCGAGCAGGACCGCCAGCGCATCCTGTCGTCGGTCATCGACTTCGGCGGGTCCCAGGAGATCGCCACAGAGTCCACCGGCATCGTGGTGACGCACGGCACCGACACGCTGGAGAAGACCGGCGACGTGCTCTTCCGCGGGATCCCCAGGCCTCGGGTTCCGATCGTGCTGACGGGCGCGTGGAGGCCCTTCGAGCTGGGACGCAGCGATGCCCAGCAGAACCTGACCGAAGCGATCTTCGCGGCCAACGTGCTCGGGCCCGCGATCTGGTGCGTTGCGCATGGGCGAGCGCTCGCGTTCCCAGGCGTCGTCAAGGACCGAGTGCGCAACACCTTCACGAAGGTGGATCAGACGCAGGCCTGACGCGAGCTCGCTGCAAGGCGGAGGGCGGCCACGGCACGCACCTTGACAACCCGTGAGCCCACGCGCAGTTCATCAGCAACCCCAGCCCCCGCTTCTGCATGTCCCGCGTCTTCCGCTGTGCCTATGTGGTGAACTCCCCGCGGAACTCCCCGGATACCCTCCCCCATGCAACTTCTCCAGACCGAGATCGGGCTGGCCGTTGAGTTGGTCGGGCGTGAGGCCTTGCCGCTGCGGCACATCATCGGGATCGGCCGCAACTACGCCGAGCACGCCAAGGAGATGAAGTCCGACGTGCCCGAGCACCCGCTCGTCTTCACCAAAAACCCGGCCTCGGCCTGCCTCTCCGGCCACGATATCGTCATCCCGCCCATCTGCCGCGACTCCTCGTGCGGCGGCGACCAAGTCGACTTCGAGGGCGAACTGGCCGTCATCCTCGGTCGCGCCGCCCGCAACGTCTCCCGCGAGCACGCCCTCAAGTACGTCCTTGCCTACACCTGCGCCAACGACGTCTCGGCCCGCTGGTGGCAGAAGTCCGGCTCCGGAGGCCAGTTCTGCCGCGGCAAGTCCTTCGACACCTTCTGCCCCCTGGGGCCCCGACTGCTGCCGACCCACGACATCCCCGACCCTCAGGCCTTGACGCTGACGACGCGCGTGAACGGCGAAGTGATGCAGCAGGGACACACCAGCGACATGATGTTCCCCGTCGCCCGCCTCATCAGCGACCTCTCCCAATCCACCACCCTCCTGCCCGGCACCGTCATCCTCACCGGCACCCCCAGCGGCGTCGGAATGGCCCGCACCCCGCCACGCTGGCTGAAGCCCGGTGATGTGGTGGAAGTCGAGATCGCGGCGATCGGGGTGCTGCGGAACCGTGTTGTAAACGGGTGACGTGCCGCCGCCGACGCCAGGGCGGGTGGATCGAAGACGCCGGCCAGCGGTATGGGTCCTGGCACAGGCACCCCCGTCTCCGGTCGCTCGCGTACAGTCCCACTTCTGAACCGAGGGACGCCACGATGAACAATCTGAGTGCGGCATGGATCAGCGGCATGGTCTGCATTGGTCTGCTCGGAGCCGTCGGCGGCTGCTCCTCCAGCCCCGGTATTGCCGTCAACGAGTGGCTGGGCAACCCCAAGCGTGAGCAGCTGGTCGACCGCGTGCAGGCCGCCAAGACCGGGCAGGAGGACGCCAAACAGCAGTTCGCCGACGCCCTCGAAGAGTTCATGGCCGTCACGCGGGCCCAGGGCGGCGAGCTGGAGCGGGTGTACTCCCGCCTCAAGAGCCAGCTCGACCGCTGCGAGTCGCGGGCCGACACCGTGACCAACCGCATCAACAGCGTCGAGAACGTGGCCGACGCCCTCTTCCGCGAGTGGCAGCGCGAGCTGGATGCGTATCAGAGCGAGAACCTGCGATCCTCCAGCGAGTTGCAGCTCCGCCAGACCAAGAACGAGTACGAGCGGCTTCTCACCGCCATGCAGCGGGCCGAGTCGTCGATGGAGCCCGTCCTCCAGGCGTTCCGCGACCAGGTGCTGTTCCTCAAGCACAACCTCAACGCCCGGGCGGTGGCGAGCCTCCAGAACGAGGTCGGGGCGATCGAGAGCGAGGTCCAGAGCCTGATCGCCGAGATGAACGCGAGCATCAATGAGGCCAACGCCTTCATCGAGTCGATGGGCAACCAGGGCTGATCGCGGATCAGCCCAGTGCCGTGGCCGCGGCCCCGAGCCCCCACGCTCCGCTTCACACACCCACCCGCACCACCTCCCGGTGCTCCGCCCCCGTCGCGTGCAGCACGCTCCGCATCAGCGCGATCTCTCGCACCTCGAACCCGCGGCGTTCCTCCTCGCCCTCCAGCGGCACCGCCAGCCGATACCCCCTCGACTCCTCCCGCAGCCGCGCCAACGTCACATGCGGCGTGAAGCGGTCCCCGCCATCCTTTCTCGCCTTGCGGGCCAGCCGCACCGCCAGACGCCGGTGCAGTTCAAGCAGCGGTGGGGGGGTATCGGTCTCAATGGCGATGAGCCGGGCCGGGCCCCGCCGCGGCAGCGTGATGAGCCCCAGGCCGGTCAGCGTGAACACGCCGATCCCAGACGCCGACCGCTGGACCGACTCGACCACCTCATCCAGTTCCTGCTCACGCCGCTCCCCGATGAACCGCAGCGTGAGATGGACCTGAGCCTCCGGCGAGGCCCGATGCTCGGGCAGAGCCGCCGCGGACCCGCCCATCGCACCAACCCGCGACAGCCACGCGCGGGCGAGTTCAATCGGCGGATAGACGGCGACGAACAGACGCATCTGGCAACCCTCGCCTCCCTCTGGCGTCCACGAGGCGGGCGGCCCAAGCCCCCCCACCAACCACCCGACGCAAACGTCATGGCCGCGCACCCAACCCAGGGCGGGCCGAGCCGGGCCTGATGGCACGCCCCGAGCGATGCCGCGCCTCACCTCGGATTATTCACCCACCCGAACGCCCGCAGCGTGTCCCGCCGCCGCGCCCTGTGCCGAACCCGCTCCATTCTGATTTGGCTACGCTCTGCCTCTCACGCATGCCCAAGCCCTCGACATCGCGACGCCGGCGCCCGCTGCTGCTGGTCGGCGCCATCCTCTACGCCCTGCTCGTGACCTGGTCGAACATCCACCAGTCGAGCCGCCCGCAGCCGCCCATCACGCGCCCATCGGTCATGCTCCCCGAGCAGGCCGGCGCTCAGACAGCCCAGCGACAGGTCCGAGTCACCTACCTCGAATGGAACACGCCCCCGCGCGTCCCCGCCGACGCGACGCCCCCTGACCCCTCCCGCCCCGCCGTCATCCTTCTCCACGGCTCGCCGGGCGATGCCGACAACTTCAACGCCCTCGCACCGATCCTCGCCGCGCGCGGCTACCGCGTCATCGCCCCCGACCTGCCCGGCTTCGGCCAGAGCCAGAAGTGGATCGCCGACTACTCCATCCGCGCCCATGCCGCCTACACCCTCGCCCTCATGCACGCCCTGGCCATCCCCCGCGCCCACGTCGTCGGATGGTCCATGGGCGGCGGCGTCGCGCTGCACATGGCCGACGACGCGCCCGATCGCATCGCCTCAGCCACCCTCATGGCCTCGATCGGCACGCAGGAGTCCGAGGGCTCCGGCGACTACTGGTTCGAGCACCTCAAGTACGCCGTGGGTTACGCGGGCCTGGTCGTCGGCGTGGACCTGCTCCCGCACTTCGGCGCGCTCACGCCCCGCTGGTTCCGCCACGCGGCCATGCGCAACTTCTGGGACTCCGACATGCGCCCCATGCGCCGAATCCTTCAGACCACCCGCGTGCCGATCCTCATTCTGCACGGGCGATACGACGTGCTGGCCGGCGTGCGCGGCGCCGAGGAAGCCGCCGCGATCTCGCCGGTGTCGCGTCTGGTCGTGAGCGACGACAACCACTTCTTGCCGGTCATGCAGGCCCCCGAGATGGCCGACCGCCTCGGACGGCTCTTCGCACGCCACGACCACCCAGGTCAGCCCCCGCTGCCGGGCGTCGCCAACCTCTCGCCCGCCCGCGCGCCGCAGGCCGCGTCCGCGTTCATCGCGTGGCTCGCCTCGCTCACGCTCCGCGCGCCCTGGTGGCTCACCTCGATCCTGATCGCCGGGCTCGCCACCCGTCACCCCCGCGCCACCCTCATGCTCTGCGCTCTGGTCATCGACACCATGACCCTCGACTTCGGCGTGGCGGCCCTGGGCGTCCTCGCGGGGTGGACTTGGAAAGACCGCCGTGAACGCAAGGGCTGGGCGGCCCTCAGGCTGGCGCTCTGGGTGCTCCTCAGCCTGCTGCTCTCGCTCATCGCGGCCTCGCAACTCGCCACCGCCCTGGTCGCCCGATTCTCCTGGCCCGCCCTTTCCGGGATCGTCGTCGGCGGCGCGATCCTGCTCGCCATCCTCCCGCACCTCTGGACCTGGCGAGGCCATCGCCGCCTCCTCGCCTCCTGGTCACGCCTCGGGCACCAAGAGTGGTGGCCCGCCAAACTCTTCTACCTCCCCCTCTGGCCTTGGTGGGCCTGGCTCGCGCTCAAGCAAGGCGGCCCGCTCGCCTTCACCTGCGCCAACCCCGGCATCCCCGGCGGCGGCGGGCTGATCGGTGAATCCAAGAGCCAGATCCTCGGCGCGATCGCCCCAGACTTCCACACCCATGTGCTGGCCGTTCGCCTCATCGAACCCCGCGGCACCCCCGAGCAGCGCGCCGAGCGTGCGCTCGCCGTCATAAGAGAGTCCGACCGAGTCGGCCCCGGCACGACCAATGCCCTACCCGACGGCGCGACCAGGCCCGCGCCTTCAATCAACCCTTCGCCAGGTCGCTTCTCGCTCCCCGTCATCCTCAAGCCCGACCAGGCCTTCCGCGGCTTCGCGATGAAACTCGCCAGAACACACGACGACGTCCGCGCCTACTTCCGCCACGTCACCGGCCCCGTCATCCTCCAGCAATACCACCCGGGCCCCGAAGAGTGCGGCCTCTTCTGGGTCCGCACACCCGACTCAACCGCCACTCTCCGCGCCGATGCCACCCCCCGCGCCGGACGCATCTTCGCCGTCACCCGCAAGCGATTCCCCTTCGTCATCGGCGACGGCACGCGCACCCTCGAACGCCTCATCCTCGACCACCCCCGCCTACGCTGCCAGTGGCGGGTCTTCCTCGCCCGCCACCGTGCCCGCCTGCACGAAGTGATCCCCAAGGGCGAATCCATCCGCCTCGCCCAGGCCGGCAACCATGCCCAGGGCACCCTCTTCACCGACGGCGCCGACCTCATCACCCCCACGCTCGAAGACCTCATCGACCGCCTCTGCGACTCCTACCGCGGCCCCGGCAACCTCCCCTACGACTTCGGCCGCATGGACGTCCGCTACATCTCCGACGAACTGCTCCGCAACGGCGAGAGCCTGGGCATCGTCGAACTCAACGGCTCCACCAGCGAAGCCACCAACCTCTACGACCCATCCTTCTCGCTCCGCCGATCATACTCCATCCTCTTCGCCCAGTGGCGCCTCCTCTACCAGCTCGGCGCATGGCGACGCAGGCAGGGCATCAAGCCAGTCACAATCCCCCAGATCGCCCGCCACTGGATCGCCTACCACCGCCAAAAAAGCGGCTCCTCCATCGCGGACTGATCGCCCCCCTCCCCCCATCCCCGCTCGGCGACAAGACACGACGCGGGCGGCGCGAGCCCTCCGTGCCGCGCGAACTTCCCGACGATTCCAGGTGAGCGGCACGGACCACCCCGCCGCTCTCCAACGCGCGGCAACCACGACGCGCCAGGCACACGCGCCCCGCACGCCGTCGCGATCGGCGATCAAAAACAGTTCGCCGGCCCATCACTCCGCGGCCTCATCCCCGTCGGCGCCACCTCATGCATCGCCGCCCGGCACGCATCCGCCAGGTGCTGGTGCAACTTCTCATGATCCGGGAAACCATCCAGCGCGATCAACAAATCCTCCACACGCCAGATCGCCGGCAGCCTCCCGTCGATCGCCTTGAACGCCGCATCGCCCAGCGCCTCGCCCGCCGCCAAAAACCATTCAGGCGTCGGTGTCCCCGTCACCTCGTCACGCCGCACACCCTGCCCCGTCCACACCACCCCCGCCGGCGGCTCAACCTGCACCCGCACCGACTTCTCACCCACCGCAACCATCGGCCAACGCCCCGTCTGCGTCATCGGCTCCCGCGCCAGCACCAGCGACGGCACCTGCCGGCTCCACAGCAGATCGCGCATCCGCCTCGCATCCGCCCCGATCAGCGGAGGCTGCGCCAGATAGAACCCCGCCCCCGCCTTGGCCGGAAAGTCCGCCGACCGCGTCATCACCACGATCGCCCCCGCCTGGGCCGCGTCCGTCGCCTGCTGCCTGATCAACCGCCGCGACTCCTGCAACGGCAGGCAGATCCGCGACAGCCTCTCCACATCCCTGGCCCGCCACGCCGCCGCCACCGCGCGGTGGCACAACTTCTCGCACTCGAAGTACCGCGCCGCCACCAACGCCGCGCTGGCGCGCTCCATCGTCGCGTCGATCGTGCGTGGCTGGCCGAGCATCACCGGGAGGGTATCGCCACACTTGGACCCCGGTTGCGGACTCTCAAGCACCCCGTCACCCCGCTGAGCCGACCGCCCGCCATCCCGTCCACCCGCCCCACCCCATCCAATCCCCCCCGCACTACGCTCCCCCATGCCCATCTCGCCTGACTCCCGACGCCAACACCTCGAATGGCTGCTCGAACTCACCCAGATTCCCACCGCCTCCGGGCGTGAGCACCGCGTCACCGCCTGGATCGACCGCTGGCTCGCCGAGCGCACAGGCCTCCAGACCCGTCGCGATGACCACGGCAACCTCGAAGTCCGTCTCGCCCGCGTCACCCCCTCCTTCGCACCCCTCTACTTCACCGCCCACCTCGACCACCCCGCCTTCGTCGTCACCCGCCTGCTCGACCCCGCCCGCGTCGAACTCGAGTTCCGCGGCGGCGTCGGCGATGACTACTTCACGAACGCCCCCGTCGTCGCCTTCACCGCCGACGACCGCCGCATCTCGGGAACCCTCACGGGCCTCTCCGACCGCCCGCAGGAACCCCTCAAGCGATACCTCTGCCAACTCGATCCCGGCCCAACGCTGGCCCTGGGCGACATCGCCCGCTGGCACCTCCCCCCCGCCGAGATCGCGGGCGCTACCGCCGCCACCAGCGGCGGCGCGGGCCTCGCCTCCCCAAGCGTCTCGTGCGTGTACACCGACGCCTGCGACGACCTCGCCGCCGCCGCCGCCGCCCTGGCCGCCATGGATCATCTCCTGCAACTTGCCGACGCCGGCGAGCCCATCCCCGATGTCCGAGTGCTCTTCACCCGCGCCGAAGAAATCGGCTTCGTCGGCGCCATCGCCGCCTGCAAATCCGCGGTCATGCCCCCCGCCTCCCGCATCATCGCCCTCGAAAACAGCCGCAGCTTCGCCGACAGCCCCATCGGCGCCGGCCCCGTCGTCCGCGTCGGCGACCGCGTCACCGTCTTTAGCCCAAGCCTCTCCGCCGCCGTCGCCAAACGCTGCGAAGAAATCGGCGGCCCCCAGCCCCTCGCCTCCCAGAAACTCTCCGAAGGCCCCTCCTGGAAGTGGCAGCGCAAACTCATGGCCGGCGGCGCCTGCGAAGCCTCCGTCTTCTGCGCCTACGCCTACCAGAGCACCTGCGTCTGCCTCCCGCTTGGCAACTACCACAACATGGCCGACCTCGAAGCCGTCCAGGCCGGCACCAACAAGTCCCCCCCGCGCGCCGCCCGAGAGTTCATCGCCGTCAGCGATTACCACGCCCTGGTCGACCTCCTCATCGCCTGCGGCCAACGCCTCCCCGAAGACGGCGGCTTCATGTCACGCATCGAAAAACTCTGGGACAAACACCAGCACGTGCTCACCGAGTGACGACCACGCGGCCTCCTCCCCCGCGCGCGGGGGAGGTGTCGTCAAGGCTCCGCGACGACGACGCAGGGGGCAGCCGCACCAGCGCCCACCCCAACCATCGACGCCTTTGTGCGCTATCTCGCCTTATTGTTCACCCGCGCGCGCCAAATGCCGTCGATGACGCCCCCCCGGTTTGAACTCGCGGGCCGCCCGGGAAACATCCCCGGATGGCCGACCTCGATCCCATCCTCGCCCTCGAACAGGACCGCGCCCGCGACCTCGCCGCCCGGGCCGCCACCCGCGCCGTCGCCACGCTCATCGCGAGCCTTGACTCGCCGAATCCCCACACCGCCCGCCGCGCCGCCACCACCCTCCTCCGCGTCGCGCTGCACCGAAACCCCACTCTCCCCACTCCCCCCCTCCCCCGCGTGCGGGGGAGGCGTCGTCAAGGCTCTGCGACGACGACGCAGGGGGTGTGCCAGCTCACGCTTGCTCCCGAAAAAACCACTTCTCCCCCTCTGTGCCTCCGTGCCTCGGTGGTCGTTCCCCGTCCGTCCACAACCCCTCACCCCACCACCCTCTCCCCCTCCACCCTCGTCAACTCCCTGAACAACCCCCGCAGCCGCCTCGTCACCTCCCCGCACGCCCCATCCCCGATCACCCTCCCGTCCACGCGCGACACCCACGCGATCTCCCCCATCGTCCCCGTGCAGAAGCACTCCCGCGCCCGATACACCTCCGCCAGACTCACATCCCGCTCCACACACGCGATCCCATTGCCCCGGCACAACAGCAGCACCGCCGCCCGCGTGATCCCCTCCGGGCACGCCACGCACCGCGGCGTCACCACCGCAACCCCCGCCCCGGGCGTGTGCATGGGCTCGCCCTCCACCACGATGAACAGGTGCGTCGCGTTCGTCTCCGCCACGAACCCGCGCATGTCCAGCATCACCGCGTCATCCGCCCCCGCCGCCGTCGCCTCGATCTTCGCAAGGATCGACTGGATCAGGTTGCAGTGGTGGACCTTCGGGTCCAGGCAGTCCGGCGGAAAACGCCGCACACTGCTCGTCGCCAACCCCAGGCCGCCCCCCGCCCCCTCGCCACCCATCGCGTCGTCATACACCGGCCGCTTGTGCTCCGCCAGCACGATCAGCGTCGGCCCGCTCTGGTTCAGCCTCGGGTCCATCCCGCTGGTGATCTTCATGCCCCGCGTCAGCGTCAGGCGGATGTGTACGTTGTCCCGCATCCTGTTCGCATCCAGCGTCCGCCTGATCTCCGCCGTGATCTGCCCGTGCGAGGGAATCTGGCTGAACGCCAGCGCCACCGCGCTCCCGCGCAGCCGATCCAGGTGCTCCTTCAGACGGAACACCCGCCCGTCATACAACCGCAGCCCCTCCCACACCGCATCCCCGCCCTGCACCGCCGAATCAAACGGCGACACCCCCGCCTGGTCCCGATGCACCAGCCGCCCGTTGATGTTGACGATCAAATCCTTGTTGGCCGGGTTGAACGCCTGCAGCATGCGCCAATCGTACAACACCCTCCCCCGCCGGCGGGGGAGGTGTCAACAAGGCTCTGCGAACTTGACCGAACGGGCATGTGACGCCGACCCCGGCCACCCGCTCCCCGACTGCCGCACTCACCAGATCACCCACACCCCAATCAGAATCGCCAGCAGCGCCGCCCCCAGCCCGATCGCCCACAACGGCGGCCCCTTCGCCTCCCCATGCAGCGCCCGCCCGCACGACTGGCACACCTCAGCCTGGTCGTACACCAGCGACTTGCACTCCGCGCACGTCACGAACTCGTCCCCGAACCGCTCCATATCCGCCCGGCTTGGCCCCTGCGGATCGATGTCGTCATAGTCGGACATGGGACAAGGATACGACGCAACGCGCAAAGAAAAACCAGGTGCCAGCCTGTTTCAGCCATCGACCCAGCAGAGGAGGAGAGAAGAGAAACC
>Ga0163144_10029520_pt1 | contig 10518 bp, 9 predicted proteins | sample OliLak19BULKMAT1_FD_123175 | JGI IMG/M metagenome (GOLD analysis project Ga0163144, IMG submission 123175) | Freshwater microbial mat bacterial communities from Lake Vanda, McMurdo Dry Valleys, Antarctica - Oligotrophic Lake LV.19.BULKMAT1 | ecosystem: Environmental > Aquatic > Freshwater > Lake...
TGCCGCATGGGCAGGGATGATATGGGCCAGTGGCCTGCAGCATGTAATTCTTCCATCCTATAGGTGCAGCGCAATGGGTTCCTGCGCTGACGGCAACGACAACTGCTCCTGCATCAGCCTCTCAAAGATCGGTCGGTCGTCCTCGGGCAGGATCACTCGTTTCAGTATTGTCTCAAGGGTCAGCCCGAAGAACCCGACGCTTTCCCTGTGTTCCCGAAGATGGTCGATGAACCATTCGACCCGCTCGGGTTGATCGGCAAGGTTGATTTCTGGCTCTTGTCCGAGCCCGCCGAGGTCATCGAAGCACACCTGCAACCACAATTTATGCCGGAGTTCCGCCGGAATGACTTCATCCGATGAAGTGACGCCGGGCGGCAAGGACAACCCCTGTCCGTGCTTCCGCACCGCATCCATGAGTTGGGGGAAGCCTTCGGATTTCACCTCCCAGATCGAATCCGAAGTGACGAACGGCTCGATGAGCAATCGCGGCACAATCTGGTTGAGGATCATATCCCATGGCTTGCTGGGGCGACAAATACCGTCGATTTGGTTGATGAGTTCATCATCCTCTTCGCTATCGTCGTTAAAGTTGATGAGAGCGTCGAGGGCTTCTTCCTGACAGGCGGTGAGCGGAAGGCCCTGCTCGCGACAGACGACCGCTTCCCAGGCCAGGAAACGGCCCTGCTCCATTTCATACACGAAGCCAGCAACCGCCTCCTGCAAGTTCCACATCTCGTCCAATGACGCTCCGGAAAACCATTCGTCAGTCGAGATACCGGGACCGAAAACCCAGCAAGGACGCGCGGGACGCTGGGGCGCCGGGCGTTTATTTTCCTCAGGCATAGTCCAACTCCACTTTTATTCAAAATTCATTCCTTAACGGCCCTTGGGAATGGCGGTCGCGGAGAAAGTTCAGGCTTCAGGTTCATCGTTCACTTCCTGTTCTGCCGGGATATATGGGATCATCCCGCGCTGGAACGCTTCCTCCTGCACCTCTCTGGGCATGCAGCGAGCATCCACGATCATGCCGTTAACTTGAACGAGCCAGACCATCGGGTTCGTGGCCATCTGGCTGGGCAGCGTCCATTCAGTGTCAAACGAGACGATCCTGAGTAAGTCGCGGATGGCCTTGGACTTGGCCTGACCCGTGCCGCTCGATACGCCGAAGGCCTTGTCAATGTCCACCATCTTCATGTGCGGCTGTGTGGTCTTGTCGTCAAGGAAGTTCACCCAGCCGATGGTTCGGACGATGCCGCAGGCCCATGCCGCCGCCGTGCCGTTGATCAGCGGTGACGGCCGCTTACGGGCCAACACCCCGAGCAGCCGGTGCAGCAACACGCCATACTCGTCGTTGAGTCGGTCGCGGCAGAGAGGGTCGATCAGGGCGGCGATGGTGTCGTACTTCGCCTGCATCTTCTGAGGGATGGATTGGACTTGTTTCATGACTCCTTCTGATTGGCGACGAACGATACCACGGCGCGACCCGGTTGCTCAACACACGCGCAGGCGGTGTAATCAAAGCCATGAGTTCGACCGCCACGCCACGGCAGGCCCAGTTCCTCGCCTTCATTCACGACTAAGGCCGCGATCGAGCTGCCCTGGAGTAACGGACGAACCGAGGGCCACGTGAATCGACTGAAAATGATCAAACGCAAAATGTTCGGCCGGGCCAAGCTCGACCTGCTGCGAATTCGGGTCATGGCCAGCGGCTCGTGAATCCGTGGTCAGGCCATCGAACGATTCTGGCATGGGATGGAATCATCGAGAGTGCGGAAGAACCTATTTTGCTTGCCCCTTTCCAGGTTCTTGGAGCCGCTGAATTGGGCTTGTTTCTCAGCGATTGGATGAGCGCACTTTTCCATCCGCGAGAGAATTCGGACACGCGAATCTCTGGGCTGATTCGATGGGTGCGTATGATGTTCAGTGTATTTCCCGCTTCCCTTCAAATCGGGTCGCCCGATCCGTAAGGTCGACGGTGGATCTGAATCCGATCCGCCTTCGGAAGGGGATCTTATCATTCGCCACAGTCCCCCCGTTCTTGCTGGGAATGTTGTGTCTACCGAGTATCGCCGCCTTGGCGTACTTGGACACCCCTCGGGCGGCCCTTGCCGAAGAAGCCAAGGCAAAGGACATCGTTGATACCGCTGTCGCGGTCGGACAGTTCAAGACGCTTGCCGGCGCCTTCCATGCGGCTGATCTCACCGATGCGCTCACGGGCGCTGGCCCGTTCACTGTGTTCAGGCGACGCTGACGATCCAGCGCCGCCCCGGGGGCGCTGCCCCCGGTAAACCTCTTCCGCCGGTGCGGAGGAACTTGCGAGCCGGGAAACGGGCTTAACGGGGACGGGGTTGTCATGGATACGAACTGGGAAATGGCAATGACAGTGGAAACAGAAAAGCAACGCGCGCGAACCTGTTGGCCCCTATTCAATCACTTCTGCGCCGTCAGAAGCCGCTTGGATTCCTTGAGAAGGAATGCCGCATCCATGAAGGGATCGGCACTGATGTCCTGCCAGCGGATCTGTCCTTTGCCATCGATCAGGAACGTTCCGTGAATAGGCGATTTCTCAAAATCGTCGTAGCAGTTGTAGCGTTTGAAGAGCTCCATCGACGGATCAGCCAGCAGGGGGAAGGGAAATTGGCCCGCCTCTTCCAGCTTGGCGTTTTCCCAGGCTTTGTGGAGCGATTCTCTGTTGTCCGTGCTGATGGCAACCAGTGAGATGCCCGCCTGGGCGTATTCCCGAACGAGCGGGGCGAATGCTGCGAGTTGCTGCGTGCAGTGCAGACAGTTGTGGCCCAGGTAGAAGATCACCACCACGGGCCTGCCCGCATAGGAATCGAGGCTGACGGCGGCCCCGTCGGCGCCGAGAGCGTTGAATGCGGGCGCGGGCGAGGGATGCCAGCGAAAGGGCCCGAGTTGATCAAGCGGTGGCCGTTCTCCGAGATCGCTCGCGGGCTTATAGGCCTGCCGCCAATCTTCCCCCTCCACGCCCAATGCCCTGGCAATGCTGCCCAGCGACCGATAGGGTTCCACCTTCAGGTCAACGAAGCAGGCGAGTTCCCGTAGCCGGGTGAACTGCGTTTTGGCTTCGTCTTTCTTGCCGGCGTTAAAGAGCACCCAGACATAGTTGGTCAGCGGGTAGATCTGCCCCTTCGCGCCGTCTGCGGCCTTTTTCGCGATCTCAATCGCTTTTGCATGATCGCCGGCCGCGAGATGCACCAGGCTGAGGTGCTCCTGGCGAATATTGGCTGAGGTCAGCAGCTTGATCGACTTGGGGTAGTCTTTGGCAGTGAGGGCAATCTGACCTTCAATGTGTTCAATCGCGCGATCGTAGTTCGCGCCGGAGGAAGCGGCGGTTCGGCCCGGCCGACCGCCGCGAGCGGTTGAGGGAGCCGTTGTCGGGGGCGCCGGCCGCGAGGTGGACGATGCCACCACCGGACGAGTCGTCGGTCCCGCCGCTTTGGCGATCGCGGGTTGGCGGGGGTTGGCGGTGGAACCGGCGGGGTTTGTTGTTGCAACGCTGGCGGGCTTGGTTGCGGGGGCTGCCGGGGGGCTGACAGGCGCCGTGGCCGGCGGGGCCTTGGCCTTCATTTTCTTTAACTCTGCGATGACCGCCTGCGCCTCAGCGGTTTGTCCCAGCGCCGCATGGGCAACGCCCTTGTAGCGCACCCGGCGAATCTGCTGATCGGTATCCCCTTCGCCCGTCGGCAGGTAGCCCGCCGCGCAAGCGGCCAGATATTCGCTCCACATCTGATGCTGCGAGAGCGCATCCACCAGACGCTGATACCCATACTCCGAACCACTCCCGCGATTGCTTCTGGCGCCATACTTGGGGTGCCGGGGAAGCTCGATCATGTTCTTTGCCAGATCGATGCCGTCGTAGACCCGCCCGATGAACATCAGATCACGGATCAGCCATTCGTTATTGTGGGCATAATTGTGGATCTCGTAGGGCATTACGCGGTCGCGAATCATGTACGCATGATCGACCCGGGCTGACGCTTCCTGCTGCCAGGCGGCGTCGGCATAGCGCTGGAGTGAAGAGTAGATGTGTCCGGGCATATGCCACATGTGTGCGATGCTGAACGCGACCGGCCCGCACATCGCCGCCGACACCAGCGCGTCTTTCGCCTTGCCACCGTCCGACAGGTGAATGCGATAGTGGTGTGCGGGATGGCGCGGATTGGCTGCCAGGACTTCATCCAGCAGCTTGCCGGCGCCCTTGTCTGCGGTTTTGAACTCCCAGATGAAGAGGGCCGAGAACGCTTTGAGTTCGATGTCGTCGCGAAAGGTCTCGCGCATCTTGCCGAGTGTTTCGACGAACTGTTTCTTTCGCTTGTCGTCGGGCTTGGTGTCGGTGGCGTACATCGCCGCGAACGCCTTGATCCAGGCTTCTTCGATCGGCTTAACGCTCACCTGTTTTAGATACTGGGTGGCCTGATCGATAAAGACCTTCGCCCGCTTGGAATTTTTGTAGTTCGCCATGGCCATGCCCCAGTAGGCCATGGCGCAGTTGGGATCCAGAGACGCGGCATGACGGAACGAGCGTTCGGCCTCCAGGTACCAGAAGCCGTGCAACTGACCCACACCCTGGTCAAAAAACTTCTGAGCTTCGTCGCTCGGGGTCGTCACGGGAAAATGAATCTCGCCCGTGCCCGACATTAAAGGGGCCGCGCGGCGCGGGCCTTCGTCGAAGGTATCGCCAAGGACGGAGTGACCGGGTAGAAGGTCCGCCGGATGATCCGCCCGGGCGCCTGGCGAGAGCACTGCGACGCCGATCGCCGCCACTATTGATAAGAATGCCAGGGTGGGCTGGCCAAGACGCTGCTGTTGCATTCGATCATTCCTCATGTGCTGGCAATCGGGTACGGAGGGAATACTGCGCCAAAAGCCTGGCGTTGGTGCCGAAGACTCTCTGATTCCCCTCGCGCGGTGAGGTGTCAGACGCACCTGCCGCTGGATCATTCACCGGGGCGGTCGGGTGGAATGCGCTTTTGACCACATCCATTTCGACTTTCCCGATGGCCGGCGGCTGGTGCCGGTGCTGCTGATCGTCTGGTCGTTCAGCCATTATCCCATCGCGATCGCGTTGCCGGATGAGACCTGCGGCTCCATTCTCCATGGGATGGTGTGCGCGTTTGAGTTCTTCGAGTGCGTTCCCGCGCAGGCGTGCCTTACTTCTTCTCGCGCGGCCCGTAAGTGAAATCGACCGCTTTCGACTCGCCCGCGCCGACCTTCACCGTCGCTGTCGCCGCCGCGGGCACGACCACCGACGTCTCGTGCAGGACGGTCAGTTCATACTCCCCAGGCGGGAGCCCGGCGATCGTAAAGCTCCCGTCCGCCGCAGTCACTGCGAAAAATGGGTGGGGCAGAACGTGGACGTACCCGCTCATCCATGGGTGCATGAAGCACTTCACATTAATCTTGAATTCGGCCTCCTTAAAGACCCGGTTGACCGGTTCGGCCCCACCGGTCATCCCGAAGTTGAACGCCTCGTTCTTCCGCGGGGTGGCCATCACGTTGTGCAGGGTCTGATCGGCGTTGTGCACCTCCAGCGTCTGCCCCTGCATCACTGCGACGACGTGCGGGACGTAAAGGCACCCGACCTGATCGAGCACCACAGGGGCCTTGGGCACGTCGAACGTTTTGCCCTCCAGCCCCTTGCTCACGTAGACGAGCACGTTGCCCAGCGCGTCATCCGCGCCGTTCTTGTCGAAGACGAGGTTGTCGTTGTTGGGCACGACGCCCTCCTTATAGCAGGAGCGGCAGAAGGCGTTGCCGGCGATGTCGGTCAGTGCCTTGGGGGCCGGCTTTACTCCTTTGAAGCGGACGACGCCCGTAACCGTGCCTGCGTCCTTCACGCCGGCCAGACCACCAACGGACTGCACACGCGAGACACTCGCCTTGGCGGCCGGCTCTTCGGCGGCGATGGCGGGACCACCCAGGGGGGCAGCGGCGAGACAGGCGAGAATTAATGCGGCTATGGCTCGGGGCAGGGACATTGTTCTCCAATCGGTGATTATCATTGGCAAACGTCCGTGGCAGGGTCTGCCAGCCTGTGAGTGGATGAGCGTCTGAACAGGCGTGTCGTCTTCCCACCCGCTTGATCTACTTCACGGGTTGGTGCCCGCGCCACGCGGCGTGCGCCTGAGGTCTTTGGTTGCCTCATTGACGTTGACACAATTGCTTACTTCTTCTTATCCAGCGGTGCTGTCTTCGCCCCGGCCGGGACCTTGTCCGCCGCGACCAGCTTCCAGAGCGACCCGCGGGCACTGCTGAACGGGTTCCACGTCCCATACTGGCTTGCGGCATTGACGACGTAGAGGTTGCCCGCCTCATCCTCCCCGCCGCTGCTAATGTTGATCGTGGTGTCGAGCAGTTCCTGCATCTGCCACTTCCCGGCCTCATCCCGCTTGATGCCCCAGAGCTTGCCCGTGCCCCAGTCGCCGCAGAAGTAGACACCGTCGAGTGCCGGGAAGTCCGTCCCGCGGTAGACGCCGATCCCCGCGACGCAGATCCCGTCGGATGCGTGGTTGTACTCGGCGATCGGGAGCGTCCCGACCACCGGCGTCTTCTCCCCCGTCTTCTCCCGTTCCGCCGGGAATGGGTGGGTGCCGTTCATGTGGGCCCAGCCGTAGTTCTCCCCGCCCTTGGAGCCGGCGGGCTGAAAGTTAATCTCTTCCCAGTGGTTCTGCCCCACGTCGGCAATGAACAGGTCACCGGTTTTGCGGTCGAAGGAGTACGTCCAGGGGTTGCGCAGGCCGTGCGCCCAGATCTCCGGACGGCTCTTGGGCTTGATGCGGCTGAACTCCAGTTCGCTCTTGCCGAAAAGGATCATGAGCTGCGGGTCGGCGGCGGTCGCCCAGGGGTTGGTCTCGGGGACCGCGTAGCGCCCCTTGCCGCTGACGGCCGGGCTCACATCGATTCGGAGCATCTTGCCCATGTGGGTGGAGAGATCCTGGCCGGCATCGAGCACGTCCCCCTCCCAGCCGCCGTCGCCGACGCCGACGTAGAGGTAACCGTCGGGCCCGAAGCACATCTTGCCCCCGTGGTGGTTGCAGTACGGAAAGTCGAGCCGCATGATCGGCTTGGCCGAGGCCATATCCGCCTTGTTCGGGTCGGCGTCGCTGACCTTGTACTGGACAATGAAGGTCGAACCGTTAAACCAGAGGTCGGCGTAGGAGACGTAGAAGAGGCCGTTCTCCTTGAACTTGGGGTGAAACTCGATGGCGAAGAGCCCCAGCTCGAGGAACTGAAACGAGGTGTTCTTCATGTTGTCATAGAACGGCTCATCGAGCACCTTTCCATCCTTGCCGACAATGCGGATGACGCCGGGGCGCTCGCAGACGAAGAGGCGGCCGGTGCCGTCCTTGGGGCTGGCAACATGGATGGGGTCCACGAACCCGCCCGCGATCTCGACAAGCTGCACCGCGACATTGCCCGGCAACTTGCCGCCGGGTCGCGCGGTGTTGGCCGGCTGCCACGGGGCGACCAGCGGCGCGGGGGCGGAATCGGCCGCAAGGGCGCGCGGGGCGGGTGAGCTCAAGAACCAAGCGGTGGCCGCGCCGAACAATGTGGCGGCAGCGGCGACGCGGACGACGATCCGTCGGGCGAAAACACTCCTCATCATGATGACCTTCCCTCGGGTTGGATTCCTCATCCCCAGCGCCCCGGATGGCCGACGGCCAGCGCGGGCGCGGGTTCCAGATGTGACCGCCGGTACGGGCGGGCCGCCCCGCGGGGGGCGCAGCTCCGCACGCCGACAGGCGCTCCTATCCTCCCGCCGCCCGCGTGACAACGCAATGGCCAATCGCCACTTATCCCAGGTGATGCGACCGGGTCTTGCAGAACCGCTAACCCGAGTTATTCAGTACGCCGTGAAAAGACGTTGTTCTTCAGCGGGAAACAGACCCGCCCGGCAACTGGTCGTTCCAGCCGGTAGCAATCGAAGCGGCGGTGGAGGCCGATGCGCCCCCCGGTGAGGAGAAGTGTCCACTCGAAGTGAAATAGTTGAAGTAGCATCGGCGATGACGGTATTCGAGGCGCCTCCCGCGGGCTGCAAAGACTGCCCGGCTCTTGGTGATCGTGGCTGATTTCACCGGTCGTATCCGGAAGGCGGACAAAGATCATCCGGCCCGATCCCTCTATCGCGCGGAGAACGTCGCTGGGGTTTGTGTGAAGCCCGCGCCAAAACGGCTCGGCACTTTGTTCGTTCCGTGGATGATGACCCTTTCGTAGAGTACGGCGAGCATCGATCTCAACCACGGACCGGAAGCCACATGGCGATCCGCTGTCCATCGCCTCTCACGCAGGAGTTTCTCATGGGCTTGATCATTTGGCTCGTCATCGGCGGCATCATTGGCTGGCTCGCAAGCATGGTCATGAAAACCGATAAGCAGCAGGGGGTCATTTTGAATGTAGTCGTCGGCATTGTGGGCTCGATGCTTGGCGGGCTTTTGATCGCGCCACTGCTGGGATCGGGGACCATCAACCGATATGACTTCAGCATCGCCGGGTTGATCGCATCGTTCCTCGGCGCCTGCATCCTCCTTGCCATCGTGAACTTCTTCACCCGTGGTCGGGCGCGGTAACCTGAACGATGATCCACCCCGTTCGCCCACGCCAATCTCTGCGGGCGGAACGGAGATCACCGCGAGCGCGGCATTGGCCGCGCCGGGCGCAGTTCCGGTGAGGTTGGCTGGGAGGAGTTCGATGCGGTCGTTGGTCAATGGAATCAGCGCAAGCATCTTGGCGTCAGGGCGATAGACAATGCGCGGCTCGCCCGCACCCGGCAGGCCCTGCACGATGCCGCAGCGGCCGCGATCGTAACCAGCCGTGTCGCCGACGTTCGAAACGCCCTGAAACTTGACCAGCACGCGGCGATCGGTGGCGGCGCAGATGGCCAGATCACTGCGCTTTTGTTCGCCTTCATGCACCGCGATGATGAAGCGCGGATCGGCGGTGGGGATGAAGTTATCGTATCCCTTGAGCGTCGAATCGATCGCCTTGGCGCCGGAGTTATACACCTGCGTTTCGTAGAGAATCAATGATCTGTTTGCAGTCGGAGTGAAGCGCCGGTTTCCCATTGAAAAGCCCTCGGGCGATTTCAACAGCGAGACGCCTCCATTTCGAACGGTGGCGATGTGGAACGAGGAAGGGCTGATGCCGGGATCCCAGGTGGTGACGGTCGAGCCGTCGGCGGATACGCGGTACTCCATGTTGTGGCCGATCGGAAGGGCGGGCCCGCGCAGCTTCATGGGCAGGAGCGTGGCGGCGTCAATCGCGATGAGGTCCGCGCCGAACTGCGCATAGAGCTGACCGGTGGAATCGTTGCCCATTCGCAGATCTTTGAGCGGATTGGCGCTGGGGAAAGGCGCGGACTTCACCCGCTCGCGCGTCTTTAGGTTGTACGACTGGAGGATGCGCTGCTCCGGCAGCGCGACGATGACGACTTCTCGCCCGCAGGCGAAGCGGATGTTGTCCGCGCCGATGCGAATCACCCCCTGCTGCTTGCCGGTGACGGTCTCGTAGATCGCCAACTGACGCGCCTTGGGCTGGTAGAAAACCAGCGCCCGCCCTGCATCAGCGGCGTGATACTCGGCGAGGCGGTTGCAGGCGATCGATTCGGAGCCGCCCTTGCGTGGCTGAACGGCAATCTGCTGGTGGGCGCGATGTTTCGGGATGATGGTGGGACTGACGCTGGGGCGATTTATATCTTCCGCGATGATGGAAGTGGGATAATGCGGCGGATCGCCCGGGTCGACGGAACCCGTGCTGGAGACAATCTGGGCATATACAACATGGGGGCAAGCGGCAGTGATGTGCTGGCTGCGGCATTCGCCAACTCACGCGGGGGCGTAGATGGCGCGTGGTATTCATTCAGCCTGACTTACGCGGGATACCTCACCGGCACTGGCTTCAACGACCAGAACAAGAACGGCATCAAAGACGCCGGCGAGCCCCCACTGACTGGCTGGACTGCCTATCTCGACGCCAATGACAATGGCGTTAAAGATGCCGGCGAATCCTCCAGCACCACCGATCTCACCGGCGGATACGTCTTCAATGACTTGGCACCCGGAACCGCACCTACAGCGCGCTCGATGCCTCATTGATTGCCCGCGTCGCGGTAGGACTCGACAGCGGCTTTGACGCCTACACCGTTACAAAGGTCACTCCGTTCACCGGCCACCGCGGCCATCCATTCGACGAAGCAGGCTTCAAACGCCCGCGGATTGATGCGTGAAAAAACCCTGGCGAAGGTGTCGGCGGACGGGATGCCGTTGGGCAGGGCCAAAATGGAGCTGAGGAATTTGATCTCGGCCCGGACCCACGTCACGATTTCTCCCCAGTCGTTGGAGCGGCAGAGCACGCCGAGAATCGCGATGGTGAGAAGTCGGTAAACAAGTGGCGAACATTATGCTGGCGCGGGTCTTGAAGGTCTGTGAAAAGCGAGGAAGGGCGCGGTCGCTTGAACATCCATGCCAAGCTCTTAGTGGTCAGGCGTCAGAATGTAAA
>Ga0163144_10029521_pt1 | contig 10518 bp, 10 predicted proteins | sample OliLak19BULKMAT1_FD_123175 | JGI IMG/M metagenome (GOLD analysis project Ga0163144, IMG submission 123175) | Freshwater microbial mat bacterial communities from Lake Vanda, McMurdo Dry Valleys, Antarctica - Oligotrophic Lake LV.19.BULKMAT1 | ecosystem: Environmental > Aquatic > Freshwater >...
AAAGCAGTAAAAGTAATTCAATACTTTACCATATCAGCAATTTCCGTCGTCGCTACAGTTCTCCTAATTCTCATTCTCATCAGTAATTCATACAGCAATCCTGAAGGATTACTACGTGTACTAGGCATAGCAGCAATTATCTCCGCAACAGGCACAGTTCTTGGACCGGTAGTCAACAGATTAGGAAATCGTGAGAGCTCAGTCGAAAGCAAATTTTTGGGTATAGCCACAGAAAAATCAACTGGAAGAAAATACAAAGTATCTAGACAAAAAAACTTGGAAACCAACGAGTACGAGTTAATTGTAGAATAATTTAATCCCAATATTAAAAAACTACCTACTCGATTTTAGTAAGGATAAATTGTGCAAAACTCTTGACTTCGGGTTATGTTTGGAATATAAAAATAGCAATGAGTCAAAAATCAGATCCAAAAAATGCAACATTGGCAATATTTGAAGGCATCCAAATTCGCAGACATTGGGATGACGAAAATGAAATCTGGTACTTCTCTGTAATTGATGTAATCGAAGTTTTAACGGCAAGCTCAATCCCTAGAAGATACTGGTCTGATTTGAAAAGTAAGATTAAAAATGAAGGAAGTGAAGTGTACGAAAAAATCGTACAGTTGAAATTAATCTCACCTGATGGGAAAATGCGTCAGACAGATATGGCAGACACTGAAACACTTTTTCGTTTAATCCAATCTATCCCGTCTCCCAATGCGGAACCTCTAAAGTTGTGGCTTGCTAGAGTAGGTTACGAGAGGCTTGAAGAAACAGCCGATCCAGAAATTACAATAAACCGCGCTCTAAAAACGTATCAACAAAAAGGTTATTCAAACGATTGGATAAATCAAAGACTAAAAAGTATTGAAATAAGAAAAGGATTGACTGATGAATGGGAAACACGCGGTGTTAAACAAAGTGTCGAGTTTGCTATTTTAACAAACGAACTTACAAAAGCTTGGACAGGAATGACTACAAAGCAATACAAAAACTACAAAGGACTTAAAAAAGAAAATTTACGCGACAATATGACAAACTTGGAGCTGGTTCTCAATATGCTTGCAGAAACCGCGACTACTGAGATTTCCAAAAAGCGTCAACCAAATAATTTTAGCGAAAACAAAAATGTTGCAGTACTCGGCGGAAGTGTAGCTGGAAATGCAAGAAAAGACATTGAGTCCAAAACAGGAGATTCCGTTATCAGTCCGTTAAACGCTAAAGTATTAATTAATAAAAAAGAAAATGTTAAGCTAAAAGATAACTAATATATGTCCTCTCAATCCTCAACAATCGATTTTCTCGTTGAACAAATCCACAAAGCAGGGGAGATCCGCTACCGCAAAATGTTTGGAGAGTACGCACTCTACTGCAACGAAAAAGTTGTAGCTTTTGTCTGCGATGATCAGCTTTTCATCAAGCCAACATCAATTAGCAACGAGTTTCTCGATGATTCACATCTCGCACCAGCATATCCAGGCTCCAAAAACTATTACAGAGTCCCAGAAGACAAATGGGACGATAGCGATTGGCTAACAGATTTCGTCCGCCAAACCGCCCAAGTTCTTCCATTACCCAAACCAAAGAAAAAACATTAAATTAAAAAAAGAAAGTAAAAAAGTATGTGGAAAAAATTATCCGAAAAAACATTGCTAAAGCATCCTAGGATCACGATCATCGAAGATCAAGTCGAGCTCCCAAACAGCCATCAGACCGACTATATTCGTTTCCTGCACGACTACAACTCTGCATGCGTAATTTGTGAAAATGGGCAAGGGCAGATACTCGTACAAGAAGAATATTGCTATCCACTCGACCAGGTAATCATTCAGCTTCCAGGCGGCGGAGTACCAATTGATGAAGATCCTAAAGACGGCGCGATCAGAGAATTAAAAGAAGAATCCGGTCTCCTCGCACTCGACCTAGTCCCACTTGGCGACTACTACATCAACAACCGCCGCACTCCAGAGAAACAGTATGTATTCTATGCAACAAAATTCGAACAGGAAAAAATCCCTCACGATATCGAAGAAGATATCAAAAGCTACTGGATGGACAAACAAACAATTGATCAAAAAATCAAATCAGGCGAAATCCAAAACGTCCATTTTCTAGCTTGCTGGACATTATACAAATTAAAAATAGTACAATCTTTATAATATGAAATCATATCTCATAACTGGTCTCGCAGGCTCCGGCAAAACAACCATCAGCAAAACACTTAGTCAACTGGGCTACGAATCATATGATATTGAAACTATACCTAATCTTTTTAATATGTACCGGATTGATACAGGTGAACCTTTCACAGATTATGACAACGCTGATCTAGAAAAAGCTAAAAACTCTGATTGGAGATGCGATCCACATCTATTAAAACAAGTTTTGGCAAATCAAAAAAACGAGATAGCTTTCTACTGCGGCATCGCCTCAAACATAGACGATATAATTCATTTGTTTACAAAAACATTTGTCCTCAGTGCTAGTGAACAAAACACCCGCAGACGACTTAAATCCAGAGAAGGCACCGATGATTTTGGAAATACAAAAGAGACACAAGATTTAGTTATAAGTTGGAAAGAATGGTTTGAAGAAGATATGCAATCCAAAGGCGCAATAATAATTAATGCGAATCCAAATCCACAAGAAGTAGTACAGACTATATTATCGAATATCTTCGAAGAACCAGAGGACTCAATCCTCAAGATAGACTAGCCATTTCTCTTTAATTACTTTTTCCAGATCCACATCAAAGTTTCTAGCTAAAAGCAAAACATTTCCGAACACATCTGCTACCTCTTTTTCAAAATCTTCTCGCATTTCTTCAGTCGACTTACCTTTGGTTCGAGCCTGACCTTGCATCATCAAAAAAGCCTGAATCAACTCTCCCAACTCTTCCTGCAATTTTAAAATATACCAATTGTCATCGCGAGATATTGAATGCGGTTTTGCGTACTTTTCAGAAACTTTTTCAAATTTATGACTCAGATCATTGATATCCATAGCCAATAAATTATAACACCAGTCTTACTTCAATCATTTATAATATATATGTAATTGACAGTTCATATCCAGCACACTTTTTTGCAAAAAATGACACAAGATAAAACAAAAAATAATAGAATATTTACAAAATCAACTAAAATTATTCAACAGTTACATTCACAGATACAACTTCAACTTCTGTATTGAAATTTTTCGTTGCGAGCTCTTTTGCAAGCCTTTGCCTGTAGAAGGTTAAATCAAACAACTCCCCACGACTTGGAGGATTCAAAAGCACGGCACGCACAACATTTTGTTCAACAAAGGCAGCGTGAAGTGGGTTTAATGCCGCAACCATTTTTCTTGCTAGAAAATGTCCTGTCTCATCAGGATCTAAAAATGTTTTATCAGTTACATCAGTTTCCAAATATTCAGAAATTTTGTCTCGAGAAATTTCTGAAAGAGCTCCTTCATACAAAATTGCTCCCGCAACAATTCCAGGTACGGTGTTGTCTTCCATGATCTTTTGTCTAAAATGTGCTGCTACAACATCGCAAACATATTCTTTAACAACATACGCAACATTTTGATCACTTTGCCGTTCTAGTAACGGATTGATTACTGTATGGGTAATTTCATGAGATGCAATTTCAATTTCACTTTGTGCAGATGAAAAAGCAGTAGGCAGTGATATTTCAGCTTATAATCCTCTAGGTGTGTTTACGAGTTTACACATCGAATTTAATTCGATCATTGGAAAAGCTTTGCCTTCATGATCTTTAATCTCATCCAGATGTAGTATTCTAACGACACTACAACTCGAACGAATACCTGTTAGCACCTGAGCAAACTGTGCCATTTCACGATAATCATCAGCATCAAGAACTGATTTTGGAGCTTCACGCTTTTGTTCAACAACTGTTTCCATAGATTCCATTATACTATCCTCAAGTTCTCATGCAAAACTTGATCCAAATGCCATTTGTGAGTTGAATTTACAGCCCGTCCCAATACAATAAATCGCATTTTTCGATACGCTTCATCTTTCAAAACTAGCTCCACAGTATCATCATGCAATGTTTGATCTAGACAGAGCAACGCGCGAGACTCACCGTCAGTAATTAGACGCACATTATTTTCCTTAAAATTATGTTCTCTCTCTATTTTTGCGTTCAACGAAAAACCTTCTTTACAGATTATTTCATAGGTCATTCTCTCTTCATCAAATTCAAAAAACAGTTGCTCATCAAGTTTTGAAACATATTTCTTGTATGCAGCTGCTTTTTCAGCATCAGACTGATTGGGATCTTCTTCAAAATGATTTTGCGGATAACTCGACTGTGTCAATGTAAATACTTTAAACCCAAAATCACAAGTCGCATCGGGGTGCTCCGATTGAATTTTTTTTGCCGCCCGCTTCACGCGCTCAATTGTAATATCCGAAATCTTTTTATATCCAGCCTTGTACGCTTCACTTTGCTCATCAGTTGCTTCTGGAATCTGTACCAAAATATATTTACGATTCCCGCCATCGTCAGCATTGAGTTGCATCACGGCATGAGCAGTAGTGCCAGAGCCGGCAAAGAAATCGAGAGCTATAGAATCATTCGAAGTTCCGTGTTCTAAAACTCTTTTAATCAATAAACTTGGCTTTGGAGTATCAAATATTTTAATGTCAAAGAGCTCCTTTATCTCTTGATTGGCTAAATCAGTATGTCCAGCGAAGTCATGTGGCCAAAAATTGACTGGAGTCATTCCTTCTCTTACCTCTGACAGGTAAGTTTTAATGTCGGGGACATTTCTGTCATTATTCTTACCCCACCACAAACCGTTTTCCTCCAAAAGTTTTAAATAAGCATTCTTTTCATACCGCCAAGCTTTTGTCGTTGGGTTAGTAATTACACCAGTATAAGGATTGGTTATCGGATAGCAAAGGTTAGGTCTTTTTTGAGGAGGTACTTGGTTCAAAAATGGAGTGGCTTTCCATGGACCTTTTGGATCATTATCTGGATTTGTAAAGCGAGCGTTAGCATTTTCATCACGTTGAAGCAAATTTACTTTAAATTCGTCATTTTTCTGGTAAATACAAATATGCTCAAGAACTGTGGTAAAATCATCTGTATTATTGCTTCGGGTATATCTTTTTTGCCACTCAACCTGAGCCACGAAATTCTCCTCCCCAAACACCTCATCCATCAACTTCCGCAAGTTTGCCACCTCATTATCATCAATACTCACAAAAATCACCCCATCATCTCGAAGTAGTTTCCACGCCATAACCATTCGCGGATACATCATAGAGAGCCAGTTTGAATGGTATCTGCCGGCTGTCTCACTATTCGTATCCAGCTTTACCCCATCTTTAGTCGTACCATCCTGCTCCCAATACGCCCTTTTACCTTCGGTGAAGTTGTCAGTGTAAATAAAATCCTTACCAGTGTTGTACGGCGGATCAATATAAATACATTTAACTTTGCCTTCATACCCAGAGAGCAATAACTTCATCGACTCCAGATTTTCACCCTCAATAATCACATTTTCTGTATTCTCAAAATTTTCTGATCGCACTTTGTCGGGCGCTAGCGCCGCTTTTGAGACAGTGTACGCATTTTTCTTTGCCTGCTGTTTACCAACCCAGCGAAAATCATATTTCTCAGTCAGCTCGTCTTGAAAATGTCCAAGTAAATTTTTTAATTCAGTAGGATCTATCTCGCCGTCATTTGCAAAAAGTGGGGGATATTGGTCACGCAACTCATCCATCAGTTTCTGATATATATCTGGGGTTGTTCTTTTTGTTTGTTTCAAGTCGTCCATAGTGTCCTTTAATTAAATAAATTCACATCAGTAACAATTTCTGCTTTCTTCTCAAAAGCTCTAAAATCTTTGACAGGCGCAACATAATGCACAAATCCAATTGCTTCAAAGTGCTTAATTGCACACTGAATTTTGAATCGTTCGTCATAAGTTAAATCTTGCAGATTATCCACACCTTTTGTCTCAACAACAAAATTGTATATTGCATCCTCACTAATCATCGGCTTGTATTCCACGACCAATGCCCAGTCCGGATTATAATTTCCAATAGGCGTAGCAATCTTGTACCATTTTGGCAATTTAAATGCCAAACGTATTTTATTACTCTGCAAATTCATCTCAGATACAAAACTTTTTTCTATATCACTATCTGTTTCAGCATACTCATACAGTCCATTCTTCAGCTTTTTACTTTTTGAAACCGCCACATCATACATTTCTTTAAACTCACTCAGCGGAAATTTCTCACCAGATTTATAATATCTAATTGCCAATAACTGCTCATCCATAATCTCTTTAATTTTTTTGCTTGCTTCGTAAACATATAAAACAGGGTTGCGAATAAATGGAGCGAAATCAGTCACACCCTGCAATATCTTTGCCAATGTCATACTCGACAATGTAGTCTCCTTTTGAAGTTCATTAAATAGATCGAGATTACCAAGATCGCCGTGGACTTTCATCTCTTCTTGCCCCACACCTAGACCGGAAATTTCACCTTCGAGGCTTAAATCAATTCTATTTACTTCAATCGATACAACATTGCGCTTTATCACTAGGGCTGAAAGCGACTGACTGCACTTTTCAATCAAAGTGTCCTCATCAAACATTAATCGAAACTCGGTTTTTGACTCAAGTCTACTCCAAAGTTGCTTAAACAATTCGCTTTGCAAATTATCTTTACGCAAATTATTCTTAACAACTTTGTTGCGTGCGTTCTCAACAGTCGGAACCATAGCACTTTCGCCTTCATCATTTCGCAACTCTTCCTGATAGTGAGAAGCAAAAGCCTGATACGTCAAATTGGCAACTACCGTCAACACATTTATCTCTTTGCCTGATTCGATATCAGTCGAGTCAAAAACGCGCTCTCCACTACTGTTCACCGCGATTCTCAATCCACGCCCAATCTCTTGCCTCTTGCGAATAGGCGAGATAGATTCGTTCAAAGTACATATTTGAAAGACATTTGGATTATCCCATCCAACTCCAAGCGCTGAGTGAGAGAAAATAAAAGATAGGGGCTCCTGCATATCCAAAAGTTTTGTTTTGTCCTTCAAAATCATGTCATACGCTTCTTTATTCCTCTGCATAGCAGCAGCATTATCAGTGTAATCCCCAGAAATTTTGGCAAAATATCCATTGTGAACACTTTCAATATTTTCCGCTCTTGTGCCAAAAAGTTCTTGATAGATTTTTATATACTCTTCGACAAACAATTTTCTAACCAATCCATCAGACTCGGTATAATTCGCAACTCGATCTATAAAGAAAAGCGATAATACTTTTATTCCCATCGGCGCGAGTCGCGCTTTTTTTGTAAAATGAGAGCGTATTGTCCAGTGAATTTGACTCCTAAAAATATCTTCTTTAGAAAATCCATGTAGTTGACCGCTTATCAGCTCTTTGTCGTTTGAAAACAAAATCTTCTCTGCACCACTGAGCATCGATTTATGAATTCTTTCAACAATCCAACCACGGTAGACAGGATTATCAGTTTTTTCTTCCAAATCATCACCCGCTTTGATCCAATAATCTTTAATTTTAAAGCCATCAACAACCTTTCCCTGCAACTCCAATTTTGCTTGCGGATCTTTCCCTGCCTGTGCCTTAAACTCTTTGAAATGAATATGAACATTACTTTGCGTATTTGATTCATGAATTGAAAACACTTCAATTTTTTTAACTAGATTTTGTTTGTAGGCATCATAAGGAGAAAGACGATAAATTAAATTTTTTGCTTCTTTATGAGTTGCGGAATAGCGCAGAGTAAACAGTGGCTCAAACGAAGTTATTCTTTGAAATGTATTTTCAGCATCCATTCCCTCTTGAGGCTCATCCATTATGATAATAGGTTTAACGCCTTTTATCATTTCGAAGGCCGTATATCCGTTGTTTGTGTCGCGCTCCTGATTGATAATTCTCTCATCGGAATTAAATGACTGAATATTCATCACCATGATTTCTAGGTCCTTGGAAAATGCGAAATTTCGCACCTGATTTAATCGTTTTGAATCATAAACAAATGGTGTAAATCGAACATTGTATAGCTCTTTAAAGTGTTGTTGAACATATTCAGAGGTTTTCAAAACACCTTCACGTACAGGAATAGAAGGCGTGAGAATAATAAATTTTGTTAAGCCATAAATTTTATACAATTCACAAATCGTGCGCAAATAGACATACGTTTTACCTGTACCCGTCTCCATTTCAATAGACAGTTCTAGTAAATCATTTTTATTTTTTTGTAAATTTTGAGTTGATTTTCCGATTCCGTTATCTTTCATCACTTTTTTAATATTGTCACGAAATTGATCAGGAGAAATATGCAAAGAATTTGTTCCAAATTCCAAAGCAGCCTGCACAGTCCTTGAGGTCTTTTTACTTCCATCAAAAACTTGAATTACTGACTGCATTGCCTGAAGTTGAAAGGATAGATTAGGGTCAAAATTAAACTTCATGAAACTATAATACCCTATATTAAGTGAAATACAATCAAGTAGGAAACCGACTGTATATTTTCGGGTTTTATTCGTATTTGCTATTGACTAACGGCTAGCATCGTATTATTATAATATTGACAAATAATTCCTTATGCGTGGGGCTCCGTAGTGTTCCTCGTAAATAGCGTATAAGGTTTTGTCATATTTAGGGGAATAATCCATTATCTTCAATAATCTTGTTTTTAATAATATTTTTGTAGCTATCATCCCCGTGCTCTCTATATCGATAAAGTGACCAGGACACAAAATCAACAACTTGAAGAGCCTTCAACTCGCGATGACTCTTAATTTCAATATTTATATATAGTTTATGACTATTGGAAATTTTATTTTTCAAATAAGAAGTAAAATTTTCGTTCAAAAATTTATTAGTCTCTCTTTTCGAAGCAATTAATTCTATTTGATCACGAGTTGATATAAGTTTTTTAGTCATAATTCTATCTAGTAATATATTGGTAACATAATTATATAAAACATGTTTTTCATCTTTCAGTTGAGTATATACCTTTCGTTTATTCAGATAAATTGACACAATTGACAATTCTTCTTTCGCTATAAGATTAAGTACTTTAAGTCGAGTTTGCGGCTTTTCTTTATATGAATGTAAACAACCTGCATGCGATTTTATCTCAGATTTAGAAAACCCAGCAAATGTTTTTTTAATTATTCTCTCTAGAGGTTTTAATTCGTTGCAAAAGAGAAAGGTAATAATAAAGAATTTGCTTGTTTTTGGTTTTGAAAAATCAAATCCAAGATCTCCACTTTCATCAAGTAAAATAAAAGCCATAACTACGATATATTATTATTAAATATAAATTGCAATAAACTAAAGATTAGAATGATCATAAAATTTTTTTATCCAAATGTTAAAATACCGCAATGTACCTTTCCTACCTCGAGCTCTCGAGTCAAAATCTGATTCACAATTTTAACCAATTTCGCAAATATTTGCCTACACAAACTATAATCGCAGCAGTAGTCAAAGCCAACGCCTATGGTCATGGCCTGACTCAAGTCACACAGATCCTCGAACCCCACGCTGATTTTTTCCAAGTCGACGACATCGAAGAATTAATCCAAATCCGCCAAGTTACACAAAAACCAGTACTAGTCCTAGGCTATGTTTCCAAAGATCAACTACAACAAGCAGTCGATCTTCAAGGCACACTCGCAGTCTATGACACCGAAAGACTCGAAATTTTAAACCAAATCGCAAAAACACAAAACAAACAAATTTCAGTCCATATCAAAATCGACGCAGCTTTTGGCAGACAAGGAGTCTTACTTGACCAGTTACCCCAACTCCTCTCAACACTTAAAAATTGCCCAAACATCAAAGTCGAAGGAGTCTACAGCCACTTTGCAAATATCAAAGATATATCTGACCCTACAGCCGGCACGCATGATTTTGAACACGCTCAAAAACAAATTGATATTTTCAACAAATCAATCGCGCTGTTTAACCAAAACGGCATCTCAAATTTCTATACCCACATCAGTGCAACCGCAGGCACAATTGTCTATGAAAAAAATATCGGCCAAAATACGTTAGCCAGAATAGGCTGCGCACTTTACGGACTCTCTCCATCAAAAAATTTAGAAATTAAAATGAACGAAAAGAATATAATTCTTAAACCAGTGCTCAGATGGATCACTCACATAGCACAAGCAAAAACACTTCCAACAGGCTCCACGATTGGCTACGGACTGACATATATCACAACAAAGCAAACAACAATCGCTGTAATTCCACAAGGCTACAGCGACGGATATGATAGGGGACTTTCAAACATCGGACAAGTTTTAATCAAAGGACAATATTGCAAGATTCTCGGACGAATCAGTATGAATATGATGGTAGTCGATGTCACAGATATACCGAACGTTCGTTCGGAAGACCAAGTAGTATTATTAGGATCACAGAACAATCGTTCTATTACACCCGAACAGTTAGCCGAACATCTCGACACAATCAATTACGAAATCACCGCCCGCA
>Ga0163144_10029522_pt1 | contig 10518 bp, 3 predicted proteins | sample OliLak19BULKMAT1_FD_123175 | JGI IMG/M metagenome (GOLD analysis project Ga0163144, IMG submission 123175) | Freshwater microbial mat bacterial communities from Lake Vanda, McMurdo Dry Valleys, Antarctica - Oligotrophic Lake LV.19.BULKMAT1 | ecosystem: Environmental > Aquatic > Freshwater > Lake...
AGTGTTCCTGAAAACCCTAACCGATACTTCGTCTCGCAGCCATACGAGATTGTATCATCTTTATTACAACATGTTAAAGAACGGTATTCCTTAACTTCATGGCACAAACTGAACCGCCAATTTTTTGTAGCTGCTGTTATGCCCAGGTTTTTTCATAGTTTCAGTCCGTAAAGTTCTAAATTGTCTGTCACTTTTTGTAGCCCCCAATCCTTTATCTCAACATTCTGTCTTATGCTTTCAATTAGTCTTTCATTTAATTCATTGTCTTTGTATGTTAAAATGGTTTTAACTATTGGAACATAAATATGTCCGTTACTTGTATTTTCAAGTCTGTAAAACATTGAGTTAATTATTTCTTTGTCTTTGAAATGAACCGCCTTTTCAACAAAGTAGCTTAGTTTATGGACATTCGCACTATCAATGTTCTGTTTTATAATTTTCTTTGCTGTTATACTGTCATTAGCTATTAAAAAGTCAAGCATAGTTGATATTATAAGAAAACTATTGTCAAGATTGTTTGGCTCTTGCAAGGTCTGATTAGCAAGCCTTAAACACTTTTCTTTGTTTAAGTTGGTTAAATAATTGAAAATTTCAGAATTAATGATAAAATCATCTTCCCATAGTTTGAAAAAGAGGTCGGTAAATACTGTATCCCTATATTTTGAAATGCCTTCAAAAATGTATTTTGACCTTTGCTTTCTATGAAAGTCATTTTCTTTTACAGCCCCCAATGAAGTATTAAAATAGTCAAGAGAAAATTTGTCTTTATAGACAGCAACTGCTAATTCTGTCCCATAGTAATTGTACCCCTGTTCTCTTAGTGTAAGTAAATTTTTTTTGAACGGTTCAGCAGGAAATATCTCTATTGCTTCAATAGTAAAATATGAGTTTTTTAATATTTGAGTCGATATAAGGTCAATGTCCGATTCCTTTCTATACTTAGCTAAAGCAATAACTGCAAATTCATTCTTGTCAGCCAAATACCTTATTCTTTCGTAATGTCTTTCATTCGGTTCAATTTCAGAAAGCAATCTATTCAAATAGAAAAGTTTGTTGTCGGTATAGAGAATTATGCTGTCAAGTTGCCTGAGTTCGATTTCCGAAATATTTTGAATACCAACAAAGAAATCTCCAACATAAACATCCCTTGACCTGTGTCCTGCTTCTCTTACTTTATTGGTGTCGTGAATGTGTTTAACTGCTAATTGAAAAAGATTGCCGTACTTCCTATCATCCAAACACTTTATTGCATAGATTTTCACAACAGGTCTTTTATCGTCTATGTATTCTAAAAGTTCGTCTGTTGTCGCTGTCTTTTGTAGTTGAATATATAGTTTGTATTGAGGTGTCTCATAATTTATAAAACCGTCAGGATAGGGAGCTACATAATTATTTTTTGCTATCTTATTTATGATTTTCTTAGTTGTCAACGGCTTGTCCTGTCCGTAACAAATTGTCACAGTCAGAAGTGTTATTATAAGGATGATATGTTTGATAGTGTTCGTCATTTTAAACTTGGGCATAACGGTCTGCAGGCAGCATCAGTGCGGCCTCGAAGCCTAAAAACTTTCCTTTAATACAAAAGTAAGTTGGGAGATGGAACTTTCCTAATCTAAAAACTAGCATTGATACTGCGTGCTGTTATAGCCAGTGCTACGCTATTTTTAGAAGCATCATTTATTAACCACCATTCTCTGAATTAGAGTCTTCTCTCCATTTGTCATCCTAAGCAAATATAGCCCATCAGGTAAATTCAAATCAAATGTCTCACTACCTTTAATGAACTTACCATTATAAACAATTTGCCCAATCTGATTAAAAATTTCGAGGTAATATGTTCCTTTACTATTATGAATTTCTAAAGTAAAGTCACCTCTATTTGGATTGGGATAAAGATTGAAACCACTTTTTACATTTACCTGTAAAATGCTAAGCATTACATCCTTACAAGTTTGCGATTCACAACCAGCTATGTTGGTTACTTTTAGGCAAACCTTGGTTTGTTCAGGTTTAGTGATTGTGTGTGTGTAATTAGTTGTTATTGTGGTCACACTATCAGAACTGCCAAATTTCCATTGATACAAACTATTGTTTGCTTGGGTTGCATTTAATTCTAGTTTAGATCCTGTTTTGCTATAACCGAAATCTGAAATAGGATTGGCATTGATGGTAACAGCATTGGATATAGAGTGTGAACACCCGTTCGCAACTATAGCTAATAAGGTGACATTAAAAGTAATTGATTGTTTACTTATATGGTATAAATGCTTGGGTGATTCATTTTTTGAGGTAGTCCCATCTCCAAATTTCCAATAATAATCATTGGCATCTTGCGATAGGTTTTTGAACACAACACTATCTGTCTCGCAAACATCGCTTCCTGTAAAATCTGCTTTAGACTGAAGTTTTACTATCATCTCCTTAGTTAGAGTATCACTGCACCCATTATTTGAATTAACAATAAGCCTTACTTTTTTTGTTCCTGCAATTGAAAAAAGATAAGAAGGATTTTCAAGGGACGATAGACTTTCATTATCAAAACTCCAATTAAATGTAACAGGTGTTGGCTTTGTTCCGGTAAAAGTAAAATTTGTCCTTGTTTTATTACAAGCCAAATCCCAGCTAAAATCTACCTCAGGGTTTGGAAGAACAGTCACAGCTTTGGTAAACGTATCTTTGCAATTAAACTCTGTTGAGCTAATTAAACTAATTCTAAACACACTGTCTTTTGCGAAGGAAACGCCAGTTATATCATTCGTTGTTCCTAATAATTGTATTCCATTGTTCCATTGGTACATTATTTTTCCTGTATCTATTGAAGAATTAATAAAATCAAATGAATTTCTATTGAAGCATTGAATAGAATCGTTGATTTTAAAATTAGGTCGGCTTTGCGGATGAACTTTCATGAACTTTTTTATAGAATCCTGACACCCTGATTTACCTTGGCTTATTAATGTTACAATAAAATTTCCATTCGTTGAAAATGTTTTAACTGCCAAACTATCACGAAAAGTGCTTCCGTCATTAACAAACCAGAAGGATTGTTTACGCGAATCATCCATATACATTGTCAAATCTTTGAAAACAAAATAATTATTTTTTAAGCATTCAGCAGTATCAGACATACTAAAATTGGCTGTAACCTCAACTTTTTTTACGAGCACTGTATCAGCACTTTTACAACCATCATAATCAATAACTTCAATATTGTAAACACCTGCCTTTAAAACGGCTAAAGTTCTTGATGTAGCACTTGTATTCCATTCATAACTTTTATATGTTCCTTTAGGAATTAAAGTAATTGTCTGGGAATTACAGACTATAGTATCTTTACCAAGAAAAGGTTTTGCATAATTTAGGAAAAAAGTTTCATAAATTGTATCAATGAATTGTTTATGATAACTAATTAATCTTACGGTGTAAGAATCCGCTTTTTTGTAAATGTGATAGATATTACTCGTTTTATGAGATATATTATTGGCTCCACTTGTCACATCTCCAAAATCCCATCTGGCAGAATCTAAGTTATATGTATTTAAAATTTCAAAATAAACAGTATCTCGAGTGCATACCGGACTTATTCCAAAAGTTTTCTTTTGAAAATAAGATTGGATCATATTCGGTAGTCCAACCCCTGCCTTTTGTCCTCCCAAATAAAAATAATTTCTTTCAGGTTGAGCCATGCTACCCTCCATATCAGGATTTTTAATAACATGTAAATAAAACAGGTTTCTAGGTGAAATGTAAATCTTTTGATCCAAACCCAATTGTAAGGATGCAATGAAGTTATAAAAAATAGTATCAATCGTTTTTCTGGATGCAATAAATTGTTGTTTTGTCCTAGAGGAAAGATCATATTGACAAAGCCTTGTTCCAACATAAGGGAATCCTATGGTATACAGAAATTTTGTCTTTGATGAAAATTCAACGCCTCGTCCCCAGGTTGGTTCAAAAAACCAAATATTGCTTACTTTTCCAGTCGCGGCATCAAAATCTCCAAGAAATGCTGAATCGCTATTGTTAACACTGCATATTCTTTTCCCATCTGGCGACACTTTCAAAGCTCCTAAACCTTGGTTGCCTGTTCCTACTAATAATCCTGTTTTACTTAATACCGGTTTATTAATTCCCAAACTTGTTATCAAATAAGCATACAATGTATCCGTGTAATATTTTTGAGTAATTACCCAATAATCTTTACGATTTGCATGCCTCACTGCTGTCAATTTTCCACATGAAGGCGCAACGAGAGGAATATTTACTTTGCCGGGTATAAAATCACCACGACCGAATCGCAATTTCATATTAATCTCAGAATAAAAAGAACCATTATCTGGTGAATTAGAGGTTGGAGAACCTACAGTGAATATATAAAATAAATGACTGCTATCCGGTCGGGGAATAATTACAACCGTTTGAGTACCTCCCCTACCACGTAAAAAATTCGATAAAGCCGTATGTGTGCTATCCCATACTTGATATCCATCTGAATAAAACAGTAAATGTCCTTTATTTGAACTGATTGAGGAACTTCCAACATCTGCATTCATTGGGCTTTTACTTAATGCTACAGGATTACCCGAATTAAAAGTAAGCCCTGCCTGATATCCAAAATACCAGTTGCTTGCTTCTTTTTGAGAATATGCAAATATGCAATGTCCCAAAATCAAAGTAAGCAGAAATGTTTTTATGGCTTTTTCCGTTACTTGCACAAAACAAAAATAAACAAATTTTATGGCTTATATACTTGTGCGGTTTTAGAAAAACTGCCTGATATCAATATATAACAGGCAGTTGACCGTTCGTTCTTACTTTATTATAAGTTTATAGGTTCCTCTGAAAGTATTGCTCTCCATGTTTATATGATAGACTCCCAAGGGTAAATGTTGCATATTCATGGTATATTCTTTGTCAGTAAGTATCTCTGAATGCAGTTTCTGACCAACGGAATTATATAATTGCAACTTAATTGTCTCCCTAGGAATATCTGTGAACTTGATAGTTAATATTCCGTTATCAACCGGATTAGGAAATAAATTTACCCCAAATGGCAGATTCATGCTGTCTTTATTTTCTTTCGGTTCATCTTTTAGAACGAACAGGCCGTTTGCGCAAGTAACTGAACCTCCGGAATTAGATAAAAAATCTATATTTGGGATGGTATTGAGGTTGACAAAATTCTTTAACAACCCAGATGCAGCATTTGGTATATAAGCGGTTGTGCCATAATATGTATAATTAAAATGGTTTTGGGTGGCAATATCCCAGTTGATATTATCTACAAATTTATTCCTCACTCCAGCAACTCCACTTCCATGATCTATCAATTTACCACTACCTACAATTCCAAGACTGTCTCTCTCAAATAAGTTACATTCAAGTAACAGTTTTCTTGTATTTGTTGTATCAACATTAAGTAAAACATTGGTGTTTTCACGTGGATTCACCTGTTGTGCAAACATTAATCCATTATCACACCCCTTAAAAATGTTTTCAAAGAGATTACTTTGGAGGTTTATTGATGTCGCATACCATTTCATACCTGTTTTGCAACACCAAAAAGCATTGTTAGGACCAATGGTTAATGATTGACATGTTTCTGCATATATTCCTGTTTTAACACTGCCTGCTCCTTGATGGATTAGTGGTTGATACTTATTTTGATCATTAAATTCGTTGCCCGTTATCATGGAATTTATATTATTTTTTGTGTATATACCAAAATCAGCCTCATTATAAAAAGAGATGTTTTGTATATCCAAGTTGTCCACTGATTGTGCCTCAATGTTCGAGAGGTTGCTTATATTATATGAGTTTAGTCCTTCAAACTTACTTATTACAAATGACACATCCTCTACTCCTTCAACATAAACCATCGGATTCGTCTCTTTTAAAGGTAAAATTAATGGGTGAGTACATCCGCCACAACTTATCGTTTTCAATCGCCCAAAAGAATTATTGATATGGAAGGTATTATTAGGAAAATTGTAAGTATCATAAGCAATGTGCATCCTGTTGTTTAAAAAGCGAGAACCCACTGTATTCACTTCGCCACCAGCCTCAGATGAAACTGCTATTAGAGCATTTTCTATACTGCTTTCGGTCATGTTTAAATATCCGCAATTGCCACCTGAGCGAGGCATACCTCCACCTAATACTCGTATTCCCAACCATCCGCTGCACCCTATTATTTTGGTATTGGTCAAATAGAGAGAGTCAAGGGAAGATATTTCAATCCACGATGCCTCTTTCATAAAAATAGTACAATTGGTAAATGTCACTTTACGGGGAATTGTAATATCAATTTGACCATTGAACGTTAAAGTTGCCCCAGTATAGGTTGCTAAAGGTATAGACATATTGGAAAGATCATTTGAGGAGTTACAAATAACCTTAACCACTAATTTATTAGAACTATCCGGCCCGCATGGTCCATCTGCTACTAACTGGTATATCCCAGGTTCAATAACCAATATTCGTTTTGCAGTGTCACTAAAGTTAAGTTGTACGCCATCTTTAATCCATTTATAACTTGTATAGGTTGGGCGATACCCTGTATCGGATAAGGTAAGGTAGAATATGCTGTTATAATTTATAATCGCAGAATCATATCTCCAAGGACCCAAAAGGCTGTAATTTCGTATTTTAACCGGAGGCTTTTTAATAACAGTAAACATGACTGAATCTCGGCAACCGCTTGAAGGATGGATCACCACTCCTTTGACAATGCCTTGCACCCCTTCCCCGTTCCAGAATACATCAATTGCCGAATCTCTCAAATATCTATGGATTTCACCTCCGGTAACTGACCACTCTCGTACAAAAATATCTGTTTGTGTAAGTACGGAATGTGTAAATTTATAATTAATCGGTACCCCTCGGTCACAAGAAGAACTTGCGTTTGCTGTCAATGAGTTTGGTGGCAGCACTTCTTTTTGGAAGAATCTGGTAGCACTTGTTCCGCCATCTATCATGGTAATGCTGACCCCGGTAAGAGGGAAAGAATCCAGATAGAGTAAAAATTCATCAGCATATCTTGATTTAGGCATTCCATTGTATATATAATTCCATTGTTTTAGAGGTGTACAACCGGTTGAAGTTAATTTTATCGTGTTGCAAGCCACATAGTTCGAATGCATCTCGGGAGCAAGACTGTTGCATTCTCTGGCGTGTTGATATTCAGCCATCCCATAAAAAGTATTTGAGCCCCCCGCAAATAATACCGCCAGAGGTAAATAATTATCTTTAGTACTTCCATAAGAACTATAAAAGAATTTATCAGGTTGTGCAATCATTCCAAGACTCTTATTTGGATACATATCAGAAGGTAAATTTGTATAAAGTCTTCCGTCTGGTCCTAATTGTATACCATACATCGGGAAATAATTTGTACCCATCCTGTTTTTAAAATAATTATCATGAAACAGATTGACAACGTTATCATTAGGATTTCTATAATTCAGGTTTATTTGCCTGACACCCTTCTCGTGCGCGAGATAGAGAATACTTCCTTTCTGACTAAAAACAGGCAGAATATTGGAATACCCAAACTCATCCAAAAAATATCTTAAAGTTAATTTCCCTGTACTGCGTTTAAAATCATAAACAACAACACCTGAATCAGTTTTGGAAGCACATACTATCATGGTACCATATCTATTAGCTCTTATATAATCCGTCCTGTCTAAAGGCGGAATATAATATGCCTTTTGAAAGGTGATGGAAAATAAAGAAGGGCTTGTATTCATTAAATACACCAACAAAGAATCCTTGTATGCACCGGATCGTCCTCTTACTATCATCCATATTTGATTATCGCACCTTGGGATAAAGGCCATACCGCCTTCAACTCTTATTGCGCCATCACTTGTTTTATCAGCTATGGTTGGACCGCCTATTATAAATCCTCTTTGATCATCCTTAATATATTCTTTATTAGCAATGGTAGAGTCCGTAATAATGGCATATCGTAACCCAACATTTTGATATGCCGCGTTCGTATCATAATGTGATATGAATATAGTTCTTTTGGAATCAACATTGAAAAACCCCCCCTGAGAATAGGTAGAATCCTTTGAATACATGGTAAAGTTTTTACCACTACCATATTTAATTTGTAGCGTATTGAAATTTCCATTATAACTGAATAATTGGGGATCAATTCCGAAACTACTTGAAGCATACTTTATAGTTGTACTATTAGTTTTATAAATCGAAGTAAAATTTACAGTACCAGGAATAGATGTAGTTGAACTTTTTGCAATGCCTTGATTAAAGTCAATACCACAGCCATAGGCAAACGACCATTGATTTTCTTTATTGATTATTGTGTTTGTTGCACATTTTGATATTAATATATACTTAGTTCGAGTATAAGTTGAAACTACTGCTCCCGATCCGTTTTTCAGTTTCAAAGTAATATCAAATAAAGCTTCATCAACGGGTAAAGGTAAAGAGATCGCATACAATTTATTAGCCGTTCCGCTCTGAGGGCCGGTTCCATCACCAAAATCCCATTCATAAGTAAATCCAAAAAAGGATTTGGCTGTAAAGTTAAAGTCGTCTCCACTACAACCTGTTTGTTTATTAACTGAAAACCATGCCTTCACTTGTTTGTCTAATACCGCATCAAGGGCATTTACCCTTCCTGAACCTATCTTATCATAAATATTTTCATTGATATCTTTAATATTGTCTGCTGAATTTTTAACACGATCAATAACAATTTGTTGTGGAACTAAGGGATTTATACTCCATACTAATGCACATATCCCAGCTACCATCGGTGATGAAAAAGAAGTGCCGTCAACGGTCATGTAATTATTAAAAGGACTTGTGGTTAGAATGGCTTCTCCTGGAGCCATAATATCTACATGGCTCATAGTCCCATAATCAGAAAAGCATGCTTTTTGATCATTGGACGATGTGGCGCCTACAGAAAGAACCTCTGCAAATGCTGCCGGATAGTTTCGGGCAGAATCAAAATATGTTGTTGAACCAATCGTGTAAGATTCCCATTTGGGTTTACCTCTGCCAATATCAATGCATTTTGTTTGTTCAAAGAATGGGTAATGCCCATTTCCGGCGGAAGCAACCAGTAATTTACCAGAAGTATGAGCCAGAATAATCAGCATGTGCAATAGTGATGAATTTGCCACATTCTCTAATTCTTTCCCACCCCAAGACATATTAATAATTTTTGCTGGGCTTTGAATAGCATACATCAATCCTTCCAAAGGATGAGTCAATGGATTGCCAGAAAACGAATCTGAAGAAATTTTTATTGGAATAATTTTTACATCCGGGGCTATAGAAGCTATTCCTTTGTAATTATTAGGAGTGGCGGCTATCACACCTGTTACCATTGTTCCATGATACTTCATTAAGTTAAAGTTAGTTTCGTAATTATGAGGATCATTATCATTATCACTTGCGTCCCACCCAGTTATATCATCAATATAACCATTGCCGTCATCATCGACTCCAGGTGTACCATTTTTTTCAGCAGTATTGATATAATAACTGCCTTTTAAGTCTTCATGGTTCATATCAAACGCATCATCTACTACTGCTATTATTATTCCACTTCCTGTTGAATAATCGTGAGCTTGAAATCCTTTTACTTTGTCAATATACCACTGTTTAGTAGCTGACTTATCATTTGGAAAAGTAAAAGTCCCAAAGGTTTGCATTTGAGGAAGTTTTTCCACTATTTCAACATAGGTTAAGGTTAACAATGAATCCATAAATTCGTCATGTACCGAGGTGTCTGCGAAGTCAATTCTAAAATAACGGTTCAAAGTATCTCCTAAACCTGTAGGACCAAAACCTGTAAAAGGGCGGGTGATGGTGTGAACACTTGAAAATCTGCACATTCTATTAAAAGCATCTGTACCACTTAATATAGCACTGGCATTTGACGGATTGCATAATGGTACAAAAGGAGCTTGGAGAGAGGATACTCGCATGTAATAAGTTCCTTTTATATAAGAAAGAGTATCTGCTTTAGTGTGATAAGCAGATAGAAGAAAGATTAAAAAGATAATCGGTGTTAGTTGTTTGTATTTTTTCATGATTTAAAATAAATAAAAGTGAAAGTTGTTTAAATAATTATTTTCGTTGTATTCGTGATTTTCGCTTGCATTGGCTATAACGTTTTGGCGCTTGACGAAGAAGCGGATTACGTAGTTCAATTTTTTCAACCACCTCAAAGCTAAATGCGTTGCACATAGTTTCAATTAACCACAGAAACCGCTTTTTAGCTAAACGCTTGTTATGCCCAGTGCTTCTTTTCGGTCTATGCAAACATTGTCATTTGTCCATTGTTTACAGGTGTCATTTCGTTAATAAAACTGCCCCAGAAGTCAAGTGTCAAATTGAATTTATACTTTTCGTTAAGCATTTTAAGTTCTGTTTGCAGGTCGCTCTTATTAATTTGTTTTGCTAATTCTAAAAGGTCAATTCTCATTAAAACGTCTTTTGTAAAAGTCCTTTTAGCATCTGGAAAAGTTACTG
>Ga0163144_10029523_pt1 | contig 10517 bp, 8 predicted proteins | sample OliLak19BULKMAT1_FD_123175 | JGI IMG/M metagenome (GOLD analysis project Ga0163144, IMG submission 123175) | Freshwater microbial mat bacterial communities from Lake Vanda, McMurdo Dry Valleys, Antarctica - Oligotrophic Lake LV.19.BULKMAT1 | ecosystem: Environmental > Aquatic > Freshwater > Lake...
GCACCGTTCATCGCGAGGATGTCCGAGTCATTCACGCCATCGGCGCTGAGCAGGATGGCGACGATTTGCGTTTCGTAGAGGTAACCTTTTGGGAACAACGGGCGCAGTGGGCGGTCTGTCATGCGGCAGGTGAGGATTTCCTTTTCGGTGGGGCGACCTTCGCGCTTGAAGTAGCCGCCGGGGAAGACTCCGGCAGCGGTGGCTTTTTCCTTATATTCCACGGAAAGTGGGAACCAGGTCTGGCCGGATTTCACCTTGGTGGCGGAAACGGCGGTGACGAGGATGATGGTATCGCCGCAGCGGACGGTGACGGCGCCATCGGCGAGTTTGGCAATTTTGCCGGTTTCGAACGTCATCGGATTGATTCCGACGTCGGCCGTAAGTGTATGGATATTCATTTTCTGTATTTTCTTGTTTCGTGCGTACAACCCGACCGGCGGAATGCCGATGCGGGCATCATCTCTTTCAGACAAATTCCGCGGCACGCAACCGTGCGCGACGCGGAGTGAGATGTCTGGCGACCCGGGCTGGAGATTGGGATGCCCGGACCACTTTGCAAAACAGCCACGGGAACTTCCCGTGGCTGCCTTGCGAAATTGGATTAGCGGCGGAGTCCGAGACCCGCGATGACCTGCTGATACTTCTCATCGGATCCCTTTTTGATGTAATCAAGAAGCTTGCGGCGCTGTGAGACAAGGGTCAGGAGGCCGCGGCGTGACGAGAAATCCTTCTTGTGGATGTTCAGGTGGTCCGTGAGGTGGAAGATCCGCTGGGTGAGCAGGGCCACTTGATAAGGGGCGCTGCCGGTGTCTCCTTCGTGGAGTTGATAGTCTTTCAGGTTGATTTCTTTGGTATCGCTCATGGTCGTAGGGGATGGGTCCAGCTTCTGTCTTTCAATAGCTGCCGGGCCGTCCTAGTTGGAGGTTGAGCGCGCAAGAAAGCCCGAGGAGCACCGGTTTGCAAGATTATTGAGCAACGGGGCGGAAGATTTTAAAAAGATCCGCAATCGTCCCGGTCGCAGGCTCATCCGCCGATTTCCTTTAGCAATGGCGATGACGCAAGATCCGACGGCGCGACAACCCGTTCCTCGCGAGGCAGGTTCGCCACCTTGCCAAAGCGTTCCTCGGCGGCCTTTCTGACTTTCGGATCGTCGAGATGGTAGTCCTTGAACTGCCGTGGCTTGCAAAGCTCGACCCCCGCGTGCTTGTAGATTTTCCAGACCAGTTCCGAGCAGTAAATGTCGTCGTCACTCCACAAGAACCGGTGATCGTAGTTCTTTCCGACCTGCTTGAGCGCCCAATCCCGACCGCTCTTCAAACCGGCGGGCGTGAGACCCGCTTTCAGGCGCCGGGCAGAGAATTTCCCAGGCCCACAACGGGCGATGAAGGCCTCCAGCGGAATGGCCCCGACCGGTTGCACCGCCTCCAGGACCATCAACTTTCCATCCGATTCGAACACGATGCCGCAGTGTGTGATCGGTGATCCTGTTGCCGCGATGATCATTTCCCCTTGGCCTCGGGAGGAGCTGCTGAAAACGATGTCGCCCTCGCGCAAGTCCGGCGTTTTCGCAGCCGCGATGACCGTGGCAAAGGCCCAACATGCGGCTGCGGTCGCGAGAGATTTGATTTTCACTCCAGCAAAGTGAACCCAAGGCGGGATCAGCGCAAGTGCGCGTCTGGTGCGACTGATCGTGGTGGGCGGTGGCAGAGCGTAGCGTCGACACCGCTTTGGATTCTTCCGGGGGTGGACAACGCGAGCTGGGACGACGGGTCCATCCAAAGCGGTGTGGCGCTGTCGCTTCCCACCGCAGTCCATGGGGCGCACCCCTTTCAGTTGCGCCCGTCCACGTCTTCTGAAGGTTCGGGATAACTTACTTCGACATCCCGCTGGGCGCGGATCATCGCATTCTCGGCACCGAGTGCGGCCATTTGCCGCGCCCAAATGCTTCTGCGCCACTGAAAGACCAGCCAGACGCCGGTTTCCAACATCACCAGGACCACCAGCCAGACGGCCCATGCGATCGCCGTGTCCACGGAAGCCGGGGAGCCGAATCCAAAAGTGAAGCCGAGCATGACAAACAACGACTCCACTCCAACGAGAACGCCCCATGCGAGACAGCCGAGGCCATCCCCCACAAAGATCCAGATCAACATGCCCGCCAGGAAGGCGACATTCAGGACGATCCAGACATTGACCAGCAGCAGCGGAGTCATGAAGACATCCTCAGGGTCCGGGAGGGATCTCGCTCCCACCATCAGCGCGAATCCGCCAACCAAACTGCCGAGCCAGATCCCGCTCAGAAAGAACAGGAAGATGACCATCACCCTGCCGATGCTACTCGCCAGGACATCTTCGAAGTCGAGTTGCATGATTCTATTTCCCTGGCAATACCGCTTCCAGAAATGCCCACTCGTCCGCCGTTTCATCGATCACCTTGGACAACGATGTCCCGGCTCCATGGCCCGCGCTGGTTTCCACCCGGATCAGCACCGGCGGGCCGTCCTTCGCCTGATATTCCTGCAGACGCGCCGCGAACTTGAAACTGTGCGCGGGAACCACCCGGTCGTCGTGATCCGCCGTGGTCACCAGCGTCGCCGGGTAGCGAACTCCCTTTTTCAACGCATGATAGGGCGAGTATTTTAAAAGTAGCGGGAAATCCTCCGCTTTGTCCGAGCTGCCGTATTCCTTTTCCCATGCCCAGCCGATGGTGAATTTCTGGAACCGCAGCATGTCCATCACGCCGACCGCAGGCAACGCGGCCCCGAACAATTCCGGCCGCTGGGTCATGCACGCGCCGACTAACAGCCCCCCGTTGCTGCCACCTTGGATCGCAAGATTCTCCGATTTGGTGTAGCCCTTCTTGATCAACGTTTCCGCCGCCGCGATGAAGTCGTCGAAGACATTCTGCTTCTTCAGCCCGCGTCCGCCGTCGTGCCAATCGGTCCCGTATTCGCCACCGCCACGCAGGTTGGCCACAGCAAGGATGCCTCCCCGTTCCAGCCACACCGCGCGCGTCACCGAGAACCCGGGAAGCATGCTGATCTGAAATCCGCCGTAGCCGTAGAGCAGCGTGCGGTTCGATCCATCCATCGGCGCATCCTTGCGGCGGACGATGAACATCGGGACTTTCGTGCCATCCTTGCTCTGATAGAAAACCTGCTCGGTGATGAAAGCCGCGCTGTCGAATCCGACTTCCGGCTTTCTCCACAACTTGCTTTCACCCGAAGCCAGATCGAGCTGATAGATCGCGCCCGGATCCGTGAATCCGGTGAAACTGTAAAACACCCGCGTGTCCTTTTCCTTGCCCCCGAATCCCCGGACCTGGCCGATGCCCGGCAGTTTGAGTTCCTTCGGATTCCCGCCTTTCGCATCGAGCATCACCACCCTGCCGCGCGCGTCCTTCATGTAGGTGGCGATGAGTTTCCCGCCCACCTTGCTGACTTCATCCAACGGTTCCTCCGCCTGCGGGATGATCTCCTGCCAGTTCGCGCGATCCGGATTCTTCGTGTCGATGGCGATCACCCGGTGGCGCGGCGCGTCCAGGTCCGTCTTGAAATAGAACACCGGCCCATCGTTGCCGATGAAGCCGTAGTCCGCATCGCCGTCCGGCAAAAGCTCGACGACCGCCGCGTCCTCGCCCTTCAGGGATTTGTAAAACACGCGGTTCTTCGGATCGGTCCCCTGCGAGATGTGCAGGATCAGATAGGCCCCGTCCTCCGTCACCCAGCCGTGGATGCCCCACTGCGGTTGGTCTTTCCGTTCGTAAATGAGCTCATCCTCATCCTGCGGCTTTCCGATGCGATGAAAATACAGCTTCTGAAACTCGTTCTTCTGAGTCAGCGCCCCGCCATCTTCAGGTGCGTCGTAGCGGCTGTAGTAAAATCCGCTGCCATCCTTGGCCCATGAAATCCCGCTGAATTTCACCCACTTCAGGTGATCTGGCAGATCCTTGCCCGTCGCGATGTCCCGCACCCGGATTTCCTGCCAATCGCTGCCGGCGGCCGAGGTCGCGTAGGCCAGCAGCTTGCCATCCTCGCTCGGCTGGTGGTCCGCCAGCGAAACCGTGCCGTCCTTCGACATCGTGTTCGGGTCCAGCAGCACCTTCGGATCGCCATCCAGCGAGTCCGCCGTGTAAAGCACCGCCTGATCCTGAAGGCCGGAATTCATCATGTAAAACCACCGCCCGCCCTCCTCGTCCGGCAGGCCGATCCGCTCGTAGTCCCAGAGTTTTTTCAAACGCTCCCGGATCTCGTCGCGCTGCGGGATCGTTTTTAAAAACTCCTCCGTCACCGCGTTCTGGGCAGCCACCCAGGCCTTCGTTTCCGCCGAATTGTCATCCTCCAGCCAGCGGTAGGGATCTTTCACTTCCGTGCCGTGATAGGTGTCCACGACTGCGGAATCCTTCCGGGTTTCAGGATAGGTGATCTTCATCGATTCGGCAGCGTTCATGGATCCCGAAAGCAGGAAAATCCAAGGAATCATCAATTTTCGAACTCGCATGACCACTGCTACACGACATCAGGAGCTGCGCCAAACCGGATTCTTCGGACGAATTTCATGAGGTGAAATCAGGCAAGCACCAGTAAAACCCTCAAATTCGCCAAATTTCCTTTACCCATAAGGATTCCAGAGACACCAACCGACAATCGGACTGCGTGGCATCGTACAATCAGACGGCTTTACAACCGACAATTGGACGCTATCCTGACCGACAAATGGACGCGGACGCGATTTACTACCACCGCACCCTCGAAAAAACCCTGCGCGAGGCCATGCTGGATACCCCGGTGGTCTGCCTGCTGGGGCCGAGGCAGTGCGGAAAAACGACTTTAGCCATGACGCTGGAGCCGGATCGTGCCTATTTCACGCTCGACGAAGACGGCTACTACCGGACGGCGACCGAGGACCCGGATGGATTCGTGGCGCGGCTGCCGGAAAAGGTGATTCTCGACGAGGTCCAGCGCGTTCCCTCACTGCTGACGGCCATCAAGCGATCCGTGGATCGGAATCGGCAACCGGGGCGATTCCTGCTCACCGGCTCGGCGAATCTGCTCCTGCTTCCAGGCGTCAGCGAATCCTTGGCGGGGCGGATGGAAGTGATTCCTCTACAACCGCTTACCGAGTCGGAAAAAGCACGCAACGGTGGGGAATTCCTGAGAAATTTCCTGAATGGGAGCATCCGGGATTCGCTGATGGTGGGTGAGGATGTGGATTTTTCTCCGGATCTCCCCCATCGGGTCGTGTCGGGGGGTTATCCGGAACCACTTTCCCGCACTCCGGAACGTGCACGCCAATGGCATCGGCAGTATTTGAGATCGATCATCGACCGGGATGTCCACGACATCGCGCAGGTCAAGGATGCCCGCGAGATCGGTCGCCTGCTGGAAATGCTGGCCCTCAGAACCGGCTCGCTGCTCAACGTGACCAGCCTTTCCAAGGAACTCGGCCTGCATCGCGGCACGGTGGACCACTACCTTGCCATTCTGGAACGGCTTTTTCTCATCCGCTCCTTGGCGAGCTGGCATCGGCACCCCGCGAAACGCCTGATCAAGACGCCGAAGATCCATCTCGTGGACACCGGACTGGCAGCGACGCTTTCCGACCTTACCGCCGGAGATTGGCTCGGCCGGCGGGATCGCATGGGGCATTTGCTGGAATCCTTCGTCGTGCAGCAAATCGTCGCCCAAGCAGCCTGGACGGATCCCGACCTCCGCTTCTGGCACTACCGGGACAAGGACCAGGTGGAGGTGGATCTGGTCATCACCCGGGGCGAGAAAGTCTGGGGTATCGAGGTCAAGGCCAGCCGCTCCGTCAATGCCAGGGACGCCCGTGGCCTCGACCGCCTGGCCGAAATCTCTGGCAAGGACTTCCAAGGCGGCTGCGTCCTCTATGACGGACGAGACGTCATGCCCATCGGCGGCTCCAGGCATCCTGCGGTGCCGTTGAAAAAGCTTTGGGAGATGTGATCCCACGGAGCGCGGAATTCATTCCGCCTCTTGTGTTCGTCCCGCGATAGCGTGGACGAACACTCTTGGGGATGGCGTGAGATTCCAAAATTCGCACCTGATCCACCGTTACCGATTGTCTCGGTCGGGCAAGCACCGCGCGCCTCCTCGGCCGCCGCGATTTCTTCCGGACTGACAGGCTGCTTCCAAACATAGGACATCCCTTCGTCGTCATCTCGGGTGAAGGTTCCGGGTGCAATCTCGCGACACATGTCGCAGTCGATGCAGGTCAGGTCGTTGTAGTATTTTCCGAAAACGTTGCGGGGATTCTTTGGAGAACCTCATCATGCATTGGGGGCCGACCCTCTTTCGCGGCGACCGGTGATCGCCACCACGCCCGCCCATCCATCAGGGCATTCGGGTAGGAATGGAACGCCGGCCGAGGCGGCGGTAGATCTTGAAGTCCGAATCGGTGGTGAGAAGAAGCGGATCCGGCAAGATTTCGGTTAGGCGGACGAGACAGGCATCCGCGATGCTCATGGGGATGTCCGCATGCTTGTCCAGCAGATCGAGAACCGGAAGGAAGTCATCTTCGCTCACCGGGGAAATCCGCAGTGCGCCGCGACGGCAGGCAAGCCGGAGTGTCGCACAACCATCGGGAGCGAGCAGGTGATCCGCTTCAGAAAGAACGGATTCACAAGTGATCCACGGCGGAGGGTGGTGTCGCGCCTGTTGGACCGCCCATGGATGGTTCTGATCGTTCTTCCGCCAAAGGGCGACCAGAAAGGAAGCATCAACGATGACGGGCTATGGCTCGGCAATACGAAAAGCAAAAGACCCGCCGCGCTTTCGCGGGCGGGCCTTGAAGAAATGAATTCGCGGCGACCGGTGCTCGCCGCCACGGTTAGAAGTGAATCGCGTGGCCTTCGGCGGCGAGGGTCGCCTCGTGGATCACCTCGCTCATCGTCGGATGGGCGTGGATGGTCGCGTGGATTTCCTCGGCGGTGAGTTCCTGGTCGAGGGCGAGTCCCATTTCGGCGATGAGTTCGGTGGCGTTCTCACCGATGATGTGGGCTCCTAGCAGCTCGCCGTGTTTCTTGCCGTAGAGCAGCTTGGCAAATCCCTCGGGCTCACCGGCGGCGATGGCCTTGCCGATGGCGACGAACGGGATTTTTCCGACGTTGTATTCGATGCCTTCCGCCTTGAGGGCGCGCTCGGTTTTTCCGACGGACGCGACTTGCGGGTGGCAGTAGGTGCAGCCGGGGAAATTGGTGATCTTGCGCGGCTTGTGACCTTCCACATAGAGGCCTTCGACACATTGCACGGCTTCAAACGAGGCGGTGTGGGCAAGCCATGGCGGGCCGGTGATGTCGCCGGCCGCGTAAACGCCGGGAATGGAAGTCTCGTAGCGATCGCCTACTTTGATGTAGCCGCGGTCATCGAGTTGCGGTTGTTGGCCACCGGGAAGGACGGGCTGGATGCCGATGGCGACGATGCAGACATCTCCCTTGATGACGCCGTTTTCCTTGGGGCCTTCGACGGTGAGTTCAACGCTGGTGCCGTGATCGACCATGTTGGTGATCTTGGTGTTGGTGAGGCAGCGGATGCCCTGTTTGATGAGGGATTTCTCCAACGCATCACCCACTTCGTCATCCTCGACGGGGAGGATGCGCGGAAGCATTTCGACGAGGGTCACCTTGGTGCCGAAGGCATTGTAGATGTAGGCGAATTCCACGCCGATCGCGCCGGCTCCGATGATCAGCATTTCCTTGGGCTGCTCCGACAGGACCATCGCTTCCTTGGAACCAATGACGGATTTCCCGTTGAAAGGTAGTGGCGGAAGTCCACGGCTCTTGCAGCCGGTGGAAATGAGGATGTCCTTGGTTTCAAGGAGTTGGCGTGAGCCATCGGCCGCGACTACGCCGACCTTGCCAGTGCCTTCGATCGAGCCGAAGCCGCGGATGTAATCGACCTTGTTCTTCTTGAACAGGAACTCGATTCCGCCGGCCAAACGTTCGGAAACCTTGCGCGAGCGACCGATGACAGCAGACCAGTCATAGGTGAGTCCTTCGATTTTCAAGCCAAACTCAGCCGCCTTGTGGGTGAGCATGTGATAGACCTCGGCATTCTTGAGGAGAGCTTTCGTCGGGATACAGCCCCAGTTGAGGCAGGTGCCTCCAGCGCGGTCAACCTCGACACAGGCGACATTTTTTCCAAGTTGAGCTGCGCGGATGGCGGCGACGTAGCCGGCAGGGCCGCCACCGATGACAATGAGATCGTAGGCCATAAGAATAGGGAGATGCAGGTTTGCGGGGTGAAACTGCCGCCATGGTTCCGGATTGTCAAAGATGGAAAGGCGGAAACGGCAGGCCATCTATAATTCAGAAATCGAACCACAATGGGAGCGAAGCGGACATGGACGAACTGACTGATTCAAAACCTTCGTCAAATGAACGGGATAGACACAGATGGAAGATGGATGCTGACGCGAACTCATGGCGTTTCGCGATCAATCATTCCGAATCCAGGGTCTCCTGTCTCATTTTCTTCATCCCATCTGCGTTCATCCTGTCCATCTGCGGTTGCAAATCTCTTGATTAGATTCGCGCTGGCGGAAACGAGGCCCTTGATTGTTTCCCGGCGGATTCCCAGTATTGCGGCCGTGCATGCCGGGTTAGCCAGATCGTTCGTTCTTCTCGTTTTCGTGGCGCTGCTCGCGTTCGCGGTGCTCGTGTTGCCGCGCCTGCCAGTCGCCCCGATCGATGCGGACACGCCGCTCTCCATGCCGGAAAATGGCGACCCCGACCATCGCTTCGATTTCCTCAGTGCCTGGGAATCCGTGCGGATCCCCCTCGCCGTCCGTTTCGACCCACCGATGGGCACCGAGCACGGCGGGCTGGTTTACAACGCCCAGAAATTTTGGGAAATGAACGAGAAACGCGGCGGCCACCACACCGGCGACGATCTCAACGGCATCGGCGGCATGAACACCGACCTCGGCGATCCCGTTTACTCCACGGCGGACGGCCTGGTGCTCTACGCCGGCGAACCTTCGCCCGGATGGGGAAAAACAGTCATCGTCGCCCATCGGACACTTGAGGGAAAAGTCCTGCACTCGATGTACGCTCACTTGCACCGCATCGATATCAGTCCGGGAAATCTCGTCGCTCGTGGAGAAAAAGTGGGCACCGTCGGCACCGCGAACGGCCACTACCCGGCGCATCTGCACTTCGAGATCCGTGACAGCGACGGAGTCGATATCGGGCCCGGATACGCGGCGGTCCCGCTCGACCGGCTCGACCCGGCGGCCACGATTTCCGCGCTGAGAAATGCGGCGGATGATGATTTGTCGCCGTCGCCGCTACGGGCGGCGCAATAAGGAGGAATGGATCCCCGGTCCTTCCCCTTACCTTCCACCTTCAAGCTGCCATCACTTGACCCGCGATGCCGGATCGACGAACCGTCACCATGACCCCACTCACCGACAACGCCGCCCGCAGCCGTTTCGAATGGACCGAGGAAGGCAAGCAGGCCTTCGCGGATTACCGCATGGACGGTGACATCCTGATTATTCCGCATGTGGAGGCAGACCCTTTTTTGCGCGGAAAAGGAACGGCCGGTCGCCTGATGGCGGCGGTCCTCGACCTGGCGCGCGAACGCGGTTGGAAGGTCCGCCCGATCTGCGGCTACGCGGTCGCCTTCATCCAACGCCATCCGGCCTATCAGGATCTGCTGGAGCAACACTAACGGACCGCGAAATTCAAAATGTGTTCCGACTGTCTCAGTCGGATCTTGGAAGATGAATCCGGCTGAGACAGCCGGGACACGTTCTGTTGGAGATTTCACGGTCCGTAAGAATCAAGGTACTCGGGGAAACTTGGAAAAATCCGGAGCACGTTTCTCGAGGAATGCCTGTTTCCCCTCCCTCCCCTCCTCACTCATGTAGTATAGCAGAGTCGCATTTCCGGCCAAATCCAGCAGGCCGATTTGTCCGTCGCAATCCGCATTGAGCGCGGACTTGAGGCAGCGCAATGCGAGCGGTGAATGGGCGAGCATTTCGCGGCACCACTGGAGCGTTTCCTTTTCCAAATCGGCGAGCGGCACAACCGTGTTGATGAGGCCCATGTCGAGCGCTTGTTGGGCATCGTACTGGCGGCAGAGATACCAGATCTCACGCGCCTTTTTCTGACCGACGATGCGGGCGAGGTAGCTGGAGCCGAGCCCCCCGTCGAACGAGCCGACCTTCGGGCCGGTCTGGCCGAAGCGCGCGTTGTCGGCCGCGATGGTAAGATCGCAAACAATGTGCAAGACATGCCCTCCACCGATGGCATAACCCGCGACCATCGCGACGACGGGCTTCGGCAGTGAGCGGATCTTCTTCTGCAAATCGAGCACGTTGAGACGCGGCACGCCATCCTCGCCGATGTAGCCGGCGTGGCCGCGGACCTTCTGATCGCCGCCGGAGCAGAACGCGAGATCGCCCGCACCGGTGAGGATGATGGCACCGACCTTGGGATCCTCGTGAGCCAGATCGAAGGCAATGAGCATTTCCTTCACCGTCAGCGGACGGAA
>Ga0163144_10029524_pt1 | contig 10517 bp, 7 predicted proteins | sample OliLak19BULKMAT1_FD_123175 | JGI IMG/M metagenome (GOLD analysis project Ga0163144, IMG submission 123175) | Freshwater microbial mat bacterial communities from Lake Vanda, McMurdo Dry Valleys, Antarctica - Oligotrophic Lake LV.19.BULKMAT1 | ecosystem: Environmental > Aquatic > Freshwater > Lake...
CATCTAAGGCAAAGGCCAAACATCTACTAGAGGAACCGCAACCACTTACCCGCCGTGGCTGGATTAGTCAATTAAACTTGTCTCTCGGAGCATATATTTGTCATTAGCTAGGACCACCGTTCCAGACAACTACCTTGATGATGTTAGTGTCTCGGCGGCGATCGGGCAAGCTTGTTGTTGTTGCTTACGCTGTGCTTGCTACATTCCTTCATGTAGTACTAACAGTACCGTACCCAGTAGTACTAAAAGCTACTGCTGGAACAGTGTACTAGCTAGTTAAGTAGGCGTGCTTATCGATGCCCGCCGTCGCTGTCGGAGATAGACGGACGACGGGTGCACGAGCGAGTCCTGGAATTCCGTGACTGGGACTAAACTAATCTGAAATCGATTTCGTTAGGGTTAGAGCTAACATTCGGGTTAGGGTTAGAGGCTTCTCATTTTCGATTATTTTCAACGCCAAATTTCGTCCAGAGAACAAATATTGAAAATAAATGGATAAGATGAGACGACAGTTCATGAACCAGTACATTGTACTATTTCCATAGTGAAAGGTCCCATGCACTCGACATTCATTCATCTCGCTCACAAAGTTTCAGGACAAATTCTTTGCGTAACTCCAGATTTTTGTATTTCAGAATATTCTTTACAAAGTTTGCTGATTTGTTTCGCACATAAAAGTAATACTACTTCCAAGATGATCAAGTTTTCTCTCAACAAAAGCACCACCAAGCCCAACAAAGGAGATGAAGACCTACGCAGGTTATTCGAACTTTTGCAAAAGACCGGTGTTCCAGTCGAAGACATCCAGGAAGCAATGCAAAAAGACAAGGAAAACGTAGAAAAGGAAAACCCAGAGGCAGCCCCAGACAAGACCAAGACTCCTGAATGTACAAACTTTCGAAAATGTTCCGGCTGCCATGAAACAAAGCCAGTCACGGAGTTTCCCATGTCAGTGCGAGGATCTAAACAGTGCCGCTTCTGTTCCAAACTCAAAAAAAGCGATCTTGACATGGAGAAAGTCTCCTGTGAAGGGTCTTTGGCCATGAAGGAGCCACCCCGCGTGGATATCACGTCGGACGACAACAAACTAAAAGGAAAGTCCCCTTCCAAGAAATCAATCATTGGGTCTTCTAGTAGAAGCAGTAGCCCATCCTTGGCTGCCAAAGAAGAAAACCCAAAGCTCGAATTCAAGGTTGCGGAAACTGCGTGCTTCGCATGAATATCTTGCCCCGGTTTGACTTTGCAGCTCACCTGAATAATAGCTGCTGTCATATGTGCTCTCATAATGTATGCCTCATAATAGAATATCATTGGTTTTGCAACACTATGTCTCATGGCTTTCAAAGAAATACTCCCTCTGCTCGTTCTCTGTTGGTGAATTATTTTTTCAGCCATACACAGCTGCCTTGTATTAAGTGCGGCTACGTTTCTTGCTGACCCAGGAAATGCTTTCAAACCGAGTCAACCGGCAGTCGCAGGGAAGGAGGCCTTCTAGGCACGAAATTCATCGTGACCTGCCTTCTACACCCTTGCTAAGTTTCTAGGACGACCATAACGAAGCCAACGGCTCACCATTGGTTGCACCTCAACCAGCTCACAAAATAGGCCGGCTTCTACTATTTCAACACGAGCAAGAGCTAGAGAAAAAGTATTTTTTAGTGAAGAGTAATGGCAATTTCCTCTCTTCGTCGGAATCCAAGGATGACCTTTCGAGCACAGTCATCGGCCAAAGCGACCTACTGCCAAAGTTAATCTAGCTGAGAACCCAACTCTCAACGGCTGGACCCAGTTACTTCCGTTCGGGAAACTCTATCGACGGACGCATATCATAGGAGGTTTCCCACTCGAATGGCACATCCAACTTCGCTGGGTCATTCTTTTGGCAATACTTGTGTACGAACGCAATCGCCTCTTTCAGCTGCTGCCGATTTTCTTCTGGGCAGTCTGCAAAATCATCTGTGTAATCACGATCAGGACTGTAGCCACAGCCAGGTACCCAGGGCCAGACACCACCATACTGTTCGACATTCTCGTTCCTTGGTTTGCTGTCGTCCCACTTTGCTGTTCTTCCATTTGGAGTCTCGTATCTGTCCTTTGCGAAATCGAGCATACCAAAGGCTTGTACCAGATTGTACAACCAAACGATATTTCCATGCTGCGTTCCATATTTGGCGTCGTGGCAGTTTTTGACCCCAACATGCCAGGTGTCAACCCAACGTTGACCACCTGGCAATGCATCTATCATTCGTTGCTGCAAGCGGTCATTGACCATAATTGTCTTGGCAAGTAATACCGGATCCGATGATGAAGAAAGCATTTGGAAACTTGCCAGGATTGGTTGATCTAAATCACTCGGCCGAGCAGCGCCGCAAACAATGGTATGAGCGACTGGGCTAGAAGAAACGGATGTTTTCTGCAGAAGGTGATACTGCCACAACCATAAGCTTCCAAAGGTCATTGGTTCAAACTCAGGCAGTGTGAGCTCTCGCAGTTTCACAGACGGCGTAAAAAGCCGTCCACCTTTGTCGTAGGGAGAGATAATGAAAACGCCCATATCTTTGCTCCTTGCCAGTTCAATGTTGGCCCAATTTCCGTGATGGCCGCTCCCCACGCTGTCGCCAGAGCAGGTGTAGGAACCAATAAAATGGTGGTGCATATTGATGTAGGCAAATGCGTCTGTTTCAATAGCTCTCTTGATGAGATCGGCTCGTCCATGGGAAGAGAATCCAATGTGACGAATCTTTCCTTCCTTTTGCAGTTCCTGTGCAGCAGTAATTAGATTTCCCCTATCTGGGTCATTGTTAAACAAGATTTCGAGGTCGCTGTCCGAGTTGAGGCCGTGGATACTGAAAAGATCCACGTATTTCAATTTGAGCCTCTGAAGTTGTCCTTCGATTTGCTTTTTGAAGCTTTTGACAGACATATTTCCAGCAACAACCCCTTTGGTTTGAATGATCAAATCTTCACGTTTGACAAACTTTTCTTTGAATAATTGAGCAAGGGCTTCCCCGAGTTGCATCTCACTGCAGCCATATCCTTTGGCGGTTTCAATGTGAGTGACACCCATACTAATGGCATACTTCAAGATACCAATGAGATTATCTTGGCACTCCTTGTCGACTTGGTCAATTCGGGAAATTGCCTCCTTATTTGCGTCGCGATTCCAAGATTGTTGAAAGCGCATGCAGCCCAATGTTACCAAGGGAATCTGAATTTCCGTTTTTCCAAAACGTGTTTTTGGGACACGCCTTGTTTCTTCGCCTGATAAAATCTTTGCCGTGGTGGTACATTCGTCCACTAGTAAGGAAAGAGCTCCTACTGCTTTCTCGTTGCGCGTCTTGTCATCACAACTCGTACTAGGAGTCTGCGCGTACTTCACAGTGGCGGCTACATTTCGTCCAGCCTTGATGAGGCGGTCTGTGGTACTTGGTGATTGTTCATCCAAAGCTGCGAGAAATGCTGGACAAGTCGTTTTGAAAAAAAGCCGTGCCACTTGCTCAGCTTGCTTCTCTTCTACCTCGATGCTTTTAACCTCCTCTGCAGTGGCTGCTTTGGTGGCAGCATCCAGCAATTCTGTCATGTTTACTGTATGTTCTTTTGCCTTTGAAGTGTGAAATTATTCCAGTTAGATCAATACTACTAGTGGTGTTACAACAGGCTTCAAATGCTATTGATGTGAGTGTGGGATGTTTAATGTGAGGATGGGATGGATCGATATATGGAGAAGTCCAGATTGGATCAGGTCAAAATAATCAATGGGCGATGATGGATCTGACAGCGGCCGGGAATAATCAATGAGTCAGTGAGTCAGGATCGGGCGAGGTATCTTTCAGTCACGATCACCCAGGAATCAATCGGCCGGCAACACGACTTCGAATTCGTCCTCTTCAAAATTATATCATGTTGAGTGCAGGTACAGGAACAGGTGCCAATAGTACCAGTAGCGTTTTGTGGTTTGCTCCTTCGGCTAGGTTAGAACACACAGAGGATAGCTAGCAAATGCAGCTACAGTACTAATAGCACCGCAAAATGTAATATTTCTGTCACCTTCTTCTTCGATGCAGCATATGGCACCGGTGGTTGAATTCCGTCCTACTACAGGACGTCAATTACGACACCGGCATGATGTGTAGGCAGGTTGCACACCCTTGCCTGGTGTATGCATCTTGTAAGCTACAGAATCATTTAGGTACAGCTATCTTTGTACAACATGAAAAATTAGGCTACTTTATTCTATGGGTCTACGCCTTGTAGCGTTCTGTAGCACATCGAGTACGAAGTTACAGTAATAGCAGCCGATGGTATGCCACGAGCATAGGCAACTTGAAAACCAGCAAAGAGCCGATGGAACGTTTTCATCAGCCCTTGCTCCCGCAACGAAGTTGTGACACCCTGGATGGCTGATTCTGCTATGTCCGTCTGTACCCATGTTTTGACACTATCCAATGGCAACGAGGCCAGCCAGTAAGCCAGGCCCGCCATGGCACCCGAAACCACTGTAGACATGATTGTGGGCGGTCGTCCCTCCTGTCCCTCGTCCACAAATTGTTGCTGGGACCATGCCATGGCATAAAAGAAACAACCACAGCCGAGGGAATCGCGTGCCATGGTGACACTTACTCCTCGCCAAAGTCCCAAAACTCCTGCCGGGGACCGAATGGTACCACGAATGACATCCATGGGTCCATGGTATGGATTGGCAATGTGTTTTCCAGCAGCTCTACGCGAATGTTGTCCAATAAGTTGATTGCGTACATATTCCACTGGCGTGACAAAGAGGGCGGCATTGACCGCCCCGCCCACAAATCCACAGACAAAGCGGTCTCTCATGGTAAGCGAATAAGGTTTAAAGGTCCCCGTCCTGTTGCCCCCTGGAGTATTCCAATCCATCAAGGCTTTTTGACAATAATTATTTACAGTGACTGCAACAACAAAAAGTGATCCGTTGTTAGAAAGAGTAAAAGGGCGCATTTTCAAAATATGCATTTTGGATTTCACATAGAATTAGAAACGACACAAGACAGGTTTTCGCTTTTCAGCGTCTCCACCTTACTTCATCCATAGAGCAATCGATTCGTTGTTTTGACTTACAGACGGTTGCTTTGTAGACTGCTTGAGCCGCTAAAGGAAGAGCCAACCCGGTGTAGAGAGCTCGAATACCACCATTTTTGAGCGTATGAGAAACCACTTGAAGCGGTCCATTATTCGTCGATGTTGATGCTGTCGCGGATGCCGAAGACGATGCAGTCGAGATTGTTGATTCCATGGCGGACGATTGCATCTTGGTTCGAATCACATCGAAAGGATGGCTGCAGAAAATGTGCGATGTGAGGGCGTTCGACAAACAAGATTTTGCGTCGTGAAAGTTGTCCATTCGATCAATAGTCAAAACACAAAACATTAAAAAAGTGGAAACAGAAAGAGGAAAAGAAAATTAGCAGACCAACTAACAACAGGGCTACTGCAGCAAGAATATTTCAAGTTGAACACTTACCATACCAATGTAGAAGCAACGCCAGCGAAGCTGCCTGCTATCAATGAATTTCTCACGACATGCTGTCCCTGTGCGTCAGGACTTGAAGCCATTATTTTGGCTCAAATTCCATTCTTCTGCTGCTGCAATTGACGTGATTTTTGCGGTTGCGGCGTATGCTGCTGCTGGCGCCTCTGCTGCTCGATTTTTGGAAGCAAACTAGTGGATTCTTCAGAAGGACCAAAAAGCGCCGAGTTTAAAATGAACACCAGGGGAAGCGCATGCTGTACTGTAGTCCTCCCTCATCATCGTCAAACGGATTGGTCATCCATCGTCGTGCTATTCTTGTAGTGAGTTTCGTTGCTTCGGCTCATTTTTAAACTATCACTGACGTGTGGACAGGTTGACGAGCAGACTGCCGATCAAGTGTGCAACGCGAAAAAGAGCCAACAAGACACGTACTAACTAAGGTGCTACACTACATCAGCTCTACTAACAGAGTTGTGCACTACAGCCAAAAGCTAGGCCTTTGTGGTTATGTGAAACAGATAGCATAGTCTTAAGCCACACTGAAGCTAGAATTAAAATTATTTTGCAGGTGGAGGGTCAACTGATCCCTAATCTGCATCATCGCTGCGCATGAAGTCTTGTAGATTTCATGAACAAGTTGGAGTGATTGTGTTTGTCATGCGTGTTTAGTTTGTTGTTTTCACAACAATTCAACAATGCATGCACCCAGAAGACATAACAGCAGCTTGCAAATTGAAGTGTAGGGCACAGCAGCACACAGAAAGCTGCATCCATGAGCAAAATGTACGATTGAGCGTCGACAATGTGTCTTTCTGGCCGTTTGTTTCGCACGGTGACTCCTGCCCTTGAAGTTGATTTTGCAGTTCGCATTTGTGATTTTTACTTGTGATCATCTACAAGATAGCTGTGGAAAGGTGAGGCATTAAAGAATCAAAGGAACAACCAGTGATGTCAGAACTAAATGTCCGTGCCACGAGAATTTCAGTTGATGTTGGCAACAACAAAAAACACAGAAAGCGGTTGGGCTGCACAAGAGACGAAACTGACAAATTAGACAAATAAACATGAACATGAAAGCACAGGTGCAGATACACTTATGTTAGACATTTGGAGGGGGGAATTGCTCAACAACCATGACACTTTCATCAAAATGTGTGGCCAGTTGGGAAACTGCTTGCCTAAACTTCCAATCATCACCAATGATGACAACATTCAATGGTGTTAAGCAGAAAGACACATCAACACATTTGCTTTGTTTTGACATGTCAGTTTGCATGTTAACCTTGTCCTTGTCTCCTTGAATGATGTGGAGTTTCATTTTTACAAGGTTGCACATGTGTCTGGAGATGGTGCTTCCACTGTGGTACCAGCCACACCACCCAGTACGTGCAAGGTTTTCCCCGTTACAGGTTGTTCATAGGTGTTCCATAGAGAATCGCAAGGGGAAGTGGAAGTGGGCTATTTAGCGATGTTCGCATGTGATCCTTGGCGCACGCCAGATAAGTGCTGTTTTTCTCGCCACGAAAGTGCTATTCGTCAAGATAGGGTCGTCCAGAAGCGGTATTCGACTTTCACAAGGTATTGTAACGATTATTTTGAAAAAACATTGCAGACTACGATGGCTTTATACATCTTGGCAACCGGTTCTAACCATGTATGAGCTTCTGTTGTAGAGAAGTATCATTTAGGGGGCAAGACGTTCTATATCGATTGCCGTTGAAACTACAGTAGTCTTCACAGTGAATCATCCCTTGCATCTAAATTAGGGTCTTGGGCGTTGCCTTGCAGCTCCTTCAATCTTACCCGGTACTGACAGTCACAGTTGGTCTTATGGTCCAATCTTGCCGCATGTGTGTATGTAGTAGTACCGCCGTACCGTTGCGGTACAAGCAAGAAGGTAAACTTGCCTCACTGGTTTGTGGTGCATGTCATTCAAATTTTTTGTCAATCACCAGATTTACCATCCCCAAATGGGACATAAAACAAATCGACAAGATTTCGAATGAAGATTCTCTCCTTTTAAAGTCTACTATACCAATGAGTACCTCTTTAGCCCCCACGCAATATCTTCCTGAAAACGATCCTATCTATCCACTTACAGCTAGTTTCAACAAGTTCTTTCAACAAGAAACATTGAAAGACTGCTCTACCAACAACACGTTTACTATGAGCTGGTCCAGAGGAGGAGGCAGCAACCCTGCCTGCAACTTAGACGACAGCAACAGCAACCTCAGCATGGCCTCTGACTTTACTGCCGATGATGGCACGGGCGGTGGAGCCAAGGGTGTCATGACCCCCTTGCCACTCGACTATGTTCCTGGCACCTATGATGTCCTCTGTGGAAGAGGAAAGAAGAACTACAACTCAACTGGTATTCTATCTATTGTGTATCCATGATATCTTTGTAAGTTAACCTGTATATCTTCTAACTCACACATACTTAATCATTGGATCATTCTTTATCTCTGTTAACAGGAAACCAAAGACTCCGACGCATTGTGCATAGCTATGTAGAACAATATTCTTCTGCCTCCTCTCGACAGGACAAGAGTGATATCTTGTCCACCATTGTCACCGAAGTTCGCATGGCGAGCCCCGAAGGTGGCTTTATCAAACAAGAAACCAAGAATGGACGCTGGTTCGAAGTGGGTGATTTCCTGGCCAGAGAAAAGGTCTCACAGGCCTTTCGGGATGCCCTTCATGAATCCTACCGATCTTCCAAAAAGTACAAGCACGAGAAGCGACGTCAACGAGACCGAGCTGCCAAGATTGCCAAACAAAAGGGTGTGGCCGTGGACACTACCAAAAAAGTGAGCAGCAGCACCAGTGAACCCAAAAAGAAGGCCGCAGCTTCTGTCTCAGCACCTGCCGAGAGTCCCTTCAAGAAGACCGGAGTACCAACAGTCATGCGCGGTGAAGATACCATGGACAATACCGCCACTTACAACCCAGCTGTCATAGCAAGACAACAACAGGGAAACAACACGTCGCCATCCATGGCGACCTCGGCTTCGGTGATGGCAGCAGCTGGGCAATCAGCAGCCATGCCTCCTCTTTTCCCACAACATCATCGTGCCTCACTCCCCAACAACAGCAGCGACTTCAACGGTCAGTTCCAATTTGAAGGAGGCTCCAATTACAGCGGCATGGGTATGACGGGTGGCCAGAGACAACAACAGCAACGCACTTCGTGGCCACATGTAACCCACAATATCTTTCATCCCATTCACACGGCGGCGGGCATGATGTACCAACCCCAAAACAGGCGCTTTTCGGATGCCCCCAATGCCATGATGATGGCCAATGCCATGGCACCGCAGTTTCACAATTCCGAACCCAACATTAACTGGTCCGCTCATATGGATATGGATTCGAATGGCATGATGCACCAAGAATCAGCGGCATCTCTTCACAACTCGTTTCCCACAGGAATGACTATGATGCAACAACAACAAATGATGGCAAACAACTTTCAAGGAAACATGATGATGATGCAACACATGGCTCCTTTTGACGAGGGGCAGTTTTCCAGAAACAGTACGGCTCATACGACTACTACCAGTGTGGATGATGAGCATCATTCCTACGACAATACGAATACCATGGACGAAAGCAGCCACCACAATCGACCACAGCGACGAAGCCGCAACCCTGTAGAACCTCCCGCGCCCTTGGCAGCAGCTGCACGGGCACGTTCCCAACAAGCTTTGGCTCGAAGCGGATCCAATGTTTCTGCCGCCTCTGCGTCGGCCATTGTGGCGCGATTGGAATCCTCCCTCCCGGATGTTTACAATCAAGAAGATGAAAATCCATTTGAACCAGTTCCCCTTCCACACGAAAACGAGGATGACCATGAAGGTCAGAATGAAGAGGAGCAAAAGGACGATGAATCGATGCTTCTAAACTGGTGAATCTTGCGGTGCGGGGATAACTACTATCAACTAAACTACTACTGTGAACAAAAAAACAAAAAGCTAAACTACATCTATATATAAAACCATTTAAAAGCGAAAGTTAAAACACATTAGCCTTGAACTGTAATAGAGTAGATGAAGCTAGCTACCTAGTATCCATAGCTAGACCGCATGGTTACAAGCCTCCGTTTAAAAGTTAAAAACACAAGATCTAAAGTCTAGCTGCTGGTACCATCTAGAATGAACCACGCCTATTGTTTGGGGGAGTCAGTATCGCGCTTATGTAGTGTCTTGGTGCGACTGGATCATTTTACGGGGGGCTTCTCTCCATATTAAAAAAAACAGGTGGGCAGGTCATCTTACCGAGGAACGGAAGACATAGTTTCCGAGCAGCAAGACTGAAACAGAAAGCTGATAATGAACCAGTGGGACACTTTTAATCACTTTTAGAGTGTGCGTCTAAAACTTAAGCAATTTTAGATTATTAACTGTGCGTCTAAATGTTTCAAGAACGGATTAAATATGCGTCTAAAGTAAAGTAGATCAAATATGCGTTCTTCTGACCTCCTCCCTTCTTCTCCTTTTTTTACAACCACCCGCTTCGTGTCAGCCAACTTCAAACTGTTCGTGTCATCACACACCCGCTCGATCCATCGTGCTACGATACATGCAGTAACATACATGCAGCTTCGCCGCCAGAAGAAAAACCTCATTACTGTTGCGGCTGTTAATAGAACAAACTACCAGGCTTCTGTTTCGACATACTCGACTGGAGTATCCCTCTGTGATTAGCTAGTAGTAGTTAGAGTACACACCATGGCAGTCCAAACAGAGAAACAACAACCTACTAAGGAAACGCAGCAGCGATTGCTCTTTAGCGACTTGCAGGAACACAATGCATTCTTTGACTTCCTTGTCGATATGATCAATCCCAAGTTGTACATCCCGGGAGCCTCGGGAGACGACTACAACCCCAAGTACTTCAAAGGACAGCATAAGGAGAACAAGGAGGCGCGAAGAGCTCAAAAGAAGGCAAGTAAGAGGGCCAAGTTTGATCCGTCCTTGACAGAATCGACAACGAAGCAAAAGTCGCGATTGGA
>Ga0163144_10029525_pt1 | contig 10517 bp, 5 predicted proteins | sample OliLak19BULKMAT1_FD_123175 | JGI IMG/M metagenome (GOLD analysis project Ga0163144, IMG submission 123175) | Freshwater microbial mat bacterial communities from Lake Vanda, McMurdo Dry Valleys, Antarctica - Oligotrophic Lake LV.19.BULKMAT1 | ecosystem: Environmental > Aquatic > Freshwater > Lake...
ACGTCGATCGGGCTGGGGCCGGAGCGGTTGACGTACTGCGCGTCGAGGCCCTCCAGCCAGCCCAGCCGCCGCAGGATGATGTCGGTGACTTTCCGGTAAAAACCCGTGGTGAGGGCGATTTTTACGCCGCGTTCGCGCAAAAAGGCGAAGGTGTCCAGCGCCCCTTCGGTGGGCTGGACGGGCTGGGTTTCGTAGTGGGTTTCGAGAATGTGCGTGAAGGCGTCGTACGACACGGCCACGTTTTCCGCCAGTTCGGGGTGCTCCTCGCCCATCCGCTCGGCCCAGAGCAGGCGGAACACCTCGATTTTGGAGTAGCCTTGCAGGGCCAGAATCCGCTCGTCGCTCACGACGAGGCCCGTTTCGGCGGCGGCCCGGGCAAAACAACGCTCGACTTCGTGCTCGTCGCGGACGGTCGTGCCGGCCATGTCGAAGGTAATCAATTGGATGGATGCCATGACTGGAATGGGGGTGAGAAGCAGGCCAAAGCTACCGGGTTTTGGGCGGCGGGGGTGTTATGGTTTTGTGAAATTTTTGGGAAGTGGCCCCCCGGTCGGCCCAAACTTCCCGAAAGTTTTTCAACTTTCGGGAAGTTGTCCCGGTGCTGTCGCTGAACCGGCGCGGGTGTGATATTTTTGTGAAGTCTGTCCTGCGCGAAGGGGTAGCCCGCCAAACTTCCCGAAAGTTTTTTCAACTTTCGGGAAGTTGTCCCACCCCCGCGCTCCATGCCCCCAACTCCCCGTTCCCAACCTTCCTGGGTGATTACCCTCTGGCTCACCCTGGCGGCGTTTTCCACCTATTTCTGCGCCTACGCCTTCCGCAAAGCGGTGACGGCGGGCACCTTCGAGGGGCTGAGTCTCTGGGGCGTCGATTACAAAATCATCCTCGTTATCACGCAGGTGTTCGGCTACGCGGCCTCCAAAGGGCTGGGAATCAAGGTAATTTCAGAGACAAAACCCGCCCAACGCGCCCTTCGGATTCTGGTGCTGATCGGAATTTCCGAACTGGCGTTGGTGGGGTTTGCCCTCGTGCCGCCGCCCTACAACTGGCCCTTTCTGTTTTTCAACGGCCTGCCGCTGGGCATGGTGTACGGGCTGGTGTTCGGGTTTCTGGAAGGCCGCCGCGTCACCGATTTGCTCGGGGCGGGGCTGTGCATGAGTTTTATCGTGGCCTCCGGAGTGGTCAAATCCATCGGGCGCTGGCTGGTGGTCGACTTGGGCCTGAGCGAGTTTACCATGCCCGCCGTGGCCGGGTTGTTGTTCGTGCCGCTGCTGCTTGTGTCGGTCTATGCCCTGAAAACCGCCCCCCCGCCCGACGCCGCCGACGTGGCCGCCCGCGCCCCGCGCCCGCCCATGACCGCCGCCGACCGCCGCCGGTTTTTTCGTGCCCTGGCCCCCGGCCTGCTCGCCCTCGTCGGGATTTACGTGCTGGTGAGCATCCTCCGCGACGTGCGCGACAACTTTTCGGTCGAACTCTGGGCCGAACTCGGCGTCACCACGCCCGGCGTGTTGGCCATCAGCGAAACCTGGGTGGGCGTGATCGTGACGGCGGCGGTGGGCTTGCTGTTTTTGATCAAAGACAACCGCCGGGCTTTCCACGCCAACCTCGCCTTCATCGGTCTGGGCACGCTGCTGGTGCCGTTGGCTACCTGGGCCTTCGGGCAGGGCTGGCTCTCGCCGCTGGGCTGGATGGTGGCCGTGGGGATGGGCATTTACCTGGCCTACGTGCCCTACAACGGAATGTTGTTCGACCGCCTCATCGCCCTGCTGCCGGAGCGGGCCAACGTGGGTTTCGTACTCTACCTCGCCGATTTTGCCGGGTACATGGGCAGCGTGGCGGTAATGCTGGTTAAAAACTTCGGGAAAGTGAAGGTTTCCTGGCTCACGTTCTACACGGGTTTTGCCTACGGTTCGGCGATTCTGTCGCTGCTGATGCTGGCGGGGGCGGTGGGGTATTTCGGGCGAAAACTTGGGAGCCAGGATGTAAATCCGGTGCCGCAACGCCCGGTGTAGTAGGAGTGGATGGAAGGCCAGTGCTTCTTCTAACTCTGCCCCGAACTAACGAATCAAACCCATCCCTCCCGTATTCCCAAAGGCTCCACCAGAGCCGGGCGGATTTCTCTAGTTAGCCGTCCAAACCCACCCGGGTGTTGGTTTGCGCTCGCCCCGCCGGGGGTGAGCGATTTTAGTGTTCGGGCGTCAAACCAAATATCATTCCTCCACTTTATCAAAAAGTCCTGCGTCTTTTTGAACCGGCTACCGATGGACAACTGAAAATCAGCACCGGCGGAGCGGAGGGGCAGGCCCTGCGGGTGGAGCTTTTCAACGAAACGGGCCTGAGCATCCGCCAGCAAGTGATGAACCGGGCCGGGGAAGAAGATGGATTGAAATGGGACATCGCCCGGCAGTCTCAGGGCCTCTACCTGCTGCGGGTGAGTGGAGAAAAGGAAAGCAAAACCCTGAAGGTGCTGCACAGATGGGTAATTGGGCAACTGGGGTAATTGGTAATTGGGGGGAACAGTTTAAAGTCAACAAGTACAATTACCCCAGTTACCCAATTCCCTATTCACCCCTGAGCGAGCGAGGCAACTACGAAAAAAAAGCGCCGCAGCATTCGGCGCGATGGGCTGGGGTTTGGAGGGAAACCCGTATTTTGCCACCGTCCGGCATCCACCGGCTACCTACCCGATCCGCCCATGCGTCGCACCGTTGGCTTGAGTTGGCGGCGTTGCCAGCGAGCCTTGCTCTTTTTCCTGCTGGCTCCTCTCCTCCCAATCCCTCTCGCGGTGGCTCAACCAGGCGCGGCCCGACCAAGCGTTGCCCGACCGATCGCGGCCCGACCGGACGCGTTGCTGCGGCTACCGCCCGCCCGGCGGTACCTGACCATACTCGAAGCGTACCGTAGGACATTGGAGAAAGACACCAGCGCCGCCAACCAGATGCGGCAGGAACTGGAGGAGTTTTTTCAGAAAAAAGGGTCGGTAAAAGATCAGTTGCTACTGCAAACCGTACTCCTGGATACCGACCGGGGCCACCGGTTCCACCACGAGCGGATCCTGGGCCGGGCAATGGCCCTGCTTCAGCAGGCCGAGGCCGAGCGCGATACGTTGGTGCTGGCGCAGGTCAACATGACCCTGGGCTTGTATTATTTTAAAAATCTGAAAAATTATTACCTGGCCTTCCGGCACTACGGGCGAACGCACGAGTTGATAAAAAACCGCAGCGAAGCCAATTTCCCCCACCGCGACTACACGATTTACATCCTGTCACGGGCCAGTTACGAATTTTTCGATTACGAAAACGCCATCCGTTACGGGCAGGAACTGACGCGCGTCGTCCCCGCCAACCCCACGCACACGCACGTGTTCGCCGCCTGTTTGGTAGGCATGGCGCACATTCGGCGCAACGAGTACCCGCAGGCCCGGCGGTATTTCGAGTGGGGCCTGAAACGCTTGCCCATCCCTGAATTCAACAACCGCGACTGGGTGGGCATTCTCAAGGGAAACATCGGAACCGCGCTCGTCGGACAGGGCAAACCGGACGAAGCCATTCCCTACCTGGAGGAGGGGATGGCCATTTGCAGCCAGGGCCGCGTGTGGGACAACGTAGCTCCAACGGGCATTCGCCTGGCCCGCATTTACCTCGACAAAGCCCAGCCCGCCCGCGCCGGTGCCTTGGCCGGGCAGGCTCACCAGGCCGCCCGGCGCACCCAAAATCCCAAATACCTGACCGAAACGTACCGGATGCTGTCGGTGTACCACCGCAGCGTCGGCCAGGCGGAACTGGCCCTACGCTACGCCGATTCGGCGGTGGTGGCCAACGAAGCCTGGAAACGGGAAATCGACGTTACCCTCAAGCACAACGCCGAAATTGCCCTGCAAGCCGAGCGCCAACAGGCGCAGGAACTGCGGCTGAAGCTGGAAAACGAGCGTCAGGTGCTGATTCGCAACGGGTTGTTGCTGCTCATCGCACTGGGCATGGGCTTGGCCTACCTGCTCTACCAGCGCCAGGTGCTGGCCCAACGCTACCGCCAGCACCAGTTGGAGACCGAAAAGCAGCAGGCCGAAACCGAGTTGCGCCACGCCGTGGCGCAACTCGAACAATTCACCCGCGCCGTGCAGGAAAAGAGCGCGCTCCTCGACCAGTTTTCGGCTCCCGATGGGTTGGAAGAATTTCCGGCCCTGGCCACAGCGCAGTACGAAGTTCTGGGCCAACTCCGGCACTCGGTGCTGCTGACGGACGAGAGTTGGGAAACCTTCAGCGACTTGTTCGAGAGGGTACACCGGGGATTTTTTCATCGCCTGAAAGAAAAATACCCCGGCCTCAGCCCCGCCGAAATTCGCTTCGTAGCTCTGAGCAAACTTCACTACTCCAACAAGGAAATGGCCGCCATGCTGGGGGTCGGCACCGACGCCATCCGCCAGCACCGCAGTCGCCTGCGGCGGAAACTCCACCTCCCCGACGAAGCCAGCCTCGACGAGGTAGTAGCGGGGGTTTGAAGGAAGGCAAGACTGAGGACTCGACCACAATTCCCCTCCTTTTTAAGGAGGGGTGCCGCTTAGCGGCGGGGTGGTTGAGCGGTTGCCAGACAAGTAGCTTGCTCATCCGACCTTACCACCCCGCCCTAAAGGGCACCCCTCCTTAAAAAGGAGGGGAATTGTTGCTCCATGCCTCCTGGCGAGGATTCCCCCAGAAACCGCCCCCATCGCTTCCCAAGGCAGGTTTTCTCAACCGTCACGTTTTTGTCACGCCTTCGATTTCATTCCTCCGGATAGGAGCGGCTACGTTTGGCAACGAAAATAGCCCCGCTTTCCGATGGACTCCACCCCGCCCGGTTCCCCCACACCCGCTCCACCGCCTCAGAATCTCCGACTGCTTTTGCTGCTGGCGCTGCTGGGTTTCCTGCTGCTGGCCTGGGGGGTGTGGTGGTTTTTTGACTGGAAAATCCGCAGCCTCGGCTACCCGGTTCCTCCCTAACCCTTCGTTTCGCAAGCCATGAAAAAGTGGGTTCGGCTACGGGCCGATGGGGTTGAGCGACTGAGTTTGACCCCAATCCCCCGCCGGGCGGCTTTCATCGGATTGAAGCCCGCTGCTTACCCTGCGCCTCAGTGGCGATACCACCCTTTCTGTTCACCCAATTCAAACCTCTTTTTAAGATGAACCTTTTTTTACAAACCAGTCGAGCCTGCCGCGTGGGTGGCTTGGTGTTGCTGAGTGCCTGGCTGCTTTCGACGGTAGCCTGGGGGCAGACCTTTGTGCCCAAAACCGGGACGGACAATCCTTTCAACGGCGTGGACGTGGGCGTTCTTTCGGCCCCGGTGGGGGATTTGGACGGCGACGCCGACCTGGATGCGGTGGTGGGAGAACGCTTTGGCACCCTCCGCTACCTTAAAAATGCGGGCACGGCTACCGCGCTAGGCTTTCCGAATCAGCGTGAGCGGGGCCGAAGGGCAGGCGCTGACGCTGGAGTTGTTCAACGGCTCAATCGGTTCGGGAACAACGCCTGCCCCGAGTGCTCGGGGGCGACGAGGAGGTACTCGACTGGGACGTATCGCGCCAGCCCGCTGGCTTGTACCTGCTGCGCGTGAGCACCGGCCAGCCGGCGAAAACCGTCAACGTGCTGCATTAACCGTCATCCGCTTCCAGTTTTCAACTTTTTAATTTTTCCAACCCAACCGTTTTTTCGATGAAAAAGCTTCACTCAGTATTCGTTCAAGTGCTGCTGGTCGCGGCGCTGCTGCTTCGGGCGGCGGGCCTCCAGGCGCAGTGGTCGACGGCCACGCTTTCCCAGGCGAGGAGTTACATGGCTGCCACTAGTGCGGGCGGCAAGGCCTTTTTTGCGGGAGGCTACACGGGTTCAGGCACTTCCAACGTGGTCGACATTTACGATACCGCCACCAATCAATGGTCGACGGCCCAACTCTCCCAGGCCCGGAGTGAGTTAAGTGCCACCAGCCTGGGGAGCAAGGTGTATTTCGCCGGGGGGTACGCGGATTCAGGCACTTCCAACGTGGTCGACATTTACGATTCGGCCACCAACCAGTGGTCAACGGCCCAACTCTCCCAGGCCCGGTATGGGTTAAGTGCCACCAGTACGGGGAGTAAAGCGTTCTTTGCGGGGGGAGATACGGATTCAGGCACTTCCAACGTGGTCGACATCTACGATACGGCCACCAATCAATGGTCAACGGCCCAACTCTCCCAGGCCCGGAGAGAGTTAAGTGCCACCAGCCTGGGGGGCAAGGTGTACTTTGCGGGCGGGTATACCGATTCCGACGTCTCGGATGTGGTCGATATCTACGATACGGCCACCAACCAGTGGTCGACGGCCACTCTTTCACTGGAGCGGAGTCTGGTCAGTGCCATCAGCGTCGGGGGCAAGGTGTACTTTGCGGGCGGGTATTCGGGCGCCGGTGTTTTCGATGTGGTCGACATCTACGATCCGGCTACCAACGGCTGGTCGACCGCCCAACTCTCCCAGGCCCGGTACGACATGGGTGTCAGCAGCGTGGGGGGCAAGGCGTTCTTCGCGGGAGGATACACGACGGATCCTTCCGATGTGGTCGACGTCTACGACCCGGCTACCAACCAATGGTCGACCGCCACCCTCTCCCTGGCAAGGGGAGATTTAGGTGCGACCAGTGTGGGGGATCAGGCCTTTTTCGCCGGGGGGGGGACGCTCTCCGGTTCCTCGAACGTAGTCGATGTAGTTACCGTCAAGGCCACGCTCTCCCAGGCGCGGTCTTATTTAGCCGCCACCAGCGTAGGGAACAAGGCTATCTTCGCGGGGGGGGAAACCAATGCGGGCATTTCGGATGTAGCCGATCTTTACGATACGGCCACTGGCCACTGGTCGACGGCTACGCTCTCCCAGGCCCGGTATGAGTTGAGTGCCACCAGTGCGGGGAGTAAAGCGTTCTTTGCGGGAGGATACTCAAATTCAGACTATTCGAATGTGGTGGACATCTACGATACCGCTACGAACCAATGGTCGACGGCCACCCTCTCCCAGGCGCGGTACGGGTTAAGTGCCACCAGTGCGGGGGGCAAGGCCTTCTTTGTGGGGGGGGAAGGGACTTCAGAGTATTCGAATGTGGTCGATATCTACGATACGGCTACGAACCAGTGGTCGACGACCACGCTGTCCGAGGGCCGGGGGTTTTTAGCCGCCACCAGCGTGGGGGGCAAGGCCTTCTTCGCGGGCGGGGAAGGGAATTCAGACTATTCGAATGTGGTGGATATCTACGATACCGCCACCAACCAATGGTCGACGGCCACCCTCTCTCAGGCCAGGGAGGACTTAATTGCCACCAGCGCGGGAGGTAAGGCGTTCTTTGCGGGCGGGGAAGGGAGTTCAGGCCGCTCGGCTGTGGTGGATATTTACGATGTGGCCACCAACCAATGGTCGACGGCCACCCTCTCTCAGGCACGGGATGAGTTAAGTGCGACCAGCCTGGGGGGCAAGGTCTATTTTGCGGGTGGATACACCGAGGCAGGCCCTTCGGACGTGGTCGATATCTACGATACGGCCACCAATCAATGGACGACGACGACCCTCTCCCAATCTCGGGGTGACCTAAGTGCCACCAGCACGGGGGATAAGGCATTCTTCGCGGGAGGCTCAGGTTCCAGGTTCTCCGGGTACTCGGACGTGGTCGACATCTTCACTGCCCCGGAGCAGACCCTGAGCGCCCCCACCGTGAATGGTACGCCCGTTTGCGCGGGGCAGACCGTCACGTTGAGCTTCCAGGCTAGCGGTTCGGTGCGGGCCGAGCTTTCCGATGCCAGCGGGTCATTTGCCAACCCCGTTTCGCTCAGTACCGTCAGCGCCGGTACTCCGGTTCGGATTCCGGCGGGTACGCCCACGGGCACGGGCTACCGAATTCGCCTCGTGCGCACCGCCCCCCTCGCCACCAGCGAGCCGAGTGCGGTTTTTCGCGTCAACGGGCTGCTGGCCAACTACACCTCCACGCCGACGGTGAGCGGAGTGCCCGCCTGCGCCGGGGGCAGCCTGCGGGTAACGTTCACCGTGCGGGCCAATTCGAGCTGCGCGTTTCCGACGGGCAACACCTTCGCCGTGCAGCTTTCCGATGCCAGTGGCAGTTTTGCCAATCCGCTTTCACTGGGCGCGGTCAGCCCCGGTATCACTACCGTCGCGGTGCCGCAAAATCTGCCCACGGGCAATGGCTACCGGCTGCGGATCGCGGCCAGCGCCGACGCCTCGGTGCTGCTGACGGCCCCGAGTGCGGCCTTTGCCATCAACGGCCCGGCCTTTTCGAGTACGCCGACGGTGAGTCTGGACAACCGCTGCGCGGGCGAGGCGGTGCGACTGAGTTTTTCGGTAAGCAGTTGTGGGTTTCCTTCCGGAAACAGTTTCACGGCACAACTTTCGGATAAAACGGGGTCATTTGCCAACCCGGTGAGTGTGGGCACGGTCACGCCGGGGGGACTCAATAACGTGGTCATTCCAGCGGGCACCTCCGCCGGAACGGGTTACAAACTGCGGATTGTGAGCAGCAACCCGGTAGGGATCAGCGCGGCGAGCGCCAATTTCCGGGTGAAAGCCTGTGGCAACACGCGGGAAGTGGCCCCCGAAGACCGGGGCCTGCGGGTAGTGGTCAGCCCCAACCCCAGCCCGGAAGGCAGGCTCAGGATTGCCATCAGCGGGGTGGAAGGGCAGGAGTTGCGGGTACAGTTGTTCAACGGGGCGGGCCAGCCGGTGCGGGAGCAAGGGCTGGAAAACGCGGGTGAGGAAGAGGTGCTCGACTGGGATATTTCGCGCCAGCCCGCCGGGTTGTACCTGCTGCGGGTGAGTACGGCGCGGGAAAGCAAAACCGTGAAGGTGCTGCGTTGAGATGCGGCGTTGATTTTCCCCAAAAAGGGGGCTACCCCTACTGGTAAGGCCGGTTTTTTGGGGAACTGCGTCGGGCCGTTTCGGGCTGGGTGCCACCAGACGAGGGGGAAGGCGTTTTTTTCGCGAGACCCATTCGGCACTTTTCTTCCTATTGAACTTGCGGCGTAGTATTCTCAACGTCAATCCCCTTGTCCAAGAAACACCCGCTACCCTGCTTGGCCAGTTACTGAATTTCCCTTCGTTTGCCGCCTGCCCACCGTTCTGCCGCCCGTAAAAACGGAGCAACGCCGCCCCGACCTGGTGCCCCTGGAATACGTGCCGTTTACCCAAACCCCTTTTCATCCATGCGAACCGTTTACTTTTTCCAAAATAGTGCCTGGTCCTGCCTGCTGCTGCTCGTGGCCCTGAGCGCCCAGGCCCAGTTTACCCAACTCCAGAAAATCACCCCCCAGGCCGCCAAGCGCCAGGCCGGTGCCATCTTTGGCCGCAGAGTGGCCACCGACGCCGACGTGATGGTCGTTGCGGCACCCGATGAGCCGGGCGGCGGGGCGGCCTACGTCTTCGAGAAAAGCGGGGGCACCTGGACCCAGACCGCCCGGCTCGTGTCCAGTGCCCAAGCCACCGACGGCTCGTTTGGTTTCTCGGTGGGCGTCTCGGGCGGCACCATCGTCGTGGGGGCTTATGTAAAGGGCGATGATGCCAACGGGGAGAATCCGTTGACCCAGGCCGGGGCAGCCTATGTTTTCGAGAAAAGCGGGAGCACCTGGAGCCAGACCCAGAAACTTCTTCCCAACGTCCGCGCTGCGGGGGACTTTTTCGGTTTCTCCGTGGGCGTTTCGGGCGGCACCATCGTGGTGGGGTCAACCGGGGAAAGCCAGGATGCCAGCGAGGGGAATACAGTGAGTAAGGCCGGAGCGGTTTATGTCTTCGGGAAGAGTGGTAGCATCTGGGCCCAAACCCAGAAAATCGTCGCCAGTATCCGGGGTACCTCCGACCAATTTGGCTTTTCGGTGGGGATTTCGGGCAATACCCTCGTGGTGGGGTCACCCTCCGAAGATGAAGACCTCAACGAGCAAAACACGCTAAGTGCTGCCGGGTCGGCCTACGTTTTCGAGAAAAGTGGTAGCACCTGGAACCAGACCCAGAAAATCATCGCCAGTGACCGGGCCGCCGGGGATGTTTTCGGTTATTCGGCGAGCATCTCGGGCAATATTCTCGTGGTGGGGGCCGTGCAGGAAGACGAAGACATAAACGGGGGAAACCCGTTTCCCAATGCCGGATCGGCTTACGTTTTCGAGAAAAGCGGGAACACTTGGATCCAAACCCAGAAACTGGTTCCCGGCGTCCGGGCCGCACTGGACTTGTTTGCCTGGTCGGTGAGCGTTTCGGGCAATACCATCGTCGTGGGCGCACCCTCCGAAAGCGAAGACGCCGGCGAGGCCAACGCGCTGGGTGCTGCCGGGTCGGCCTACGTCTTCGAGAAAAGTGGTAGCACCTGGAGCCAGACCCAAAAACTCGTGGCCAGTGACCGGGCAGCGGCTGACCAGTTCGGCTATTCGGTGGGGGTTTCGGGCAGTACCCTCGTGGTGGGGGCGGTCAGCGAAGACGAGGATGCCAGCGGCTTGAATACGTTGACCGACGCGGGTTCGGCCTACATTTTCGCCGCC
>Ga0163144_10029529_pt1 | contig 10517 bp, 2 predicted proteins | sample OliLak19BULKMAT1_FD_123175 | JGI IMG/M metagenome (GOLD analysis project Ga0163144, IMG submission 123175) | Freshwater microbial mat bacterial communities from Lake Vanda, McMurdo Dry Valleys, Antarctica - Oligotrophic Lake LV.19.BULKMAT1 | ecosystem: Environmental > Aquatic > Freshwater > Lake...
CTCGTCGTGGCGAAGAATGCCTCGAGGCTTATGACAAATTACACGGGACTGACCCCGTTGAATCTGGTCGGTGGTTTCGGCGGCTCCCTCGCCAACAGCGGTGAACGCGTCGCCTTGGCGATGCCAGACCACGGCTTCTCGACCAACGGCAACTCGATCACGACGAATGTCTTCTATGTCGTGGTGGATGAAGTGAGCTACGTCGATGGTGGCCGCTGGGGCCGCTGGTCCGACGGGGATGGAAGCAGCCTCGAATTGAGAGACCTGCACGGCGACAACCGGGCTGGTGCCAACTGGGCGGACAGCGATGACACCGCCAAGTCCACCTGGACCACCGTGGAATTTACCGGCGTGCTCGACCTCGGGTCCGGCGCGGCGGATCGCCTGCAAATCATGCTTCTCGGCGCAGGCGAAGCGTTGGTCGATGACGTGGAAGTGATCGTCTCCGGCGCGAACCGCGTGCCCAATTCCACGTTTGAAAGCGGTACGAACGGCTGGATCTTTGGCGGCACGCATGTCCAGACGAGCTTGGAAAACGCCGGCTTCAACAGCTCGCGCTCACTTCATCTGCGCGCCAGTGATCGCGGTGATCTCACGGCGAACCGCCTCTCCGTCCAGCTCTCGGCCGCCGTGGCCAATGGCACCACCGCCACGCTGCGCGCGAAGGTGAAATGGCTGCGCGGTCACCCGGAGATTTTGCTGCGGCTCAAGGGAAATTACCTCGAAGCCTATGGCCGTCTGACGGTGCCCACGAATCTCGGCACGCCCGGCGCGGTCAACAGCAGCGCGGTCCAAAACCTCGGACCTGTCATCACCGAGACGACCCATCGGCCAATTCTTCCGCAGGCCGGGCAGTCCGTTCGCGTCACCTCGCGCGTCGCGGACCCGGACAAGGTCCAGTCGGTGACGCTGCGTTATCGCATCGATCCTTCCACGACGTCGAGCAGCGTGACGATGACGGACGATGGCAACAACGGCGACGCGCTGGCAGGCGATGGCGTTTACACCGGCCAGATTCCAGGGCAGACGGTCGGCAAGTTGATCGCGTTCCGGGTCGAGGCGACGGATGCCGCTTCCGCGTCGATCACAGCTTACTCAGGACTGACCCCTAATCGGGAGCATTTGATACGAGTGGGAGAGACGCAGCCGGCGGGGGCGTTCGGCACGTATCGGCTGTGGCTGACGGCCGCCACGGTCACAACGTGGGCCAATCGCGAGAAGGTCAGCAACGAGAACCTGGACGGCACGTTCGTTTATGGCACCAATCGCGTCGTCTATAACGTCGGCGCGCATTACAGCGGCAGTCCTTACACCTCGCCGGGCTACACCTCCCCGGTGGGCGCGTTGTGCGGGTACGACATCGTGTTCCCGGAGGACGAAAGCTTCCTCAGCACCACGCACGTCGTGCTGGACTGGCCGGTGCGCGACGACACGAACCAGCGCGAGCAGTTGATGTACTGGTTCCTCGAACAGTACGGCCTGCCGAACATGTACCGCCGTTACGTCATCACGATTGTGAACGGCATCCGTCGCGGCACCATCATGGACGACGTGCAGCAGCCGACGGGTGAGACGGTGGAGGAATGGTTCAGCGAAGATCCGGACGGCGCGCTTTTCAAGCCCGATTGCTGGGACGAATTCTCCGACAACGGAACCCGCGAAACCGGCTGCCTGGATCTGAACTCGATGGAGATGTTCACCACGACGGGCGGTGTGAAGAAGACGGCTCGTTATCGCTGGGTCTGGAAACCGCGCTCGACCCAGGGCACGGCGAACGATTACTCGCCCATCTTCAACCTTGTCGATGCCGCGAACGCCGCGACGAACGGCTACCAGTCCGCGATGGAGAGCGTGGCGGACATGGACAACTGGATGCGCACCTTTGCGATGAACGATCTCGCGTCCTTCTGGGATGCGTTTGGGAATCCGAATGCGAAGAACACCTTCCTCTACAAGCCGACGCAGGACACCTGGAAGCTGATGAGCTGGGATTTCGACGTCGGCCTCGGCGTCTTCAATGACCCGGTGAACGATCCGCTCTTCCCAACGCTCAACGACGACATGATGAACCGTGTCTATGCCAACCCGGCGTGGAAGCGTCTTTATTGGGCTTCGCTGTCCGAGGGCGTGAACAGCTTCTTCCAGAGCGGCGCGGGCACGTCCATCAACGAGATTCTCGACGCGAAGTATGCGGCGTTCCAGGCGAACGGCATTTCGCTCGCCAGCCCGGCGGCCATCAAAACATGGATTGCCCAGCGCCGCGCGTTCCTGATCACGCAGCTCAACACCGTGTCAAACGTGTTCAACGTCTCCGGCCCGGCCAGCTTCAGCACGAACCGCAACCTCATCACGATCTCGGGCACCGCGCCCGTCAGCGTCCGCATCATTACCATCAATGGCATCGAATACACGCCGACCTGGCTGACTGCGAATTCCTGGCGGCTGCTCGTCGCCCTTGGCAGCGGCACCAATGAACTGGTCATCGAGGGCTTCGATCGTTTCGGCAATCCGGTGAACAACGCGAGCCGCACGCTGACGGTGGACCTCACCGCTCCAGACGAGCTGGCGTCGGACAACATCATCATCAACGAGATCATGTACAATCCGCTCGTTTCGGATGCGACCTACATCGAGCTTTTCAACCGTTCGACAACGTACGCCTACGACCTGTCCGGCTGGCGTTTGAGCGGCGTTGATTTCACGTTTCCGCCCGGAACCATCCTGACCAACCGCGGGCTGCTCGTCATCTGCAAGGATCGCGCGGCGTTTGGCGGAGCCTATGGCTGGGGCATTCCGGCGCTTGAAGGATTCGGCGGTCCGCTGGATAACGGCGGCGAGACGCTGACCTTGATCAGGCCCGGCGCGACTCCTGCGCTGGACGTGGTGGTGGATCGCGTGACCTATGACGACGACGAACCCTGGCCCAGCGTGGCGGATGGCATGGGCGCATCGCTGCAAGTGATCGACGCCAATCAGGACAATAACCGCGTGAGCAACTGGTCCGCCGGCAACGACTGGAGATTCATCAGCTTCTCGCGCAGCGTCGGCACGGCGGTGGCGACGAATCTGGCCATGTTCTTCCAGACGCCTGCGGTGGGTGGCGACATCTACATCGACGACGTGATGCTGGTCCAAGGAGCTGTGGCGGGCGTCGGGCCGAACCTTCTGGTCAACGGCGGATTCGAGGAGCCTTTCGCGCCGGCCTGGCGCGTGGGCGGTCCGGCCACGAACAGCCAAATCACGACCAGCGTCGCCCATTCTGGAGCGGCCAGCGCGCATGTCGTCTTTGTGGGTGCCGGCTCGCTCGCGTTGACGAACTTCGCGCAAGGCTTCCCGGCGTTGACCACGAACACGGTTTACACGCTGAGCTTCTGGTATCTCTACGGCACCTCCGGCACGAATTTTTCATTCCGCATCAATACGAGCTACACCAGCTCGGTCGATCCTCGCACCACGCCTTACACGCCGGGCGCAATGAACTCCGGCATCGCGCCCTTGCCTGCGTATCCCGACCTCTGGATCAGCGAGCTGCAGCCGGAAAACGTGAGCACCATCGCCGACAACTTTGGCGACAACGATCCGTGGATCGAGCTCTACAACGGCGGCAGCACGGCGCTGAGCCTGGACGGCTATTCGCTGGCGAACAGTTACACGAACCTTACCGCGTGGACGTTCCCGGCTGGAACGACGATCAATCCCGGTGCGTATCTGCTCATCTGGGCGGACGGTGAAACGGCCGAGAACGCGCCGGGAAATCTTCACGCCGGCTTCCGTCTGAATCCGACGGGCGGCTCCGCCGTCCTGTCCCGCCTGGTCTCCGGCACGCCGCAGATCGTGGACTACTTCAACTATCGCAACGTGGGGACGAACCGTTCTTACGGCACGTTCCCGCCGGGACAGGCTTCCTACCGTCAGGTGTTTTACTTCCCGACGCCGGGCGGCACGAACAATCCCACTGCGCCGCCGGTGACGCTTTTCATCAACGAATGGATGGCGGCGAATCCTTCCTACCTCGGCGACACGGCGGATCAGGATTACGACGACTGGTTCGAGATCCATAACCCGACCACGAACCGCATCGACCTGTCTTCCTTCTCGTTGACGGACGACTTCGCGCGGCCCGGCAAGTCCGTCATCCCGCCGGGCATCAGCATTGCGCCGCTCGGTTACCTGCTGGTCTGGGCAGATGAGGAATCCACGCAGACGCAGACAAACGGCGACCTGCATGTGGAGTTCAAGCTCAGTCAGAACGGCGAGCAGATCGGCCTCTATGATCCGGCGGGCCGCCAGATCGATTCCGTCGTGTTCGGCGCGCAGAGAAACAACGTCAGCCAGGGCCGCTGGCCCAATGGCGGGCCTGCTCCGTATTACTTCATGCCCACGCCATCGCCGCGTGGGTCGAACGTGATTCCGGTGGCGAATCCGCCCGTGCTATCCGTCACGGTGGACGCGAATGACATCGTCACGCTCGTGTGGTCCGCGCAGGCGGGCAGCAGCTACCGCGTGCAGTACAAGGACGACCTGAACGCCACGGACTGGATCAATCTCGGCGCGCCGGTGAACGCGACGGGAGCGACCGCTTCCTTCATCGATCAGAGCGGCGGCGCACAGCGGTTTTACCGGGTGTCTTTGGTGCCTTAAACGGGCCAGAAATTGCGGGATAATAGGCTTGCCGGTAGGCCGTCCGATGTGCTGTTATTTTGACCGTATTCCCTAGAAAAACGCTGCGTTAAAAACGCGGCTTGGGCCTGCTTCGACAGACGAAAGGCAAGTCTGATCCGTGGGCTCGAAATACAGTCCAGTCATTATGAAAAATCAGAATAAAACAATCCAACTCATGAAAGGCGCGCTGGCGGCACTTGGCTGTCTCGGCGCCTTGACCTTCGCTGCTGGTCCGCTCGTCGCGGCACCCGCCATTTCCAACCCCAGCTTCGAAGCGGATGCCTTCACCGTGTTTCCAGGCTACATCTCGGGGAACAGTCCGATCACGGGCTGGACGGCTGGCGACGCGACACGCGCCGGCATCAACCCCGGCGGCGGCAGTCCCTTCGCCGACAACGGCGTGATTCCGAGTGGCAGCCAGGTCGCGTTCATTCAGAACGCCGCAGGCTCCTCATTGAGCACCACGATCACTGAGCTGACGGTCGGCGAGACCTACACGGTGAACTTCCGCGTCAACGCGCGCGGCGGAAATACGGCGAACCTGCGGGTGAACATCGACGGGACGGACATCATCAACACCGGCGTCACCTCAGTCGGCGCTGCGAATGCCTACAAATATTTCGCGTTCGACTTCACGGCGGCGGCTGAGTCCCAGACGCTGACGCTGCATAACAACGCCGGCGGAGACCACACTGTCGTCGTTGACGATTTCAGCATCGCGACGCGGAACAGCGGCTGGTCTTACGCCGCGTGGACGGATGAAGTCTCTGCGGTGCCCGACGCGTTTGTGCCCTACACGCACGCCTACAGCCTGGGCAGCGCGGCGGCAGCGACCATCAATGGCATCGAATTCACGGGAGTGGCGGGCGGGAATCCTTCGGTGCTGAACAAGTTCTCCACCTTTGGGCTGGGCAACGTGTTCCTCAACGACGGCAACAATCTGAACGATGGCAGCCGGGCGATGGCGAATGACTTCCTCTACGGCGGTCCCTCGCAGAGCCTCACCATCACGGGCCTCGAACTCGGCGCGGAGTATGTCGCGACCATTTACTCGGTGGGCTGGGAGAATGGCACGCGCGCGGCGACCTTCAGCGTGGGCAACGACCGGCTGACGGTGAACCAGGATCATTTCGGCGACAACAACGGCATCGCCTTCTCCTACCGCTACATCGCGACCGATGTCTCGGTCACCCTCAATTTCAACCAGCTCGAAGGAAACTCGATCCACGTGTATGGCTTCAGCAACTACGAGCTGAGCCGGCCGAGCGTGCCGCAGATCGCGAACCCCAGCTTTGAAGCCGACACGTTCACCGTGTTTCCTGGCTACGTCAGCGGCAACGGGCCCATCACCGGCTGGACCTCCCTCGGCGGCCACGGTGTCAATCCCGGCACTTTCGGCGGCCCCTTCGCCGACAATGGCACCATTCCCGACGGCACCAAGGCGGCCTTCCTCCAGGACGACGGCGCGATTAGCCAGATGGTCAGCGGCTTTGTGGTGGGTTCGAGCTACCAGATCAGCTACTTCGAGAACGCCCGTAACGGCGGAGTGCCGGCTTGCGAAGTGAAAGTGGGAGGCAACACCGTGGTGACAGCTCATAACGTCTCTCCCGTCGGCGGCGCGAATGCCTATCGCACGGTCGTGAGTGATCCTTTCGTCGCCACGGCTTCCACGATGGAAATCGCCTTCATCAAGACCAACCCGCAGGGCGGCGACACCACGCTGCTCATCGACAACGTCAGCTTCCTCCTGCCCGGCACGGCCCCGAGCATCACCGTGCAGCCGCTGGGCCAGGGCGTGGGCGAAGGCTCCACAGTGACCTTGACCGTGGCGGCTCTCGGCAGCGCGCCGCTCACGTATCAATGGCGCAAGGACGGCGCGGACATTTCCGGCGCGAACGATTCTTCCCTGACGTTCGCTCCCGTGGCGAAGTCCGATGCCGGCACCTACGCCGTGCGCATCAGCAATCCTGCCGGCAACGTCACCAGCGCGAACGCCGTGCTCGTCGTGCGCGACAACGTGAGCACCATCTTCAACACCGGCGTGGACGATTCCCGCAACGCTCTCCCGGACGCCTCCACTGACACTCACTACACGCTGATCGTGAACCCGGACGGAGCCTCGACGGCGACGTTGGTTCAGGACTCGACGGTGTTCCCGATTGTGGCCGGACCCTGGGTGGCGAACAACGCCGGTTCCAAGTGGATCGGACCGCGCGCAGAAACGTCCGCCGCCGCCGGTGTTCCCGGCGCGGGTGGTGACTATGTGTATCGCACCGTGGTGGACCTGACGGGATTTGATCCGTCCAGCGTGCTCATCAGCGGTGCCTGGTCCACGGACAACGAAGGCATGGACATCCTCCTCAACGGAGTCTCCACCGCTCAGGGAAACACGGCACAGTTCCCCAGCTTCACGCCGTTCACTCTTTCGAGCGGCTTCCTCGCCGGCCTGAACACGATTGATTTCCGAATCAACAACTCCGCCGTCGGCTACACCGGTCTGCGCGTGGATCAAATCCGCGCGCTCGGCACGGCGCTCCCCGCCGGCACGGCGCCCTACATCGTCGCACAGCCGCAGGACACCTCCCTGCTGGTGGGCGAACGCGTGAAATTCAGCGTCCGCGCCAACGGCAGCCCCGCTCTGGAGTATCAATGGTACTACGGAGCCGATCCGCTTCTCCTCGAGAACGGCCCCGAGCTGTCCTTCGTCTTTGATTTCGCCGATCAGGCCGGCGAATACAGCGTCGAGATCACCAGCCCCTTCGGTACCGTCCGCAGCGCGGCGGCGAAGTTGATCCTGCGCGATGCACCGTTGATTCTCACGCAGCCCCAAAGCCTCGCTGTGGCCATTGGCGAAGCCGCGAGCTTCAGCGTGAGCGCCAACGGTCTTGAGCCGTTGAGCTTTCAATGGACGAAGAACGGCACGGACATTTCTGGCGCGACCAGTCCTCAGTTCGACATCGCCGCTGCCGCAGCGGGCGACGCGGCGACCTACGCCGTGCGCATCTCCAACTCCGCCGGCAGCGTCACCAGCGCGGACGTGACCCTCGCCGTGCTGACCGTCGTTCCCGGCGTGTTCAACACCGGCGTGGACGACAGCGGCGTCGCCATTGCGGACGACATGGTGGATTCGCACTACCGCATCTCGATCAATCCGGATGCCTCCTCCAGCGATGCCCGCGTGCAGAACTCGACCATCTTCCCGATTGTCGCCGGTCCTTGGGTGGCGAACGAAGAAGGCTCGAAGTGGATCGGTCCGCGCCTGGACACGGTCGGTGCCGCCGGCGGCGACTACGCCTACACGGTCTCCTTCGACCTGACCGGCTTTGATCCGGCCACAGTCCGTCTCTCCGGTGAATGGTCCACGGACAACGAAGGACGCGACGTCCTGATCAACGGCGTCTCGACCGGCTCGAAGAACCTCGGCGGCTTTGCAGCCTACTCGAGCTTCACCATCGTCAGCGGATTCCAGGCCGGCGTGAACCAGCTCCAGTTCAACGTGAACAACGCTGCCCTCGGCTACACCGGCCTCAAGGTCCGCAACCTCCGCGCGCTCGGCGTGCCACAGGCCCGTCCGCCCGCAGTGGCCATCAACAGTCCGGCTGACGGCGGCCGGATCGAAGCCTGCACCACGGCGAACATCTGCGCCACCGCAACAGCCAGCGGCGGGGCCAGCATCGCGCAAGTGATCTTCATGGCCAATGGTTCCACTCCCCTCGGCGTGGCGACCGGTGAGCCTTATTGCGTCGCTGTTCCGAACACTCCGGCTGGCACCTATGTGCTCACCGCCATCGCCACGGACAGCAACGGAAATTCGGCCACTTCAGCCCCGGTCAACGTCACCGTCTCGGACAGCACTCCGCCGGTGGTGGCCTGCCCCGGAGACAGCTCGACCAGCGCGACCAGCGCCGAGGGAGCGGTCGTGACCTTCGTGGCCACTGCCACCGAATCCTGTGGCTCGGCCACCGTGGTCTGCGTGCCGGCCTCTGGCAGCACCTTCCCGATTGGTGCGACCACGGTCACCTGCACCGCCACCGACGGGGCGGCCAACAGCGCCAGTTGCTCCTTCGCAGTGACTGTCTTGCAGAACAACCGACCACCGACCGCCGTGATCACGCTCGATCAGCTGGTGGACTTCTCGCCGGACTTCGAGAACCCGGTGCTCATCTCCTGCAACTGGTGGAACTCCTGCCTGAAGCTGGACGGCTCCCTGTCCTCTGATCCGGAGAACGACGCCCTGACCTACTACTGGTTCCTGGAACCGGACCCGGTCCCGTTCGCCGTGGGCGCCGTGGCCACCAACTGCCTGGAACTCGGCACCTACACCGTCATCCTCAACGTCACCACGCCGGACGGCCAGTCCAGCATGGACACCAAGACGCTGGAAATTGTCACCGCGCCGCTGGCGGTGGAAATCCTGATCGAGAAGGTCAACCAGTCCGTCATTCCTCGCCGCACCAAGCGCGAGCTCGTCGCCACCCTGCGCGTGGCGCTGAAGCAGTCCGGAAACAACAAGCTCCGCCTCACCCAGACCACGCTCGACGTCTTCGAGAAGAAGGTGCGCGCGCAAGCGGTGCCGAACTATCCGGCGCTGGCCACGGAATGGATCCGCTGGTCCCAGTCCATCACCACGGGCATGGAAAACTGCATCAAGCCGGCGAAAAAACCCAAGTACGATGACAAGGGCAAGGACGACAAAGGCGAAGACGACGACGGCGGCCAGGGGCCGAACTGACGTCCAGAGACGCAGTTGACCTAAGTCATTCCTCATCGCGGGGCCGCCACAGTTGGCGGCCCCGCTTATTGTACGGGCACGATATCAGCGACAACGGCGCGTCTTATCCCAGCTTGGGGCAACGCCCCAGTAACGGAACGAAAACGATCTCAGGGCTGAAAGCCCGCCCCATTCCGCCACCGATTCGCCATTCACCACGCCATGTGGATTGGAACGCATGAATCGCACCGTTGGCGCTTGGAATGAATTGCGCCGGTTTCATGGGGCTGGCATGGCATCGGGCCTTTGGCCCTCGGAGCTCCACAATCCCACGCTTGCCGCTGTTCAACGTTTGCGGCAAAACACAGTCCGAAAGGGAACGCGGTCGGTCTTTGAGAAACAGCTCGCTGGGCAAGCATAACTGTCCTGACGCCGGTTCTCCGTTCGTCATAACAGTGAACGAACGCAAATCATCAACCTATTGAAAATTATGAGCACCCCGACAAAACCCGCAGATTACATGCTGATCTTTCGTGGCACGGACTGGTACCAAGGTCTCTCGCCGGAACAAATGCAACAGGTCGCCGACCAGTGTATGGCGTGGTTCAACGGCCTGAAGACCGCCGGCACGGTTGTGGCCGGAAGCCCGCTCGAACGCGATGGCAGAATCGTTTCCGGCAAGAACCGCGTGGTGTCGGACGGTCCGTTCGCTGAATCCAAGGAAACCATTGGCGGTTACTTCCTGCTCAAGGTCGCTTCAATGGAAGAAGCGGTCGCCATCGCGCAACAGTGTCCGGGCCTGCCCTAGGGCATTCGCGTGGAAGTCCGTCCTGTGGCTGCAGAATGTCCGCTCGTCGAAGAAGTGCGGACCGAGGCGCAGCTCGCCGGCGCGTAATTTCCAAAAACCGCTCCAACCCCAAACCAAAGAAAACACATTGGTGTCATGGAACGAGCGGCATTGGGGTGGCGCCAAGGGTGCAGGGCGTGACGAGGAGGGCGATGAACAGGTCGAAAGTCCAAGGGGTTCGCGGATGACTCTTTGCGCGAAAAGACGGCGTGGCGGCGCAATGGATCACGATTAAGCTTGCTCTGATGACGGGTGCCAAAAATTATTTTAATGGCCATCACTTCATCACCCTTGCCC
>Ga0163144_10029532_pt1 | contig 10516 bp, 4 predicted proteins | sample OliLak19BULKMAT1_FD_123175 | JGI IMG/M metagenome (GOLD analysis project Ga0163144, IMG submission 123175) | Freshwater microbial mat bacterial communities from Lake Vanda, McMurdo Dry Valleys, Antarctica - Oligotrophic Lake LV.19.BULKMAT1 | ecosystem: Environmental > Aquatic > Freshwater > Lake...
AGGCTCCTCGCGGATCATTCCCGAAAATTCCACACTGGCCATATACCCGTCCGCCTGGTCTTCAATACCCAACAGCCGCGCCTCGATCATGACGACCTCAGTCTGGTTGGGGCTGGAACCTGAGTGGGATTCGCGCTCCGCCAATTGCGATCGAATTTCGGTCAACATGGTGTCCGTCATCATGGCCCGCAAGGCGGGGATGTCCGACTTGTCCCATGCGGCTTGCAGGGTCACAAAATTGGCCTTGGCCGCGGTGATAAATCCCTCGGAGTCAAACCCTGCAGGGATACCCCATGCCTGCGAACCCAACAATGCCGAGCCGATCTGAGAGCCCCCTTCTGCACTGGCGGCTTGAAATGCCATGCTATTGCGCTCCCACGGCCTGGCCGATGCATCGTTACCCACGTTTTCGGGGCTATAGGGCCTTGAATTGGTAACCGGCACATTGCCAGCGCCTTGAAAAGCAAAAGGGCTGCTTTGGTTTGTAGCCGATGCAGCCCGGCGACGCATGAACCAGCCCACTAGCATCATGACACCCAGTGCCAGCATGGCAAACATCAGGACTTGGCCCATGCCCTCACCCATGCCCAAGGAATGTGCCAACCACGCCAAACCCAAGCCCGCAGCCAAACCACCCAACATGGCACCCCAAGGGCGCTTGGGTGCTACCGCAGGTGCAGCGGCGGGGGCTGGTTTCGCAGCCGCATTCGTGGCACCTTGTGCAGGGGCCGGCGCAGGAGCTTGGCGCTGCGTTACGTTCGACGACTGCTTGCCAAACGAGCCGCCGCCGCCCATACGCTTGGCAGCCTCGGCATTGATGCTTGATAAAGCCAAGAACCCGGCCAACAAAACTGTCAAAAATTTCATGATGTCTCCAAAGGAAGCTGTAACGTGAATCGATTTCTTAATATTTCGATCTCTAGCACTTGATTCCAACATGCAATGCCACCATGCCGCCCGTCATGTTGTGATAGTCCACATGTCCGAAACCACCTTTGATCATCATGGCTTTTAGCGCCTGCTGGCTGGGGTGCATCCGGATGGACTCTGCCAGATACCGGTAGCTGGCATCATCGCCCGCTACCAGTTTGCCCAAACGCGGCAGCACCTTGAACGAATACCAGTCATAGACTTTTTCCAGAGGTGGGGCCACCTTGGAAAACTCAAGCACCAAGACCTTGCCGCCCGGCTTGAGAACCCTGTTCATCTCCGCCAGAGCAACATCTTTGTGGGTCATGTTGCGCAAACCAAAGGCCACGCTCACGACGTTGAAGTAGTTGTCCGGGAAAGGCAGCTTTTCGGCATCACACACCAACGTGGGTAACACCACGCCCGCGTCCAGCAAGCGGTCACGGCCGGTGCGCAACATCGCCTCGTTAATATCGGTATGCACCACCTGCCCGGTCTTTCCCACGTTCTTGGCAAATGCGATGGCCAGGTCACCGGTACCGCCAGCAATGTCCAGCGCTTTGTCGCCTTCATGCAAATTGGCCACCATAACGGTGTAGGCCTTCCAGGCACGGTGCAGGCCGACGGACATCAGGTCATTCATCAGGTCGTATTTGGAAGCGACCGAATCGAACACGCCACGCACATGGCGCGCTTTGTCGGCCTCGTCGACCGACTTAAAACCAAAGTGAGTAGATGACATAGTAAATTAATGATCAAAACGGCCGCTAGCCCTCGCAGATATTGCGCTAGCAGCTATAAAATAAATAGCAAAATAAGGTCAGTGACTGGCGCAACCATGGCCGCCTTTTGCGGCCATGGGAGCATCTCGGTCCACGCCGGCCACCTTCAGGCGCACAGCATAGTCTTTCCACAGCTGCTCTTGTTGGGAACCCAAAAAATACAGGTAGTCCCAAGAAAAAATACCGGTGTCGTGCCCATCGGAAAAGCGCGGTTGCACGGCATAGTTACCCACCGGGTCCAATGCGTCCAAGCCCACCTCACGTTTGCCGCTCTGTAAAACCTCTTGCCCAGCGCCGTGCCCCTGTACTTCGGCTGACGGTGAATACACCCGCATAAGCTCAAATGGAATACGAAATGCAGCGCCATCCGAAAAGCTGACTTCAAGTACCCGTGACTGGCTGTGCACCGTAATTTCTTGAGGAGTTGGTGCCCCTGCTTTCAAACCGGCCATGCAATTTCCACCTTCAATGTTGTCCACGCCCCGTATTAGAACCGAGCAGACACATTGATGTGCAACTTGTCATCCCCCAATTTTGGAATGCCAGAACCGGCAGTCGCCGGCAAAGCGCTACCACCGATCACCCGGCCATAGTCCGCCGACAACGAAAAAACCGGAACCACATAGCGCAAACCCAAGCCTGCGCTGGAAAGGCTGTCGCTCAATGGTTTGTTGGCACTAGGGTTGTTGTTGCTTAACCAGCCCGCATCCACAAATCCCAACACCCTTAAACCGGGCGCTAATTCACGCGAAGTGACTTCACCCGACAACAACAGACCACTATCACCCGACAACGGCCGCTCAGCAGCCCCCCGAACGGAGGACGACCCCCCCAGTCCAAACTGCTCACCGGCGATCAGGGCTTCGCCACTGTACTGAAATTGTCCACGCACACCCCACAACCCACCACCCCACCCAGTGCTGTAGTTGGCAGCGCCACGCAAGGCGTTCCACTGCGCGGATTGAATACGCGTATCTTCTGTGCGGTAAGACGCCAAGTCATTGCCACTGCCCGTCGACAAATTGCTGGCCAGGTCCACGCTAAAGCCCCAAGCCGCCGTATCGGATTCCATACGGGCGTTGTACCCCAGCGTCAAGGGCACGCTGCGGCGTACCGACTGCCCCACCAGCGGCACCCCGTTGATCAGCGTCACATCAAATTGTTTGTCGTCCACGCCCACGCCAATGTAGCTGCGATAACCACCCAATGGGGGTAGGTAATGGTTGTAGTTGACACCCATAGTGCGACCGGTTCCGGTACTCTTAAAGGCGCCAAAGTCACCCAACACGTTGGATTGCGTGTAACTGGCCCCCACTACCCCGCCCCACCGGTATACGGGAATGCGGTAATTCAAACCCAGCTGATTCACCGCATTGGGACGCTCCAGCGACGACGTGTACGCAGCAGTCAACTGGTGATCCAAATCGAACAGGTTGGAGTGACTGCCCGCCAACGTCAGACGGTCATTGCCTGTCGCCGTGGAACCCGTGTTACTGGCGCTCACTGAAAAATTCCAGGGCTGAGACTCCTTGACCACAATACGCGCGTCAATCTTGTCGCCCTCATCCGACTCTTTGAGTGCCACCTGCAAACGCTTGCCTTGGCTTTCATTGGCAATTGCAGTTTGCACCGCGAGGGTACGGAAATTGGGTGCAGCACCCTCAACCAGCTCCGGGACGCTGCCCCGAATATTGGCCTCGCCAAACCGCACACGGCCCTCAATGGTGACCTTGCCGATGACAAATTTCACAATGTTGAGCTTGACCGCCCCGCCAACCTCTTGGGGCGGCAAGGCAACGCGGTGCAAAGCAAAACCCTTCTCCTTCAGCGCCGCCTCAAGCGCAGAAGTCGCCTTTTGCAAGGTTTCAATCGTGGCATCCGCACGCAGGTATGGCGCGACTACCCGCGAGACCTCTGCCGCAGTCAACGGATTTTCACCCTCAATATCAAAGCCCTTGATGGCAAAAGTGGGGCTACCCGCTACACCTTGCGCAACCTCCGCAGGCGCTACCTTCGTCTGCGCCACCACAGCGCTAGGCAATGCCATAAGCGCCACTGCCCATGTCATAGCCAGCACACCGCAGTGAGGTAACGGCAAACAACGACGACTCAAATGCTTTAAATACATCATGACTCTCAACGGCATTGATTCAATGGCCGAATGCCACCCTCGTCCATCACCGTACTCAACATCGGATTCTTGCTATTGGGCATAGGCGTACGGTCAAACTCTAAAAACAAGGGCATCACCAACGGGCGTATCGTGGACCCATCATTGCCAGCAAACCCGGTTTCGCCTTTGCCCAAATGCAAGGTTTCCCGGTCTGTAGTTACTTCAATATGACCATCGCGCACAAAAACAAACAGCCCCTCTTTGGCTTCGTCCAGCGCCTCGGCAGAAAAGAGTTGCTTGGTGTCCACTGGCAAGCCATCGGGACGGGGGATTCCATCCAAGGTAGGGGTAGTGATAGGTCGTATGCCATCTGGGCCAACGAACAAGCCCTGCCCGGTCTCCAGCACCTGCACAGCGGTTTGCCCCGCCGGTGTTACCTCAATTGAGCCCAGCCACGTAAAGAAACTGCAACTGCCTTCCGCGCTGCAGTCCAAGTCCAAACCAGTTCCCCTAATGCCAATGGTCGCCGTAGATGTGGTGAAGCCCACATTGCGGTTATTGGCCTTGCCAATCAGCCCGGTGAGCGCCCGCATGGAGCCGCGCAACAAGGAAACCAAAAAACGGCCCTCTTTGGGGCTCTGTTCATCAAAGACGAAGCTGTCGACCCGAAACCGGGTTGCCGCCCCCAGCGTCATGCGGCTGTCATCCCGAAATGCCAGAACAGCCCATGCGCCTGCACCGGTTTCCAGCGTCTCGCCAGGGTACAAACTGCCACCTGTTGCCACCCTGCGGCGCAGCCCTAGGGTATCCACCGCGCTGACCTCGCCCTGCGCGCTGACCAGTTTGGCACTGGCTTGTACGGCGTTGACGCGCGGCTTCTCGAAAACTTTGCCCGACTCGGCCTTGCAGTCTGTCGCACAAACCCGTGCATCAAAATCGGTGCCCCGAATGCCAATGGTCGCGGTCTTGGTCACCACCCGCGCTGCATCTGGCGAACTCTTGGAAATGAGGCCCGTAATCGCGCGAAAACCGCCTCTGAGCAATTGCATCACCATGCTGTTGTCGGCCGAGGTGGCCTCCTTGAACTGGTACTGCTGAATCAGCATCTCGGAGTTGGGGCGCACCGTCATGCGGGTGCCGTCTTGCATTTTGATAATGGCCGTCGCACCGTCCGACGTGGTGAGTCGGTCCCCCTCTTTGAGCGGCAAGCCCTTGCCAAGCACGCGGGCGTTTTGGCCCGCTGTTTGGGCAAAGCCCACGCCCCGGGTGAATTCGACTTCGCCGGCCACTTGTGCACGCACCGGTGCAGTTGAGAAAAAAACCGTTGATGCAACAACCGCACTGGCAAAAAAACGTGCACCCCGGTTGCTTGTGAAGCTTGACTCAAACTTGGGCATTAAGGTTTGCATGTTTCACCTTCTACGACCAAGTTGTCATTAGCCTTGTCATTGTCTATATCTTCTGCGTCCCGATCCAGCGGCTGATCTTGCAACGCTTCCTGGAATTTTTCTAGGAAGGTAACCACCAAATCCGTCTGAACCGGCGCAGGACTGACGGCAACACCGGCCGTGATGTCGGCAGAGCCAACTGCCGTCGTGTTAAAGGTGTAGTTACTAGCATCTGTACCCGCAGCATTGATGCCAAACACATTCACAGTCTTGCCATTTGCGACGCTACTATCCACAAAGTTGGCCGTACTGTAGCTCGTGGCAAATACATCGCCAGCAAAGCGGTTATCCGAAAGGGCCACCGTAGCCGTGGTGTTGCCGTCGTAGGCTTTGTTACTGGCGCTCGCACCAATGGTCAAGGTGGCTGGTGAGATGGTACTGTTCGCGTTGTTGGCATAGCTGACGGTGTAATTGCCTCCGCCATTCGTATCCGTGACTGTGACGCCCGTCACGGAGACAGTCTTGTTACCAGCCCCCACGTTTTTGCTAGCAAAGGCAAACGTCCCGCCATTGATCGAATCGGCTCCGAACAGCGTGCCACTGGTGACCGTAGCCGTGCCAAGTGCGGTCAAACCTGCATCGTAAATCTTTGTGACATTGGTGGTGGATATCGTCAACGGCGCGGGCGTAACCGAGTAGGCTAGCCCCGTTCCTGCAGCAAAGGTGTACCCAGAGGTGCTGGCCAATCCAGTGGCGTAATTCACCGTGTAAACACCAGCATTGCTTGTGCTGAAAATGGTCGGCGTAAAGGCTGCCGCCCCTCCTACACCGATATTGCCCGCATTGTCTTCAGCATCGGCAAACCCTGTCAGCGTGTAGCCGTAAACCGCTGTGGGGTTTGCCCCATAGGTATTGCTAGCCAGTCCCGATGCAAGTGTTGTAGCGACGCTCAATGCAGGAGCTGCGGATGCGTATATAAAACCATTGCCAGACTCGCTTGGAGTCGCGTAAGTGGAAGCAGTCGCCCCATAGTGTCGAAAATTAGACGTAACGGCATTCTTAGTCAATGTCCCTGGGCTAGCCATGTAGATATACCAGTTGCCCCCTAAGTTGCTCACGGATCCCAAGCTCAAGGCACCTGTGTTCTCCAGGGCAATATTGTTTATTGTTGTGTTGTTGACTAATGTCAGCGTTCCGACCTGGGTTTCCAGCGCATCTCCGCTTCCAATTCCATTTGCTGCTGCCAGCGACAAGCTGGCAGCAGCAATATTGTTGGCAGCGCCATTGGCGTCAGTCATTGCGACGTTCGCAGTCAGCGAGACGATTCCCGGCGCACTGATCAGCCCAAGAGGCAAACCACCTGACGCCGCCACGTAAATATTTCCGGCGGTTGTAATTGCATTGAGACTCGTGGACGGATTCACGTCCAGCAGATCCGCTCCACTGCCGATGCCTGTTCCTGCGCTGAGATTAATCACGCCGCCGGTGAGATTCAGCGTACCCCCATTGCCGTCAACAAGTGCGCCTCCACCGGAAGAAATAGTCACTGCACCACTGGTACTTGCCGTACCCAGTGTCAGATCTCCAGGCGCCGTGACGTTAACACTCCCCGAACCGGTCGATGCATTGCCCAGCGTAAGGAGGCCGCCGCTGGCGACGTTTTGCAGGCTGATCGAACCTCCGGCAACGTTCGTTGCGGACACATTCACATTCACCTGATTGGCCACGTAACTGACATTGCCCGATCCTGAGTTGTTGAGGTTAACGATGCTCCCCGTATTGTTATTGTTGAAAGATATGCCACCTACCGCAGTGACTGCTACCGTCCCCAAGGTATTCACAATCGCGCCAACGGCCTCGCTAGCCGCACCGCCTGCGATCAATGTAATGTTGCCCGAGGTACTGTTGATGCCGTTGTTGATATCCACCTGATCCACCACAAGGCCGCTCGCATTCGTAAAAGCGAAATTTCCAGCATTGGTGCGCCCGGCCAATTTGCCTGACACCGCATTCAACTCGGTCAGGGTAACACCCGCGGCACCGTCCGCATTCAGGTTAGCAACGGTGAGGATACTGCCAGCGGCTTGGGTAATAGACCCACCGGTAATCAACGACAGCGACGGAAAATTTACGGCAGTAACGGCAGTCTGCAGGGTAATACCCCCACTCATAGCACTATTACCCAGCTTTAGGAGTGGCGTCGAAAATTGAAGCTCACCGCTGCTCAGACGCATGACGCCTGCGGAATCTGCCGCCGGAGAAAATTCAATCACTGTTGCTGCCGTAAATGGCCTTACCTCTGCAAAATTAGCAATGCCTCCAAAGGTCGTTGTGAACGCATTGTGTGACAGATTGTCTGCAATATAGACCACGTTGCCGCCGCTGGCCTGAACGTTATTGCTAATCGTCAACAGTCTATTCAAGCCCGCTGCAGTCAGCGAGATATCACCATTGGCGACTGTCAGACCGCTGGTTCCTCCAACTGTTCCAACAATAAAACTATTCGAACTAGAAAACGAAAACCCGGAACCAGTCACGTTACCGGCCAGCACCCCCGGCCCACCCGATACTCCACGCAAATCATTTCCGGGTGCCAACAAGCTCACACCTCCTGCTGAAACAATTTCAATCGCGTTGGTGGTGATAGCGCCCCCAACTGCACTGCTGATACCACCCGCGCCGGCCACCAATCTAACGGGGCCTCCTGGGTCCGCATTAAAACTCGAAGTCACTGCGGCGTTAAGCGCCAACGCACCCTGCGCCTCCAGCAGAATTCCACCCCCACCCATAGGACCCGCATTGACCGGCGCGTTGACGGTCAAATTACCAACCAGCGCTCTGACCGAAACGCTGCCCGTATTACCGCTGAAATCGACCCCATTCGTACCGTTAACGTTGGCAATCAATAAGCTCTGGCCATTCTCGAAAAGCAAATTGCCCGCGCTGTTCATATCAGCCGCGAAGCTATTGACCAAATTGGTGCCGCTCAAATTAACGTTACCGCTAGATAGCACTTGCAACTGATTAGCCGTGATGGCGCCGCCGCCACTGACCCCTCCACCGCCACCATTTAGCGTGACCAAGTTGCCAGCAGATGTTAAGTCGGTGCCTATTGAAATGCCACCGCTACTCCTGAGCGTGAGGTTGTCATTAAAAATCGCGCTGCCCACCGCTATCGCGCCCGTCTGGGCTGCACTGCCCACGGTGATGCTGGCAAACCCATTCGTAATCGACGCGAGCTCTGTTGTAGTCAAATCGAATACGCCGGCACCACCCCCTATGCCAATCGCGGTGCTGTTGACCAGGGGTCTGAGCGCCAAGTTGCCAGTACTCCGAATTGAGACGCCAGTGCCAATGGCAATGTCTTGCACTGTTCCGCCCGCAACAAAACCAATGTCGCCCGTATCCGATGCACCACCAATGGTTATCGCACCACTACTTCCATCCAGATCAAAACTGGAGTACGTGCCCGACCCCGAAGCCGTCAAGTTAATGGCCGCGCTTCCAGTCGATAGAACATTAACCGCTTGCCCGCCGCCAAAAGCACGTATCCCTTGAGATGAATTGCCAGTACCCGTACCGGTAATGGCAATGACCCCAGTGACCGAAGAAACCGTCAGGCCTGCCGCTCCACCACCCAACATCACACCATAGTTCAAGGGGCCTGTCGTGGATGCGCCACCGTTACCGGTAATGGTGATGGGCGCACTGGTCACCGATGAAATGGTCCCCCCATCCAAGTAAACCCCTATATTGGAAAACGTGCCATTGCTGCCCCCGGTTCCATCCAGGGCAATGCTGCCGGTCGCCGACTGAATGGTGCCGTCGTTTAAATAAATGCCATATTTGTTGCCGTAAGCCCCCCCACCGGCACCCCCGAGTCCGACTAAATTGATAGCTCCGCTGGTCGTTAGCAACTGGCTACCCGCAACGATCTCAACCCCGCTATTGATGCTGGGAATGCCGTTCACACCCGCTCCCCGTATGCTGATATTGCCTGCCCCTGCGTTGAGGGTTGCACCGGTCAGCTTCACGCCGCTGGTGTTGATCGAGTTGCCGAGCGCCGCTGTAGTGAGGGGATTGGCGCCCCCGCCCAGTGTGATGTTGCCGCCATTGCTGACAATGGACGAGCCAGCAGTCATCACAATGGCGCCGGTGCCAATGGCATCGGAGTTGGCGTTCAGCACGACGTTGAGCGAGTTGGTGGCCGACGTGATATTTCCCGTCACCGTAATGTCGTTTGCAGCTCTCAAGGTCAGTGTGCGGGCCGCTGTAGCGGTGTTTGCGATGTTGCTAGACACTGTGATATTGCCATTACCCGTGCCAGCGCCTAATGTGTCGATGATCACGTCACCGCTGACGAGCGCGGTATCAATGGTCGAAGCCATTATTTGCGAGGCAGTACCGTCTGTCTGGGTTGGAGTAAACAGGGAAGGCCCGGTAATCTGGAAGCCCCCTCCTGAAGAGACGATATTGATGTCACTTGGGTCTAGGAGCCAGGTACCTCCCTTGCCGGCGGGGGCAGCGATATCAGGCGCGCGCTGCACGTCCAAGTACACCTTGCCAGAAGTCTCCACGAACCCGCCATCGCCCCCATTCGCCCCACCTCGCACGCTGATGCTACCGTAAGCGCGGGTAGTGTCATTGGCCCACACAATCACTTTGCCGCCATTGCCGTTGTCAAGCCCGTCTGCCTTTAAGGTGGCTGTGGAACCGAAATAAGTGATTTCCGCGTTTTGAACACCCGCATTTTTTCCCTGGTAGTCGCCCCCCACGAGCACCGTGCCGCCACCGGACTTGCCCGACGCATCCAATGCCGCGTTGTCCGTCACCGCTACACGGTTACCCAGCACCTGAATCGTGCCGCCCTTGCCGTTGCTACTGGTGGCGTCAATCCGGCCACTACCCTCCACATAGGCATCCCCACTGGCTTTAAGCACCACACGCCCGCCTTCCAACGCCGCCTGTGTAGCCTGAATCAAACCGCTGTGCTTGAGCGTGCCGGCAAAAATACCGACGGCATCGCCGTTGAGCGTTCCCAGATTGATAGCCTGATCGGTAGGCGCCTGCACTTGCAGGGTAATACCCTCCAGCCCACGGCCGGTCACCTCCACGCTTTGACCGGCTGCCAGCACCACGCTACCACCTTGCGCTTCGACAACCGCCGTTTGGGCTAACTCCACATTGGGCGCAATCAACACCACATCACCCCCGCGCGCAATGATGTTGCCCTGCACCGTCAGTGCCCCGGTAGCATTACCAATGCCATCACCCGCAAAACGCAGGCGCCCGGCTATGGCGTCTTGGGTTGTCATGCCAACGGC
>Ga0163144_10029533_pt1 | contig 10516 bp, 10 predicted proteins | sample OliLak19BULKMAT1_FD_123175 | JGI IMG/M metagenome (GOLD analysis project Ga0163144, IMG submission 123175) | Freshwater microbial mat bacterial communities from Lake Vanda, McMurdo Dry Valleys, Antarctica - Oligotrophic Lake LV.19.BULKMAT1 | ecosystem: Environmental > Aquatic > Freshwater >...
CGATCTCGAGGATGGTCTGGCGGATGTCGGGCGTGCGCATCTGCGGCAGCGGCAGCGAGATGTCGTCGATCGCGACCGTGACCTTCATCCCCGGCTCGAGCAGCGCGTGGAGCGGATCCATCTCCTCGGGGTGATTGAGCGCGTAGCGGATCGTCGCCCGGGGGTTGGCGACGCCGGTCAGCGGGCGCTTCGGGTAGATGACGCGCGTGCCGACCGGGAGGTCCTCGCACAGGAGCTTCTCGCCGGAGAACATGATGCGCGGCGCCGAGTCGGTGTCGATCGTGACGACCGACTCGCGGCCGGTGACTCGGGTCTTGGGACGGACGGCGCGCATGCGGGAACTCCTACGAGAGGTCGAGGACCGGCCAGTCGTACGAACGCGCGACCGAGCGGAGGCGAAGATCGGGATTGACGGCCGTCGGGTGTCCGACCACGGCGAGCATGGGGTAGTCGGAGTAGCTGTCGGTGTAGGCCCACGACTCGGCGAGATCGATCGCGTGGGCGTGGGCGTAGTCGCGCATGATCTGCGCCTTGGTGGCGCCGGCGACGAACGGCTTGCGGAGCTTGCCGGTGGCGTAGCCGTCGTGGAACTCGAGGCGGTTCGCGATCAGGTCGTCGACGCCGAGGTAGCGCGCGAGCGGGCGCATCGTGAAGTCGAGCGCGCCGCTCACGATCACCTGACGGCAGCCGGCGCGGCGCGACTCGGCGATCAGGTCCGCGGCGCGCGGGTAGATGTTCGGCTTGATCACGTCCTCGAACAGCTCCTCGGCGAGGACGACGAGCCGGTCCTCCGAGGCGCCCTCGTAGTTGCGGTAGAAGATCTCGTTGAACCACTTGCGCGACAGCTTGTCGGCGGCCCAGAAGATCGGCACCGACAGCGCGGTCTTGACCGTCCGCTTCGCGGACTCGGCGAGCGACGGCTGGCGGCTCGCGTAGAACGCGAACGCGTGGACGATGTTGATCCGGATGAGCGTGCCGTCGACGTCGTAGAACGCCGCGGAATGCTTGTATTTCGACTGGGGATGTCCCATCGCGGAGGCGGGGCGGACTATTGCCCTGCCGTCGAAGCGGTGTCAATCCTCGGGCTCTCATGCACCTGCCCCCCTGGCTCACGTTTACCTGCGCCGCGATGGTGATCTTGTGGGGGCTGTACCGGATCAGCCTGGCGCTGCGCAGCGACCGCGCCCAGCAGCGCGCGCCCAAGGGCCTGTTCGCGATGGCGCGGCGCACGCATCTCCTGATCGGCCTCGTCTACGTCCTGCTCGGCGCCGGCCTCATGGCGATCGGCATGGGCTGGACGCCGCTCTCTGATCCGCCGAAGCCCAAGGCCGCCGAGCCCGCGCCGCCGCCGCCCCCGCAGGGGCAGCTGATCGAGATCAACTGAGCCCGGCGGTTAACGCCAAGGACGCCAAGGACGCCAAGCTGAGATTCAGATGGTTCTCGGCCGTCTCGTGCACAGAGTGAGCGGAGCTCCGCACTCGGTGCACCAAGCGGCCGAAAACCATCTGGTTCTCAGCTTGGCGTCCTGGCGTCCTTGGCGTTCACCGCTGGGTCAGATCAGGTCGAGCTTGAGATCGACGACGTCGCCGGAGTCCTCGGGAGGTGCCTCGAGCTCGCGCCGGCGCGCCTCGGCGAGATCGCCGACGTAGGCGAGCACCTGCGGGTGGGTCATGATCACCTCGCGGAACGTGGCGGCGGGCATGCGCAGCGCGAGCATCTTGCCGCGCGCGATCACGGTCGCGAGCGAGACCTCCGAGCTCCACAGCGACATCTCGCCGAACACCTCGCCGATCCCGAGCCAGCCGATGCTGCGGGTCGCGTCGTCGTCGAGCTTGCGCAGCACCTCGGCGCGGCCGGCGAGCAGGACGTAGAGCCCGTCGGGGCGCGCGCCGTGGGAGACCAGCGCGGTGCCGGGCTCGACCTCGATGAACTCGAACCGCTCGGCGAGGCCGCGCCGCTCGGTCGGCGGGAACTGGACGAACAGCGGGCTGGTCTGCATCACGCGCTCGACCAGCCGGTTCTTGATGAACCGCAGGATCACCTTGAGCACCTCGGGGTGATCGGTGATCAGCGCGGCGATCACGTTGCGGTCGATCGCGAGCAGCTCGGTGCGGCTGATCGCCTGGATCGTCGCGCTGCGGGGCGCGTCGGTCACCAGCGACATCTCGCCGAAGAACGACCCGGTGAACAGCCGCGAGATCTCGCGGCGCGGCGGGCCCTCGGACACCACCGCGACCTCGCCCTCGCTGATCACGTAGAGCGTGTCGCCCGGATCGCCCTCGCGGAACAGGATCGCGCCGGCCTCGAGGTGGACGAGATCGAGGCGCTCGACCAGATCCTCGAGCAGCTCGGGGGCGAGCCCGGACAGCAGCGGGGTCGCGCCGAGCGCGCGGCGCGCGGCCTGCGACAGCATCTGCGGCGCGCCCAGCGGGTGCTCGTCGTCCTCGGCGAGCCCGATCAGCTCGAGCTCCTCGGGCGTGCGGTCGTCGTCGTCGGGCGTGTCGACCGCGTCGAGGCCGACCTCGAACGTGTCGTCGCGGACGCCGTGCGCGGGCAGCGGCTCGATGTCGATCGGGCCGGTCGCGTCGTCGACCTCGTCGAGCGGGATCACGATGATGCCCGACGAGGTGCCGTCGCCCGTGGCCTCGGACGACTGCGAGAACACCTCGGCGAGCGGCACGGTGTCGAGCGGCGCGCCGGGTGAGATCGCGATCGGCGACGACGACGCGCGCCGGCGGCGCAGGTCATCGGGCGTGCCGCGGGCGCCTGGTCTCGGCGGCGGCACGGGCGGCGGCATGCGGCGCGGCGGGATTGGCGGCGGCGTGGCCGGCGGCGGCCCCGGCTGCGTGGCCGGCGACGGAATCCGGAACTCGACGGTGGTCGGACGCGTGCGGGGCAGCGGCAGCGGCGGCGGCGGCGGGTCATCCTGCGGCAGCGGCGGGAGCTCGAAGTCGGCGTCGGGATCCGACAGGTCCGCCTCGGTCGGCAGGAAGCTCACCGACGAGTGCGTGTGCGCGCGCCGCGGCGGCTGCTGCTCGAGCTCGAGCATCGCGACGTCGCGATCGGGCTGCATGAGCGTCGCCGGATCGATCATCGGGATCGGGCCCGTGTTGCGGCTGCCGATCGTGTACTCCGGGATGTTCATCGCCGGCAGGCTCGACGTCGAGCTGCGGTGCGCGGACATCTGCGCGAGCCGGTGCAGCGCGTCGCCGTGCTGGGGATCGAGCTGGAGGATCTGTTTGCACACCGCGATCGACTGCACGAGGAACCCGGCCTGGGCGTAGCGGTCGACGGCGCGCTCGTACGCCTGGATCGCCTCGCGGTGCTTGCCGATCCGGCGGTAGACCTCGGCGGCCCGCTTGGGCCACGACGCGTCGTTGGGCTCCAGCGCCTCGAGCTCGCGGATCGCCTCGAGCGCCTGCTTGAACTTCCCCTTGTCGATGGCGCCCGCGACCTCGTCGCGGAGCACACGCGCGTCTCGACGGGCCATCGCCGCGACTATAAGCGACCCGACCGGAGGAAGTCCTCGTAGAGCGTGAGCAACCGCCGCGTGACCGGCCCGACCGCGATCTCGTGATCGTCGACCTTGCTGACCGGCAGCACACCGCGGATCGAGCTGGTGAGGAACACCTCGTCGGCGCCTCGCAGATCGTCCGGCATCAGCTCGACCTCGCGCGCGGGCACGCCCGCCTCGGCGGCGAGCTGGAGCAGCCGCCAGCGCGTGATGCCCGGGAGCAGCCCGACCGTGGTCGGCGGGGTCAGCGCCTCGCCGTCGCGGACGCACCACACGTTCGAGCTCGAGCCCTCGGTGACGCGACCGCGCTCGTCGCACAGCACGGCCTCGTACGCGGCGCTGCGCCGGGCCTCGGCGATCGCGAGGATGTTGTTGAGGTAGTTGCCGCTCTTGATCGCGGGATCGAGCGCGCGCGGGCTGGTCCGCTCGACGGACACGATCCGCAGCGACGCGCCGTGCTCGTACAGCGCCGCCGACGGTAGCGACAGCGGCCGCACGATGATCACCAGGCGTGGCCGATCCGCGAGCGCGGGATCGAGCCCCATCTCGCCCGCGCCGCGCGTGACGATCACGCGCACGTAGCTCTCACCCTCGGGCTCCAGCGTCGCGTGGATCGCGCCGATGATCGCGTCGCGCGGCGGCAACTCGATCCCGATCCGCGCCGCGCTCCGCTCGAGCCGATCCAGGTGCGGCCCGAGGTCGACGCACTTGCCCTGCGCCGTCCGCGTCACCTCGTAGACGCCGTCGCCGTACAGGAACCCGCGATCTACGACCGGCACCTTCGCGGTGTGCTCGTCGCCGATGACTCCGTCGACCCAGATGCGCATGTGCGTTCCTACCACCAGACCCGGACCCGGCGGTTAACGCCAAGGACGCCAAGCCCGCCAAGCTGAGATCCAGAGGGTTTTCGGCCGTCTGGTGCACGGAGGGAGAGCGACAACTCCCTCCCTGCATCAGACGGCCGAAAATCATCTGCGTCTCAGCTTGGCGGGCTTGGCGTCCTTGGCGTTAACCGCTGGGTCTTCAACGCGCGGCGCCGGCGAGCAATTCCTTGGCGGCGCGGACCGAGGCCTCGGAGGCGACACGCCACGGGCCGGTGACGCCGATGGCGAGAGCGCGCTCGTACGCGGCGACGGCGCGGCGGAGGTAGGCGACGGCGGAGGCGCGCAGCGTGCGGCGCAGGCGGTTCGCGACCGAGGCGTCGAGCTCGGGCGGCAGGTCGAACACCAGCTCGACCGCGAGGTCGTGATAGAGCGTGCCGATCCGGAACTCGGCGGCGACCGCCGCGACGCCGCCGACCTCGGCGATCTCCCGATACGCGCGCGCCGCGGACTCCGTCGCATTCTCCTTGGAGCGCACGCTGCCCGACAGCGCCTCGAGGACGGGCTTCATGCGGATCCGGTGCGCGGTGACCAGCAGCTGCTCGGCCGAGCGCCACGCCGCGGCGACCGCCGGCGTCACGCCCGGCAACGCGGTGCGCGGCGCCGGGCCGCGGACGTCGCTCTGCCCCGCCGGCGTCGCCGCGAGCCGCGCCGACAGCGAGCCAGCGGCGTCGGCGACCGTCGGATCGTCGGGCGCGAGGCTCTGCGCGCGCGCGAGCAGCTCGAGCGCGCGACGACGGTTCCCCGCGAGCGCCTCGAGGCCCGCGAGCTCGACCGCGGCGCGCGCGGCGGCGACCGGATCGTCGGCCGCGAGCGCGAGCACCTCCTCGAAGCCCCGGCGCGCCACCTCCACGTCGCCGCCGAGCTGGGCCTCGAGGTAGGCCTGCCAGTACATCCGCGCCACGGGCGTCCCGGGCACGCCGGCGTCGCCGTTGGTCATCGCCGGCGACGCGTCGATCACGTCGGTCACCACGGGCAACGTCGGATCGTCGCCGCACGCGGTGCACGCGAGCAGCAAAACCAGCGCGGCGCCGGCACCAGGTCCCTTACGAGCCACTGATGCCGACGCCATCGCCTCGCCCACCTTGTTGATAGCAAGGCGGCGGCGCCCGGTCGTCAGCACATCATCGGCGGTCATCACGATCTCGCAAAATCTCGTCACGAAGTTGTCACGCGGGCGAGGATCCCCCGAACACCACGCCCGACGCCGGCACGTCGAGCTTGTAGCCGACGCCGTGGACGGTCTGCAGCCAGCGCGGGCGGTCCGGCTCGTCCTCGATCGCCTTGCGCAGCTTGACCAGGTGGTTGTCGACCGTGCGGGTGTTCGGGTAGGCGTCATAGCCCCACGCCTCGTCGAGGAGGATCTGGCGGCTCACCACCTCGCCGGGCCGGCGCGCGAACACCTTGAGGATCGCGAACGCGCGCGACTGCAGATCGAGGCGCTGGCCACCCTTGGTGGCGATCTGCCGCGGAAAATCGATCGTGACGTCGCCGAACCGCAGCGTCTCCGGCTCCGGCGAGCCGCCCTGGGCGCGGCGCAGCACCGACGCGACCCGCGCGATCAGCTCCATCAGCGAGAACGGCTTCGTCACGTAGTCGTCAGCACCTAGCTCCAGCCCGCGGACGCGATCGATCTCCGCGCCGCGCGCCGACAGCATGATCACCGGCAGCCGCGCCGCCGCGCCGCGCGCCGCGCGGATCCGGCGGCACACCTCGAAGCCGTCGATGTCGGGCAGCATGATGTCGAGGATGACCAGATCGAATCGGCCGGCGATCGCGCGCTCGGCGCCCTCGGTGCCTCGCGACGTGGCCTCGACCTCGTAGCCCTTCGCGCGCAGCGTGTCCTCGAGCCCGAGCCGGATGGAGGGGTCGTCCTCGACGACCAAGATCTTGGTCATCGAACCTGACCTCGCGCCGGCTTCCAGAGAACGGGGAACCGGGAACCGGGAACCGGGAACCGGGAATGCTCAGCGCTCTGGTCCATCACCGGTTCCCGGTTCCCCGTTCCCGGTTCCCCGTTCTCTGATCTTCTGGTCACGGCTTCGCCTCCAGCGGCAGCGCGATGCAGAAACTGGCCCCGCGACCCTCCTCGCTCGTCACCGACACCGTTCCACCTTGCGCCTCCACGTGGCGCTTGACCAGCGCGAGGCCGAGGCCGGTGCCGGGCGCGCCCGAGGTGTACGCGGCGGGCGCCCGGTAGAACTCGCGAAAGATCCGCGGCTGCTCGGCGCGCGGGATGCCCGGGCCGTGGTCGGACACGGTGATCGTCGCCTCGCCGGCGCGCGCGTCCACCGCGACCTCGATCGGCTTGCCCGCGCCGCCGTACTTGGCGGCGTTGGACAGGAGATTCAGCACCGCGCCCACGAGCACCTCCCGATCGACGACGGACGCGGTCGTCTCCGCCTCGGGGGACACGGCCAGCGTCACCTGGTTGCCGGGTGAAGCGTCCTGGAGCCGACGGAACGTGTCCACGGCCTCCGCGGCGATCTGGGCGATCCGCTCCTCGCCCTGGGCATACCGCCGGGTGCCGCGCTCGATCTGCGCGTAGTCGAGGAGGTTGGCGATCAGCAGGCCGAGCCGCTGGCTCTCCTTGACGATGATGTCGTGGTAGCGGCCCTGGCGCTCGGCGTCGCCGCCCGCCACGCCCTCGCGCAGCATCTCGGCGAACATCCGGATCGAGGTCAGCGGGGTCTTGAGCTCGTGGGACACCGTGGTGACGAAGTGCGACTGCAGCCGCGCGAGCTCGCGCTCGCGGACCGCGGCGCGCACGGTGGCGAGCAGGCCGATCGCGAGCAGCGCCGCGAGCCCGCTGGTGAGCAGGAAGTGGCGGCGGCTGCGCGACCGGATCACGTCGTCGAGCGGATCGGCGAGGCGGCGATCGTGGACGATCGCGAGGCCGAGGTGCGCGAGCGACGGCCCGAGCGGCGCGGCGGCGAGCGTGCGCAGCGAGGTCGGCGGCGAGGTGCCGACCGCGAGCACCATCACGCGCGCGCCCTCGGCGACGCCGACCACCGCCTCGCGGCCGGCCGCGGCCTCGAGCCGGGCGGCGTCGATCACGATGCCCACCACGCGGCCGTCGAGCAGGCGCCGGAACGCGAGCGTGCGATCGGGATCGCGGCGCGACGCGCGCGCGCGGACCGCGTCGCCGGCCTCGCGGGCGATCTCCGGCGCGTCGGGCGCGAGCGCGGCCGCGCGGGCCTCGCGGTCGCGGCCGATCACCAGCCGCGCGTCGAGCGCCGCGCGCGCCGTGGTGGCCGCAGGATCGAGCGGGCGTCGATCGAGCTCCGCGCCGATCCGCTCGACGACGGCGGCGAGCGCGTCGGCGGGCGCGAGCAGCTTGCGATCGAGCAGCTCGCCGTAGAGCGCGAGCAGCGACGCCGCGTCGTCATCGAGCTCGGCGAGCGAGATCCGCGCGATCAGATCGAGCGGCAGCCCGCGCTCGATGCGTCCGGCGAACCGGCGCTCCAGCTCGCGCAGCGGCGCCGCCGCGGCCACGCGATCGCCGCCGCGGCGCGCGAGCCGGGACAGCCCGAGGAGCGCCGCCGGCCCGGTGTCGTCGTGCGACGCCAGCGACGTGTAGAGCCGCCGCGCGCTGGTCAGCGCGGCGCCCGCGACGCAGGTGCCCTCGGGGCACGCCGCGAGCTCGGCGCGGCGCGCGTCGTCGAGCTGGCGCGCGCGTCGCTCCTGCGTGCGCAGCTCCCGCAGGCAGCGCTCGAGCCCACGGCCCAGGCACGGCTCGCCGCGCGCGAGCAGATCCGCGGTCGCGTCGCCGAGCGCCGCGGGCGCGGGCCAGATCACCGCGCCGTCCGGGGCGATCACGAACGCCTCGGTGGCGAGCGGATCGGGGAGCGCGGCCAGTTGCTCCATGCTGCCGAGCGCGCTCGCGACCTCGGCGACGGCCGCCCCGACCCGGTCCTCGACCTGCTTCGCGATCTCGTGCGCGCGCCGGTTCTGCTCGTCGAGCCTCGCGGCGACCGCGCCGCGATCGTCGCGGTACGACACCGCCCCGAGGTAGGCGAGGCCGGCCGCCGGCACCAGCACCGCCGCGATCGACATCACCCACACCAGCGCTCTGAGCGAGGTGGGCCGCACGCCCCGAGCATAGCTGAAGGTTGTTTAGGGTTCCCGGCACTGACGCGATGCGTTAGCGTGGGTTCCATGTCCGAGACCCTCACCCTGGTGGCGCGCCTTCGCTCGCGGATGGATCTCGTCCCGATCGCGATGCGGGGCGCGGTCGAGCGCATGCTCGAGCGGGTGCGCGGGGCGCTGGACCTGCCCAGCCGCGCCGACATGCAGGAGCTGACGCAGCGCCTGGAGAGCCTCGACCGCAAGATCGCCGCGCTCGCGGCCGATCGCGTCGAGCAGATGGCGCGGGTGGTCCCGGCGCTGCCGGAGCCGCCCGAGGCCGAGCAGGCCGAGTAGTATCGCCGCGTGTCGAACGCCGACCGCCCGCTGATCGTCGTCCCCACCTACAACGAGCGCGACAACGTCGCCGAGGTGGTGGAGCGCTTCCTCGCCGCCGCGCCCGACGCGGCGCTGCTGTTCGTCGACGACAACTCGCCCGACGGCACCGGCGACGTCCTCGACGTGCTCGCCGCGGCCGAGCCTCGCGTCGACGTGCTGCACCGCGCCGGCAAGCTCGGGCTCGGCACCGCGTACCTCGACGGGTTTCACTGGGGCCTCGAGCGCGGCTTCGGCTACTTCGTCGAGATGGACGCCGACTTCAGTCACGACCCGAAGTACCTGCCCGAGATGTTCCGGCTCGCGCGCGAGGGCGCCGACGTCGTGATCGGCTCGCGCTACGTCGAGGGCGGCGGCACCGAGAACTGGGGGATCGGGCGCAAGTTCATCTCGCGAGGCGGCGGGCTGTACGCGCGCACGATCCTCGGCGTGAAGATCCGCGATCTCACGGCGGGGTTCGTGTGCTGGCGACGCCGCGCGCTCGAGGCGCTCGACCTCGGCGCGATCCACTCCAACGGCTACAGCTTCCAGATCGAGATGAAGTACCGCGCGGTGCAGGCGGGCCTGCACATCGTCGAGTTCCCGATCGTGTTCGCGGATCGCCGGGTCGGGACCTCGAAGATGTCCCGCAAGATCTTCCTGGAGGCGCTCGGGGTCGTCTGGAAGCTGCGGCTCGGCCGTGGCTGACGTGTGGGATCACCTCACCCTACGAGGGGGAGGCGCTTGTCGCGAGGGACGTGTTACGGTGGCCAGGCCGTGGCGCTGAAGATCCTCAAGCTCCGGGTCCGCTCGTCCGACGAGTACGACAGCCTGTTCCAGTCGGACCTGCCCGGCGGCGGGCTGTTCGTCCCGACCACGTCGCCGCACGAGGTCGGCGAGGTCGTCGTGGTGGAGCTGGTCTGCCCGGACCTGCCGAACCCGGTGATGATCCGTGGGCTCGTGCGGTCGTGGCGCTCGTCGATCCCTCGGCTGCGGATCCGGGCGGGCGCCGTGATCGAGTTCGACGCCGAGGAGTCGCACAAGCGCGACTTCATCCGCGACGCGCTCGCCGGCAAGCACGCCGAGGTCTCGCGCCGTCGTCACAATCGCTTGCCGGTCTCGATCCCCGTGCGATATCGAATGCCGGATACGGCGCAGTACATCGAGGGTGCGATCTCGGAGATCAGCGTCGGCGGCGCGATGCTCAACACGCGGACGCCGCTGCCGCTCGAGACCGACGTGATCGTCGAGATCGTCCCGCCCGGCGCGGCCGCGCCGATCGCGATCTCGAGCCGCGTCTCGTACCAGGTGCCCACCGGTGGCACCGGGCTGCGGTTCGTCAGCCGTGACGGCGACGGCTCGCGGCGCCTGCGCGAGCTGGTCCGCCGCCTGCGGACGGCCTGAGCGCGCGATGGCCAAGCGGCCGAAGCGCAAGCAGCGCGAGATCGGCGTCTCGGCGGCGATCGCCGACGCGATCGCGACCGCGAACCTGACCGCGCCGATCCGCGCGCACCGGATCCTCACCGAGTGGCGCGAGATGGTGGGCGAGCGCATCGCGACGCGCACGTGGCCTGACGGGCTCGACCAGAAGCCGACCGCGCGCGTGCTGTGGGTGCGCGTCGCGTCGTCCGCCTGGCTGCACGAGCTGACGCTGGTCCGCCACCAGATCCTCGCCGGCATC
>Ga0163144_10029536_pt1 | contig 10515 bp, 9 predicted proteins | sample OliLak19BULKMAT1_FD_123175 | JGI IMG/M metagenome (GOLD analysis project Ga0163144, IMG submission 123175) | Freshwater microbial mat bacterial communities from Lake Vanda, McMurdo Dry Valleys, Antarctica - Oligotrophic Lake LV.19.BULKMAT1 | ecosystem: Environmental > Aquatic > Freshwater > Lake...
CTCCGTGTGCTCCGTGCCTCCGTGTGAAACCCTCCGATGGTCCGAGCTCCGATCTTTCAATCCCCGATCTCCAATCAGTTCTCTCACAGAGGCACAAAGTTCACAGAGTCCGATCCTTCTTCAATACCCTCTCCGACCTCCGTGTGCTCCGTGCCTCCGTGTGAAACCCTCCGATGGCTCGAGCTCCGATCTTTCAATCCTCGATCTCCAATCAATTCTCTCACAGAGGCACAAAGTTCACAGAGTCCGATCCTCCGAACCCTCTCCGACCTCCGTGTGCTCCGTGCCTCCGTGTGAGACCTTCCGACGGTCTGAGTTCCGATCTTTCAATCCTCGATCCTCGATCCTTTCTCTCACAGAGGCACAAAGTTCACAGAGGCCAATCTCCGACCCCGTCTCCGACCTCCGTGCTCTCCGTGCCTCCGTGTGAGACCCTCCGATGGCTCGAGTTCCGATCCTAAATCCTCGATCATCGATCATATTTCTCACAGAGGCACAAAGTTCACAGAGGCCAATCCTCCGAACCCCTCTCCGACCTCCGTGCCCTCCGTGCCTCCGTGTGAAACCCTCCGATGGTCCGAGCTCCGATCTTTCAATCCCCGATCTCCAATCAATTCTCTCACAGAGGCACAAAGTTCACAGAGTCCGATCCTCCGAACCCTCTCAGTCGAAAACCGCTCTAATCGTAAGAATCGCATTCATTGAAATCTGATTTGAGTATCATCAACCCGCCTTTGACCGCCACCATCACCCGGGTACTGGGCCAGCCTCTTCTTGTAGTTCGTCCCGGTGTTTCCGAAATCTCCCCGATCACGGCCACTGCACCACCAGTGCAAGACGACCTTCGCCGACCTGCCCCGGCTCGAACCGCCCTTCGTTAACGTGCTGCTGGTCATTCCTCATGGTTTCGAGGCGAACTTCACCATCGGGTTCGTTCGGGGGCTCACGCACAATGGGGTTACGCTGCGGGTGGCGTCATGCGCGGAAACGCATGCGCGCTTGGTGCAGCTCGGCATTCCTTGCGAGAATCTTTTTGGGCAACGCTCGTCCAGCGGCGGACGACTGCACAAGCTGGCGCAGCTGTTCCGTTACTACGGGCGTCTGCTGAATTTGCTTCTTCGTCACCGCGACGCCACGGTTCACTTCATCGGGGTCTTTCGGGGTTATCGCGCTTTCATCGAGGGTCCGCTGTTCGCCTTCGCCTTTCGCCTCCTTTGCCGACGCTATGTGTACACTGTACACAATGTCCTGCCCCATGGCCGCGATCACAGTCGGGCCTTCGCCTGCCTCTATCGTTTCCTTTACCGCTTCCCGCACCGGCTCCTGGTCCACACCACCGTCGCGCGGGAACAGCTGATCCGCGAATTCCACGTCCCGCCGGAAAAGCTGGTCTCAACGTCGATCGGATTGAACGAAGACGTTCCCGATACCGCCCTTTCGACCGAAGCCGCTCGCGCGCGGTTGGGTTTCGAGCCCGGACACCGGGTCATTTTGTTCTTCGGCAAGATCGAGCCTTACAAAGGTCTCGATGTCCTGCTGGCGGCATTCGATCAGCTGGGGGATCCGGTAGCTCGCTTGATCATCGCGGGCGACGCCCCGAATTCCGCTTACCGGGAGCAGATTCTCGCACAGGTCGAGAGGTCGTCCCGGCGTTCTCAGATCCGTCTCGAGATCCGCCATGTTCCGAATGAGGAGGTCGAAACGTTCTTCAAAGGCGCCGACGTCCTCTGCCTGCCCTACCGGAACATCTATCAAAGTGGCCTGGTCTTCCTCGCGCCCCGTTTTGGTCTGCCGATGGTCAGCACCGACGTGGGCAATCTCAGATCGTTCATTGGCGACGCCGGCCGCGGGATCGTCGCCGATTTCAATGACGCCCCGGGTCTGGCAAAGGCCTTGTCGCTCTTCTTCGCCCAACGCGAACGCTTCCCGCGCGAGGCGATCATTGCCGGAGTCCAGCCCTATCGTTGGGAGACCGTCTGCCGGGATCTCGTACCTCTCTATCAGCCGGCTCCGGCCGCCCCACACTCTTCATGAAGCGGGTTCTCCTCATTTCCAATAAAGTCTTCCATTACCGGGCGACCAACTACAACTATTTCGCGCAGCGTTTTCGGGAGGAGTGCTACGAATTCGTTGTTCGCGCTTCGGAGGTCCAGAAGAACAACCCGTATCCTCCCGAGTTCGATTTCAAGACCGTTCCGTTCAGCTTCTCCGCCTACAAGCGGGAGATCCTTGAACTGAAGCCCGCCGTCGTGATCGTTTTTCTTCACCTGAAGGACCTCATGATCTGGCCGCTGCTGCATTGGTTACGGCTCAAGGGCATCCCCACCGTCTATTGGAACAAGGGCATCAATCTGGAGGTGCGGAACCAGCCTTGGCGAAATTTCCCGTTTTATTATATTCACACCCTGGTCAACCGCATCGTGCTCTACTCGCGTCACGAGCTGACGGATATCCGGCCCGGCAACCGCCACAAGGTCTTCGTCGCCAACAATACGATCAACTTCAGCCGCCTGCCTGAGGTCGAGGCGACACGCGAAGCGATCAAGGCCGAGTTCGGGATCCCTTACAAAAAGATGGTCCTGTTTGTCGGCCGGATGCGCCGGGTGAAGAAGGTGGAGCACCTGATTGAGGCCTTCAATGCGATTGAGGATCCGGACATTGGCTGCGTCATCGTGGGCGACAAGATGGACTACGACCTGCCGGCGATGATCAAACGGGACAACATCCGGTACCTGGGGGAAGTCTTCGATCCCAAGAACGAAAAGATGAGCCGCCTCTTCAAGGCGGCCGACCTCTTCTGCATTCCCGGGGATGTGGGTCTAGGGATGAACGAGGCCTTCTATTGGAACCTGCCGGTGGTGACCGAGGACGGCCTCCAGCCGCCGGAGATCCACTATCTGACGCCAGGGCGAACGGGTTTCATTGTGCCGGAAAACGACGTGAACGCGCTGCGGGAAAAAGTCCTGCTGCTCTTGCGCGACGACGCGATGCGCGCCGAATTCGCGAAGAACGCCCGTGAGGATATCCTCAAGGAAGCCTCGATCGAAAAAATGTTTTCCGGATTTCTTGACTGCGTGAAGTCGCTCGAACCGCTGAAAGCGTCCAGTGACTGACGAGCCAGTCGATCTCCAATCCTTTCTCTCACAGAGGCACAAAGTTCACAGAGGCCGATCCTTCAATACCCTCTCCGACCTCCGTGCTCTCCGTGCCTCCGTGTGAAAACTTCCGTGGATTGGTCCTAAATCCTCGATCCTTTCTCTCACAGAGGCACAAAGTTCACAAAGGCCAATCCTCCTCCGATCCCCTCTCCGAACTCCGTGCCCTCCGTGCCTCCGTGTGAAAACTTCCGATGGTCCGAGCTCCGATCTTTCAATCCCCGATCCCCAATCCTTTCTCTCAAAGAGGCACAAAGTTCACAAAGTCCGATCCTTCAATACCCTCTCCGACCTCCGTGCTCTCCGTGCCTCCGTGTGAGACCTTCCGACGGTCTGAGCTCCGATCTTTCAATCCTCGATCCTCGATCCTTTCTCTCACAGAGGCACAAAGTTCACAGGGTCCGATCCTTCAATACTCTCTCCGACCTCCGTGCTCTCCGTGCCTCCGTGTGAAACCCTCCGATGGTCTGAGTTCCGATCCTTCAATCCCCGATCTCCAATCAGTTCTCTCACAGAGGCACAAAGTTCACAGAGTCCGACCTCTCCCCCACTCCGACCCCCGTGTGCTCTGTACTCTCACCAAAAACTTCATGACGCTTTGTGAAACCGCCCGAATCTCTCGGCAATGATCAGCATGACGAACGAGAATGCCACCGGTTCGATCGTGGTGGATTGCGCGGTTCAGCTCCACCGGCTGCTCGGGCCCGGGCTCTTGGAGAGCGTCTATGAAGTGACCCTGGCGCGACGCCTCACCAACCGGGGTTTGATCGTTCAACGACAGGTACCAATCCCGATCGTCGTCGAAGGTGACCAGTTCGATGAGGGCTTTCGCGCCGATCTCATCGTGAATGGGTGCGTGATCATCGAACTTAAGTCGGTCGAAAAGGTCAGCCCGGTTCATAAGAAGCAACTGCTCACCTACCTCAGGCTCTCCGGCCACAAGCTCGGTTATCTCCTGAACTTCGGTGACGAGCTCATGAAGGACGGCGTCACCCGAGTCATCAACGGCAAGCTTTGATCCTCAATTATTCTCCCCCAAAGGCACGAGGAACACGAAGAACCATCCAATCGAAGCGGCGGGTTCATCAATTCCATCAACTCAACCGGTGGAATCGCCAACTCACCGGACCAAACGTCGCTCGCGAACCTCACCCACCCGACACGTCGTGTGTCTTTTTTAAATTCTCTCGCGGCAAAAATTCTGATTTCTGATTTCCGATCCGATTTTCCACAGAGAATACAAAGTGCGCATAGAACCAAAATCGGATTCGCGTTCGAGAAGCTACCGCATTCGGCAGCCGCTTTGAAGCCGCCATCGCCCATCGATAGTATCTGACGAAACGTCCGAAATATGAACACAGTTAAGTCTACACTGAAAGTAGCGATTCTGGCCAACAATGCTGACAGCTTTCCGAAGCCGATGGCCGAGGGTCTGCACCGCATGTTTCAAAGTATTGGGGTAACGTCTGAAATACTTTATGAAGGGCTTAACTCGCTCCCTCCGTCAAAACGACGGCCAACCGGGGAAAAGCGGCAAACTTGGCAAAAAACGGCTATCGCCTATGGACGGGGCTTTTTTCGGGAAGTGGCATTTCGCCGGCTGGTTCGAAAGTTGAAAGGATTTCAGGTCGCGGTCATCATAGGACATTTACCTGTTGCCTACTATGAGTCTTTTTTTGATGATCGTCGTCTGCGTCGTGCGCTTCCCCATCTACCGATCATCCTATACGACCTGATCTATCTAGGCACCAATCGCTGGTGGATCGAACGGCTGGCATCGTGTGACGTCGCGAGTCGTGTTCCCCAAGGGCAGCATTATGGTCTCAACCGCTACGACCATTATCTGTGTGTCAATGAGATGAATGGGAATCCTCTCCTCCCGGGCTGTGGTGGATATCACCGGGTCGGCATCGATCTGCAGGACCCCGCCTTGCGGCTCCAACAGCCGAAAGAGTTCACCGCTTTAATCGATTTTGAACGTCCTCAACATTTGAGAGAGAGATCTGATCAGGTCTCAGCATGCGTGGAAGCAGAAATCCCCTTCCAGGTGCTTCACGGTTCCTATGCCATGAGCGATATCCGCGCCATCTACCGGAGCACGAGCGTGTACTTTCTGGCTCACGATGAATCCTTCGGGTTGCCGATTTGCGAAGTGCAGGCTTGCGGCGGAGTCGTCCTCACTCCCCACGAAGGATGGTGCAAAGCCCACTACGTGACCAATGACAATCGCACGCCAGTCCGACTTCCGGATAATATAATCCCCTACAATAACAATAAGGCGCAGCTGGTACAGGTGCTAAAAGGCCTGCGAGCCAACTTTGATCCAAAGGAGAACCTGCGGCGGTTCAAGGCGACCCAACCCCATTATTATTCAGGAGACAGTGCATCCCTTTCGTCCTTCGTCGAAGATGTCCTGAACCAAAAAATTACCTCGCGCTCTCACGAATCAAAACTGTCCTTGGATCAAATGATGCGGAACGCGGCTGAACAAGATTCGGAATCCGATACCGTGCAACCCTGAGAATACTTCGTTAATCCCTCCGAAACTTCGATCCTCGATTCCGTTCCCAAGTCTTTCCTTTCGAGGCGACCCCGTCGCCGAGAGGAAGAGAGAACGCCTCAGGCTTCACCCTCACCCTACCTTTATCGTGCGACGAGAGTGCGGGTGAAGCCTGAGGTGTTCGTTTCCTCGCTGATGCGAATATCCATTTACCTGATGGGAAATTATCCACAGCGGAATGAATTTCGGACCGAATGTAATAATAGCTCATGTATAAAATATTATTGGAGAGCATCAGGCAAATACGCGCCATTATTTTGGCCAAACCGTACCTTTATTCCTTAAGAAAAGGATCAACAGGACCTAAAGAAATCGGTCTGGTAATATTCAGCTATGATCGTCCCATGCAGCTTGAAGCTCTCCTAGAAAGCGTTGCCAGATTTTGGCCAGACGCCAATAAAATTTCCGTTATATATAAGACAAGCTCCGAGCGGTTTTCCGACGCGTACCGACGAATCTTTGCCGTACATCCGAATGTAACAGGATTACTAGAATATAATTTTAAATCTCAATTGATCGACGCAGTCGGCTCGCTGGAAGTGCGGTGGACGTGCTTGATGGTCGACGATGACGTGTTAATTCGTCCGGTTGGTCGGGAGATTATTCCGTGGCTAGAGAACGGCCATGTAGTTAGCTTGCGCCTCGGATCCCACATTACAAAATGTCAGCCGTTGGGGTACGTCCAACAAAATCCCACTCGATTAGCCAACATGATTTCCAATGGGGTGACTTTCATCAGGTGGAAGTGGCATGGAAGTACCGGCGATTGGGAACTTCCGTTTAGTTTGGACGGCAACATCGTTAACCGTTTGGAGCTACTGCACCACCTCCGTTCCAGGGACTTTGGCAGCCCGAACACATTAGAAGGAACGCTCACAAATCTAACCTGGACCTATATGTGGGAATCCGGGGTGGCCTTCGATACGGCGCGGCTGGTAAATATACCAATGAATCGCGTTCAGAATTCGGCTCTCTTTTTTCCTTCCATGGATATATCGACCAAGGAGCTATTGACGATGTGGGAAGAAGGCCTCCGGCCAAACTTCACAGACTTCGCCGCGCGTACGTGGCCATCCTGCCATATCGAGGTCATGCCAACCTTCGAAAAAATTGGACGCTTTGTATAGCACCATAAATCACCCAGTAGAATGAGCCACTCCATTCAGAACACATCTCTGATCCTGTACTGAGGAGAGATTTCTATTTCACGACTCACTCAGGTCAATTAGTTGAGAATCTGGGACAGGCTATATCTATGAATCATAATTCCCCAACGATCTTTACGGTTTGCGACGAACGCTTCGCCCGCGGAGGTGCAGCTTGCATCGCAAGCTTGGTTGCCCACTCTTCTCGTGCATTAGATATCGTTGTCCTCGATGGTGGGCTTACGGATGTCACATTTTCGCGCCTAGAGGAAAGCGGCAAGGGCGCTCGGAGTATCCGAAGATTGAAGGTCGATCTGAGTCAGTTCGCAGGCTTACCAAACATGCACGGAAGCCATACGACTTACGCCCGGCTACTCATGGATCGGCTTACCGACCAAGCTGAAGTGCTTTGGATAGACGCCGACACGATCGTACAATCGGACGTCATACCTCTACTCGAAACTGAAATTGGCGACAATCCCATCGCCGCCGTACTCGACCCGATCGTCAAGTCGACATCGAACGACCCTTACTGTCACGAAAATACCTCGGAACCCGGACTGCCCTATTTTAATGCGGGCGTATTCAAGGCAAATTTAGCTCAATGGCGCCGCGAAGGACTCAGCCAAAAGGCGCTGGCAACCCTTGCGACAGTTAGGGCCAAACATCTTTATCATGATCAAAGTGTCTTGAATCGACTGCTAAAAGATCGCTGGTTTTCCGTAGATCGCACTTGGAACACAGCCTCCTTCCAAGCCGATGAGGGCATCGACGGAGCCAGTCTGGACGCTGCGATTCTACACTTTCTCGCCGACCGCAAACCTTGGCGCTTCGAAAGAAGCCGAACGCCATCCGCCCAACGCTTCTACGCAATACTCGACCACACACCCTACCGAGGTTGGCGTCCGAGCCGGCTGAGGTACTTGCTTCGGAAAGTGCGCCTCGCATTGAACAAGCAGCGTCGAAAGTTCCTCCCATGATAATCGCGAAGATGCACCATGTGGCGGCCCACGCGCAAGTCGGCACGTTTAGTCAAAGATACTCGGCTTGGACAATGCCTCATCCTCAAAGGTCAACAGCAAGCACTTCCCATCCAACATGCGTGACCTGCCTCTAGTCTCCATCATCGTACCAAATTTCAATCACGCGCGTTATCTCGAACGCCGTTTTGCGAGTATCTTTGAGCAAACGTATCCTCACTACGAAGTGATCATATTGGACGATTGCTCGACCGACGGTAGCCGGGAAATCATTCAACGATACGCGGGCGACAAGCGCGTTCAACTGGTGATGAATGACGCCAATTCAGGAAGCACCTTCATCCAGTGGCGCCGGGGAGCAAAGTTGGCTAAAGGTAATTTTATTTGGATTGCCGAGTCGGACGACGACGCCGAACCCACATTACTTGCCAGGCTAGTGGAGCAATTTCAGCGACATCCGAAAGCAGCTCTAGCCTATTGCCAATCTCGCGTCATGGACGCTGACGGGGAGCTTCTCTTCCTAGGACAAGTTCTCACCAAACCACTTAGCACTCATCGCTGGAACCAGGACTTCGTCTGTGAAGGCCGCTACGAAATCGCGCGTTACTTCCTCCGACGCATGACCATTCCGAATGCGAGCGCCGTATTGTCGAAACGAGACATTTTCTTGGAGGCCTCCGAGGGTAGCGAAAAAATGCGGCTTTGCGGCGACTGGTGGACTTGGGGTCGAAGCCTTCTCAGGGGTGATCTTGTGTATCTCTCAGCCCCCTTAAACCACTTTCGCACCCACCCCACATCGGTTCGCAGTAAGACAAAATCCGAGATCGCCTGTATTGAGCATCTCCAAGTCATGGAGCATCTCTGCCAGAGGACTCAGATCTCTACGCTCAATCGCTCCGCCGCTCTCTCGATTGCGCTCTCGCGAATTTGGCACTGCATTTGCCTCAATGACTATAAGGTTGACCCGATCTGGTACTTGACTCTTGGAAAGCACGGTCGAAATGTCCACGCATCTTGGTATATTCGCTCCCGCTGGTTACTATTGAAGCGAAACATTAAGCCACTTGATCCCAGGGGAAATCGCGCTCGTGAGCGTGAGTGAAGACGCCTCGGCGGGAACAAAGCCCACGAGAAAGGACGCGTCGCGTACGGTCTTGGCGACCTTCTTCTGCCTGCGGCGAGTAGGAACTCGTCGGTTTTTGAAGGTTCAGAAATCACCTATTCTTCAGGCGAGTTTCTTTATTCGTCGAAGAGAAAAACCCCTCCTTTCGTGAGTAGTTTTTCTTGAATAAGACGGGGAATCCGTAGCGCGTGAGATGCCGGCCAGTTCAGGATACAAGGCAATGCCTCCGAGTGGATCGTGCAAGTGCCTCAATGGCGGTGAGTAATTCCAGCCCGCCGCGCGCAATCGGGGGCCGCAGCGTCAGGGCGCAAAACGCCGTGTCAAAAGGCGCGGAAGGCGGCGAGTTAGTGGGCATGGCTTGGCGAAAGGACTGCAATCAGGAATTCCGGCAAGAGGAGCATCCGCGAAGATGAAGTCGGCAGGCCCAAGCTTGAGCCGTCGCTAGCAAATCCGGTAGCCGAGGCAAATCTCGGTCGACGGAGTTCGCCATGGCGCCAGAACGGATCTACCGCTGTCCACGGATTATAAATGGTACTGGACACCTTGAGGCCACCCTACAATAGTTTCAAAGTTATTATCTATGATGAAGATCAGTACATTAATCAATCTATTGATTACCCCTATTGGAATACGTCTCGTACGGGCTACAAAGCGAAAAAGACTTTTCGATTTATCAAGATATCCTGATGTTGTCAAGCCGGTCGAACCGAAGTATCTAAACATCGGAGCACTCGATTTTCCTCATCCTTTGTGGCATAATCTCGACAATCCAACCGAGATGGAGGCCTTTCGGGCGCGACAAGCAGGAAATATACATATCCACCATGATTTGATGTCAGAACGACCGATCCCGCTGGCTATCAACTCGCTGTCAATTGCATATTGCTCCCATGTGATTGAGCATTTGCGGGATTCCGATGTGAAGTATATGTTCAACGAGGTGTATCGCATCCTACGGCCCGGGGGAACCTTCCGACTAGTGGCACCTGATATGGGTTTGTTTTATGATGCTTACCAGCGCAGCGACGTTCGGCTTTTTTCGTCCGGGCTAACGCTCTACGACTGCCCATCGGTGGAACAGAAACTCATCCTTCAGTTTGCCTCGTCATTGGTGCGGTCTCATCCGGAAAATAAGGAACGGAAGTTTACCGATTCTGAGATTAAGAATGTGTTTGAGACACAAAATCGTGACGACTTCTTTGAATTTTTTCGTTCTCGCATCGATATCGCGATTCAGAAAAAATATCCCGCAGACCACATAAATTGGTTTACTCCGCAAAAGACCGGTCAAATGCTAAAGTCTGCCGGATTTTATCGCGTGGATAAATCTGCGCACGGCCAGTCTGCCCTCCCGCCTTTACGAGATATTACCCTCTTCGACCCGTACTGCGATCACTCGCTCTACTTTGAGTGTGTTAAATAACAATACGATGGGTTCATCCCAGGAGGGTGGTTTAGGTGTCCCAACCCTCACTATAGTTATTCCGTGCTTCAACCACGGCCATTACTTGCGTGACGCCATCTCCAGCGCAGTAGTCGCCGGAGGAGGCTC
>Ga0163144_10029538_pt1 | contig 10515 bp, 5 predicted proteins | sample OliLak19BULKMAT1_FD_123175 | JGI IMG/M metagenome (GOLD analysis project Ga0163144, IMG submission 123175) | Freshwater microbial mat bacterial communities from Lake Vanda, McMurdo Dry Valleys, Antarctica - Oligotrophic Lake LV.19.BULKMAT1 | ecosystem: Environmental > Aquatic > Freshwater > Lake...
ATGTTGTTGGTAAGTAAACCCCTAACTGTATTCGTAATTTGAATGCCGGTACGGTTTCGCTCAATAAGACTATTGGTCATGTTCAGTTGTGCATTGTTCTCAACATAAACACCATTGCGATTGTCTACCACTTTAAGGTTTGTAGCGGTTACATTATTTACACCACCACTTAATAATAAACCATAATTCTTGGTACTGTTATACCAATCTCCATAATCACGGGTTACGGTAAGGTCTTTTATAATGGTGTTATCGGCCTGGTTGCCATTAATGTATACGGTGGCTCCTGCACCTACAGCATATAATCCTCTCAGTATTGTGCCATTGCGACTTTCGCCATCTATGGTTACAGATTTGGTCAACGTAACATCGCCGTTGTAAGTACCATCAGCTACGTTCACCGTAAAGCCATTACTTGCAGCGTCCACACCTCTCTGTACTAAAGCTGTTGTATTAGGTGAAACAAAACTATTCGTCGTTACATAGTTATTATTGGCTTTTACGGTTACCAAACCTAAAGTGGTCGCATCAATGGCATGTTGAATTTTATCTTCTAAAGAAAATAATGTTGTATTAGTCATCACTGCCGGCAATTGCAAACCCGCACCTACATCAAACCTATTATTAATGACATCCAGATTAACGCCGAAAGGAGATCGATTTGTTTGAACCACAGGCGACGAATATGTTGTTATACCAGTATTGTTATCTAAATAAATGAATGTACCAATTCCAGCATTAAAATTGTTCTCATTGCCTAATGTGCCTATGGTAAATGGTCCGATTACAGGACTCGGCCCTGCATTTACCAATGTATTGTTATCCTCATTGTAAAAAGCAAGCCCCAAACCACCCGGCATACCGGAACCATTAAAAGTATTGTTGGTGAATATGCCACCAATCACCGGCTGGAAAAACCCACTGGAAGAACTGAGCTCTTTGGTATTAACAGTGATGTGACGATAAGTTGTGGAAGCTGCAACCGGTGTAAAAGCATTGTTGTTAATAGTTACAGTCTGGTAATTTTCTAAACTGATACCAGCATTGTGGTTTATAAAAATATTGTTTAAAACTGATGTCGTTTTTGCTGTGTAGTTGTTTTTTAACCTGAGGCTCGATGTAAACGTATTTCCGAATGCGCCATTAAAAATATTACCAATAATCGTAAAAGTGCCAGAACCTGCATTTTGCTCTGCAACTTCTACCCCGCCTCCATTTATTTTATTGTTTGAGATGACCAGGTTGCCAACATTGGCAAACCTTGCCTGAATGTCCTGGTTAAAAGTTTGGATTGTGTTGTCGTCGAAAAGGCCGGTTGCTTCGTCCATGGAAAAACCACTCCTGAAACCAGCATCGTCGGCAGGTACGCCAGGAGTACCATTATCGTTGTAGGTTATTATATTTCGGGTACCAGCAATATTTACCGGGCTGGAATTACTGATCCTTAATCCGGCATAGTTTAAAGAAACTGCATTTCTTAAACTGAAACTCACCAGGCCGCCAGTTCTGTAAGGCCTGATCTCGTTACTGTCAATTACCAGGTTACTGATATTAGCGGCACTAGCCAATATGGCACTACCAATATTGGTAAGGTTAACCCTAAAATCAAAATCCCTAATGGTAACATTTGGTTTGGTAATATCAAATAAAGTTAGCCTGCCAGCATTTGCAGCAGTTCCTGTAAAATTTACAATTGGTTTAGTAGCACCTATGCCCTGTAATTTTACAGATTTATTGATGAACACCTGCTCGTTATATGTACCGGATTCTACGGTAATGGAATCACCGTCGTTAGCTGGCGGCATAGCCGCCTGTATGGTGGTGTAATAGATATTTTGGGTAACATTATGCACCGGCGGAACTATACAAATGCCAGTTGGTTGGAAACCAGTTGCGGCACTTCCATCTACACCACTATTTAAAATAGAGGCCAGATACACCGGGCCACTATGTAACGAAAGCGCAGTGGCTATAGAAGCAGCCCCATACCAGTTACAAACAGACTGTGCATCTCCGGTGCCTTCATTTATAATGGCGAGGCCGCCCGTAACAAAATTGGTGAAACTATTCTTCTCAATATACCCTGGCGAGGCTGAATTGGTGCTGGCCACAGATTTACGAACCACCACTGCATGTAAGGTCTTATCAAATTTATTGTTTTTCACTTCTACAGGAAACGATCCTGCATTGTAATTTGGCGGAGTGTTGCCAGTGTATAAACCTCCCAGCCAGGCTATCCCTTCTTTAAAACCAGTTACTTCATTGTTTATATACTCCACTTTTTTTACAGCACCCGACCGTGAGGTTACCCAAAATGCATTTTGCCTGTTTAAGTCGGCGGTGTTACCAGCACTTGCATTGCTAAAAATATTCCCGCTAATTTCTATGGCAGAGTTGGTGTTATGGCCATTCTCCCAAATACCACGTATAACAGCGGGATTGGTTGCATCCGGGTTTCCTGTTACGTTAATAGTGTTATTTTTTATTTTAAGCCCATCATAGGCACCGTCGCTGGTATTGCTTTGCATAACTATAGATACGGAATAGCTGGCACCGCTGCTGACGCCATCCCCTTCCACATCGAAAGTGTTATTTTCAATTGTTTGGTTGGCTCCAAAACTGTAGTGAAGTCCAATGTTTTGATTTACATCCAACGGTGCTACCACTGTATTGAGATCCAGTGGTATTCTCATGTAGTTACCATTAAGATTTAGCCCCTCAAATGCATCTGTGCCACCTGCACCACTAAACATGCCAATACCTAAATCGACATCCAAGATTTGTAGTTTGCTGATAGTCCAGTTTTTATTATCCCCGCCATCGAAATACAGAAAGCGTTCTAAATTTACCGCAGGGTTATCGCCAACACCTGTAATTGTGGCAGAACCCAGGGTTGTGGCTGTTATGGTAACCCCGTTTACATTGGCCGGTGCCTTAACGCTATAATCATCTCCATTACCACCAATACCATCATTTCCAAGGCTCCAAGCCGTATTTGCTAAGGCGTTACCAAAATTGAAATTACCAGAGAGTGTAAGCGTTTGATTATCCACTACACAGCCCACAGCGTTGGATACTAACCTGTAATTATTTACAGCAGAAGAAGTATTTGCTGCTGCCGTGGCTGTAATGGAGGCAGGCAATTGAAACCCTAATGCTACGCTGGCATCAGTCCCATAGTTTAGCCAATTTTTATAAGAAATTTGGTTTCCAGGATCAAATACTACACCACCTGTTCCGCCAGGGTTGGTGGCAACGTTTGGACCAGAGACATTACTAAACCAATTGCACAAAGCACTTAGTTTGTTTACGCTTGTACTATAATCGCTGCTAACCCGTAAGGCCCAAGTTGAAATATTAGTCAATGAATTGTTGACTATGCTTAAAAGATCTGCCGCCGGAAAAACCTGGCCGGCTCCGGTTGATGAGGTCCGGATACCGGTTTCACTGTTTTTAAAATTATTATTACGGATACTAATGGGCGAACCCGGTGTGAGTGTATTGAATATTGCGATGCCTGCTCCAAAACCAAAACTGGCATTGCCAGTATATGCAAATCTTTTAGCCTCATCAAAATCATTATTCTGAATATTAACACTACTTGCATTTGAAGCTAGGAGGATACCAATGTCAATTTTAGAAAATTCATTGTTGGTGACAACCGCACTAGTGGTGTTTGTTGTTACATTGAGCCATACCGGCAAACTGGTAGTTGAAACGGTATAGTCGTTTATTGCGTCAACGGATGTAAATTTATTGTTGGTACAAGTAAATACTCCACCACTCATAAATATATGCGAGCTGCCGCCGGTCGTATTTGTACCATCCATTGCTTTGAAAAAATTCCTGTCTGCAGTTAGTTGGGTACTACTAAAATAAATATTGTTGTCGCTATCGCTGAAATCCAGTTCCAGGATATTGTTTTTTAGGATGAGGGATTGGCTGGGTTGTGTGACAGCTACAATATTTTTTCCGTCCATTAAAAAGCCGTCAAACTCCACACTTACAGCCCCCACCAGATTAATCAGGCGGTTAGGGCCGGAGCCGGGCGCAAGTAATACGGATTCATTAACCGGCCGCACTCCTGTGCCAGCTACACCAAAGCCCGCCCCTCTAAAAACCAAACTTTTGTTGATGGTTAGTACTTCATTATAAGAACCGGCAGTTGCAACAATTTGGTGCCCATTGAGTGTTTGTGGATCATCTATTGCCCCCTGGATAGTACAGAAGGTTTCACCGGTATTGGTATTGGTAACAACTTTGCCACCAGTTCCGGTGGTAATAATATTATCCCAAAGAACATCGTAAGAATCTCCATTTTGGGTAAAAGGAGCGGGTATAGCTGCATCGTTAAAGTTCAATGCCTGTAAAATAATATCACCATAGTAAACCGACCCGTTCGAAGGTACAGTTGCGACTATCACATTGTTTATCAAATACTCCAGGTTAGTACCTACCAACCTGGCCTCGAATGTGTACCATGCATCATAAGTTGCAGGTGCTGCAAGATCTACAGCGGCGGCTCCATTCCAATAGTAAAGTCTTGGTGTGCTGCCATTTGGATTGCGAAAACCTATTATTGGATAAAAAGAAACCACATCCGACGCATTAAACGCTGTAGCCCAAATATCAGAACGGCGGTGAGAAGTGGCCCAGCTTGCGGGTATGTATAGATCTCCTTTAAGTACGGTTACACATTTACCACATTGGTTAAATTTTCTGCCCTGCGTATTATAAAAAGAGGCAGTAAAACCGCCAGGTCTTGCTGCGGCGGCATCGGCTGTTCCATCAATACTAATTTTTAACCTGCCCGCATCATCCACAAAACCGGCTGGCCGATAACGGTCAGGATACCATGCACCATCCACATTTGTTACAGACAAAACCGGGGTAACATTAAAATTTTCGTTTAGAAGTCTGCATTGGCCTTTGCCAGCTATGGTAAAGCCGGTTACCAAAACCAAAAGGAGACCAACAACTCTGGTTAAATAATTTTTCTGGAAATTTTTCATAAACGATGTCTTTAAGGTTTCGGAGGTGTTAGAGTATTATTGATGATCTGGTGGGAAATTTCTAGGTATGTATTACTGTCGGGAATTTTAAAAATCCAACTCGGGTATAGATTACGCCTAACCGGTTCATAAATTACCAATTGTGTTTTCAATTATCAACAAAAAAAGCATAAAAAAAAGCTGAAGTTGAGGTACTACTATTGCGTCCACCAGAATACAAACATAATGTTGGGACCAAATTTGTACGCGTTTTCTTTGCCCATCGCCATTAGCACAATACCGAGGCGTTAGCCATGAGCGGGCCCACACGAAATAGAAGTTCGGTATTACAAGTGCTATTTCTTGAAAAAGGATTTTGTACAAACGAGTACGGCACTCAATAGCAGACAAATAAACTGCTTTTCCAAATTTTGGAAAAGCAGTGGTTGCGGATGCAATAAATGCGTAGAGAATTTTTAAAAAATAATAGTGTTCGGGGAGGCTTCCAGAATTTGTAGCAATAAAAAGATTACTACCGCTAAACCTTGTGGAAATAAATTGAGGATAGTATTGGGTCATGGGCATGTGCTTTGCGTTTATGATTGCATACGCAATCAATTACTTGAACCTTATTCTATGTGCAACATTTAATAGAACAAAAATTTTACTTCCCCTTTGTAAACAAAAAAATAGTGAGGTTCCTATTTTGCTGGTGAGAACTTAAATGCGTAAAATACTCTCAGTAATAATCAATGCTCCACACAATTACCCTGCAATTGCCTAATGTTCTTAATTTGTTAAAGCTAAATGTGTTATAACTTTTAACAAATACCCCTTTTGTGTACCATAGGTATAGTTTTGGTATGGATAAATGTGGGATAATTGTTGTCCGACAAAAGACCTAAAACTCAGCACCATGAAAAAAGCCTCACCCCAACCCCTCTCTTGCCGGAGAGGGCTTGATCCCTTCACTGATAAAGCTTTTCATAGAAACAGTAATCTTATCTCGGACAACAATAACAAAGGATAATGAAACGCTCTTCAGGCTCTAACTAATTTGTTCACGGCTTCAGTTCTGTTGCGCACCTGTAACTTGCTATATATATTCTTAGCATGTTTTTTTACCGTATCCATCTTAATTCCTAATTGGTCGGCTATTTCTTTATATAAACAGCCTTCTCCCAATAATAAAATAACCTGGTATTCTTTCGGAGTGAGTGAATTCATCTGTTTGTTTTTGGGTGTATGAATAAAAAAAGAATATCGGTATAGTTCTACTCAGGTCAACATGAACAAGCCAAATTAAAGTGAGAATGCCGCCTGCTGTTGGATTAATTTTCTAAAAATCAAGGTTGAATAGTTCAGCCACTTACAACATATAAATAGAAATTGTGCCTGTTCGATAGACCACAATAATTCACCATCAAGCCAATGGCCTCCTTAAAATTTTGGATAAAGAGGGAAACTATTAATTCCCGGTAGTAGAAATGAGAAACCCACGCTGCTGTTCCAACAGGCTAACTAACGAGGATTGCAGACCTTAAGTGGCAATTGTAGCTAGTTACGTGCTTATTATTTTTACCAACCCTCACGTTTGTCAATCTCGCATTTGTATTTGTGATGCTCTGTCTTCTTCCTGCAAATCTTGTAGGTACACATCAAAAAAAATAAGTTCATACTCATTCTCATAGTAAACCGTCTTACCTGAAACCAAAAAAACCCAATCAGACCCCAAGATGCAAACAGCAAATTGTCTAAACAGAGTGCAAGGCTACAGAAAAAGTTCTACACGAACATCGCTTTTACTAAAAATAATACCAAGACTTAGTAAATGGCAATTTTTTTCTACCCACATCTACAATAGTTAAACATAAAATACGTGAAAAGATTAACCACGAACAGAATTTTGAAAAATTTGGCACTTAGATAATAGTAACAGAAAAAAAGGGTGTTGTGGACTGAATGATTACGCTTCATTACGCCAAGCCGATAATAATTACAGGAGTATCGTACCACGAAATTGCTAAAATAAATGATTGATTTCTGCCTCAGACTTTACACATTTGTACCACCAAAAAACGTTGCGGTGAATAACAGTAATCTTGTACTGCCTAAGCCCCCATCAACTGATAAATCTCCGAAATATTGCGGCCCAGGCCGTCGTAATCAAGGCCGTAGCCGAGTACAAATCTATCTGGGATAATGAAGCCTACCATATCGGGTTCAATGGGGAAGATGGTGCATTCTTTTTTATGTAGCAGTACGCAAATTTTTAGAGAGGCTGGCTGCTGATGTTGGAGCTGTGGCAAAAAATGGTTGAGCGTTTTGCCGGTATCTAAAATGTCTTCTACAATAATTATATGGCGTTCATTGATGTCTATATCCAAACCTATTGCTGTTACTACCTGCCCCGAAGACTTAGTGCCTTTGTATGATGCCAGCTTGATAAAGCAAATTTCTGAAGGGATGGTTACATGCTTAAACAAATCGGCAGCGAACATAAATGAACCATTGAGGATGGCTATGAACAGCGGTCGCTTATCGGCATATTCCTGATTTATACCGGCTGCTAAACGCTTTATCTCGGTCTCTATTTGCGCAGCACTGAGGTAAGGTTCAAAACTTTTATCGTGTACAGTAATAACAGGCATGGCGGAATATTTTTGTGGGTGAAAATAACGACCTCAATTGGTAGCAAAAAACTATTTCTATGCAGATTTTACACGGCAAAAATTTGCGGCAGGGCATTCTTCAGCCGGGTAGCTCTATAATTCAACTGGTGCATTGCTTTATCAATAATAAGCACCGAATTCTGTGGCCGTACCGCCATCTCTGGAAAAGTTTCTTTGGTTACCGGCAGTAGCAGGCTTTTATCAAAATTAAAATAATCAGCCACCGCCACAGCCAATTGAAAAGGCGTAAACACTTCGGCTCCGCACAAATGAACGATACCTACAAAGCATTTAGAAATAATACTTTCGATACCGCTGCACAAATCGTTTACAAATGTTACAGAGCGGTACTGGTCGGTAAAAACCTTTATAGCTTTTTGCTGTTGCAGGTTCTCTTTTACCCAATGTAAAAAGGTGTTGTTCTGCCCTTGCAATTTTTTACCATATACCATTACCGTTCTTACCACGGCGTATGGTAGGCCCGAAGCAATCACCAGTTTTTCGGCCAGCACTTTTGATTCGCCATAATAGTTTACCGGGCAATAATCATGTGCTTCGGTGTATGGGCCATAGTGGCCAAATACAAAATCGGTACTTGTAAAAATGAGCTTTGCGCCAATACTTTTACATGCCTCCATAACATAGTGAGTACCTTGCACATTTACCTTATGGCAAAGTTCTTTTTGCAGTTCGCAATCGTTGGGCTTGCTCATGGCTGCAGAATGGATAACTACTTCGGGTTTAACGAGGGTTATGGCCGCAAGTATTTCTGCCGCATTGGTAATATCGGCAGCTATGCACCTGACCTTGTCAGAAAATAATGAGGGGCCTGTTGTTCTTGCTACAATCGTTATTTGGTGGGGGGCATTTTTCCAAAGTTCCAGAAGATGCCTGCCTATAAAACCTGTGCCGCCGGTGATTAATATATTCATTGCATGGGGGAATAGGTGGTGTACAATGAGAAATGGATAATTGGGTATTTCTAAAAATAGATATAGGGCACCTCTAAAAACCTGCTTTTCTTTATTGGCCGCCCCTTTAAATTCCCTCCAAAGGAGCGAAAATGGAAGGTTTTTAGAGATGCCATATAACGGTTATGGGGATTGATAATTTATAGAACCCCACTCAGTCTAAATGTCAGCCTATAACATTATCCATTCAAAACTATCCATTTAAACCATTCGTTTTAATTCTATGCCGTGCATATTGGTAAGGTTGTACAATACCTGCTCAAGTCTGTTTTTGGCTATACCAAAGTCTATTGAACAAAACATGCTTTTCTCCTGGTTAATCACGGTACAGTTGTATTTTTTGATGATGGTCATTACCTCGTTCAATTCGTTGTAATTGCAAAACACCTGATAGTTGATTTCGATAGATTTTTCTATAACCTGCACCAGCTGCAAAGCAAGTGCCGTGGCCGTTTTATACGCATGGATAAGACCCGGCACGCCAAGCAAGGTTCCGCCAAAATATCGTATCACAATAACGGCAACATTGGTGAGTTGTTTACTGTCCAGTTGCCCAAGAATGGGCTTGCCTGCCGACCCACTGGGTTCGCCATCGTCGCTTACCCGAAACGTATTTCCATCGGTACCAATGCGGTAGGCGAAGCAGTGATGAACAGCTTTGGGGTGCTCCTTTTTTAGAACAGTAAGCCGCTGCTTAAAATCTTCTGCCGTGCTAATGGGGTAGGCATACGCAAGAAACCTGCTGCCCCTGTCTTTAAACTCGGCAAAGCCTTGTTGGGCAATTGTGAAATAACTTTCCAAATTTCTAACTGTTTGTTGAGTTGGTTAAGGGTTTTCGGTATGGGTATGCCGCCCCACTACAGATGATGACAGTACATACTCACTTCATCATCCACCAGCCTGAATTTTTGTTGCAAAACCATTTTGGGAAACTGTGGGGCAAATAAGCCGTCACCAATATGCAACGCCGTGTTTTCCACTACTATTATTTCATCATACAATCCCTTGTCTATAAACGATTGTAGCAAATTGGCCCCCCCTTCCACCAATACACTCTGCACATCCATACTATATAAAGCCGCACAAACCTGCTGAAGGATTTCGCCATCTTTATCCAGCTTATGGTACCAAAGTTTATCGTGTTTTTCTTGGTTTATTCCATTGAACACAATCGTTTTTATGGAGCCGTCCAGCAGTTGCAGGTTTTGTGGCAAACGAAGCCGCATATCCAACACTACCCTAACCGGACTGTTCCCCTTCCACAGCCTTGTGCTCAGCGTGGGATTGTCTTTTAAAGCAGTATTACTGCCTACCATTATCGCCGCTTCTTCACTCCGCCATTTATGCACCAGCCGGTTGGTATATTCATTGGTTATAAAGGTTCTTTCGTTGCTATCGGCAGCCAATTTTCCATCGCTGCTTTGTGCCCATTTTAAAATAATGTATGGCCGTTGTAGCTTATGAAACGTAAAAAAACGCTTGTTCAGTTCCTGACATTCATTCTCCAAAATGCCAAATACAACTTCCACGCCGGCCGCCCGTAGTTTGTCCATGCCCTTCCCATCCACCTTTTTAAATGGGTCGCGGCAACCAATTACCACTTTGGGTATTTTATGGGCAACAATAAAATCGGCACAGGGCGGGGTTTTGCCAAAGTGGGCACAGGGTTCCAGGCTCACATACATCGTGGAGGCAGCAATCAGGTTTGTATCGGTGGGCGTAACGCTGCTAATGCAGTTTACTTCTGCATGGTACCCGCCGTATTGCTGATGGTACCCTTCGCCAATAATGCGGCCATTGCATACCAGCACCGCCCCTACCATAGGGTTAGGAGCTACATAACCCGCACCCAATGCGGCCAGTTGCAGGCAGCGGCTAATG
>Ga0163144_10029540_pt1 | contig 10514 bp, 9 predicted proteins | sample OliLak19BULKMAT1_FD_123175 | JGI IMG/M metagenome (GOLD analysis project Ga0163144, IMG submission 123175) | Freshwater microbial mat bacterial communities from Lake Vanda, McMurdo Dry Valleys, Antarctica - Oligotrophic Lake LV.19.BULKMAT1 | ecosystem: Environmental > Aquatic > Freshwater > Lake...
CACCGGCACCGCTTCCGCGAACATCGACTGGGTGTCCTGGTCAATCCGTACCGCGGTTTCCTCAGCGCGCTCTCCCTCGAAGAAGGCTTCCTCCAAGATGCCGCTGGCCGTCGCTTCGATCTCAGTCCAGGTGGATACCTTCGGCACCAATTGGGCATAGTCGAGATTATTCAGGAAGACCTTTGAGTTGGTGGGCGAGGCATTCGGGTCCAGGAATGCCTTTGACTCGGCCACGGAGATCGAAGATGGAACCGCGCGTCCGGAACGGGCACCAAGCTCTTGCGCCTCCTTGCCCATCGCGAACTGGATGAAGTCGAACGCCTCGTCGGGGTGCTGCGACCCCGACGTGATGCAATACCCGTCGGAGTGCAGGATGGAGGATGGCTCGCCGATCGTGGGCAACGGCGCAACATTCCACTCAAAGCCCGTGACCGTCCGGAGCTCCGGCACGATCTTCCGTGAGTCGAGCACCATGCCCAAGTGGCCATTGGCGAACAGGGACGTCGCGCCCTCGGTCTCCATCAGCGCCTTGGGGGGTGAAACTTGCAGCGGCTCCTGGAGAGACAGGAAGCTGGCCAGGGGCGGCACGGCCTTCAACGTGGCCATGGTCATCTTCGTCGGGTTCTCCTGATCATCGATGATGGTGCCGCCGCTGGACCACACGAATGGCGCCACGCGGATGATCTCCGGGTCAACGCCTACCCCGTACGTTTGCTCCATCAGATCCGCTGGTGCCGCATCGGTCGCGGGCGCCTCAGCCGGTGCCTCTTCGCCCCCCTCTTCCTCGCCCTCCATGGGGCCCGAGCCCTCGATTGGCGTCAGTCCGGTGGTGGCCTTCGCGGCGGCGATGAAGTCCTTCCATGTCCAGTCACGTGCGGGGGCCTCGATACCCGCCTGCTTGAACAGGGTCTCGTTGTAGTAGACGACCAGGCTCGAGGCGTTGAATGGAAGGCAGTACTGCTTCCCGCCGAGGTTGTATGCGTCCACCGCGATCGGGTAAAGGTCCTCCATGTTGAGATCCGTCGCAGCAGCGATTCGGTCATCCATTGGCACGACCTGCCCAACCGACGCGAACTGGGACACGTAGCGATAGTTCGCGAAGAAGATGTCGGGAGCGTTGCCGCCGGCGATGTCGCTCGCCAGTCGCGTCACGACGTCCTCATCATCGGACACGGGGATGAGTTCCATCTCGGTCGTGTCTTGGCTCTCATTGAACGCCTCGGCGATCGCCTCGAACGTCTGGAGCTCTTCGGGTCCCTCGGCGATCAGCATCGTGATCGTTGTCTTCTCGCCAGGAGCGTCTGTGTCGGTGCCACTCTTCGAACAGGCGGCGATGGCCATCGTCGCAACCAGCATGCCCACCAAGATCTTCGAACGAAGCATCTCTCTCACCTTTCGACGCCCTCGAGCTGGCGCAGGGTGCGCCCGCAGGGCATCGGTATGACTCAGATCAGAGTTCAAAGCCCGCGAACTTCGCCCACGACCGGTCGACCACGAACTGACCATCCTTGTTCACGTCGAGCACCACGACCGGCACGATGGTGCGGTTGCCCGTCTTCGGATCGATCGTGATGGCGCCAGTGGTGCCGGCGAAGTCCTGCGTGCCCGCAAGTTCCTCTTCCACGGCGGCGGCATCCCAACTTCCGGCACTTTCGACGGCGCCGAACAGAAGGTTTACGGAGTCATAGGTGAAGGTGCCCCAGGTGCCAGGCTCAGTGCCGAACTCCTCGCGGTAGTCCGCGGCGTAGGTCTCGGCGCCCGGGAACTGGTCGGGGGAGGGCACACCGCTCACGTAGCAGGCACGCGCGGCGTCGAGTCCCGCGGACGCGACGAAAGCGTTGTCCTGGTTCGCGAGTCCCATGAAGCACTGGCTGGGGACGCCAGCCTTGTACGCGGCCTTGGCGATGCGACCGCCCTCAGGGAAGTAGGTGCTGGCATAGAACAGATCCGCGTCGGCCTCCTTGAGCTGGCGAGCCAGCAAACCGGGAACGACGTTGTCGGTGCGGAATTGGCGAGTGAAGACAATCTTGACGCCCGCCTCCTTCAGTTCGGCGGTCACCTGCTTGGCGATGCCCGCGGTGTACGTCGAGGTGTCCCACACGATGGACACGGTCTTGGCCTTCAGCCAATGCGCGATGGCATCGGCCTCCACCGGCGCTACCTGATAGTCCTTCGGCTGCACGGTGAATCCCATGCCGTCGGTAGCTTCGTTGCTGGTCAGGTGGATCGGGATGACGCCACCTTCGATGTAGATGGGGAGGTTCTCGATGCCGACCGAGGAGTTGTACGGTCCGACGACGGCGAAGATCCCGTCCGAAACGGCCTTGGTCGCGACCGCAACGCCGGTAGCAGCATCGGCTGCGTCGTCTAGGCGCATGAGGGTGACTTGCTTGCCCGCCACGCCGCCGTTCGCGTTGGCTTCGGAGACCGCGAGGGCTGCCGCGTTGCTCATGTCGATACCCGTGGCAATCTGGTCTCCCGTCCGGGGGCCCTCGACCGCGATCGTGATCGAACCGCTGTCATCAGCGGAGGTGTCTGGCGCCTCCAAAGGACCAGCATCGCCCGAAGAGCTGCATGCGGCGGCAATCAACGCACCGACGATCAGTGCGGCGAACAGAGGGCGAACGGTGCGTGGCTGCTTGGTCATGGGGCGCTGTCTCCTCATCGTGGTCAGACGAACTCCGCAGAACACTACCTTGATTCGAGCTCGGCCCAGATACTTGCGGCGACTTCGGGGCTGAGGGCGGTCGAGGACCCATCGACGTCGAGCGAGATGGCGCCGAGCACGGCATCCGTCTCCCCCAGGCGAACGGTGGCTCCCGGCATGATCCCCACCCGCTCCAGATGCCGGAGGAGTTCTGGTGCATCGTGCTCGGCGACCTCAGATATCCGGCGGACAACGGCTACCTGACCCGCTACCAGCGTGGCCAATGAGATGAGCGGTCCGTACGGGGGTTCCTGGCCGGGGATTACGTTGCCGTGTGGGCACGTCGCGGGGTTGCCGATACTGGCCTGCAACCTGTTGGCGACTTCCGGCGAGACTCCCTCTGCCAGACGCATGGCTTCTTCATCCGCGGACGCCCAGTCCATGCCGAGTACATCGGTCAGCCAGCGTTCCAGGAGTCGGTGTACCCGAACGATCTCTGCTGCACGATCGTTCCCGTGTGGGGTGAGCGCGACAGAACGATCTTTCGCGACCGCGATCCAGCCACCTTCCGCCAGCCGAGCGAGCGTGACGCTCACCGTAGGTGCCGACAGCCCCATCCATTCAGCGATCCGACCAGGTCGAGCGATCTCTCCTTCGCCCTCGATGTAAAAGATTGTCTCGAGATAGTGAGCGATGGTCTCGTCGCGCAAGCCGGGCTTTTGGCTCTCCGGGGCCGGGGCCGGGGCCGGGGCCGGGTGCGGTGCGGTCGAGTCACTCATGGCCGGATGCTAGCCGACCGGGAATCGACCTGCTATGCCGCAGGGAAAGAGAGCGCCCGCGCCTGGGGGACCGATATGGTCCCCCTATGGCCCAGGACCACAACCACGAGGAGGAGCAGCGCGCCGATTTGATGAGCCCCGGGCGGCTCGAGGGCTTTAGCGATGGCGTGATGGCCATCATCATCACCATCATGGCCTTCACGATTCGGCCTCCGTCGGGCGAGAAATGGGCCGACCTCGCCCAGTTGGTACCGCAGCTCTTGATCTACGCCCTGAGCTTCACGTTCGTTGGGATCTACTGGAACAACCACCACCACCTGCTTCGCTCGACGACGCGTATCAACGGCCGCGTGATGTGGGCGAACCTCTTCCTCTTGTTCTGGCTCTCGCTGATCCCGATTGCGACCGAGTGGGTAGGGAAGAACTATGAGTACTCACTGCCAGCCGCGGCGTACGGCGTCGTGGCTCTTGGCGCAGGGTTCGCGTTCTCACTCCTCGTGCGCGCGATCATCGCGGCCGATGGCGAGGACTCGGCAGCAGCGAAGGCGGTGGGCTCGGATCTGAAGGGGTTCGTCTCGATTGTGCTGTACGCAGCGGCAGTGGCCCTCGCGTTCGTGTTCGAGCCCCCATGGATCTCCTACGCGCTCTACGTCGGGGTCGCGCTGGTGTGGTTCGTACCCGATCGACGCTTCAGTCGCCAGTCCACGGGCTGAACAAACGCAGAAGGCCCCCAGCGGATGCATGCCGGGGGCCTTCGAGGACTTCCGGTGCTACGGACTCGCGGATTCCGCGTACGAGTCGTGGTACACGCAGAGCGCGTAGATGATGACGACGTCCATCAAGATCAGCATCATCGACCACACGGGATTGTGATGCACCGTCACCATTCGACCGAGGAGGTTGAGGCCGACGACGACGATACCGACCATGCGTGCCCAGGACGACACGTTCAGGATGCCGAAGCCGGTCAAGATCAGTACGAGGCCGAACGCGACATGGACCCACGACCATGTGGTGACGCTTCCGATGACGGCCTGCGTGTCGAAGGGCATCTCGTCACCCTTGACGAGGCCGAGAATGCCCTCGATCATGTCCCAGGCGCCGACGAGAATCATCATCGCTCCGGCGAAGAAGACCCATCCGCCCATCTTTCCCTCTGATGCCATCTGGACTCCTGTCTCTCGGGTCGCGCGGCCACGACCGCCCGCGCTTGTGGCGAGCCTATCCCTGTCCGGGGAGTGACTCCAGGCCATCTGACCCAAGCTCGCCGGGCGCTTCGCCGCCGTTTCGCCTGGTGCTTCGAGGGGTAGAGTCGGTCCATGCCGTCTCTCGTCCTAGGCTCTTCACATGATTGACCGCGATGATCTGGAGTCCTTCGGCACGAAGCAGCTTCACGACCAGGCCATCGGGTTCGCCAAGGCGAACGGCGACCTCACGTGGCTGTGGCGGCTGCTGGGCGCGATTCCGGCGACCGAAGGGCAACTCGGGGAGCTCGATGACTCGGGGATGGACATCGCCAGCACGGTGAGCGCGATCAATGGGTACCTACGGACCGATCGGGATGCGGCGGAGGCCTTGCGTCCCACCTACATCGACTACCTGCTGGAACAGCAGGAGCCCTAAGCGCTCGGACCCCAGGACCAGACGGTGAGCCTTGTTTGCTTGATCTCGAGCCGGACCCATGTCTTGTTGTTGCCCTCGGCAGATTCCGTGAACTCCTGTGCTCGGTCGGTGACGCCGACCAGGCGATAGACCCCCGGCCTCAGGCCCGTGACGTCGATGAACTGGTCGGGCAACGTGGAAGCGTAGAGGTCACCCCAGCCGACCGAGAGGCCAGAAAGCGTCGAGAGCACCTGCGGCTGTTCGACCCCGCAGGTGTTCTCCGGCTGGTAAACCGGTGCGGGTGGTCCGGTGAAGGGTCGGTAGTTCACGTTGTCGTAGAAGCAGTAGCCGCTCTTTTGACTGATGCGAACCGGCTCACCGGCGCGGCGCAAGATATAGGTCTCGAAGTCCTTCACGTGCCAATGCGCGTGACCGTCACCAGCGAAGAACATCGTGGCGGTGGTCGAGAGGTCGGCGAACCCTCCCTCGTCGTCAAAGATCCGTTGGGCGACCCCCATCGGGTCACTGGCGGACGCACGCGAGCCGTGTGCCTCGAGCGGCCCCGCGCCGAGGTTCACGACCGTCGTGTCGAATCGAAGCTGCCGCTGTGCGCCCACGAACTCCAGTCGGATATCACCGAATCGCGCCATCTGGAGGTCGGGCATGAGCGCGATCGGGGCGCGCACGGGAGGCGATGCGAACGAGGTGACCGGTGCCGAGATCGTGGATACGCCCACTACGAGGATGCAAAGCGCCGTCCTGGCCCGGCGCGATTGCAGCCGGATGCCACCATTCGTGCTCATGGGGCCCAGGGTACCGCTGTCGGCAAGAGTTCCTCTTGCCCACCCCCTCGTCGTCGCGACCTCTAGGCTGCGGAGCAAGGTTGATGCAACAGCGGCGCGCTTGACGCGCCCGACAGGAAGGAGTGCATCCATGGAGCAGGTGTCGTTCACGCAGATGAAGGATGGGACGGCCGAGGACTACGCCCTCCTCGAGCGCTACGAGAACGACTACATCGCGGGGTTGGCTGATCGCGTGCTCGCGGCCCTCGACAAGCTGCAGGACGGATTCGGCGGCTACAAGGTCACGCGGTTCGAACACTCGCTTCAGTCGGCCACCCGCGCCGAACGTGCGGGCAAGTCCGAGGAGTACGTCGTTGCGGCGCTCCTGCACGACACGGGAGACGAGCTGGCACCGTGGACACACGGCCAGATGGTCGCGGCGATTCTCAAGCCGTTCGTGGCGCCCGAGATCTGCTGGGTAATCGAGCATCATGGCGCGTTCCAGGTGTTTCACTATGGACCGCAGACCGGGCGCGATCCGGATGTGCGTGAGCGTTGGCGGGAGCACCCACAGTTCGATGCTGCAGTCGAGTTCTGCGCGAACTTCGACCAGAACTGCTTCGATCCGGAGTATGACTGGCTGCCGATCGAGCACTTCGAGCCGATGGTGCGCCGCGTCTTCGCCGAGCCCCGCTACCTCACCGACGGTGAGAACTACGGCTAGAGTCCGGCCATGAGCGATCACGTCATCACCTTCGAGCAGATCGACCTCGAGCTCTTGCGAACCGAGCGGCTCGCGCGGTTGCAGTCCGCGATGCGCGCTCATGACCTCGAAGCATGCCTGCTGTTCAGCGAGCCCAATGCTCGGTACGCGACGGGAGTCACGGCTATGCCGATCTGGAGCATGAGCACGTTCACCCGGTGCGCGGTCGTGCCGGTTGAAGGCGACCCGATCTTGTTCGAACACGGGAACTCGGTGCATCGCTCCAAACAGCGTGCCGTGGACGTACGCCGCATGCACCTGTGGGAGTTCTTCGACGATGCGGCCGCGGAGGCCGCGGCGTTCGCTCAGGAGGCGCTCGCCGCACTCCGCGAACTGGGCGTCGAGGGCAACCGCATCGGCGTTGATCGACTGGGCATGCCTGCGATCACGGCGCTGGAGTCTGCCGGTCTTACCCTGGTCGACAGTTCGCTCGCCACGCAGGAGGCACGGGAGGTCAAGACGTCCCAAGAGGTGGCGCTCTTCCGCCTAAATGGGCAGCTCGTGGTCGAGACCCTTGGCGAGTTTGAAGCGGCCATCACTCCCGGCATCCGCGAACGAGAGCTCTTCGCCGTGCTCGCCTCGGGCATGCTCGCTCGCGGCGCGGAGTATCTCGCGACCAACACGGTGTGCTCGGGCCCGAATACCAATCCGTGGCGCGCGGAGGCCACTGCTCGCGTAATCGAGGCAGGGGACCTGGTGTACGTGGACACGGACACCGTCGGCGTCGAGGGCTGCTTCTTCTGCGTTTCGCGCGCGTTCGTGTGCGGCGACGTGGTGCCCACGCCGGCCCAGAAAGAGGTGTACAAGGTGGCCGCCGATTGGGTCCAAGGAATGACCGCGTTGGTTCGCCCTGGCATCACGTGCGGGGAGCTGGCCGCGGCCGCTCCGAAGATCCCCGAGAAGTACTTCGCCCAGCGGTACGAGATCATGATCCATAGCGTCGGCCTGGAGGAAGAGAGTCCGAGTGTGTGTCACCCGCAGGACGTGCAGTCCAACGGTGACCGTGTGATCCGCGAGGACATGGCGCTGGTCGTCGAGTGCTACCTCGGCGAAGTGGGGAGTGACGTCGGGGTGAAGTTCGGGGACGAGATATTGGTGACGGCAGGCGGAGCTGAGGTACTGGCTCCCTACCCGTACGACGAAGCCTTGCTGTCCTAGCGCTCCATCCGGGTCGGGTTAGCTCTCACACCCCGTGATGACACCCGTACCGCCGCCCTGGGCGCAATTGTCGGTGCCCGTCCCGCCCGTGATGGTGTCGTTGCCAGCCTGGCCTCGCAGGCGATCGTTGCCGCCGAGGCCGCTGAGAACGTCGTTCCCCGCGCTGGCGAAGAACCAGTTGCCTGCGTCGTCGCCGGTCAGGGTGTCGGCAAACTTCGAGCCGACGACATCCGAGATCGACACCAGGGTGTCGGTGCCGCTATTGCCGGCTCCCACCGCGGTCCCATTGCCGATGTGCAGAGTCACGCCACCGGTTGCGGAGCTGAAGTCGACGCGGTCGAGTCCGGGCCCGCCATCGAGCACGTCGTTCCCGGCCTGGCCGAATAACTGGTCGACGCCACCGAGTCCACAGATCACGTCGTTGCCACTCGTGCCATAGAGCATGTCGTTGCCCTCGGTGCCGGTGACGGTGCAGCCGCCGACCGGGGCGTCGTCGTTCGTGATCGTCCCGAGGCCTTGCGGGTCCGCGATGGTGGTGTCACCCGAGGGGTTGGAGAGGTTCACGGTGAACGTCTCGTTGGCTTCTTCCGTCGTGTCGCCGCTGACGGGCACCGAGATGCTTTCGGTCGTGTCGTTTGGCGCGAAGGAAAGGGTGCCACTCGTTGTGGTGTAGTCCGTCCCCGCGGTCGCGGTTCCCGGTGAGGTGGTGTAGTCCACCGTGATCGTCTCGCCTGCTTGCGCCGGGCTGAGGGTCACGGGGAAGACGGCGTTGGTGCTGCCACTGTTGCCTTCCGTCACACTTGCGTCCCCGATCGAAAGGCTGGACATGGTCCCGCCACTCCCGCACGACGGGAACGTGAATGAACCGATCCGCGTCGCCCAGTTCGAGCCAGAGGTCGAGGTGTAGTACTCCGAGGTGAACCAGAAGGTGCAGTCGTCCGCCGGATCGACGCTGAGTGACGCATAGTCACCCCATCGCCCGCCCGCACCGGTCTGCGAGCCGCTCCCGTTCACGAGCACCGACTCCCCTTGGGACAGTACGCCCGCAGGGTCAGTCGAAAGGCGTCCGGCGAAGCGCAAGCCCGGCGACACGGAACTGCTGGCGACGCTGTAGCCGACGGCGATGTTGCCGTCGCCGTCCATCGCTCCTGACGGCATGAAGCGGTTGGTGGCATCCGGTGCATACGTGCCTTGCTGCTGTATCGCCCAGTTCGCCCCGGTCTTGCGCAGTTCGTACCACCGCACGCCTGCCCGATCGGCCGCGTTCGTGTCTACGGTGTGGGTGACGACGAGCGACTGGTGGGTGCCGAAGTTGCGGTACGCCAGCCGATACATCACTCGGTCGCTCAAGGTATCGAGCCGAGCTGTGGTCCCCGGTTGCTGGATGCAGGCGCCGTAGCCGCAGAGGTTGGAGTCGAAGCTGGCGGTGACCAGATCGGGAGCGGCCGTGAACGTCGAGTTCGCGGGACTCGCCCAGTCCACATCGAAGTTCATGACCTTCAGGCGCGGGGTGGAGGACCAGTCATCGAAGGCGACAAAGGGGTTCGGCGCGCCGGCAGGCGGCACCGTGGCACCGTCGAGATCTGCCGGAAGGAAGCCGCCGTAGTTCGTCCCGAGGTGGAAGTACTGCATCGTGGCTGACTGTCCGGCCAGCATGCGCGTGCGGTCCATCGCCCATGCGCCGACACCGACGAAGGCGCCCGCAGCCGAGAACTCATTGGTGGCCATGTAGTACGCATCGGGCCAGACACCGAACTTGCCGTAGTCGTTGAATCGGCTGTTCGGGCTCACGAAGCCGTAGCGGTAATAGGTGCCAGCCGGATTCGGTGTCGTGGACACCGCGACACACTGATAGAAGGGCGGGGACGTGCCGCCACCCGTGAACGCGAACTGACTGATCATCCAGCGATCGGCCATCGAGTCGTACAGGACGATAGGGTCGCCCTGATTCGTGGTCTCACAGAGCCCGCCGAATCCATCGAAGAGCGTGCTCACATCCACAACGCTGGTAACCGGCGCGCCGCTCTTGTCCCAGATCCGCATCGCCACGTTCACGGTCTGCACGTAGTGGTTCGGACCGACATCTCCGTTCGTGTCGGGTGGTGCGTAGCCCTGCACGTTGTTGATGCCCGCGAAGTTCTGGGTGGGGGTTGGCATCTGTCGACTCGGCGCTGCACTCGTTGGGCCGAAGTCCTCTTGCACGACCGGGTCGGTGATCTCCTCCCCGGTGGTGGGGGGCTGGATGCCTTCGAACTCCACGGGGTAGATGGTCTTCCCTTCGTCCTGCGGACGGGGGAGAGAGCGAACGGCGGGAGAGATGTCGTGGTGGTCGGCCTCGATCACCTGTGCGTTCTGGCTGATCGTGGCATCGGCGCGAGAGGTCGAGATCCCGCTGGTGGCCTGCCGGACTCCTGGCGCCTTCTTCTCGAAGGCCGGCTCGCCGCCACGCGCAACCAAGGCAGCGGGCCCGCCGGCAGCAAGCGCCCAGACACCCACCAGCATCAGCGCGGCGAGCGCAGAGGTAAGTCGGTGCGATGGGTTCGCCATGTGCCTCCTTCTTGTCTCAGCCATTCTCTCAGCCATTCTCTCAGTGGCTCAGTACCTCGTCGAATGCCGACCTTCGACATGGAGGCCCGGCCAACAACCCGACAAATCAGCGGACTAGCCTCTTCCTCCTGTTGGTCGGTATCCGTTGCCGATAGCTGAAGGGTTCACGAGCCGAACGGGACTAGCCCCCTAGGAGGGGTTCCCACAGGACTCGGAGCTCCTGTCCGGTGCCCTCG
>Ga0163144_10029541_pt1 | contig 10514 bp, 10 predicted proteins | sample OliLak19BULKMAT1_FD_123175 | JGI IMG/M metagenome (GOLD analysis project Ga0163144, IMG submission 123175) | Freshwater microbial mat bacterial communities from Lake Vanda, McMurdo Dry Valleys, Antarctica - Oligotrophic Lake LV.19.BULKMAT1 | ecosystem: Environmental > Aquatic > Freshwater >...
TGCCCGGGATACACCAGCGTGTCATCGGGCAATGCAAACAGTTTTTCAGTGACGCTTGCGTACAGTGCATCGGCATCGCCGTTCTGGAAGTCGGTGCGCCCGCAACCATCGATCAGCAGCGCATCTCCGGAAAACAGCCGTTCGCCAACCCGGTAGGCGAAATGGCCGGCGGTGTGACCCGGCGTATGCAATGGCTGCAGCTCGATGCTGCCCAGCTTGAACGGAACGCCTTCTTCGATGCCGACATCGGCACAGGGCAGTCGGTCGAAGGCCGGTGCTGCAATCTTGCTGCCAACCTTGTTTTTCAACTCCAGTGCGGCGGTGATGTGGTCGGCGTGGATATGTGTATCGACGCTGTAGGCCAACGTCAAGCCGAGCCGGCTGATTTCGGCCAGATCGCGGTCCATGCTGACGATCACCGGGTCAATCAACACGGCCTGACCGGTTTCTTCACAGCCCAACACGTAGCTATAGGTGCTCGACAGAGGCTCAAACAACTGGCGAAAAATCATCAAAGTTCTCCTTGAGTAAATTTTGTAAATTAATGCTCTATTATAATATATAAGTAAATATAATGTAATATTGCTGATTGACTGCTGGAGCTAATGGATGATGGACACCGCTGAAAAACTGGACATGCAAGCGATGCAACTGGCTGCCGCGAACGCCAGCCGACTGCTGAAGGCCTTGGCCAACCCGGACCGGCTGCTGCTGCTGTGCCAGCTCACGCAGGGTGAGCATTGCGTCAGCGAGATGGAGGCGCGGGTCGGCGTGGTGCAGCCTACCTTGTCGCAGCAGTTGGGGGTGTTGCGCCAAGAGGGGCTGGTGACAACCCGACGCGAAGGCAAGCAAATTTTCTACAGCATCGCCAGCCAGGAGGCACTGGCTGTGATGCAGGTGCTCTATCAGCAGTTTTGCGCGCCATCGACGGGAGAAAAGCAATGATCGATTGGGCCCATTTCACGCCATGGACATCGCTGGCCGGCGGGCTGTTGATTGGCACGGCGGCGGCGATGTTTTTGCTGCTCAATGGCCGGATCGCCGGCATCAGCGGCATCCTCGGTGGTCTGTTACGCCCCACGGCAGGTGACATCGGCTGGCGCGTGGCGTTCATCCTGGGTCTGGTGGCGGCGCCGCTGCTGTATCAGATGGCGGCGCCGCTACCTGCCGTGCAGATCAATGCGGGCACTGCCCTGCTCGTCGTGGCCGGTCTGCTGGTGGGGATTGGCACCCGCTACGGATCGGGCTGCACCAGCGGACACGGGGTTTGCGGCCTGTCGCGTCTGTCACCGCGCTCCATGGTCGCCACAGCGGCTTTCATGGTGGCTGGATTCGTGACCGTGTTCGTCGTTCGCCATTTGATCAATTGAGGAAATCATCATGCAACTGTTGATGGCTTTGTTTGCCGGCCTGGTTTTTGGCCTGGGCCTGATTGTTTCGGGAATGACCGATCCGTCCAAGATCACCGGTTTTCTGGACCTGGCTGGCGCCTGGGATCCGTCCCTGGCGTTTGTGATGGGCGGCGCGATTGGCGTCGGTCTGATCACATTTCGTTTTGCTCGTACGCGTTCGCAGGCGATGCTCGGTGGACCGATGCCACTGCCCGCCGCGCGTCAAATTGACCGCAGGCTGGTACTCGGCGGGCTGACGTTCGGTGTTGGCTGGGGCTTGGCTGGCTACTGCCCCGGTCCAGCTCTGGCGTCACTCGCCACGGGCGGTAGCAAGCCACTGATCTTCACCGTAGCCATGCTGGTGGGCATGGCCATTTTTGAGATTCAGGATCGGCTTTCCCAGTCTCCTGCCAAAAAATCGGCATGACCGTGGGGCTGATGTCGCACTTACCGCTGGCGGCGCCAATCGATGGCCGGCAGCGTGACGATTCATCCGGGCGTACGGCATGGTGATCACCCTGGGGCTGGGCCTGGTGGTCGGCATGATCATGGCCTTGACCGGTGCCGGGGGCGGCATACTGGCTGTGCCCCTGCTTATTTTTGGCGTCGGGCTGAGCGTTGCAGAAGCGGGACCGATCGGTCTCTTGGCCGTGGGCTTGGCGGCGGCGTTCGGTGCTGGCCTCGGCCTCAAAGCCGGCACGGTGCGTTACAAGGCGGCTTTATTGATGGCGGGTTGCGGCATCGCGTTTTCGCCGCTGGGTGTTTGGCTGGCCCACAGAATGGACGACCGCTGGTTGGGCGTTCTGTTTGCCGTCGTTTTGCTGTCCGTGGCCTATCGGACTTTTCAGAAGGCCCAGGCCGAAGCTCCTGACACAGAGCCTGCCAATCACCAGGCGCCGCCGTGCCTTCGGGACGCCGACAATGGTCGCTTTGTCTGGACAACCCCTTGTGCGCGGGCCATGGCGTTGTCGGGCACGGTGGCCGGATTGTTGTCGGGTTTGTTGGGCGTCGGCGGTGGCTTTGTGCTGGTTCCGACCTTGCAGCGCTACACGGACTTGGCGATGCCGTCTGTGATGGCAACCTCATTGGCGGTCATTGCCTTGGTGTCGGTCGGCGGCGTGGTGTCCACGGCGCTCGCCGGTCACCTGAACTGGGGAATCGCTATTCCGTTTTGTGGCGGTGCGCTCGCCGGGATGATGGGCGGCCGACTCATTGCGTCCCGACTGGCCGGGCCGCAGTTGCAAAAGGGTTTTGCGGCTCTTTCAGCATTGGTCGCGATCGGCATGCTCGGCAAGTCGCTTCTGTGACTGGAGGGCACGGCAACCAACTGTCAGCACAAAACTGAACGAGAGATTAGCGCCTCGAGTTTCTTTCGATCGGCTTTTTCCCAGCCGCTTAGCCGTCGGGGCTCAGTCGGTGGCTCGGTCGGCCGCTGGCTCGGCGGCGGGTTCCGCCAGGTGCTGAAAGCTTTGCCCATAGAGGTAGTCCACAAAACGCTGGCCGATCACGGACAGGGGGCGGTCATCCAGCGTGACGATCTTCCAGGTGGAGGCAATCGGGAAGGCCGCGCAGGGCAGTTCGACGACGTCCTTGGCGTCGCGCAGCGTGTGTTTGGATACGATGGAGATGCCCAGTCCACCGGCCACGGCCTGTTTGATCGCCTCGTTGCTGCTGATCTCCATGCGCACGCTTGGCGCGCACCCGTGCGCGGCGAAAAACTCGTCGATGGCCATGCGGGTGCCCGATCCGGATTCGCGCAGCAACATTCGCTCGCCGACCAGGTCATCCAGCGTGTTCGATTCGCGCGCCGCGAGGGGGTGCCCCGGCCAGCCGATCGGCACCAGCGGGTTGTCGAGGAACGGGCGAATCGTCAGCGACATGTCGCTCGGCGGACGGGACATGAAGGTCAGGTCATCCAGCCCGGCGCGCAGGCGTTCGACGATGGCGCTGCGGTTGCCGACCTCGATCGCCACGTCGATTTCCGGATGGGCTTGGCAAAAGGCGCCGAGCAGGCGGGGAATGAAATACTTCGCGGTGCTGACCACGGCCAGTCTTAGTCGCCCCTTGCGCAAGCCCTTCAAGTCGTCGATGTGCGACTCGAAATCGTCCCAAGCCTGGGCCATGCGCACGCTGGCACGGTACAGCGCCTCGCCGGCCTCCGTGAGTCGGGGCCGGCGGCCACTGGACTCAAACAGTGGTATATCCACCTGCTCGGCCAGTTGCTTGAGTTGTATCGAGACACTCGGCTGGGTGCAGTGGAGTTCGCGCGCGGCGGCGCTGACGCCGCCATTGCGCACGATGGATTCGAAAATTTGCAGTTGGCGAAGCGTGGTGTGCATAGGTGCATAGATAAAGGTTAATGATTGATATTGTAATTATTAATTTGTGTAAATTCCGTATCCAGTGAATCATGGCGACCATTCCAGTTCAAGGCGATACCATGTACGCAAGCGCGCTGCAAAATTTGCTGAACCCAGTGATTCTGTTTTTCTTTCTCGGCTGCGTCATTGCCTCACTGCGCTCCAATCTGGATATTCCCGCGCCAATAGCACGCTTCTTCTCGCTCTATCTGTTGATGTCGGTCGGATTCAAGGGCGGCGTGGCCTTGTCGACCGCCGCCTTGAGCTGGACGATGATCGGCACCCTGTTGGCGGCCATGCTGATGGCGGTTATCGGGCCGTGGCTGGCCTACCTTTACCTGCGTCGGCGCATGTCGCCCTTCGACGCGGCCGCCGTCGCCGCCGCCTACGGTTCGGTCAGTGCCGTTACCTTCATTGCAGCCACCCAGTTTCTCGAACGCTCCGCCACGCCCTTCAGCGGCCACATGATGGTGGCGATGGTGCTGATGGAGTCGCCCGCCATCGTGATGGCCGTCGTGCTGGCGCACTATGCGCGTAAGCAGGGTGGAGCCGTGGCAGACACGGGCCAGAGTGTGCGCGGCATCCTGCGGGAGGCGCTGACTGACGGGTCTCAGTTGCTGCTGATGGGCAGCCTGGTGATTGGCGCGTTGGTCGGCCTGGAAGGTAAGAAAATCATGGATCCCTTCACCGGTCAAATATTCAAAGGCATCCTGGCGTTCTTCTTGCTGGAAATGGGCCTGACGGTGGTGAGGAAGGGGCGTGAACTGAAGCAGGGATTTTCCGCGCTGATCGGCTTTGGGCTGGTGATGCCGCTGTTCAGCGCCGTGATGGCGCTGGGCTTTGCGCTGGCCCTGCACCTGCCTCACGGCGATGCCTTGTTGCTGATGGTGTTGGGCGCGAGCGCCTCCTACATCGTCGTGCCGGCCGTGCTGCGCCATGCCATTCCCGAGGCCAATCCGAGTCTGTACTTTGGCGCGGCCCTGGTGATCACGTTTCCGTTCAATATCTTGATCGGAATTCCCCTGTATGACTCGGCACTGCGATTCATTCTGCCCTTATGAACAAAGAAAATTTCTCCGCGCCGGGCTCGGTCGCCCGGGCAGCGCGGCCCGCCGCGATTGGCGCGACCGAATTCATCGACGGCCTGGCGCGTATTGCCGAGTCGTACGACGTCTTCCTGATTGACCAATGGGGCGTGCTGCACGACGGGCGCCGCCCCTATCCCGGCGCGGCTGACTGCCTTCGGCGACTGGCCGCCGCCGGCAAGCAGGTGGTGGTGATCAGCAACTCGGGCAAGCGCTCGGCGGCTAACGTCCGGCGCATGAAGGAACTCGGTATCGGGCCGGACTGTTACACCGAATTGGTCACCTCTGGCGAAGTCGCCTGGCGCATGCTGGCCGATGGAGAGGGCTGCTTTTCCGGCTTGCGCGGCAAGCGCTGCCTGCTGCTCAGTAGCGACGATTCGGCCGAGTTTGCGGACGGCTTTGCCGCACAAGTCGTGCACGATATCGATGCGGCCGAGTTCATTTTTCTGGCTGGCATCGATGATGCGCAATCTCCCGCGTTTTACGACGCTATCCTCCTCGCCGGCGTCCGCCGTGGCATCCCGCTGATCTGCGCCAATCCCGATTATCAGCGGCTTACGCCGCAGGGGCTCAAGCCCAGCGCGGGCGCCCTGGCCGAGCGTTATCGGGCGGCCGGTGGGCGGGTCTCGATCATCGGCAAGCCCCGCCCGGAAATCTACGCGCATTGCTTGTCGTTGCCGGGGCTGCTGAGAATAGGGCCTACCGCCCGAGTCCTCGCCATCGGCGATTCGCTGCATCACGACATTGTCGGCGGGGCGGCCGCCGGACTGGATTCCTTGCTGATCCTGGGCGGCATCCATGTCCAGGAATTCGCCGCCGCCACCGACACGGCAACGCGGCGGGGTGTCATGTTGCGGCTGGCGGAAGAGGCTTCCGCCACCCCGCATTGGGCGATGCCCTACTTTTGCTGGGGTGCGCCCGGCCGGGCGTGACACCTCGCCGGGCGCGGCCGGGTTATCCGTGCAGCGGCCAGAACAGCGGAATCAGCAGGCTGGCCATCACCCAGGTGATGATGTTCATCGGCACGCCCAGCCGCGCGAAATCGGCGAAGCGGTAATTGCCCGCGCTATACACCAGCGTATTGGTCTGGTAGCCGATCGGCGTGGCGAAGCTGCAACTGGCCGCGAACATCACGCCGACCACGAAGGGACGCGGGTCGACGCCCAACTGCTGGGCGATACCGATGACGATGGGCGTGAACAGCACCGCGACGGCGTTATTACTGATGAACTCGGTAGCAATGGATGTCGCCAGGATGACCAGCGAGAGCATCAGCCAGGGCGAAAATCCGCTGCCCAGGCTGACGAAATTCGTCGCCAGAAAGCTGGCCAGGCCGGAACTGCGCATCGCGATGCTGATCGCCAGCATGCCAAAAATAATGATCAATATCGGCCATTCGATGGACTTATAGGCCTCGTCGGCGCGGATGCAACCGGTGGCGATAACAACCGCCGCGCCGATCAGGGCGAGTCCTTCGATGGGCATGATATTGATAGCGGCGAGCAACATCACGCCGACGATGGTAGCCAGCGCAATCGGTGCCTTGGCGCGGCGGTTGGTCACCTGGCGGCCCTCGGTGAGGGCGAACAAGTCGCCGTTGTCGCAGAAGCGCTTGAGTTGCGCCGACGATCCCTCGACCAGCAGCACATCGCCGACCTGGAGTTGAAAGTCGTCGCCGATTTGCGAAAAGGAGGCATTGCGGCGGTGCACCGCGATTAGGTGGATGCCGTAACGCGCCAGCAGGTCGAGATCGCGAATCGGGCGCAGGACATAGCGCGACGTCTGGCCGACAATCGCCTCCAGCATCACCACGTCACGGCGGCGCAGCGTCTCCAGTTCATGCGGGTCGGTCTTGAGTTGCAGCCCGACTAGATCGGTGCTGCGCAAGGCCATCATGTCCTGGCTGTGGCTATGCACGACGATCCGGTCGCCGGCTTCGATGCGCATCGAAGACTCCGGGCGAGCGAACTCGACGTCGCCCCGGCACAGGTTAAGGATCTCGATGCTGCCGCTGTCCAGACGTGCTTCTTTCAGCGTCTTGCCGATCAGGTGCGACTCCTCGGGCACGAATAGTTCCGTCATGAACAGGCGGTCGCCGCTGCCGGTGAATTGCTGCGTCAGCGTCACGCGCACCGGCAACAAGCGCTGCGCAAAAAACAGCATGAAGGCGCAGCCGGCCAAGGCCATGACGATGGCGGGGCCGCTAATCTCGAACATCGTGAAGGGGGCCAGGCCCTGCGCCCGCGCCGCGCCATCGACGAGGATATTCGTCGAGGTGCCGACCATCGTGATCATGCCGCCGAGAATGGTGGCGTAGGAAAGCGGAATCAGTAGCCGCGACGGTGCGATGTTGTAGCGACCTGCCACGGCCATCACCGCCGGGATCATCACCATCACCAGCGGCGTGTTGTTGATGAAGGGCGAGATGAGAAGGCCGACCAGCAGCAGGGCGATCAGCACCCGGCGTTCGCTCTGTCCGGCCAGGCGGCCGATCAAGTCGCCGAGTTGATCGACGCAACCGGTTTTGACCAGTGCGCCGCTGACGATGAACAGGCAGGCAATGGTGATCGGCGCGCTGTTGCCGAAGACGCCAAGCACCTCCTTGACGGGGAGGATGCCGAGCGCCAGCAAAAGGGCGACGGCCACCATCACCGCGACGTCAGGCTTAACCCATTCACGAATAAACGTGGTTACCAGGCCGATGAGGACTATGCCAACGGCGGCGGCGTGAAAGGATTCCGGGAGCAGCATGATAAGCAAGGAAGTCGTGGAGACGGCGCGCAGGATAGCCTTGCCGACGTCGGGCGAGAAAGAATTAGAAGTTCCTTACTTATAACTGTTCGCCATAATCGCCAGCGACTCGGCCTACTTGTCGGTAACAGCACCTTCTGCGGCGCTGGATACCAGCTTTGCGTACTTGGCCAGCACACCTCGCGTGTAGATCGGTGCTGGTTGTGTCCAGCGCGCACGGCGCTCGGCGAGCACGGCATCTGATACAGCAACGCTGATCTCGCGGGTTTCGGCATCGATGGTAATGGCATCGCCGTTTTCAATCAGTGCAATCGGGCCGCCATCAAAGGCTTCTGGCGTGATGTGGCCGACCACGAAGCCGTGCGAACCGCCGGAGAAGCGGCCGTCGGTGATGAGTGCGACTTCCTTGCCGAGCCCCTTGCCCATGATGGCCGAGGTCGGCGACAGCATTTCGCGCATGCCGGGACCACCCTTGGGGCCTTCGTAACGGATCACGATGACATCGCCAGCGACCACTTCGCCATTGAGGATGCCGGCCAGCGCCGCTTCCTCTCGGTGGTAGACGCGTGCAGTGCCATCGAAGCGCAGACCTTCCTTGCCGGTGATCTTGGCTACCGAGCCGGTCGGCGCCAGGTTGCCGTGCAGGATGACCAGGTGCGAGTCCTTCTTGATCGGCTTGTCGAAGGGGCGAATGATGTCCTGGTCAGCCGGATAGTCGGCGACGTTGGCCAGGTTTTCGGCTAGCGTCTTGCCGGTGACGGTGAGCACGTCGCCATGCAGCAGGCCGGCGTCGAGCAGGCGCTTCATCAGTGGCTGGATACCGCCGATGGCAACCAGTTCGGACATCATGTATTTGCCGCTGGGGCGCAGGTCGGCCAGCACCGGCGTGGTCTTGCCGATCTCGGTGAAGTCATCCAGCGTCAACGGCACATCTACGGCATGGGCCATGGCCAACAAGTGCAGCACGCCGTTGGTGGAACCGGCCAACGCGATGATGACGCGGATGGCGTTCTCGAAGGCTTTACGCGTCATGATGTCGCGCGGTTTAATGTCGCGAGCGAGCAGTTCCAGCACCTGCTGGCCGGCACGGAAGCAGTCAGAGGCCTTGTCGCTGGAGATGGCATCCTGTGCCGAGGAGCCCGGCAGCGACATGCCCAGCGCCTCGATGGCCGAGGCCATCGTGTTGGCGGTGTACATGCCGCCGCAGGAGCCTGGCCCCGGTATTGCGGTATCTTCGATGTGCTTAAGCTGGATCACATTGAGCTCGCCCTTGGCGTGCTGACCCACGGCCTCGAACACCGAGATGATGTCGGTGTGGCCGCTGCCGGGCTTGATGGTGCCGCCATAGACGAAGATGGCTGGGCGGTTCAGCCGCGCCATACCGATAAGGCAGCCGGGCATGTTCTTGTCGCAGCCACCAACGGCGACGAGGCCGTCGAAACCTTCGCAGCCGACCACGGTTTCGATGGAGTCAGCGATGACCTCACGCGACACCAGCGAATACTTCATACCCTCGGTGCCGTTGGCGATGCCGTCGGAAACGGTGATGGTGTTGAAGATCACGCCCTTGCCACCCGCCGCGTTGGCACCCTTTTCGGCCTCTTCCGCGAGCTTGTTGATGTGCATGTTACAGGGGGTGACATTGGCCCAGGTCGAGGCGATGCCGACCTGCGGTTTCTTGAAGTCCTCGTCGGTGAAGCCGACGGCGCGCAACATGGCACGGGCGGGAGCCTTCTCGATGCCATCCACCACCAGGGAGGAATACTTGCGCATACGTTCAGTGATGTCAGTCATCTCAAATCCTCAAAGTGGTTTTCGCGAGCACAAAGCATGCCGCGCTGGGTCAGCAAGTGGTCCATGATTGTACCGATAGATGTGTCGGCCAGTCGTCTGGGCGGGTCAAGGTCAGGCGCGTCATGGTCATCAATAGGGGCTAGGGGTTGCAGTAGTCACAGTGGCTTGGGCTGGCGTACTGCGGGTCAGTGAGCTGGTCAGTGAACTCGTGGCTGAGGCGATGCGCGCACTTGAGGCATCCATGCACCTCGGCGCGGGTTTCGTGGGTCGGCGCACCGCAGTCCGCGCACGGCAGTCCAGCCACGCGCTCGACGATCCAGAAGCCTGGCGTGTTGCAGGCCGGACACAGGGAGCAGAGCTTTTTTGCCAGATCCTCGGCCGCGAGTCGGATGTTCTCCATGCGGGTGGGGTTGGCGTGAGCGCGCGCGTCGGTTTCGAGAAAAACCCGGCCGCTTGTCGATTGCTTCAATGCCCAGGCGAAGGCGGCCTCCAGCTCCGCCCAGGAGTTGATGCCTTTGCGAATGCGAGGATCGTCCTCACCCTCTGGACGCATCACCAAATGGTGCTCGGGGAATCCCATCCGGTCAGCAAACGCTTCGGCCGCCGCCCAGTCCGCCGCCAATTGGTGGGCAAAGTTCGCTTTGCCTTGCGCGCCGCCTACGATCTCCAGTGCGCGCTCGTCATCGATGAAAATCAGCAATTCCAGGTTCCAGGGAAATATCCCTGCGAACGGATCGGGCCCTAAGGAGCCTTCGCTGGCAAGCCCCAGTGGCAGTCCAGACATATCCATGCCGATACGAGCTTTTTTGCGCGCCGCGTCTAGCTGCGTGCCAGCACGGGGGATGTCGCGGGTAAAGGTACCTAGCCGGTCGGTGTCATACCCGGTGACAAGCTCCACCCTGCAACCGAGCGCCTGCTCCAGCACCGGCGCGAGCACTTTTTCCTTGCCGTGCTGGGTGAGCAGTGCGACGCGCTGGTCCCGGTAGAGATGGTGGGCAGAGTGCATATCAGTTTGCTCTGCGCGTGGCGATCAAACTGGCAATTACGCTCGAGCCGATCAAGATAGCGACGATGGCGAGCGAAGCCTGCACCGGTACGTTATACCAAGGCGCGATCAGCCAGATGAAAGGCCA
>Ga0163144_10029542_pt1 | contig 10514 bp, 7 predicted proteins | sample OliLak19BULKMAT1_FD_123175 | JGI IMG/M metagenome (GOLD analysis project Ga0163144, IMG submission 123175) | Freshwater microbial mat bacterial communities from Lake Vanda, McMurdo Dry Valleys, Antarctica - Oligotrophic Lake LV.19.BULKMAT1 | ecosystem: Environmental > Aquatic > Freshwater > Lake...
CAGAACGCCTCGGTCGCGTAGAAGGCGTCGCGTGGAGCGGGGTCGTAGAGGCCAACCTGCGACGGGATGGTGGTCGCGTTCGTGCACCCGTCATTCGCGGGGGGCGTGGGGTCGTAGTCAAAGTTGAAGTCGAGGCGCCCGCCGCCTTCGGCACCGTATTCCGCGACCTTGATAATGATCGGGTCGCCCGCGAGGACCGGGATGTTGGAGAGCGACGACTGGAATGTTCCGCCGGAATCGTCGTTGCACCCCAGCTCGGGGGGCTGGATGCACGTGCCGTTGATGTTGAAGGTGCAGCGGTCGAAGATCGCGAGAACGGTGTCGTAGTCGGAGCCGACGGTGTCGATGCTCACCACGCCGTCGTGGTCGGGGGTGAATGTGTAGTAGACGCTGTTGCTGTTCGTGGCCGCGCCGCAGTCTTCGTCCGGTTCGCACGGGCTGACGGTCGCCAATTCGGTGTCGGCGAGCGGCGGGCGGTACGAGAACGCGCCCGTGCCGGGATCGGCGATGACGGTGGCGCTGCCGCAACTGTCGTTCGAGGGGGGCGTGGCGGTGAAACTGAAGTTGAAGTCGAGATCGTTGGCGCCCGAAGCCGATCCGAACTTCGCGACCTTGATGGTCACGCTGTTGTCGATGCTCACGGGGATGTTGGTGAGTTGCGATTGCAACCCGGTGCCGCCGTCGTCGTCACAGCCGAGTTCCTGGGGCTCGATGCGGATGCCGTTAAAGAACAGCACGCACCCCTCGAAGACGCTCAGCACGGTGTCGTAGTTGCTGCCGTTCGTGTTGAGATTGATGACGCCGGAGTTCGGGGGCGTGAACCGATAGAAGACCGAGTTGTTGTTGAACGAACTGCCGCACGCTTCATCGGGCTCCAGCAGCGACGAGGTCGCCCAGCGCACGTTCACCAAGGCCGGGTTGTACGAGTTGGTGGGGATCACCGTCGCGCCCGAGCAGGTGTCGTTGGTCGGCGAGTACTCGATCAGCGTGTTGTACGCGTTGGCGAAGCCGCGTGCATAGGTGGTGTCGAAGCCCGCAGCGCCCAGGTCGACGCAGCCGTTGTAGACCGCCGTGCGGCACTGGCTGCCGGTCGCGAAGGGGTGCTGCGAAAAGAAGAGGGCCGCGACGCCCGCGGCCACGGGGCTGGCGGCGCTGGTGCCGGAGAAATAGGTGTAGTCGCTGCTGTTGTATCCCGAGGAGCCGGTACGGTCGGTGGAATAGACCGCCGTTCCCGGGGCGCACAGGTCGAGGCCTGTGCCGAAGTTGCTGAAATTTGTCAGGGTGCCGTTGGGCTCGAGCGCGGCCACCGCCACCACATTGGGAGCACTGGCCGGGAAGATCACCGCGCCGTCGCCCACCCCGTCGCCCCCTCCGTTGCCCGCGGCGGCAAAGTGAACGACGCCGCTGTTCCATGTGTTGGTGTACATGTCCTCGATCGCGTCGTCCTGACCCACCGCGAAGCTCGCGTTGCTGACCCGGGCTCCATAGTCGCGGCCCCAGTCAAGGGCGTTCACCACCCAGACGCTCTCATAGGCATCGAAGGAGTTGCTGCACGTCCCGCCGTCGATGTCGGCGATCTTCGCCATGATGACCTTGGTTCCCGGGGCGGTTCCCACTGAACCCAGGTTGTTGTCGATGATCTCCGCGATGCACCCGGCGACCGCCGTGCCGTGCCGCTCGCAACTGGTCGAGTGGGCGCCGGTTCCAACGCCGTTGGCGGCCCCTGTGGTAAAGTCGCGACCGTCCAACCAATTGAGATCCGGGTGATTCGTTTGGGCGCCGTCGTCCATGACCAGGCTGATCACGCTCGCGACGCCGCGCTGCAGGTCCCACGCCTGATCGGTATCCATGTCCCTGTCCGGCACGCCGACGAGCCCGTTGTACGTCCCGCCGGTGTTGCGGTGGGCCCACGCGAAGTCCCACAAGGGATCGTTCGGCTGGTAGGCCTGCAGCATGATGCTCTGAATGGCGGAAGGATGAGCCCAGCGGAACTGCGGATTCTCGGCCAACGCGTTGGCCCTGGCCATCACCCGGAAACCGTTCTTTTCGGCGCTCGTCAGCTCCATCGCGCCCGGCATGTCTCCCAAGGCGGCATTGGTAACGGCACACCCGCCCACCTGCCCGCCCAAGGCGATCGCCATCTCCGCATCCTCGGTGGCCCGTGCCAAGACCCGCTCGGTCGGGATGTAGAAGCCGCCCTCGATAAATGAGTTCTTGAAAACCGGGCCCGCGAACGCCACGCCGCCGCCGTCGATCACCCGCTGGACTGCCCCGTCCGCGGACTTGAGGTCTCCGATGGGAGCCGTCAGGGTCACGATTGTGTATCCATTGACCGTGCGGTGTCCGTCTCCCGCTGCCCAGAGGCCGGCCTTGGCGACCGCCATCAACGCGGCTTGTTCGCCGCCCGCCTTGACGACCATCTTCATCGGGTCGAGGTGCATCGGCACCGCCACACCCCGCACATAGCGGTAGTTGGGTGTGACCGCATCCGAACGTGCTGGGGCCTGTGCAAAGACGGCCGCCAACCCTGCATCCATCGCGGCACGCTTGGCAACGACGTGGTCAACATCCTCCGGCTCGACGGCGCTGGGGCGTGCCGCCTCAACGTCGATCTTGATCAGTCCCGCGTGGTCCGTGGCTCCGTTGAGGTCGAAGGTGGCCGACACGTCTGTGGCGATGACCTCCGCTCCCTGACCCTGGGCAATCCCGTGCACGCTGCACAGCGTCCCCGCCGCCGCGGCAAGGCACCAGCCGCCGATCCGAGCCGTCCCGTTAATTCGAACATTCTTCATGACGCTTTCCCTTTCAAAGAGTGGCCGCCGCGAAACCCCTTAGCGCGAAGTGCGGCCGACCACCGATGCGGGAAAAGTGCGGAAACAGGATCAGGATTCAGGGGCGCAACACCGGATGCCTCGCACGGACGGCGAAGGCTGCTCCGGGGTTCTAGGGCGCTGGTGGTGCGGCGGGCAGGTCGGTTGGCCCCTGCGGCTGGGGTTTCCAGTTGGGGTCTTTGATCGGGCCGCGCGCCGGCCGGGCCAGGGGCCATTCTGTGGCCTCCGGCCAGTTGAACACGAACGGCTCCAACTGGTGGGCGTGCATCATGGCGACGGTCAGAGGCGGCTCGACCATGAACGGCTCGCCCCCGGTGGGCTTGACCCACCAGTGCGTGATCACTCTGATGTCACCATCGGGATCGATGACAAAGGGAACGACCTTGTCGAGCGGTATCCGCGCGTGCATACCCGGGATGCCATAGGGCGAATCGGCCTTCCAGACGAAGTCGATAGAGTCAAACCCGATGGCCAGGACGGGCTCGGGGCGGACCTGACCGTCGAAGAATCCGTTGTAGAACCCCTGATACACATCCGTCCGACGGTAGATGAACTTCAGAAAATTGGTCTGGGCCCAACTGTCGCGCCACACGTCAGCGAGGCCGTTATCGAAGACGGGGACGCCGGTGTGGATCGGTCTCGCATAATGGGCGACCGGCAGGAAATACACGCCCGCGGGCGGGTCGGGAACCAGCGCTCGCAACTGTCGGGCCTGGGCCAGCCCCTCGCGCTGCACCCGCTGATGTCGACCCTGCACGCCGACGTATAACGAAGCGCCCCCCATGAGCACGAGCAACAGGGCGACCGCCGAGCCAACTCGGTAGGGGGCCGCAGCGCCGGGCACCCGGGCGATCCCCATCGCCATCCAGTCACCCAGAACGCTGAAGGCCAGGAACATCGCGGCCGCGACCAAGTGGAACGTCCGCGAGTTCGCGTTGTATCCGATGATCACCGCCTGCGGGACGCACGCCAGGACCACCCACCCCGCCGCGAACGCGAGAAGCCACCACGCCCGGTTGCCGCGGGCGTAGCTCCCCGAGATGGGGGTGTGCGACCACACCCAGGCCGCCGCCAGCCCGCTGATGCCAACCGCCCCGAGGGCGATGACGGTTCGGAGGGGATCCTCGAAGTACTCGATGAGGGCCTGCAACGTCGCCCCCAAGCCGAACTCTTTGATCTGGAGGTGCTGGAACATGCCACCCACGACCACGCCGATTCGGGCCGGGAGTTCGGACGGGCGGATGTAGGATTGCGGATCGGTTCCCAGCCCCTGCTGGCCGTTGACCCGCACATTTATCACATACGCGGCGACCACGACGCACCCGAGAAAAACAGGAACGCAGGACCGGACCAAGCGGGTGCGCCACCGCTCATCGCTCGGGCAAACGGCGAAGTAGAGGAGCGGCAAGGCTCCGATACAGGGCGCGGATTGTTCGTTCAGGCAGATCGCGACGGCGGTGAGCAGCGGCACCGTCCAATAGTGGTGTCGCCGACGGGTTTTCGCAGCGCGGGCCATCAGCAGCGCATTCAGGATGAACAGGCCGTTGGCGATGCCGGTGGCGAAGGCCGCGGGCCAGAGGACGACCTCGTAGTGCATGGGGTGCACCATGAAGAGGAGCGCGCTGGCGGCGGCGGCGTGCGTCGAAGCCCCAACGCTGCGCATGAGGCGATAGAGGAGTGCGCACGCGGCGGCGTGAATGAGAGCGCCGACGAGGTGGGCGATCCAAGGGGCGTTCCAGAACCAAGTGACAATCGCGGGCGTGAACAGGAAGTGAAGCGGTCGCCACGCGTTGAGGTGCCCGGTGGGGGGAAGGTACGGCTCGCGTGTCGTCAGCACGATCGACGAGAAGCCGCCGGTGGCCGGGTCGCGCTTGGTGAAGTAGTAGTCATCGTTCCACCAGCCCAAGTCGCCGAGGAGAAAAAAGGTGGCCAAAAACCAGAGGGCGACCGGGAAAATGGAGGCGACGAGCCTCAGCGTAGCGGAAAAATGCTCGGTTGGACGGGCCGGATCGATCAAGGCGGTGAGCGTAGGAGCGGGGCGGGTTTATCTCCCGTAGCGGCGGACCACACCTTTGACAATCCCTTGGACCTGGCAGAACTTCACGCGGATCGGATCGAAACTGGGGTTGGCGGGTTGAAGGCGGATGTGATCGTCCTCCTTATAAAACGTCTTGAGCGTGGTTGAGCCATCGGGCAGCAGGGCCACCACCTTGTCGCCGTTGTGGGCAACAGGTGTCCGCTCGATGAGCACATAATCGCCGTCCAAGATGCCTTCATCACGCATGCTCTCACCCTCGACCTTGAGCGCGAAGGTCGAGTTCTGTTTGCCCGGGGTGGGGCCCAGAATGTCGCCGATGTCGATTTCGTCGGTGTCGGCGACGCGCTCGATGGGCACACCGGCGGCGATCCGGCCGATCAGGGGGAAGCGGAGGGGCCGAGATTCATCGGGAACCGCGATCCCCTCAGCGATCGACAAAGAGCGAGCCTTGTTGGGTTCGCGGACGAGCGCCCCCTTCTTGATGAGGGCCTCCACGTGCTCGAAGACCGTCACCTTGCTTACTTTGATCTCGTCGGCGAGTTCCTGCATCGTCGGCGAATAGCCGCGACGGATGCGGTAGTCGCGGATCAGGGAGAGAATGCGCAACTGCTTGGGAGTGAGATTCATGATGCAAGTCCTCCTTCAAGGAAAGCCGAACACCCGGATCGGCCGGGGTTGAAGAAACCGTGTCTGATGGAAACCCACGTGGCTGACCGATCGCCGGCTCGGGAAGAGACCCGGCGGCGGCGTTCCAAACCTGTGCATTCACCCGGAGATCTGCCGCGAACGGACGGGGAACCCACGCCGGCACTCGTGCCACCAAGCGGGCCGTGCCAAGACTGAGGGACTCGACCGCAGCGCCCCACGCCGCCGCGTGAGCCGCCACACGGGCCAGAATCAACGGCTCGGTTTCGGGCACCGAACGCTCCGCCGGCTTCTGCCGGGCGGCCAAGCCCAAGCCCAAACCGGTTTGGCCATCACTCGACGCCACAAAGTCGCGGCGGAAATCGCCGCCGGGACCGAGCGTGAGGATGGGAGCGACGGAGTTCATTTCTTTCGGTATCTGGAAGGTCGTATCGGCCTGACTTGGGGATCTTGTCCACATTCTGTTTGGGTCGTTCGGTAAAAGATAGCATATCGGACACCGCACCGCAAGCCCACTTTCGATTAATTTGGACTTTTGACGGCTCTGCTGACACCGGTCTGTCAGTGGGCTTGGCGCACGCCATGAGACCCTGCGGGGTGGATTCTGTGACGCAGTTGCCAGCTCTGGTCGGAAGACACCGTTGGAGACGGCGCGGGCGGTGCCACCGGCAGAGGCCTGCTTCGTCCCGTTCCACGCCGGGAGTTTCGAGCGGAAGGTGCCGCTTCGACCCGCGTTGCGAGGGCACCGACCAGAAGTATCGTGTTGCGCTCTGCGATCAGACGGGCTTCGCGGACGGGCTGTTGAGCGGGGTCGCGCCGGACCAGTTGAAATCTTCCAGCGGTTCATCGAAATCGTGCGCGATGTAGGTGATGATGCCCTTTCCCCAACCGGGCTGTCGGGGCGCATCGCTGGTGGGCGTTGACGCGTGAGCGACGGTGTCGTTGGTTGAGGTCGTTGCGAACTCCTTCACCGCGACCATCCGCGCGACTGGTTGACCGTTCCATCAGGGCGACCAACTGCATCTTGGCTTGTTCGATGCTGATGACGATGCGATGAAGTTCAGCGATAACCCGTAAGGAGTTCCGCGCGGAGCATTGGCCGGCGGCCCCGCCAGAAGAGCCAATTGCAGCCTGTCCATGCCTGTATCTCGTATTTTTTGGTGTCCTCGCCGCCGACACACGCCGCCGGGACCGGACGGGATACTAACGGAAGCGGCCGCTGGTGTCAATCTGAACTCCGGAAGGCCGTTCCGCCGCACCGGTCACCCGAGCACTCCCGCAAGCCCCAGACTCAGCGTGATCGCGATGATCGCGGCGATGATCGCGTAGAGCAGATCTCTCTGCACGATGAACTGCAGGCCGCAGGCGAGCACGCGCAGGAGGGGTGTGGCGAGCAACAGGCAGACGCCGAGCATCACGAGCGCGGTGGGCTCCAAGTCGGCGACGCCGCGGACGAGGTTCCCGGGGAAATTGTCCGGCGTGATGGAAGGGTCGAAGCGACCGATCGGGGCGATGGGCGTTGTGGTCCGGGCCGTCAGCGCGCCCGAGAGCATCCCGAGCGCGATGATCGCCGCGGCCAGCATGGTGCCGGATCGGAGCGTGTACGAGATCGTGCGATTGAGGGATTCGTCGCGGGGGTGATTCATGCACGCGCCCCCATGAGGTCGGCGACTGCCCGGACGATCATCTGGACCCCCGCGACCGCGACCACCACCGCGAAGATGATGCGGAGCGGGCGGACGTTGAGCCGGGGGAGGAGGCGGGCCCCGAGCAAGGAGCCGAGAAGGGCTCCGAGCGCCACCGGCCCGCAGAGAGAGGGGAGCAGTTGCCCGCGGTGGAGGTAGACGCCGGCGGAGGCGGAAGCCGTGACGCCGATCATGAAATTGCTGGTGGTGGTGCTGACCTTGAAGGGCAGGCCCATGAGACGGTCCATCGCGAACACTTTGACGAACCCCGCTCCGACGCCCACCAAGGACGAAAGGATGCCCGCGGCGATCATCGTGAAGAACGCGGCGGGGACGCGCTGCACGGCGTACGGCACCGGACCGTCGGCGGTGGGATAGGTCGAGGAAAGGCGGAGTCTCTCGGCGAGAGAGGCTTTTCTCGGAGGCAGGTCCGGCGTGGGCGGGACGGGCGTGGGCGCGACGGGGGGCTGCGGATTGGTCACGCCCTTCGCGGCCACCCAGGCCGACCAGATGGCGACAACCCCGAAGACGATGGCGACAGCGGCCCGGGGGGTGAAGGCGGCGATGCCCGCGCCCACCAGCGCGCCCGCCACGGTGGCGAGTTCGAGAACGAGCGCGATGCGGACGTTCGTGAATCCTTCGCGAAGAAACGCGGCCGCAGCGCCGCAACTGGTGGCCACGACGGCGACGAGGGAAGCGCCCACCGCGTACGGGAGATCAACCTTAAAAAGGAGAACCAGGACGGGCACAATCACGACGCCGCCGCCCAGACCCGTGAGGGAACCCAGCAGGCCGCCCAGGATGGCGGTGATGAGCAGAAGAATGGTGGCGGAAAGGTCCAAGGTTGGGAGTCAGCATACACAAGAACGGCGAGTGCAAGACGCCGCTGCTGAGTAGCACTCACCCAACAAAGCGCTTTACAAGGGCCGAATCGTTCTGCCCGCCGAAGCCGAAACTGTTGGACAGGCAGACATCGACGCCCGTGCCGCGACAATCGCGGGCCGCGTTGGGGATGTAGTCGAGGTCGCACTCGGGGTCGGGTGTATGAAGGTTCATCGTGGGGGGGAGCCAGCCGGTGCGGATGGCCTGCACACACGTCATGAGTTCCACAGCGCCCGCGGCCTGGATGAGGTGACCGAACATGCTCTTGACGCTGCTGAACGGCACCTTGCGCGCGAGGTCGCCGAAGAGGGCTTTGACGGCCCGGGTTTCGATCTTGTCGTTCTCTTTGGTGCCGGTGCCGTGGGCCGAGATGTAATGGACAGGCGGACGACCGTCAGCGGCGGCCCGACCCGGGTCGATCCCCGCCTGGCGGCAGGCGAGCGTCATCGCCGCAACCGCGCCCCTGCCGTCTTCCTGGATATCGGTGATGCGAAAGGCGTCGGCGGAACTGCCGTAGCCGGCCAACTCGCACAGGGGGGTGGCCCCTCGCGCGAGCGCGTGCTCCGCGCTTTCCAAGACCAGCACCCCCGCGCCCTCACCCATCACAAAGCCGTCGCGCGTCTGATCGAAGGGCCGGGCGGCGGTGTCGGGCGAATCGCGACGACTCGACATCGCCGTCAGTCGGATGAAACCCGTCATGCCGAGCGGGTGGATCATGGAGTGGGCACCGCCCGCGAGCATCACGTCGGCGTCGCCCCGCCGGATGATCTCCGAGGCCTCGCCGATGGCCTGAGTGCCTGCCGCGCACGCCGTCATGCAATTCGCCGAGGGGCCGCGGCAGCCGAAGGCGTCGGCCATGTGCGCGATCGCCGCGTTGGGCTCCTGTTCCGCTTCGGTCTGCACCCGCAAGAGGCGTAACGCTTCGGCCGTCCATTCGCGGTCTTTCAGCGTTCGCGTGGCGGCGTCCCACGCGCGGATGTTCGCGGCGGCGAGATTTTCAACATCGGTCGGGCCTTCACCCGCGCCCATGTAAATACCCACGCGTTCGAGATTCACCGTTCCGGGCAGCCCCGCCTGACGCACGGCGACCGCGCCCGACGCGAGCGCAAACTGCGTCCCGATCCCCGCGGATTGAAATCGCTCCCAGCCCTCCACCCGCCCGGCCAGATGGTCGGCGAGGCGGAAATCACGGACTTCCGCGGCAAAGTTGGTAGCGAACGTGGAGGCATCGAATCGGGTGACGGGCCCGACGGCGTTTTCGCCCCGCAGCAATCGTTGCCACGCGGCGTCCACGTCACACCCCAAGGGTGTGACCCATCCCATCCCGGTGATGACCACCCGGCGCGTCATGGCCATCCCCGCACCAGCGGCCTATTGAGCATCGAACTCATGGGCCACCGGGCCGCCCTCGGATTCGTGCCCCTCCGGGTCGTCGAACGAGACGCCCCGATCGGCGTTGATTTTGTCGACGTTGAGGACGCGGACGAGCCCATCCTTGAGACGTTTTTCGGCGAAGTTGACGATCAGGCCCAGGTCGAGGTTGGCGGACTTGAGACGGGAGCGGAGGGCCATGCGTTCGCCGGTATCGACCTCGCCGTGACGGGCCATGATCTCGACGAGGAACTTATCCTCGATATAGAAGTCGGCGGTCGTGGTGCCCAGTTGATGGCCTTTGTACGTCACGGGGATGGTGTGACCCGCCTTGTACGCGATATTCAGGGCGTCGAGTTCCGATCGCACCGCGGCGAGGTAGACGTCGCGCGAATATCCGGGTCCGAGTGTCTTGTGAACGTCGATCGCGATACCGATCAACTTCCGGCTGCTTTCGGTGAGTTCGGTCGGGAGTTCTGAGAGCGGTATGCCGCGGCGTTCGCGTGATGAGCCGCGATCACCCCCACGATCACCGCCTCCACCACCCCCGCCGTAGCCGCCTCGACCGCCACCCCCACGTTCGCCCCCACGTTCGCCGCCTCGACCGCCCCCACCACCACCATACCCGCCGCCGCCACCATACCCGCCGCCACCTTGCTGGCCGCCGTAGCCCCCACCACCCTGCGAACCACCTTGTGAACCGCCGGCGTAGGAGCCGCCCCCACTACCCCCGCCCCCACTCGCCCCGCCGCCGTAAGACCCGCCGCCGCCGGCTCCGCTCCGTGAATAGTCGTTGGACATGACTTTCCTTTTCCGTAAGGCCATTTGTAGAAACTGGAACGTGCCTCAGGCTGTCGCCCTCAACACCAGCGCGGCGTTCTGTCCGCCCTGAGAACTGGAACACACCAGAACCGTCTGACACCGACCGGCGCCCGGACTTCCCGGGATTCGGCCTTGATGCACCATCATTGACCCGATCGCCGCCTGAAGCCCGCCGTTGCCGGCGATGCAGTCGCCCAAAAGCGGAGCGAGCATGACGCGCGGGACCGCCCGGTCGCCGAA
>Ga0163144_10029544_pt1 | contig 10514 bp, 7 predicted proteins | sample OliLak19BULKMAT1_FD_123175 | JGI IMG/M metagenome (GOLD analysis project Ga0163144, IMG submission 123175) | Freshwater microbial mat bacterial communities from Lake Vanda, McMurdo Dry Valleys, Antarctica - Oligotrophic Lake LV.19.BULKMAT1 | ecosystem: Environmental > Aquatic > Freshwater > Lake...
AAAGTTTGTTTTGAAACAGCAGCGAACCCGGAAAGCCCTAGTCGACCTCTTAGGCGCGGCAACACCGTATTTGACAGCCCCAATTTACATCGGCACAAGCGGTCGACTACGCACCAGACTTGCCCAACACGCGGATGAACTAGAGCGACTTTGGGATGCACTTGGTAAGGACCCTTCTCTACGAGATAGAATGGATCAAATTGTCCAATCCAAGAAGTCGACCTTCGCAGTTCGTGCCATTGCACTTGGCTTCTCGCCGGACCAGCTTACAGTTCAAATCCTTGACGCAAGGGAAGTTCTTGAAGGTGACTTTTCTGAGGATCAGTTGAAAATGCTGGCTACAGCCAGCGAGTGGCTGTTAAATCGGTGGCACCGCCCGATCGCTGGGAGGCTTTAGTGGCGGGGTTTGTATTTCAAAAGGTGATCACAATATGGAAATGTTCGGACAGACCATTACCGCGTCTTATCAGAACGAGGCCTTCGGCATTTGGGGGCACTTCAACACTACCTCAGGGGATGTGTCGTTTCTTGAAACTAAAGCGAGGCTCGGCCTAACTGGGACCGACGCAGAGAGTCGCCTGACGCGTTACCTAAAGCCGGTGCGCGAGGTTCTCAATACCCGTTCGATGGATTTCAATCAGCTCTTGCAGCGCGACCTCGACGACCACCGGGTAGCACTTGAACTCGTACCATATCTAATGTGCGGGCGGACAACAGGTCCTGCATTTTTCCCGCCGGTGGTCGCAGCATTGCTCCCGTTTAATGGCGTCGAACCTCTGGAACATTTCCCACAGAGGTCCGACATAGAGAAGCATCAGGACCCAGTGTGGGGACATTGTAAAGGTTACGCTCATGGTGAGGCGTTTCAGTTTGAGCAGCTCGTCGCAGCTGATGGCTCCTCGCACCACCTAAAGCTTGGGCGACTCAAGTGGAACGAAGAGCGCACTCAGTTAGTCGTTCTGGATGGCCAGCACCGTGCGATGGCGCTGCTCGCCATATTTCGCACCATGAATAATCTATGGGACGGTCAGGGCGAGAAGTACAAGCACTTTTACGAAGGGCGTGTGCAGGACGAACTGCGGGGCATGTCGGTCGTAGAGCGTGTGGCACTGGCAAACATCGAACTACCGGTGACACTGTTGTGGTTCCCCCAGACTCCGGGCAAGGAGCCGATCGACCACCAGCTTGCCGCGCGGAAATTGTTCGTGGATGTAAATAAGAACGCTCGCACCCCCAGCCCAGCAAGACTCCTGCTTCTCGATGACACCCATTTAACAGCGATATTCACGCGATGCGTCCTCAACGAGTTCCGAAATCGAGACACGCAGACCCTTCCAGTTGCCGCCATTGAGTATGACCATCCGGAGCGAGATCAGACCTCGGCCGCCAAATGGAGCGCGGTGACGACGGTCTCGATCATTGAGTCGTGCATACAACGTGCCGTGTTTGGACCGGCGCAGTACATCAGCGACGCTAGTTCGACAAAAAGTCCTGGTCGGGAGAATGTTGCGGCCGGTGGACGTTTCATGCGGGACACGCTAGATGTATCACGCGAAATCCCTGCCACCGTAGAGGATCATGGAGAAGCGATCGAACGCGACCATATCACCGATGAAAAGTTCCCTCGGATGCACCTTCCTTTTCTTCAACGCACCTTGATAGACACTTGGGGTGGATTTATTGTGAGGATGCTGAGCGATGTGCTTCCGTTCCGCGAACATGGCGAGGCACTTAAGGAGCTTGGGCAGTTGTGGAGTCCTTCAGATGTAGGGCGCCTCGCGAAAGACGCTATTTTTGAAGGCGTGGGAATGTATTGGACGCTGAAAGACAGCCACGAACACTGGCAGGAAGTGAACCGGTTGCGTACCCAGACCGATCAGCCGAAGTTGCCAAAGTCGGATGTGGTGCGAGCCTGGGAGGAGACTGAATTGCGCCGTGGGGAGTTTGAAGCAATTCGCGCGCACCACTACCTCGGATCTCGAAGTGATGAGAAAATTGAGCAGTCGCGCGCCTGTTACGAAATATTTGCGACGTATGCATGTCAGGTTGGTCTCGCGCTTGCCGCTCGGACGCTTGCATACAGAGCAAATACGCCGGTTGAGAATGTGGCCAAATTCACTGATGATTTCGTCTCTGCTGTAAACGCGGGGCTCGCAGGAGGTAGCATGTCACTAGGTCGCCGTCGCTTCCTTGCGCGCGACGCAAGCAAGCCGCTCAACCTCTTGGCAAAGCTTGACACGCCAATCGCGTTTTACTTTCGCTACCTCTGGCTCGAACTCATCGGTTCCCCAGAAGCTCGCCCGTTTCTAACTTCGCACATCGCTTCTTCTGAAATCGATCACCTAATTGAAGTTGGAAGGTATACATATCTTGTTCGCATCACTGATGAGTTGCGACGAAACCTCAAACGCACGAACCCCGAGTGGAAAGCCGACAAGTTGGACAAGGAGGCTAGCAAGGGAGCGAATACGCGCCTTCGATCGGCATTGAAGTACTGGTTCGATCTGCCTGACGAACAGTATGACTCCTGGCTCAACACAAGAATTTCCACCAATCCGAGTTCTGAAGATATAGATGCAGATGCCGAGCGTGTAGACTCTGTCGAAGCGGACCTAGAAGACGAGGGAGCAGGACTTGATTCGCTGTCCATAAGTGAATTGCTGGATCGCGATGAGGGATGATGCTAGGCAACATCATTGCTTTCAGCAACGCACCGGATAAGGTCGGAGGCAGATCGTAGGCGGGGGTTACCAGTCAAGTATGCAATGCCTCGATGAAGGTGTAGGCGGAACTGCTGAGCAACGACTGATGCGTCTGCAGACAGCCCGTCGCGGCGGCAGCGGTCTCGCACGAGAGCCGCATAGACTTCGGCATTCGCACCGCCAAAGGTCCGCCACGTCATCTCGACTGGTCCGTCGGCGGGGATGCTGATGTCGCGGACCGGCGATGGCTCAGCAAGCGAGACGCACAACGCCCACCGACACAGCACGTTCCAGTTTTCGATACCCGTCCGCCGCTTCAACGTCACGAGTTGATCGCGGCCGGACTTAGAGACGCGCACTGTCTCCACTATTGCGGAGGACATAGGGAGGTCGATATGACTTTGTGTGTTGATCATTGCGTAATCACTTCCCTTGAAGTTTCGATACGTGCTTGAGTGTCAGATTTAGTCCGTTGGGTGGCGAACGGATAGCCCGGGGCGATACGTGTACCACCTCGCTCGTCGTGATCTAGACGGAACGCACGTCCGACGAATGGTTTCAACACGGCGTAGAGATCGGCGTCCACCTCTTCGTCGGTCGAGAGCAGCAGTACCTGCGCCGCTGCGTGAGGGAAGTATCGCTCGACGAGACGCAATCGATGCGTACCGTCGAGTCGACCCAGTGGCGTGTCTACGGCGACTGGCAACGGGCGTCCGCTAGCTCGGGCCATGGCCCAGAGAATCGAAACTGCCAGGAGCTGACGCTCTCCCGCACTGAGACGTTCGGGCCGCACATCTGTGCCATCGGCATCTGTCAGGTGCACGGTGTACGTGTCGGGGTCGATCCGAAGAGCAGTGACGAGTTGAGTCTTGCGCATCAGAGCCTGGTAACATTCCAACACAAGCTTCTCCAACCGCTCCAAGTGCCGCCGCCGGAGCCGAGTGCCAAACCTGCTTAGAGCCGCCTGAGCACACTTGGCGTGACGTGCGAAGCGTTCGGCGTCTGCCGTTTCACCCCGAGCAACACGAGCCTCATCCAATAGTCGGTCCAACTCGCGTTGACATCGCTCGACTTCGCGTGCAGCATCGACTTCGGCCTCGGATGCAGCGGCGTGCTGTTGTTGGCGTGCCCCGAGTTCCATGAGAGTCAGTCGGCGCTCTTCGACTGCGTCTTTTACGGCGTCGGCATCGGGCGTCATCGCCAGCGATCGTTCGAGTTTGTCAACCCGCGCAGAGGCGTCGCTATGACGTGAAAGTAGTTCTTTTGCCGTTCCGAGTTCAGCCTCCAGCGAACCACCAAGCAATTGGCGCAGTCGAGCCGCCGTCGTTGCTGCGTCTGGAACGGCTTCTCCCTCTTTCGAGTCGACTTTCGTCTCACGGATCGCCCACGCTCTCACCAGCTTAATAGTCTCCTGGGCAGCCTTCACTCGCTTCAGTTCTTCTTCCAGCCGCTTCGCTGCCTCGGAGACCACAACAGTCGCGATACGGCGTTCAGCGTCCAAGGCACTTCGATCAACATGAGCGGCAGTGTCTTGCAGCAAAGACACAACCAGCGCAAGTGGCAGATCGCCGGCAGCCAGTGTTCTCATCTCTCGATCTATCCCCATGCGCTCTGCGTCCGCGACGGCACGCTTCGCCTCGGTTTCTCGGCGCTCGTCAGCGGCATGTCCACCCTGCTCGGCGTATCGCTGATCTGCTCGCCGAGACAACTCTTCTGCCCGGTCGAGCGCCGCCCTAGCCGCCGCTACTCGTTGTAGTGCATCACGTCGAGCGGCCTCCGCAGCCTCCAATTTCGCTTCAGCTTGAGGTAGCCGTTTATCGTCTGCCCCAGCCTGTTCCACCCTTCGGCGACGCAGCAGAACATCAAGGTCAGCTCCAAGCTGGTCGACGAGGTCAGCGCCCAAGAGCGCGCCTACCGCTGTCCGTAGTGCTTCGGCTGATTGCTCTGGGTCCGCGAGTTGTTCGATTCGCTCCCCATCAAAGAAGAACAGTGGGGCCAGACGAGGCGGCAGGAACTGTGAAACCTGCTCGGGCCAAGCTGCGGCGAGCGCTGGGTTATGTTCGTTATCACACCAGACATCAAGTTCTTCGCGGACCTTCTTGGTTCGTCCACCCGTCGCTACCCAACTACGTCGTAGCCTGTAGGAGACGGTATGTCCGCCTTCGTGGACGGTGAAAGTGACTCCAACTGACGATCCTTCGCGAGGCGATGCGGCACGATTAGCGGCGCGGGCAAGGTACTCTTCGTACGCAAGACCGCTGCGACGGGCGGGCTCACTCAGGTTGCCGTATAGAGCGAGCTGGATCGCTTCGAGTATTGTCGTCTTTCCCGCACCGTTGAGGCCGCCAAAAAGGATCACTGGCCGATCCGGCGATGGTGGTCGCAGATCGGCTCGCTGCTCACCACGGTAGGGCCCTACGTTGTGCAAGATAAGCTCGTCAATCTGCACTGTTGGCCTCCTCTGCGGGAATCGCGTGGCCATGCAAGCTAAGTTGAATCATGACATCTGGGCCAATTAGTTCACCTTCGTCATCACCATCGGGGGTGTCACCGCGCAATAGCCTGGCTCGCGCTAGTGCGTCTTGCTCCCCATCATAGAAGCAACGTTCTACCGCTCGCTCCAACTCCTTGAAGAGCCCTCGGCGGTTAGCCTTTGTGCGGAAACGACGTTCGATGTCGAGAAGGTTACGAGCAAGCTCAAAGGTGAGCGGCCCGGCCGAGGCGACATCGTCGTCGATTTCAGGACCAGAGACACATTCCTCTTGAAGCATTGCCAGCGACTCGGCATCGAACACGAGATCCTCATCAATCGGCGGCCCCGGGTAAGTGTCGCCCGTCACCTCTTTGTAAATCTGCGGCACAAGATCTTCAATCTCATGTTTCTCGACTACCCAGAGCCGGCGTATCTCTTGCAGCTCACTAAGCGTCAGCAGTTCGATCTCGCGCATCTCTGATGGGCCTATCTCTCGAACAATCCGTTGGGTCTCTAGCACACGTCGTAACCAATTCGCCCGTGCTTCTTGCGTGTAGGGGCCGCGAACGAGCTGGTCTTCTTCGGCGTCGCCAGGTCGGTAAAGTGTTAGTCCGCCACTCATACGCCGATAGTCGCGTCTCTTCTTTTCGGCCGCTCGTTTGGTGTCGCCTCGAAAATCCAGGTCATTCCGTAGTGCCAGCAGTGGCTCCATCCATTCCTTCTCTGCGTCGTTTTGGATCATCGCAGCCATCGATTTATCTTGATCAACGAGCGTACAGACGTAGCAGCCAAAACGGCTGTTGCCACAAGATGGGGTACTTTTATCGACTACGAGAGGGCACTCGCCGTCCTCGCTTGCCCCACGGTACATGCTCATGAGATCGTGATTATCCTGGCCCCACGGGTTTGCTTCGCGAGTAAGGAACGCCCACACGTCGTCGTTAGCCCAATGTTCAATTGGAGTGAAGACGAGACAGTTGGGCAGGGTGGCGTTTGGTCCAAGCTTGTCCCGGACCGCATTCTTTGCATGTTTCTTCATGTTGGCCGCACGGCTGCTACTCTCAGCTCTACGAGTGCCCAAGACGAGAATCGCCTCACCGTTGTCACGCACGACGTTGCGAATAAATGTATTGCTCGGTTGAATCTTAAGGCGGTTCGTGCACCAGCGGAATTTGTTTCGAGGAGCAGGGTAGCCGCGGCCGATTAAGTTGACCCAGAACGTATCTTCGACCGCCGGCGTTAGTCTGTGCGGAATAATTGGCAAGCCTTGTTCCGTAGCAGCTTGACCGATGCGCTTAAGCGAGCCGTTTACCCATGCGGCGACGATAGGGTTTTCGACGAGGGTATCGGTACTGATGACATGGACCGGCTTTTTGCGCTCGGCATCGGGAATCTCCGCGATTGCTCGCCAGACCAGTTGCAGTATCGCGGTCGAGTCCTTGCCGCCGCTGTAACCGATCACCCACGGAACAGCGTCTTCGCGATACAACTCGCGTATCTCCTGTCGCAGCTCGGCTAATTCGCGGGTCATACCGCTTTCAAACGCCGACCGGGAGCGTGGCTTGGAAGCCGTGTCAGATATCTGGATACTTTTATTCTCGTTGCTGCTCATGCTGATAAGTCCGACTATTTGGTTACCTGTGTCTGCGCCTGATGGCTTTATTTTGCTTCTCGAACTGCTCCTCGGCCCGCTGCTCATCCGGCCCGAGCGACAGATTCAGATGACGTTTGATCGCGTTTGCGGTGAGCCGCACATTCTGGTCGCCTTTCTTGACCTGTCCACCGATGACGGCGCGACCCTGCCACTGCGGATTAGACCTTGACCAATCGAGTTTAGCCAATGGTTTGATCCGTCGCCGCCAAGTGTCAGACTTGCCCTCTGCCAGTGACTCGTGAAGCAACGCGTTTCCAACACGACCAAGAGCAACGAGCGTTGTTCCATGGGTGTGAATGCATCGTTGGCGGACATCGCCAGCTGTCATCTTGTGCTCGTAAACCTGCTTCCACTCCGGGATCTGTTCGGCGACCGCCTCCCACCACGCCGTAGCTCGCTCCCTCGCCTCATCGCGATTAGCTACTTCCAGGTGATCCAACAGTGCTGCGTTGGCGCTGTAGATCGCCGATAGCGTGAAAAGCTTCTTCGAACGCGGCGAGAGGCTGCTTCGCTCGAGTTCAACGAGCTGTTTAAAGAACGGGCTCCCAAGAACCATCAACCGCGCCAACACCGCTTTGTCATCGCGATGATCGTACAGCACTCCGATGCTTTTACTCGGCCGCACAACGTGGCGGTTGAGATCGGCGAACATCTGTTGGCATCTCTCTAAACCGAGATCGAGGAAAAAGACTACTGCGATGCTTTCGTCGCCCAGGTCGGGGTTCTGTTGCAACGCTTCTTGAATGGCAGCCCGGCGATGCTGACCATCGTTGATTATGAGTCGGGCTCCCATTGGAATGCGCAGTTGGCCCACAAGTGAATCGTCACCCCGTTCACCCAGCGGCTCGAACGTCACCTCTGCATCGATCGAAGCTGTAATCGCGCTGAAGCAGTAGTCGGTAGGGTTATCGATGATGTATCTGGTGATCTCCGGCAAACGTCCCTTGTTGATGGATCGCTGCGCACGCAGCTCTGGCGGCATTTCTTCGTTGTCGAAGGTGAGCAGCTTGGGCACGATGCGCAATGGCAACATGCTGGCGTAGTACTCGCGTCCCGCCTGCACTCCGCGAATTGCTGGCAGGTCATAGCCAAAGCTCGCATGTGCCACGCGTCCGGCAGCCGAGCGCGTTTGCGAGGTGATGCTGGAACGTTGCCGTTTGTTCTCGTCCGTAGTGTCGATGTCGTTAGTCATTGAGTCTCTCGCGAAAAACCTGTACAGAAGCTATCATGGCGACATTGCGAACGTTTGTCAAGTTAATGCCAAACACCTTTCAGGGATTCCGTACATGAGCCAGCGACCAACCTATCTCGACTGCAATGCCACGGCACCTCTGCATCCAGCGGCCCGAGAAGCAATGTTACCTTGGCTCAGCGGCGATCTTCTGGGGAATCCCGGCAGTCGCACCCATGCTTATGGCAACGAAGCACTGAAGGCAGTCAATCGGGCCCGTGAGCAAGTGTGCGCAGTCGCTGGTCTATCTGCTCCCAGCGTAGTCTTCACGAGTGGCGCGACCGAAGCGAGCAACGTGGCATTGCTTGGGCTCGCGCCCTTCGGTGAGCGCGCACATCGGCGTCATATTGTTTCAACCGCCATTGAGCACAAAGCAACGCTTGAGCCACTCAATAAGCTGGCTAGTCGCGGTTTCGAAGTGACTCTTGTGCCGCCCGGCAAGCTGGGGCGTATCGACGCTGCGGAAGTGTTGGCAGCTGTCCGGGATGACACACTGCTCGTCTCCGTGATGCACGTCAATAATGAGACCGGAATGGTGCAGCCTGTTATAGAAGTTGCCGAAGGGTTGGCGGGCCGACCGACATTTTTGCATGTTGATGCGTCGCAGGGGTTCTGCAAGGATCTGCCGCCGCTACGAAACGAACGGGTCGATCTGATTTCGGTCAGCGGACATAAGTTCGGCGGTCCGATGGGCGTGGGTGCATTGCTCGTTCGTAAACGGCAATTCCGCTTACCGCCGCTGGAGCCAATCGCTTTCGGTGGTGGACAGGAGCGCGGATTACGGCCAGGTACTTTGCCAACTATGCTCGTAGTAGGCATGGGTGCCGCAGCGGCTGCGATGCTCCAAGGCAGGGACGCGTGGTGGTCAAACTGCGTTGCCTACCGTGCCGATTTATTGAATGACCTCGCTGCAGCTGCCCCATACGGATTTGACCTGAATATGGACCCCACGTGCGCACTACCGAATTGTCTCAATCTGTCTTTCCGTTCTGGTGACGGTGGGTGGCTTGATAGCGAGGCAGTACTTCTGTCACTAAAAGATGTACTTGCGGCCAGTAACGGCTCTGCATGTACGTCAGCTGGCATTGAACCGAGCCATGTTTTAATCGCGCAGGGCTTGCCAACGGAGCGGGTAAGAGCGGCCATACGATTGAGCTCGTGCGAAACCACGCCAAGAATCGACTGGGAACGAGCGAAGGTTGCTCTATCAAGACTCGTTTAGGAATCGGAGCGCAGTCTGAGTTCAATAATCAAACGAAACCGGAGCGGAGAACTGAGCGGCCAGACCCACCCGAGCCGCAGATGCCGAATGCGGCTAATCGTCTGCGGTGACGACTTCATTCCGGCGCGTCGCCACGTCCTTCACGACCCGCGGGACCGCGTCAGTTGCGCATGGCACAAGCGATGGTCGATCGCGGGACATCGGTTCATATTCCCAATCGCTCATAGCCCCCGCAAGACACATAGAAGAAGGATTGCACGTCGATCATGTCACGCGGATTAAGCGACGCGATCTTCGACGAATAGATGCGGGCCATCCGGAGTGCAGCCTCATAAGTAAGCCAATTCGGCGCAGACTTGTATTGAAGATTGAATCCGAGTCTCGCGGCGGCATTTTGCGTCACCCCGGGCTTGATAAACAGGTGACGATCAGCTCTCTATTCATTTATTCTGGCGCACGGCATTCCAGCGGAAAACGTCGGTCGTTCAAGGGACGAATGGCAGTCGAGACGCTGAGGATCTGGCCAATTTCACTATTGGCGCGCACCAACCGCGCCGCTGAAAGAAGGGAAATGTGGTGTCCCGACGCTCGCCAACCTCGCGCCGCCTGCCGGTAGTAGTGCTTGAGCAGCCCGCCCAGCCGCATGCGGCACTGGATCGCCCCTTCGTCCGGCGGTGCCGACCAGTCGCCCGTCAGGAGTAGATTCTCCTTCGCTTGGCGCGGCATTTCCTCAGTGTAATGGGCGACGTATTCACGGACGATGTGGTTCAACTGGTCCTCACCAACCACGATGAAGGGATCGAGGGCTTCGACTTGTACGGACTGCGCCCACCGCTCCGCGAACGCGTTCAGATTGGGTGCCTGAACTGGCTGCTGAATCACTTTCGCCCTGCGACCTGAGGATGGTATCGAAGAGCCCCGTCAACTTCGTGTCCCGGTCCCTTGTGACATACACCTCCCGCTCAAGCGTAATCCACCGCCCGCCCGATCGTGGTCAGACCGACGATCCAAGGGGCGGGACGCTCTTTCACAAGTCGTGCCATGACGCCCTCGGCGGAGTTTGCCGGCCCTCAAGCGGCGCGAGAGCTTATGAAGAGGGTTGGCTTCGTGGAGGGAGAAGGCTTTGTTACCGTTACGACCAGCGGCGAACCACCACCAGCGATTTTCACTGATGGATTCAAGCAGTACGACCACGACGCAGTTGCCACCTTTCTGCAAACCCGCTTCGCCGT
>Ga0163144_10029546_pt1 | contig 10513 bp, 7 predicted proteins | sample OliLak19BULKMAT1_FD_123175 | JGI IMG/M metagenome (GOLD analysis project Ga0163144, IMG submission 123175) | Freshwater microbial mat bacterial communities from Lake Vanda, McMurdo Dry Valleys, Antarctica - Oligotrophic Lake LV.19.BULKMAT1 | ecosystem: Environmental > Aquatic > Freshwater > Lake...
ACCAAAACGACCAAGCTGCGTTTGCGCTGCTGACGCAGCAACTGCACAGCGGCCTGATAGTAGTCCGGTGCATGCAGGGAAGACTGCAAGTCAAAGACGCGCGCCAACAGGTGCTGGATCTGCACTTGGGATTTGCGCGGGGGTACGTAGCGGGTGTCGCCGCCAAAGGTCATCATGCCGACGGCATCGCCCTGCCGCAGCGCCACGTGCGCCAGCAGCAATGCGGCGTTGAGGGCGTGGTCCAAGTGCGAGAGCGCACCGTCGCGGGCGTGCATGCGCCGGCTGCAATCGAGCAGCAGCAGAAGCTGTTGATCCCGCTCATCGCGGTAGTCACGCGCCACCACGCGGCGCATGCGCGCAGTGGCCCGCCAGTCGATCTGACGCGGTGCGTCGCCAAGTCGATAGTCGCGCAGCTGGTGGAAATCCTGGCCTTCGCCGCGCCGCCGCCGGCTTAGGATGCCAATTTGCGAAAGCCGATGGTCGGTAGCGAGCAGGACATAGCGCTGTATCGCCGCAAAGTTTGGGTAGACCCGAAATGCGCTGTGCTCGGCGACGCGCACCCGGACCCGCCAGAGTCCAAACGGTGAGTGCAGTCGCAGGTCGACGCCGGAGAAGGCCATGTCGCCGCGTTGCACCGGATGCAGCTGGTAGCGCAGCAGCGCGCCGCTGTCAGGAGCCATGCTCAGGCGCTGCGGTAATCCCTTGCTCTGGCACAAGGGTGGAATCAAATCGAAGACTTCCAGCGCAAGGCGCGAGCGTCCCTGGTGGCGCAGCTCCAGTTCAATCTCGCTGTCGACTCCAACCGCCAGCGTGTGGCCATGCCGGCGACGGAAATCGGGTGCGCGCATGCCCAAAGCCATGCTTAGATCGAGTGCGGCTATCACTGCCGTTAGCCCCACCAGGTACCACCAGAGGGCTTGCGCCTGTTCCACGATGGAGGCCAGCACCGCCACCAGCAAGCCCAGCCCAAGCACTGCCAGCATGCGCATGGAGGGCATGACCAGCCGGGCGCTGCGCAGGCTCATGCGCGCGCGCCACTCGCTTTTGCCTGCACCCGGGGCGCGCGTGCCGAGATCACAGTCTTGGGCTCACAGTCTTGGCGCCTCGGTCTTGTCCAGCAGATCGCGGATCAGCAGGTCGGCATTGCGGCCTTCGATGATCAAATCCGCCACGGGCGTGAGGCGGTGTCTGAGCACCGAGACGGCCATGCGTTTGACGTCGTCAGGAAGCACGAAATCGCGGCCATTGAGCAGCGCAATGGCGCGCGCGGTGCGCAGCAGCGCGATGGCGCCGCGCGTGCTGGCACCGGTGCCGATGCCAGGGAACTTGCGGGTCGCCCGTACGATGCGCAGCACGTACGCTTCGACCTGCGGATCGACCCGCACCATGGCCGTAAGCATCTGCAGTTTCACCAGATGGTCCGGCCTGAGGATGCTGGTTACGCGCTCCAGCGGTAGCCGCTCGGCGCTGCGCCGGTCGGTGGCAAAGCGCAGGATGGAAAGCTCTTCCGCCTCGTTGGGATAGTCGATCACAACCTTCGACAGGAAGCGGTCCAGCTGGGCCTCGGGCAGGGCATAAGTGCCTTCTTGCTCGATCGGATTCTGGGTCGCTAGAACCATGAACGGAGGCTCCAGCCGCTGGCTCTGTCCGTCCAGCGTCACTTGCCCTTCCTGCATCACTTCCAGCAGCGCGGCCTGAGTTTTGGCCGGCGCCCGGTTGATTTCATCGGCCAACAGAAAGTTGGCGAACACCGGACCGCGTCGGGTGGTGAACTGGCCCGAGCTCATGTCGTACACCGTGTGGCCGGTGACGTCAGCGGGCATCAGATCGGGGGTGAACTGAATGCGCGAATAGACGCCACCGACGGCACGCGCCAGCGCCTGTGCGAGCAGGGTTTTCCCCAGGCCGGGGACACCTTCGATCAGCACATGGCCGCCAGCCAGCAGTGCGGCAAGCACTTCGTCCACCACCGCCAGCTGGCCGATAAAGGCTTCACCGATGGCTTGCTTGAGGCGCTGTGCGAGTTCGCTCGCACGCGTGAAGGATTCAGCAGGTACCGCGCTTGCTTCAGTCATTTTGGGGGCTCGGTGAGGTGTGGTTCGGTGGCGTGATAGAGAGGATCGCTGCGGTCTTTGTGATGCAGCACCGCATGCACGCGCGCACTGGCGGCGATGAGCGCCTGGAAGCGCTGTTGATCGGATGCAACCTGAAGGCCGGTAAGCAGGCGCGCTTGCTCAGCACCAAGCGCGAAGCGCTGCTGCGCAAACGCGACCATAGCCTCGGGCGTGAGCAGACTGGTATGCGGATACACCTGCTTGATGCGCGCCAAAGCGGCATTGCGTGAAGCGCTTGCCAATTCAGCGCGCGCGCCCAGTCGCCAAAGCAGGCGGCCACTGGCGCGCAAATGGTCCAGCAGTCGTCTGCGCACGGGTTCCGGGTCGGATCGCAGCGGTCCGAAGCGCGGCGCCAAATACCAAAGCCAGCCCAAAATCAGGATCAAGAGACTGCAAAGGATCCGCCAAGCGTAGAGCTTGAGCCAATCCCAGAGGCCGACGTTGTGCTCCACCAGCAGCACGCTTTTCAACGCCTGGGTTTGCTGCAATACGGCCCAAAAGAACGCTGCGTTGTCGTTGCGCGCCAGCAGATTGTTGTGCAAAAAGCTGATGTCATTGACCACGGTCACCAAGCCCTCGCCGTAGCGAAACTGCATCGCGCGCGACCCATGCGCGTCGTTCATGCGCCACACGACTTCGGAATCACGCTCAAAATAGTCGCCACCACGCAGCCAAACCCGCAGCTTGCGCGCGCCATCGCGGTATCGGACCAGTTCTGGCGCCTTGCGGTCGAGCGGGCGCAAGCGCTGCTGCCAGTAGTTGCTGGCTTCGAATTCGATGTCCTCGTCGAGCGCCGTGCGCGTCATCCCAAACGCGTCCTCGAGCAGCGGATCGTGTGCGTCGATTACTTCGCTTTCAATCAGCAGATGCTGACCCTTGCGCACCGCAGCAAGTATCGCGCGCTGACGCGCCGGGCTGATGCGTCCCCTGGGGGCCGGTAGGATCACCAGGAAGCCTGCGTTGACTCCCGTTACGCGCTGCAGTCCCAAGCCGCGTTCGAGCGGAATCCGCGCCAGCTCCAGCCAGCGGGCAAGCGCCAGATAGGGATCGGCGCGCGCTTCCGGTTGTGGCGGCACCGATTCCCATCTTTGGTAGCGCTCAAGCTTACCAACGTACAGCGCGATCAGCAGCGCCACGATAAGCGCAATAAAGGTGCCCAGAGCGATCCGCAGTGTCATCGGCGCATGCTCACGGGCTGGTTCCGGTTTGCTCGCTTGGCGCACCGTTTCCAGCCGCGGGTAGCGCGCTTTGGTAGGCGTCGCAAAGCGCATGTGCGGTCGCCAGATCCGGGAGGCGGGCGGCGTAGGCCACTGCAACCCACGCGGGCAGCAGCTGCTGCAGAAAGCCCGCCGCTTTTGCCAAGCCTTGGCCCTGAGCCAAACGCAGCACGTCATACTCGGTGCTGCCGCGGCGAAGCTTGAGTTGCCGCCGGTGCACCAGCTCAGCCAGCACACCGCGATAGAGCAGCGACAACGCAGCGCGTATTTTGCCCTCAGCGAGCGCCGCGCGCGCCGCAGCCGGAACGTCGTCCGGCAGCGAATCGGGATGAATGTCGAGACCAAACAGCGCCATGGGTGCGGCTTCAAAACCGGCCTTGGGCGGGGCGCGGCGGAAGGCGCCGGCCAGCGCGGCAATCAAGGCAATCACCAATACGGCGATGAGCAGCCAGGAGAGCACGCGCAGGACCTCGCCGATCGCGCTGACCAACTGGGATGCCGGTCGTGACCTTTCAGACTTCACTTCCGAGACATCCTTGGAACGCCAGCGCATGACCTGCTTTCGGCTGCCAAAAACGGGATCCGCAACGATCGCCTGCACCTGCGCCTTTGCCGATAGCTGAGCTTGCTCGCTACTGCGCTCAGCCGCTGCTGTGGGTTCTGCCTCAGCGCGTGCCTGTGGGCTGAGCGCCGTACATGCCAAGCCCAGCGCAAGCAGCAACGCCGGCACGGTGGAAGCCTTGGACGCGAACTTGGCGGACATGCGCTTGATGGCCAGCTCAAGGTCCCAGCCTTCAAGCGTCACGCGTCGATTCAAATAGAGTGCAAAGCCACCGGCCACAAACAATGGCTCGATCAGGGAGATCGCCAGCAGATACATCACGGCGTCTTGCAGCGTCCAGACTTCGTTCGCCCAGGCCAGAAACGGCGAGCCTGAAGGGCTTTCGGATTGCCATTGCACGTCGGTGGCAAACAACATGTTCATGCCAGCCAGGCCGATGATCACCACCCACTCAAAGTGCATGCACACGAAGGTGAGTCCAAGCGCATAGCCGCCGGCGCGCTGGTTTAGCAGGTTGCGCCGCTGGCGCGCCGGGCGCCCCGTTTGTTGTTCCAGTTGCGTGACGGGCAGATTGAACGAACGGCGAAAATCCCAGAAGCGGGAAAGCAGTGACCAAAACAAGCCAGGGCGCAAGATGCTTTTGCTCGCAGCGAGGGTTTGCGCAACGCTGGGGACCTCGCCAAACACGGCCCGGCTCAACACGTGGAGCAGATAGCGGTCAAACACAGGCTTCAGCCACCAGATCAAGGCGCTGGCAAGCATGGGGTGCTCAGGAAAGGCCCAAAGCAGGGCAAGCGAGACCGGCACAAACACCGCGAACCAAACGCGCCAAAGCGGGCCAGCCCAGTGCCGAGCCATGCGAAAGCCGAGGTCAATCGCTTCCCAGCCGCTGCGCGGACGCAGCTCAATGCTGATCTTTTCAAGCTCCATCGGATGCCTGATCGTCCCGCGTGCCGCCGGTGTTGCGCCACGGGCCGCTGGTATGGCGCCCGACCAAAGCGAAATACAGGCCGAGCAGCACCCAGAGGGCAATGCCAACCGCGTATTTGATCGCTACCGGAGTGATTTGCAGTGGCGACCAGAAAGCCTCCACAAATGCTGCGGCCAGAAACATCAGCCCAGCACCGCCCGCCAATTGAAACGCTTTGGCGCCGTCTTCAGTGAGCGCCAGCGCGCGCGAGCGCCGGCCAGGACTGATCAAGGCCGCGCCCAGTTTGAGACCCGCCGCGCCCGACAAAGCGATCGCCAGCAGCTCCGGAGCGCTATGGCCGGCAACGAAGGAAAAGATTTCTTCGGTCAATCCGATCTCTGCCACATAGCCGATGAACGAGCCAATGAAGACGCCGTTGAGGAGCAGAAAAAAGACCGATCCGAGTCCGAACAGGACGCCGCCGGCAAAGGTCTGGAAGCCAATCCGCACATTGTTCCAGACATAGAACCCGAACATTTGAAAGCGCGAGCTGCCGTCCTCCTCTCCCAGCCGCTCATTGCTTGATGCATACATCATCTCCGCCTCGACGCGCTGCTCTGCGCTCAATACCACGTGCGCAAAGTCCGGCCAGATTTGAATCGCGACATATAGGCCAATCCCGGGTACGAAGAACAAAGCAGTCGCCAGGCAGACCACGCGCCATTCTCGGCGCACTGCGGCGGGGAAGCCGCTACTTAAAAAATGCCAGAACCCCGAGCGGTCAGGCGCGCTTGCGGCATACAGGCGGTGATGTCCGCGCAGCACCCATTGATGCAGCTTTTCAATCAGCGTCGGGCCGTAGCCGCGTTCCCGCGCCAACGCCAAATGGCTGCACAGGCTGCGGTAGCGCGCGGGTACCTCGGCGCTGGCGATCCAGGCCTCGCCAGGCAGCTTCGCGCGCATCTTGTCGGCAACCCTGCGGCCGCCCTCTTGCGCCTTCAGCCAATGCTCGAACTGCTCCCACTCGGGCGCATAGCGGCGCTCGAATTCAGTTTGTCGCATGGCGCTCTGGCGCAGGGCCCACCAGGTGATTGGCGATGCCAGTCAGCTGACGGGTGGGTGTGCCACCGTCGGGGCGCAGCCAAACGCGCGCCCATTCGGCAATTTCGCTGGCGCGCGCGTCGCCAAGCAAGGGTGCGCGTTCGGCAAAGTCCAGCACGGTCCGGGCGTCGTCGACGTTCAACGCTACGGTTGGCAACAGCGGATCCAGGCGTGGCACGTGTCTGGCTTCGGTCTTGGTATCTGCGTACACCACCAAGGTGCCTGCCACATAGTCGCCAAGCCGCTTGAAGCGTCGATTGCTGAGCATGGTCAGCAACCCACCAAGATAAAACAGCGGCAGGAAATCCGCGGCGCGCAACAGATTGCGCGTCATCGCCGGTCCCCACTGCAGCGGGGCGCCGTCGTCGCGCACCACAATCAAGCCCAGCGCTTTTTTGCCCGGCGTTGCGCCCCAGCGCTGCTCACAATAGGCAGGAGCCAACCATTCCAGCGTGAACCAGAGCAGCAGCAAAAGGCCTGTGCCCAGGTCGCCCAGTTTGGTCAGCATCGGCGCGCTGACCAAGATGATCACCAGACGCAGGAGAAAGTCCAGCAGCCAGGCTAGCGCGCGCGGCACGGGGCCGGCGATTCCAAGTTGCAGCTCAACGCCCTCCGGAGTCGCGATCCGATACACGGTATCAAGCATGCGCGAAGAACAAATCCCGATACGCCGTGTACTGGGACAATACCAGCACCGGCAAGACCAGAAACAAGCCCAGGCCAATGGGAATGGTGCCCACCACCACCAAAGCGATAGCGATCAGGCTATAGAGTAGGAAGGGCACGATGTTCTTCAGGCAGGCGAAGAAACTGCGCTTCGCAGCCTCAGCAACTGGCAGCCGGTGCAGCGCAATGAGCAGCGGCGCAAAGTACAGGCACATGTAAAGCGGCAGACCCAGCGCAAGATTGATCAGCAGAAAGGTCCAGAACCGCAAATCGGGCTGCGCTGCTGCGCCCATCAGGATCTGCATGCCTTCCGTAGGGCCGTAGATCAACGATAGGCTGACCACACTACACGCCACCAAAATCAGCGCATACACGGCGGAAAACGTCAGCAGCGGCGCAATCGCCGCGAGTACGCGATCCACTGGCGCCGCGTGCCCGGAGCTTGGATTGCGCTTGGCGTCCGCGAATGCGCCGATCAAGGCCACAAACAACGGAACGGTGACTTGCGACAGGACGCCGCCCGCCAAAGGAATCAGCTGCAGTAGCGCGCTGACCAGAACGATGGCGATGATCAGCGCGATCCACAGCATTGGAGCGGCTTTGAACAGCGCCCATGCCGAGGAAATCCAGCCCATTGCGGCACTGGCTGGGACTGCTTGCGCCTGCGCCAAAAACTGCTCACTGCCGGGCGCCGATGGCGGATCAAAGATCGGCGAGCGCGGCGCCTGATAGGGATTGCTTTGCATCGTCCATAGCCTCCATTTTGGTAGGGCCACACTAGCGTTCCGGCGCTGTAATCAGCAAGGGGCAAAGCGAATTTGGCGGCCTATAGGCGATCAAAAAGCCGCTTGGCACCGCAAAACGGATGCGCGGGCGCGTGCACCGTATGGAATTTGTCCTACAGGTGGCGTCGCGTTTTTCCGCGCGCGGCGAGGAGTTTTGCGCTCCCGAAAAGCTTGGCCACTGGTGATGATGTGATCACTCCACGACGCAACGTGGAGCAACCACAAACCAAACATCAACAAACCAAACATCATTGAAGGAGATTCCCATGAACCTGTTCCGTACCCTGCTGACTGCTGTTGCCCTGACCCTTTCCATGAACCTGTTCGCCGGCCAGCCCGTCGACATCAACACCGCCGACGCCGCGACGCTGGCAGACAGCCTTGATGGCATTGGCGCCGCCAAGGCCGAAGCGATCATCGCCTGGCGCAAGGCCAACGGTCCGTTCAAGAGCATGGATCAGCTGGTGGAAGTGAAAGGCATTGGCCTGCGCACGGTCGAGAAGAACCGTGAGTTCATCAAGCTGGCACCGGTTGTAGCCAAGCGCTAGGCGCCTGAACAAAGGCTTTCATCAGGGCCTGAATCGGGGCGTGCATGTCACGCCCCGATTCGCTTTTCTGGCCCCATTTATTTTTCTGGCCCGATTCGCTTTTCTGGCTGGCCGCTGCGATCTGCGATCGCCAAGCCAGGATTCTGCGGCAGTTCGTAGCTCAGGGCCGCTGGTTACGAATGCTCAGCTGTCCGTTGACCGCATCCACGACCACGACATCCTTGGGCTGGAACGCGCCAGCAAGAACTTCCCGCGCCAGCGGGTTTTCCAGCATCGACTGGATCGCTCGCTTGAGCGGACGCGCGCCATACACCGGATCGAAGCCAAATCGGCCCAGCACATCCAGCGCCTGTTCTGAGACCTCAAGTCCCAGCTCGCGCTCTTTGAGCCGCTTCGCAAGCCCGCCTAGCTGCAGCTTCGCGATCTCGCGGATGTGCTCGCGCGCCAGCGGGTGGAACACCACAATCTCATCCAGCCGATTGATGAACTCCGGCCGGAAATGCCCCTGCACGATATCCATCACGGCATTCTTCATGCGCGCGTAGTTGTCGCTGCCGGCCAGCTCCTGGATCACCTGCGAGCCCAAATTACTGGTCATTACGATCACCGTATTGCGGAAATCCACTGTGCGGCCCTGTCCATCGGTCAGACGGCCATCGTCCAGCACCTGCAGCAGTACGTTGAATACGTCCTGATGCGCCTTTTCCACTTCGTCCAGCAGAATCACCGAATATGGACGCCGACGCACCGCCTCGGTCAGATAGCCGCCTTCTTCATAGCCGACATAGCCCGGCGGCGCGCCGATCAAACGTGCGACTGAATGCTTCTCCATGAACTCGCTCATGTCGATGCGCACCATGGCGCCCGTGGTGTCAAACAGAAACTCGGCCAGCGCTTTGCACAGCTCCGTTTTGCCGACGCCGGTTGGGCCCAGAAACAAAAAGGAACCGTTTGGCCGATCTGGATCGGACAGGCCGGCGCGCGAGCGGCGAATGGAATCGGCTACCGCGCGCACGGCTTCATCTTGGCCGATCACGCGTCGATGCAGCTCGCTCTCCATGCGCAGCAGCTTTTCGCGCTCGCCTTCCAGCATTTTGCTGATTGGAATGCCAGTCCAGCGCGACACAACCTCGGCGATTTCTTCCGCCGTGACCTTATTGCTGATCAATTTGAACCCGGTTTGCTCGGCCGCACGCACATCGGCCAGTTTCCGTTCCAGTGCCGGCAGAATGCCGTACTGCAATTCACTCATGCGCGCAAAATCTTGCCGTCGCTGCGCGGCTTCCATGTCCAGCTTCAGGCGTTCAATCTCTTCCTTGACCTGGGTCTCGCCCTGCAGCGCAGCCTTCTCCGCCTTCCAGATCTCTACCAGATCAGCAAACTCACGTTCCAGCTTGGCGATTTCGCTCTCCAGCAGCGCCAAACGTGCGCGAGTCGCCTCATCGGTTTCCTTCTTAAGGGCTTCGCGCTGAATCTTTAGCTGGATCAGCCTGCGTTCCAGGCGATCCATCTTCTCCGGCTTGGAATCCATTTCCATGCGGATCCGTGACGCCGCTTCATCCATCAGATCAATGGCCTTGTCCGGCAGCTGTCGATCAGCGATGTAGCGATGCGAAAGCGTGGCCGCGGCCACAATGGCTGGATCGGTAATCTCAACCTTGTGATGCAGAGCGTAGCGCTCCTTGAGCCCGCGCAAAATCGCAATCGTGTCCTCCACAGACGGTTCGCCAACAAACACCTTCTGAAAGCGCCGCTCAAGCGCCGCGTCCTTTTCGACGTACTTGCGGTACTCGTCCAGTGTGGTTGCGCCGATGCAGTGCAGTTCACCGCGTGCCAGCGCCGGCTTGAGCATGTTGCCGGCGTCCATCGCGCCCTCGGCCTTGCCCGCACCCACCATCGTGTGCAGTTCGTCAATGAACAGCACCACTTGGCCCTCCTGCTTGCCCAGCTCATTCAGCACGGCCTTGAGGCGTTCCTCGAATTCACCACGGAACTTCGCGCCGGCAATCAGGGCTCCCATATCGAGAGCCAGAACCCGCTTGCCGCGCAAGCCTTCAGGCACTTCATCATTGATGATGCGTTGCGCCAGCCCTTCAACGATGGCGGTCTTACCGACTCCTGGTTCACCGATCAGCACCGGGTTGTTTTTGGTACGGCGCTGCAACACCTGGATGCAGCGGCGAATCTCTTCGTCGCGCCCGATGACCGGATCCAACTTGCCTGATTCGGCTTGCGCAGTCAGATCGACGCAATACTTATTGAGCGCCTGACGATTCTCCTCCGCGCCAGCATCCTGAACCTTTTCCCCGCCACGGCTTTGATTGATCGCCCGCTCCAAGGCTGGCTTGTTGACCCCAGACTCCCGCAGCACCTTGCCGAGCTCAGACTTGTCGTCCACTGCTGCCAGTAAAAACAGCTCGCTGGCGATGAACTGATCGCTGCGCTGTTGCGCCAGCTTGTCGCACACGTTGAGCAGCCGGACCAGGTCATTTCCGACGCTGATTTGTCCATCCGTGCCGCGCACTACCGGCAGGCGATCCACCAGTTCCTGCGTGCGCCGCTCAAGCTCGCGCACGTTGCCGCCCGCTTGCGCAAGCAGCACCTTGGTCG
>Ga0163144_10029548_pt1 | contig 10512 bp, 5 predicted proteins | sample OliLak19BULKMAT1_FD_123175 | JGI IMG/M metagenome (GOLD analysis project Ga0163144, IMG submission 123175) | Freshwater microbial mat bacterial communities from Lake Vanda, McMurdo Dry Valleys, Antarctica - Oligotrophic Lake LV.19.BULKMAT1 | ecosystem: Environmental > Aquatic > Freshwater > Lake...
CCGGCAATACCGCCGAATCGGCCAATATTGTTATCACCATCGGCGGCGGCGGCGGCGTTTCCCCGCTGGTCGCGATCAACACTCCGCTCAGCAACGCGTTCCTCGCCGCCAATGTGGCCACACCGGTCACCGGTTCCGCGACGGATGCCGATGGCACGATCAATTCCGTGCAGGTCTTCGTCAACGGCACCTCGATCGGCAATGCCACGCTCTCCGGTTCCTCCTGGACGATCAACTGGACGCCCTCCGGCACCGGCGTCGCCTCGATCGTCGCCGTCGCCACCGACAACTCGGGCAACTCCATCGCGTCGCCCGCTGTCGGCGTGAACCTGGCCGATGCCGCCTCACCCATCATCACGTTGTCCGTCTCGCCGCGCACCGCCGCGGCTGCCGCCAGCACCACGCTGCCCAGCGGGGCGGTGCGCAACTTCGTCGCCGATGTGATCCCGGCCAGCGGACGCGCCGTCGTGCGCGTCGAGTTCTTCGTCGATGGCACCAAGGTGGGGGAGGACACCTCCGCACCCTACACCTTCCGCTACGTCGCCCCGCTCCTCAACGAGGGCGAGCAGTCCCGCACCTACGCGCTTTCCGCCCGCGCCACCGACAACGCCGGCGCCGCCCGCGATGTGCAGCTCCCGCTCCTCGTCGTGGCGCCGATCGGGCTGCCCCCGACGGTGAATCTGCTCACGCCCGCCAACGGCACCTCCGTCTTCCCCAATTCCGCCGTGAGCATGGCGGCGACGGCCGTCGCCAACGGCGGCACGATCGCCTCGGTGCAGTTCTACGTGAACGGCAACCCGGCCGGCATCAACGGCGGCAACGCCCTCGTCGCCGCGCCCTATACCGCGAGTTTCACCCCGACCGTGCCCGGCAGCTACACCATCGATGCCATCGCCACCGATGATCGCGGCAACACGCGCGTCTCGAATTCCGTCACGATCAGCGCCGCCTTCGCGACGCCGACGATTGTCTTCACCTCGCCGAATCCCAACGCCACCGCCCGCGCCACGCCCAACGTGCCGCTCACGCTCGCGGCCGCGGCCACGGTCCAGAGCGGCACCGGCGCCGCGATTCTCCTCGTGGAGTTCCTCCTCGATGGCGTGCAGATCGGCGCCGATACGACGGCGCCCTTCACCTTCTCCTGGCTGCCCAACGCCTCGCAGCTCGGCCAGCACGTGCTCACGGCCCGCGTGACCGACACGAATTCCCAGACCGCCGTCTCCGCGCCGCTCACCGTCAACGTCGCCAACGTCATCGGCTCGCCGCCGACGGTCAGCGTCTCCGCCTCGCCCATCCCGGCGGTCTTCGGCTTGCAGACCGTCTCGACCGTGAACTTCGTGGCCAGCGCGGTGGCGACCGGCGCCGGCTCGACGCTCGCCAATGTCGAAATCTTCCTGAACGACATCAGCATCGGTCTCGCGACGCGGGAGCAGGCGACGAATTTATACCGCCTCGCGTTCGACATGAACCGGTTCGATTTCACGTCGCTGACGCCGATCATCAACGAGAACACCGGCGCCGTCACGTATCCGGTGCGGCTCTACGCGATTGCGCGCGACAGCAGCGGCAACCAGACCGTCTCCGCCACGACGAATCTGACGTTCAATCCGGCGACCAGCGCGCCGCCCTCGATCCAGTTGTTCGCCGCCACGCCGACCAACATTACCGCGGGCACGCAGTTCTTCATGCAGACGATCTTCAACGATCTCGATGGTGTGGTGACGATCATCCAGTTGTTTGCCAACGGCACCGCGGTCGCGACCTTCGCCAATCCCCAGCAGGGCCAGTTCCTCACCTACAACGCGACCAACGCCGGGCGTTTCAATCTCTACGCCGTGGCCACGGACGACACCGGCAACACCGCGGTCTCCAGCCCGTCGATCGTCGTGAACGTCACGGCGGTCAACGCGCCCAGCACCACCATCACGCGCCCGACGGACAACGCCACCACGGCGAGCGTGCTCTCCCCGGTCTTCCTCGAAGGCACCGCGGTGAACACCTCGACCACCCAGGTCCCGACCCTTCAGTTCATCGCGACCGCCGCCGGCGGCAGCCGGCAGTTGATCAACGGTATCCGCGTCGGCACCACGACGACCTACCGCGCAATCTGGACCCCGATCAATCCCGACACCTACACCGTCACCACCCAGGCCTCGGTCGGCCAGGTGCAGGGCACGAGCGCGGCCTCGCGCCGCATCGTCGTCACGGAGATCGTGGGCCTGGCGCCGACCATCACCCTGACGCGCGCGCCGGGCCAGTCCGGCGTGCCCGGCACGGCCACGACCGCCTCGACCGCCGATTTCGCCGCGACCGCCACGGACCCCGACGGTTCGATCGTCGAGGTGGAGTTCTTCCTGAACCGCAACAGCATTGGTCAGGCGAAGAAGGATCCCCAGGGGAATACCTGGCGGGCGACCGCTTCCTTCGCCGGCTTGCAGCCGGGCGCCACCGAGATCGTCGCGCTCGCCCGTGACAGCTCGGGCAACCTCGTCGCCTCGCCGACCTCGTCGATCAACGTCGTCGCGGCCTCCAGTATCGCGCCGTCGATCACGATCACGCCCTCGACGCTCAACCCGGCGTTCAATCGCGCCGTGCAATTGCGGGCCAACGCGCGCGACAGCGATGGCAACGTCAACAGCGTGCAGTATTTCGCGAATGCGACCGCGATCGCGACCTCGACCAATGCCGGCTCGCTCTTCCTCACGACGTGGACACCGACCATCTCGGGCACTTACTACCTCTGGGCGCTGGCGACGGACGACAGCGGCATCACCCGGGTGTCCGAGACGTTGGAAGTCGTCGTGCGGCGCAACAACCCGGTGCTCGAGAACGCCGCGTTCATCCTGCAGACCTACCAGGACATCGCGAACACGACGAACATCAATCCGCTGGTGTTCGATCAGCTCGACGAGCAACTCGCCAGCGGCACCCTGACCCGCGCCGACATTATCGTGAGTCCGCTGACCGCGAACGGTGGCGTGGCCTTGACGGAGCTCGCCGGCTTTCAGGCGCCGGTGAATCTGCTGGCGACCTACTTCGTTCTGATGGGGCAGTGGCCGACGCCGGCGAACTACACGACGTTCCTCGCCACGGTCCGCAACAACGGTCTGCCGGCCGCGGTGCAGCAGATTCTCACCGCCAACGAATACTTCGCCAAATACGGTTTCGTGCCGACGACGCAGTTGCTGGACAACCCGAACAGCGCCGTGACCGCCGAGGCGTTTCTCAACCGGCTGCACGTGAGCGCGGGGATTCCCCCGCCGGAACCGCTCGATCGGATTACGTTCCGCCAGAACAACGTCCTCTCGGCCACGCGCGGCCGTGGTTACGCGGTCGTCGGCCTGCAATCCGCGATCGCGGAGTTCGTCACCAACACCAATTCCACCAACACCGCGCTCTTCGCGAAGGCCCGCGCCGCGGCGTTGTTCTATCAGCTCACGCGTCCGCCGGTTACCGTCACGGTCGACGAAATCACCGCGCGGATCGACGCCCTGCTGAAGCTGCCGAACAGCACGGCGATTGCCGATGCCGTGTTGAAGGATGTCCTCTACGGCTACCGTTTCGTCACGATCACGAAGCACCCGCAATCGCTCGTCGTCGCGCCGCGCTCCGGGGTAATCATGAGTGTCGAAGCACAGGGAGCCCCGCCACTGGTTTATCAATGGCTCTTGAACGGCGCGCCCATCCCGGGCGCCACCAATTCGACGCTCAGCTTCGCCAATGCCGATATCAGCCGTGTTGGCACCTATACCGTTGCGATTACGAGCAACGCCGCCACCGCCACCAGCGATCGTGCCACGCTGACGCTTTCGACGGCGCCGACCAAACTGGGCAACATCTCGACCCGGGGCGTGACCGGCGCCGGCGCCAACGTCCTCATCGGCGGCTTCGTCGTCGCGGGCAACAATCAGCAGCAGACGCGGCAAATGCTGATCCGCGTGATCGGCCCGACGCTCGGCAACGCGCCGTTCAATGTGCCGGGGGTTCTCGCGAATCCGCGGCTGGAAGTCTATACGGGCAACAATCCCAATCCGGTTCTGACCAACGACGATTGGGGCACGCAGGCCGGCGGAGCCGGGCAGGTCACGGCCATCCAGCAGGCCTCCCAGCGCGTCGCGGCGTTTCCGCTCGGCAACAATTCGCAGGACGCCGTCGTGCTCGCGACGCTGCCGCCCGGCCAATACACGGTCCAGGCCAAGGGACCGGCGAACAATCCCAACGCCTCGGGCGTCGTGTTGATCGAGGTCTACGATGTGACGCCCAACCTCGCGGCCGCCGGTCGCGCCGTGAACGTCTCGACCCGCGGCTCCGTCGGCACGGGCACCAACGTCTTGATCGCCGGCTTTGTGGTGAATGGCACGGTGTCGCGCCGCGTCCTGATCCGCGGCGCCGGTCCCACGCTCGCGAACCTCGGCGTGCCCGGCGTGCTGGCCGATCCGCAGCTCACGCTGGTGGATCAGGGCACGGGCCGCACGCTCGCCACGAACGACAATTGGGCGTCCGGCGAGGACGCGGCGATCATCGCCGCGGCGGCGACCTCGGCGGGAGCCTTCCCGTTTGCGAATGGCAGCCGCGATGCCGCGATTCTCGTGATGCTGCCGCCCGGCGCCTATACGGCCCAGCTCAGTGGCGTGGGCGGCGGCACCGGCGTCGGCATCGTGGAAGTGTATGACGTCGATCCGTGATCGAACGGAGCAACCGCTCATCTTCGCCAATCGACGGCGGCCAATGGGCCGCCATTTGGTTTTGAATTTCTGCGGGCCATTGCCCGTAGATTATTAGCGTGGTTGAGCGGTTAATCCTGTTTTGAGTTTACCCCATGTCCAAATGGCTCCTCGTTGACGGCTTCAATCTCGCCTATCGCTGCTTTCACGCGTTGCCCGAGCTGACGTCGTCGAAAGGGCTTCCGACCGGCGCGCTGCATGGCTGGGTGAAGTCGTTGTGGAAGCTGATCGATCAGGAGAAGCCCGACCACACGCTCGTCTTCTTTGACCTCGGTGAATCGGAGGAGCGAATCGCGCTGCACGCCGGCTACAAGGCCCAGCGCAAGCCGATGCCGGATGCGCTCCGCGCGCAAATCGATCCGATCAAGGCGCTCACCCGTGCGATGGGACTCGCCGGCATCGAGGTGCAGGGCGTGGAGAGCGACGACCTGCTCGCGGCCGAGGCCGTGCGCCAGGCCGCGGTGGGCGACGACGTGATCATCGTGAGCAGCGACAAGGATTTCGCGCAAATCGTGGGCGCACGGATCACGATCATGCTGCCGCCGCCCTCGGCCAATCCGAAGCTCGGCTGGCGGCTGCTCGATGCCGCGGGGGTGCAGGAAAAATTTGGCGTCCCGCCGGTGCAGATCGCGCACTACCTCGCGCTCGTCGGCGACACCTCCGACAACATTCCCGGCCTGGATGGCGTGGGTCCGAAGACGGCGTCGAAGTGGCTGGCGGAGTGCGGCGGGAGCGTGGAGAGCGTGATCGCGAAGGCGGGTGAACTGAAGCCCGAGCGTTTTCGCGAGGCCGTGGTGGCGAATGCAGATCGGCTCCGCCTGAACCTGCGGCTGACGACCCTCAATCTCGGGCTTCCCCCCGTGAAACCCGAGTGGCGCACACCCAATCCGGAGGAGCTCTTTCGCCTGCTCGACGACTACGAGATGCGCAGCACCGGCGCCGATGCGCGGAAGCGTTATGCAGCGGGTGGTGCCGCGGCGATCGGTCCGGCGCCTGCGCCGGGGGCGGCCTCGACGGCCCGGCCGCCAACGGTGCAACAAGGCGAACTTTTCTGAAAACCGCTGATGGGCGCTGATGGTCGCTAATACGGAAACGCTGATTCGGAGAAACCACTCATGGGCACTTATCGCTGGGAATTCTTGGAATAAGATCGGATCTGAATTCCCAAGGATTCCCCTCTATTGTGGCTTGGATGAGTGGTTCGTCCGTGGCTCGAAAATCAGCGCCGATGAGCGCTCATCAGCGGTTCATCTTCCTTCGGTCGAAACCCCGCGCGGGTCGAAAATGTAGCCGATGCCGTGCACCGTCCGGAAGGAGTCGAGCGAGAGGCCGTGGGCCCCGAAAAGATCGCGCACCTTCACGATGTATTGATCGAGTGAACGGCTCTTCACGTCGGCATGGATGCCCCACACCGAGTGGATGAGCGCCTTGCGCGTGATGACCTGGCCCGGATGCGCGTTCAGATACGCGAGGATGCCGAGCTCCTTGCGGCCCAGCTTTTGCGTGACCTTGTCGGGAAACGTGATTTCCAGCCGCTCGGGGGTGACCCGCGCCCCGCAGAAATCGAACGGCTCATCGCTCAGCCGCACGTTCTTGGTCACGTTCAAGTCCGTCTTCGACTCGGTGCGGCGGAGCACGGCGCGAATCCGAGCCACCAACTCGGCGTAGCTGAACGGTTTCGTCACGTAATCGTCGCCGCCCATGTCGAGCCCCTTGACCTTGCTGGTTTCCTCGACGTTGCCAGTGACGAAAATGACGGGAACGGAAATGTCCGCGTTCTTCAGCTCTTCCACGAGCGCGAAGCCGGATTGATCGGGCAGGTTGATGTCGAGGAGGAGGAGGTTCGCGAAATTCTTTTTCAGGAACTTCACCGCGTGCTGCGCGCGAGTGCACACCTGCGTGTGCATCCCGGCCTTTTCGAGGTGAACGGAGATGAGCGATGCCAATTCAGCCTCGTCTTCGACGATGACGATCAGTGGCTTTGGTTCCGTGCGGGGAGGAGGGGTAGTGGGCATGTGTCCAGGCGACGAAAGCGGTTTTTACAATTGCAACCACCGATGTCAACCACCGCGCCCGGCGCGATGTGTCAGCAATTTAGCGGGCGGTAGGGCCGCCCGCTTCGGGGAATTTGTCTTGAACGCGCCCGCCGCGGGGTGTGCTTTCGGCGCGTGTCTGAAAAAGCGCCATTGCTGATGCTCGGTTTGCCGAAGGGCAGCCTCGAGGAATCCACCAAGAACCTGTTCGCGAAAGCGGGCTGGAAAATCACCACGAGCTCCCGGAGTTATCGTCCCTCGATCGACGATCCCGAGCTCGACGGGCGGTTCATCCGCGCGCAGGAGGTGAGCCGCTATGTGGAGCACGGCTTCTTCGACTGCGGCCTGACCGGTTTCGACTGGGTGCAGGAAAACAACTCCGACGTCGTCGAGGTGTGCGACCTGGTCTACAGCCGCGCGTCGACGTTGAAGTCGCGCTGGGTGCTGTGCGTGCCGGAATCTTCGCCGGTCAAGACCGTGGCGGATCTGGCGGGCAAACGGGTGGCGACCGAATTGGTAAATACCACGAAACGCTTCTTCGAGCAGAAGGGCGTGAAGGTGGAGGTGGAGTTTTCCTGGGGTGCGACCGAGGTGAAGGTGCCGGACTTGGTCGACGCGATCGTCGACATTACCGAAACAGGTTCCTCGCTCCGGGCCAACAACCTCCGGATCGTGGATACGCTGCTCGAGACCAACACCAAGCTCATCGCCAACAAGACGAGCTGGGCCAATCCGGCGAAGCGGAAGAAAATCGAGACCATCGCGCTGCTCCTGCGCGGCGCGCTCGAGGCGGAATCCAAGGTCGGCCTGAAGATGAACCTGCCGAAGAAGGCCCTCGAGGCGGTGGTGCAGGAGCTGCCGTCGCTGCGGAACCCGACGATCTCCCAGCTCAGCTCGCCCGACTGGATCGCGCTCGAGACGATCATCGACGAGAGCGTGGTCCGCGAAATCATCCCCCAGCTCAAGGCCCTCGGCGCCGAGGGCATCGTCGAGTATCCGCTGAACAAGGTGGTTTACTGAACCAGGCGCAAAGACGCAAAGTCGCGAAGACCTGACTCGGAGCATTGGCTATTCAAACTTTGCGCCTCGACCTTTGCGTCTTGGCGTCTTCGCGCTTAATCATTTTTATCATGTCCAAGATCACTCTCGGCCTCCTGCAGCACGCGTGCGGCAAAGATCCCGCGGCTAATCTCAAGAAGACGCTCACGCTCGCCGAACGCGCCGCGAAGAAGGGCGCGAATATCATCTGCACCCAGGAGCTGTTTCGTTCGCAGTATTTCTGCCAGGCGGAGAATCACGATTACTTCAAGCTGGCCGAACCCATCCCCGGCCCGAGTTCGAAGGCGTTTCAGGCGATCGCGAAGAAATACGGCTGCGTGATCATCGCCTCGCTCTTCGAGAAGCGCGCGTCCGGCCTCTACCACAACACCGCGGTGATCATCGATGCCGACGGCAAGCTGCTCGGGATCTACCGGAAAATGCACATCCCGGACGATCCGCTTTACTACGAGAAATTTTATTTCACCCCGGGCGACACGGGCTTCAAGGCGTGGGAAACCAAGTTCGGCAAGATCGGCGTGCTCATCTGCTGGGATCAGTGGTATCCGGAAGGCGCGCGGCTCACCGCGATGCAGGGCGCGGAGATTCTTTTCTACCCGACGGCGATTGGCTGGCATCCGGGCGAGAAGCAGGAATACGGCACCAACCAGCACGGCGCCTGGGAGACGATTCAGCGCAGCCACGCCGTGGCGAACGGCTGCTACGTCGCCGCCGTGAACCGCATCGGACTCGAGCAGCCCGAGGGCGGCGCGGGCATCGAGTTTTGGGGCCAGAGCTTCGTCGCCGGCACGAGCGGACAAATCCTCGCCAAGGCGAGCATCGATCAGGAGGAGGTCATGCTCGTCCCGATCGAGCTCGGCAAAGTCGACGTCACGCGCACGCACTGGCCCTTCCTCCGCGATCGCCGCATCGACGCCTACGGCGATCTGACGAAGCGGTTCATCGACTAGGAATCGCGCGACGCGATTCCTAAGGCTCCGCTGCGCGGAGCACGGATAAAAATAATTTCGTGAGACAAAAACCCTCATCTGTCTTTCCGCGACGCGTAGCGTCGCCTAAGGAAATCGGAAACCGAGCGACGCCAGCGTCGCTCGGTTTCCGATTTCCTGCCGAGTGGGAGCCGCAGGTCGCCGTCTGGCTCTCCTGGCCGCACAAGCGCGCGTCCTGGCCGGGACAATTCCGGCCGGTGCCGGATGCGTTCGCGAAGATTGTCGCGGCGATCAGCCGGTTCGAGGCCGTGCGGATCAACGCCGCCGCCAAACTCCACGCCCGCGCGAAGCGTCTTTGCGCGGCGGCCGGCGCGGACATGGCGCGCGTCACCTTCTACAATCATCCGACCAACGATGCGTGGTGCCGCGATCACGGCCCGATTTTCGTGAAGCACAACCGCACGGGCGAGGTGGCGTTGACCGACTGGCGCTACAACGCCTGGGGCGACAAATACCCGCCCTACGATCTCGACAACGCGATCCCGCCGAGCATCGGCCGGGCGCTGAAGCTGCGCCGTTTCGAGCACGACATGGTGCTCGAGGGCGGTTCGATCGACGTCAACGGCCGCGGCCTGCTCCTCACGAGCGAGCAGTGTCTGTTGCACAAGAACCGCAACCCGCACCTCACGCGCGCGCAGATCGAGCGGAACCTGCGCGACTACCTGGGCGTGAAAACGATTCTCTGGGTCGGCGAGGGTATCCTCGGCGACGATACTGACGGCCACATCGACGACATCGCCCGCTTCTACAAACCCGATGGGTTTGTGACGGCGGTGGAGACGAACCGGCGCGACCCGAACCATAAAATCCTGCACGAGGTGTTCGAGCGGCTGCGGAGCTTTCGCACGCCGGCCGGGAAGAAATTCGACCTCGTCACGCTGCCGATGCCCAAGCCGATGGCGTTTCAGGGCCAGCGCGTGCCGGCCAGCTATGCGAATTTTCTCATCATCAACGGCGCGGTGCTGGTGCCGACCTTCCGCCAAAAGTGGCGCGATGCCGAGGCGTGCGAGATCATCCGCAGCTGCTTTCCCGGGCGCGAAATCATCCCGATCGATTGCTATCATTTGATCTGGGGCCTGGGCACGCTGCACTGCATCTCGCAGCAGCAGCCGGCGTAGGTTGAAGAACGGGAAGGTGGACCGTGCGCTCCGCGCGCGGTTGAGGCCGGCGTGAGCTGAAGAATTGGAAGGTAGACCGTGCGCTCCGCGCGCGGTTGAGGCGGCGCCGATCGACGAGCTGCGCGCGGAATGCACGGCCCGCCGCAAGACGTCCACTACCCGAGGGAAGAGTCCAGCCACGGCACCGGTCCGGCCCGGGTGGTGACCCGCCTCCGGCTCTGCCGGAACGCAAGATCGTTCTCCTGCGGGTGCACCTGCCGGTTGGCGGCGGTCGGCACCGCGGCGGCGAAGGGACTCGCCGCCCTACCGATTCCATCGCGACCTTTGAAAAGGTAGGGCGCGGACTCCGCTCCGCGCCGGGGCTCGAACCGTTCAACCGGCAGATACGCCCTTCTCCTGCCGATGGACGACTCGGAACTTGCGCGCGCCACGCGCTCGCTTCACTGCTCGCTCCAATGAACGTTCGCGCCTTCGTAATTTTTCTCGCTGCGCTCGTGCTCTCCGGGTGCGAGTCGATTTCCGACGCCACGACGAGCGTCCGGGAAAAGATCGCGGCCCGCGAGGCGCCGAAGTCCCGGACCTTTGCGGC
>Ga0163144_10029552_pt1 | contig 10511 bp, 11 predicted proteins | sample OliLak19BULKMAT1_FD_123175 | JGI IMG/M metagenome (GOLD analysis project Ga0163144, IMG submission 123175) | Freshwater microbial mat bacterial communities from Lake Vanda, McMurdo Dry Valleys, Antarctica - Oligotrophic Lake LV.19.BULKMAT1 | ecosystem: Environmental > Aquatic > Freshwater >...
ATATAATGTTTAACGAGATCAACGCACTGAAAGCCGTGTATGTTATCGGTGTCTACACGTTTTCCTAGTCGGATCTTTTTATATTCTTCGTGATTCATTACAAATATAGGTAGACAAATAAAAGAGCAAGAGCTAGAAGTTTTTCTTTATTATTCATTAAACATAATTAAAAAGAAATTAAAACTAATCAATTTTCTTTTCAATCTCGTCTATCTTTTCTTTGTTTTGTTCTATCTTAGTAGCGTTTTCTGTTACTATTCTCAATGTTTTGAGAGTAGTAGTCATGACAGCTTCGATAGCGTCAAACTCTGGTACTTTTTTTCAAGTCTTGATATTATAGATATTCCCTATAATACTGTACGCCTCACTGGCAATCAGTACAGACAAAGTAACGGCAACCATGGGAGAAAGTAACTCTACACCATCACCTCACAATCATTTGACCACCAAAGCAATTATAAATGGTAGCATAAATAAACCCATCTTTGTCGCTATTCAGCGGATCATTGCTTGGCTTTTGATTTTCTTTTTGTCGTCCAGATAGCTGGCGGTAATACCTGTAAAAATATCAATAAAAATAAGTATAGCGTAAATAGACACGATTTCTGGTGATAGTCCTACATATAATATAGGTCATAGCAATAGACTAGTGAAGGTTGCTTTCTCTCGAAACATAGTATACAAAAGATTTAAGTAAAAGAGTTATATTATAGTTATTGTTATATTTATAGTCAAATTCTCTAATGCTTGCATTGTCTGGTTTATTCAAATTCTACTCAAAAGAAATCAAGTGTCAATTGTAGCAGTTCAATCAATAAATACTCATATTTCGTTGTAGGTATTTCCTCAAACCTCTACAGATCAGAAGTTCTTATCCAAATACACTATGTTATCTATCGATCTCCTATCTCATATCAATCTGCGTATGGTTTCCGCTCACAAGATGATGTCTGCGTTTGTAGGTGGTGTGCTATCAGATCATAGAGCTATATAATTAGCCTTGAAGCTGGGGGTCACTGTCGTTCCAGATATAAGGGTAGCTATAGAGGATCTAATCGCCAAAGGGACTAGATTATGTCATTCTCGACTCTTTATATCATTTCTATACTTTCCTTTGTAATTGATAAATGCTTTATCAGCACTGAGATTCGTCTCTTTGCATACTTTTTTCAATGTCTCATCACTACAAATAGTCAACTTATAATTGGCTTGTAGTCCTATTTCTCCTATAGTATTCATCTGTTATGGAAAGGAAATAAAACTACGACGCCTCACTGAAATCTGCTGATCATGGATTAGTAAAGCTGTCCGGTGTATCTATATAAACAATTATATCAGCAAATTCAATAGACCCTGTACACTGAGTCAAGATAACTCTGATATTAGCATAAGTACTACTCATTCATGTAGCCCGTTGCAATTGTTTTTGGTGAAAGTCTGATGGTTTAGATATATCAAAATCAATAGTTCTAGAGAACAAAATAGCAGTACTTGTCTTGGACCCATACTCATCTAGAATCAGTTGTGCTTTGCTTAGGACTCATGTATTGGTTATAGCTCAGCAACTAAACCACGACTGCATAGTGTATCACATACCAGGAACAATAGGCATACGTATACGGTGTGATGCTATCACTTCTCTTGGAGCTAGAATATTACTACAAGTAAGCCTCAATGATGTACCGTTATTGTGTCTTGTAGTGGTATTGAAATTGACTGACCCGATAGCTCATCACACCAAAGAAACGCCCCACAAATTACCACGGGGTAGGATTGCTCAATTACTAGATCTGGTTCACTTCTCGTAAATGAAATCTCGTACCTTTTTCGTTTTATCTCATGCACGGAACGTATTGGATAGAGGGAACAACGCCACTTGATCTTGTATACGTATCACTTCGTCGACATTCACGACTATGTATATGATAGCCTCTTGATTGAGATATAATCTTGCTGTTTTCTTCAACAATAATTGAAAGAACTCTATAATACCATACAAGCTAGATGTTGCGATCACTTTATGCTCTCGATATAGTCAGCCTTTTTGTTTGCTGTCAATCTTTTGTATCAAGAACTGATCATTTAGATTTCTGTTTGGATCTATGATTGTAATCAATTGACCAGCTTTTAGGTTGTCGTAATTTGTTGTAAAATCACAGGTTATTTGAGGATTCTTATATAGATCAACCTCAGCCCTGGCACGCAAGAACGCTTGCTGTTGTGTTTCTATGTTTCTATCTATAATAAGAGCCCCATCATAGAACCCGTTTCATCATGTAGCTAGCTTCATTGCATTCACTGATGTAAGATCAGAAAAACGATAAGAAACAGGTTTGAACGGGAAGTAGGCACGACGCAATATATGTCCAGATAATAATTTAGGAAATGATCATAATTTCACTATCTTTTCTTGAAAATTCGTTATAAAGTCAACACCCAGAGGATCTCAGAGGTTCTCTATTCACACGGTTCTTTCTATGAAAGTTATTCCATTATCTGTACTGACTAATATTTTCAAGTCTTTAGCCTTGTAATCTAATCTATATGATTCTTCTTCTCCGTCTGATATTTCGTCCTGTATGTATTCTATAAGTTCTGGTGCTTCTCATCATACGACAAATTGACGGTTTTTTAGATCGCTTGTGTCTATCTCTACTCCTAGAGATCAGTAATTAGGAGAGGTAGGGGTGAGAGAAAACGGTGCTGACTCGTACCCGTTTTTTGTGTAATAGATCAAGTCACGTTCATAGTCTACGTGTCGGAAATCGCCTTGTATCTTACACAAATCCTCTATCACTTCGCTTGGACGGCGGTGTAGGATACGGACATCCTCAAACTTTCTTCATCATCTTAGTGTACCGTTCAACGTAAATCATCCTGTACTAACTGGCATTTCATCAAACAGTATTGATCATGTAGGTATAGAATTATTGCTGATAATATTTATCTGCAAGAACGTTATACTATTAAGGTTTGGTGTTCCTACTGTAGTAAACTTTCTATCAAGTCACACTGATTCATAATTCCAGCAATCCTCATAAGCGGTTCAAATCCTTGATACGTTCCGTTGTTGGTAGTCACTAGGAGACGATCATATACGTACATTCATGCTGATCATTTTAGATCAGTGACCGGTCTTGATTTTTCGCCGTCGTCTTAGATGGGTGTATCAAGACACATCTTTACTTGTGATTGTTTTTGTTCGTGTTGCCGTACCTGCTGACGATATACCCGTCTTTTGGCTATTAGTTCACTGGATACGGTCGGTTGTTTCGTTGGCTGTTGGTAGAGCCACTCATGATTGTGTTCGACTTGTTTGGAAGTCGTCTAATAGTAATTCAGAATCTCTTGCACAGAAAAAATACAGTATACGTCAGAATAATTCTCTGCTGTACATGTTTAGGAATGTATCTTGTACGTTCTCTCTATCCATAAATTTCTTATAGTCACACATGGATACTTGGTATTCATAACCTTTACATTTTCAGTATTGATCTTCTCACACATTTATTGCTACTCATCACCGAAAACGTACAAGGATTTTTGTTTGTACTGCAAGGGCAAATCAAATCTGACCCGTCAGTATTATTGTGTTGTTTGTTGTGTCGATTGAGGCGATTATTGCATATATGTCTGTACCTATACCGTCTCACAGTCTCAATTCCATGCCAGGCAAAAATTTGTTTGATTCGGTGTGTAGATCACTAACAAACAATACGGTATCTGTTATAGATGTTGCGGTGGTCAGTATCACGTATTCTCGTATATCTATACTCTGATTTTCCATTATACGATAATCTACTATACGCATACTGGCTGTATTGGAACGGTTATTTAGTTGTTCTTTCCTGGATAGGGATCTAGATATGTAGTGGGGGGTGATGTCTACATCTTGACATCTGATTAGTAGCATATTATTTTTGAATAAAAACTAAAAACTCTCAAACGTCGTATGAGATTTGAACTCTCTCATAAAAGTATCCATCATTTCTTCCGCCATTCATTCCTTAGATCAATACATTTGGGGTGAGAACGTAATGTAAATATTTTGTCCGCCTCATCATTGTAGTTGTCCTGCAAGGTTCTGTTGTTGTGATTTATTTAAAACAAGCTCTCCTGCGGTAAGCATAGCAGGCACACGATCAATACCTTGTGGTCCAGTGACCATACCACCAGTGGCAAATTGTTGTGCATATTCTCTCATTACTCCATTATCTACTAATCCACCAGATGCAAATCTTGGTAAAGTAACACGTCATATATTAGACATCGTTCCAGTAAGACCACTAGCTATATTCACTTGATTTAGTGCGTCAATAAGAGTGTTTACCATATCTATAGCTCCGTTGACCATCCACTCAAACCCTCATATCACGCCGTTTACTATTCATTTGATTATTCAAGCAACATCAGAAAACATAGCGGTGAATCATTCAGCTATCTTTGTCCTACCATCAGCAGTGAAAAACAAAAACAAGAAATCTACAATAGCTATCATTTTTTTTTTGACGGATTCTCGTATTGTGGTGAATATAGATCTAGCGGTATTCCAAAGTCCAGAAAACACAAGAAGGAATGGTTCGGTGAAAGCGGTTCGTATTGTTTGTATCGATAATCGTACGTTCGAGAAATACAAAACGATAGCGTCAAAAATCATAGTAAATCAAAGACTGATTCCGTCCCAGAAGAATTGTCGAGTACTTGAAAAGAACTGATAAAATGAGTTTATGTAACTATTTATAGCATCAAGTGATAATTGGATAAATATAGATATAGCCAAAAAAGCAACATCTACTATAAATGCTATAGCTTCTCGTGTTGATTTGAATCAATTATACAAATACAATAACCCAGCGCTTACGCTAGATACAACCATGTCTCGTACGGCAGGAATTACTACAAAAACTCATCAAACAAGGCTGTCGATAATAGTCCCAATTCATAGAAAGTTCGTTTGGTATGCAAGAAACAGTAACCCTATACCAGCGATAACTAATCATATAGGTCAAGTTATAGCGGCCCATAAAAGTCCAAACCCTAAAGACAGAAAACCTATACCAGAGATCACAGAAGGTACAATAAGAGCGAGAGAAACAAGAGCAGCAACTGATGCAGTAATTGCGGTTCCTATTATAAGTAACATTGTGACGAATTCTGGATTAGCCGACACAAACGATGACACTGCTTTTACAGAATCGATCATAAAATCAACAAAAGGTACAATCACAGGTAGTAATTTTGTTCAAATAACAAGCTTTAGATTCAAAAACTCATCTCAAAGATTAGATAGTTTCCCATCTAGTGTACGAGAGATAAGCTCAGACATACCCTGTATTCAATTCAACTCTCACAAAGATATAAGGTACTTTTGTATTTCTTTGTCCGTTTTCTTGACTGTTGAAGTTATACCTTTGAATGTAAAAGAAACATCATCTCATGAAACAGATGTCGCTATTCAGAACTCTTTTAAACGTTCAAACTGAAAAGTCTTTGCGTCAAGTAAAGCCTCAGAGAATTGAGAGAAAGACTTACCTTGTGATGATGCAACATCTCACAACTTAATTAATTCTTCTCTTGTTGGTGTTATTCATGCGTTCACTAGTCTCGTGTAGGATTCAGTCAATGCTCACAACTCAAAAGGCGTCTTAGATGCAACATCTTTGATCATCTCCATAGTTTTGATTGCTTCTTCTTGTGATCACATAGCTAGAGATAATACCTCTCTATACTTTTCAAACTTACCAGCAGTTTGTAAAGAAGAAACACCTATAGCGATAAGTCAACCAGACGCTAAAGCACTAATATTTCTTAAAGACTCTAGATTATCTCTATTCTTTTCTATAGAATCAGTAAAAACACTGATTGATTTCTTAGATCAATCAGCCATATTGGATACGTTACCCTTTATCTGCTGTAAAACAGAGGATGCCTGATCCACAGCAGAGATAATCAGTTTAACGCTGTCCATGTTTTGATTTTAGGCGAGATAAAGCTTGTTTTTTTTCTGTTTCGTTTTTTTGTTTGTCTGCTTGTTTTTTTTCTTTTGCGTTTTTTATTAGAGTAATGGAGAGGGCTGATTGATAATAATTATGAGGCATAGAAAGGATGTCTTGCGGGGTCCATCAGAAAGACTCACAAAGCGATATATCGTTATACATCTGTAAGGATTCCTGATAACTCTCTGGAGACACAAGCAGGCTTAAATCTTCCTTGCTTTCATTGATCACCGCCTCTCGTATGATCTTCATTTCCTCTAGCCTTTTTTTTCGAGTGAAAGATTTGCAAGTAATAAAGCAAAATCTTCTGATGGTAGTTGTTCGATGATATCTCTAGTAATAGCCAAAGTCTTGTCGTTATCGTCTGTAAAACTTCGAGAACTGATAAGCATAACTATAGAATCAATACCCATGTCTATTGCTTGGGATTGATCGGTTTGGATGTCTTTGTATTTTTTTACCAAGTCTCTTTGTTCTGCTGTATTTAGAGAACTTCTCATAATCACTACTGATCATGGAAAACTAGGCAACTCTATAGATTTTGTGATATTAGGTACGATAAATCTCATAAACAAATATATGAAAAAATAAAAGATTATCCTGTATAGTAAGTTCCTGCTTTGTTGTTTCGTACTGTTATTTTTACTGAATATCACTCAGCGAAAGAATGTAAAACTAATCATGTAGCACTTTCTTCTATAAGACCGCCGGAAGCAGTAGGAGCCTCACGAGTTTCGTAGACAAATCTTGGTACTTCTATCATTATCTTGTATGTTTGGTTGTTGGTGTCAGTTGCTGAGATGATAGAGCCATTATCTATCTCTATAATCATAGCCTGCTCGTCTCTCTTTCTGAATTGGTCTCTTATTTCGAGATTCCTAAACAACAATCAAAGATCAAACATATAATCTCATCCTGTTTCTTTGATTGTATTAAACTCCGTACCATATTTAGTCTCGATGTTGTTTTGCATAGTGAATGTCAAAGTGTTGACGTCATACGCTTCTCCTGCTTGTGCTAGAGATAATGTGTCACCGGTCTTGATTTTTACATTTTTGAATCCAAATAAGATAGGGGTGGTATAAGATACTGTTTTTTGTACTAGTTCTACCTTAGTGTCGTTTGCTACGGTGAATACTGTAGACAAAACATTATTGAAAGCCAGTACATCGTTTAATTCGTCAACAAACACTAAAACAACTTCCTCGACTGTTTTTGTAGCGTTTTCATAAAACCTTACTGTATCTCCAGCTACTAGTCCTTTAACAGATCAAGAATCAAAACCAAACATACTTAGTCTCACCATAGTTCATCCTGATGTATATGCTCATGGATTAGTTATCTTATCGACTACAAAGCTATTCACTCAAATTATCTGTACAATACGATACGAACCGTTGTATTGAGTAGGTGTAACGCCAGCAATAGTGATTATATCATTGATAGATCTACCATGTCAAGTTACAGTAAACGTTATTTTCTGTGCAAGTCGAGTAGCACCAGAAACAACAACAGATGATTGTTGTACTCTCTCGTTTATTTTCAAGAACGCAACATCAAACGCTCCGTAAGCTTTGATATCGTAATTCAACTTCAATATTCATTCCTCTATACTCATTTCTGTTTTATCAATGTGACACCCAAAGGCTCTAGATATCATATGAGTCTGACCTGTAGGGTCTGAGTTACCTCATCCACATCATCATGATTTCTGCTCAGCAGAGAAAGCAGGCAACCCACACAATGAGTGCGAGATAACGTGTCTAAATACAGAAAGATTTGCAGCAGAAGAAACATCAGTAGAAACAATAGATCCAAGTACTCCATAGAGGGGGAAAACACTATCAATAGGACTCATCTCTGTATTGATGCTTCATTCTGTTGTTTGGTTGCCTTCTACTATAGTAGATGCATTATTATAGATGTTTTGTATTGATGAATTCTTTACTATTTCCACCGTTTTTATTATGTCTCAATCTATTCTAGCGATAGCGTTAGGGGTTTGTACAGTAGTGGTAGGGTTTGGTTGCGTTCCGATAGTCATATAACCGTATTTAGAATTTTGTGCACCAGGAGTAGCCATTTTTAGTATAATAGTATTAAAAATAAAAAAATATAATTCTTACCTTTTTTGTTTTTTGTTTCATTTCTCTATTTCTAGTTCTTCACAATTTCTTATTTCCAAAGAACGAAACAACGTCATGATCATCCGATCTGTTTTGACGTCTCTAATTTCCCCTGGACCCCGAGACTGCATACCGTTTATTGGTATGATTCTTTCCGTCGTATTTATGAATTTCATGAGTAGTAATGAGTATTAAAACACTAGTATCTAGCACCAGTAGCAAGAGCGGTGAGGCTTATTGTTGCTTCGTATGCATTGTATCATTTGTTTGATGTTTGTGAATATTGTACCGAAACGTCTCTAATTTCATTCATTACTCTGATGTTTATGAGTCATTTCATCAAATCCAAACAAGAGTTGTTTTGTATGATTCAAAGGATTGTGTCTGGTCTTACTATACTATCAGCCACACCGCATCACTCTACTAGATCTATTAGCTCTTGTTTGTGATCTACTACATCGTATTCTGGGTTACCGTAATTGTTTCTGGCGTCCATGATTACAGTGATTCTGATTGGGTGCTCTCTGCGGTCGTATTGGTGGTAGGGTATGTAATTACTAGATATTCATTCAATCATTAGTGCTGGTACTCATTCTAGCGGTATGTTGTCGGTCTCTCACCAGTATACTGTTTTTATTTTCGCGATGGTTCCTAGCTGATTAGCTAGTATTTCCTCCTTAAAGAGAATTTGGAAGGCTGTGATTATGTCATGCATAGTACACATATACTATGTTTTGTAGCCCCTTGCAATTGTTTAAGTTACCAAACTACTCCGTGCGTATGTTTGAAACCTCCTCACTATATTTGCTTTTGTTTTATTGTCTAGCTCTAGAAATTTCCTACGTGGTACGTCTCATCATCATATTTGATGATATACTGCATACGGGGAGGTGTATTCTATAGATCACATTATAGAGGTTACAGATATTTTGACTGATTCCTGTAGATCGCCAGTTCGACGCAATATACCAGGGTTTGATGGATTTTTTCTATAGTGTCATCGTTTGTTTGCACGAGCATTTAGTGTAGCCGACGACAGATACGACCAACGACCAGCGGTGTCAGAGGTTTTTTTGTCAAAGTTTTTGTCTGTGTTTTTTTTGATCTCCTCCATTGATTCTTGTAGGGGAGTAGAAAAATCCTTGATCTTGCCTATGGCTATATTGAGATTTCTCTCGAGAGTATCTCATCACATTATTTTGAAATTCAAACTTACCACCATTTAATGTTTATCTAAAGTTGTAAAGATAGGGTCAGTAGTGATTTTAGATATAGTAGGTCACATCTGTTTGCTTCATTGCTTAGAAAACTCTGTCATGTCCACCGCAAACAGACGCATTTTTTGGCTAGCGATACTATTCATTATGCTGTAAGCCTCATTGATTTTGTCTTTCGCTATTTCTTGTCTCCCTATATCATCTACAGAGTAGGATTTCATCAATAAATATCCTGCTGATAGTAGTGTCTCGATATTGGATAACAAAGCAGAAGCAGGACTATCAAAGAATCTATTATTTGATGGTACTAGTTCTGAGATAGTGTAGATGTTAGCAAGGGTGCTTTGTATTATACTGTATGCTCTTATTTGCATTGTTTGAACAATAGCTGATGTTATGTAGGGGTTTGTTGTAAGTCATGCTTCTGATTTTATAGCAAGTTCTGTTGAGTACATTTGGGTATTTTTTAAGTAAATAAAAAATCTGACACGGGACACGTAGGCGTATGAGCCACACGTCATCCGTGTCAGATGATTGTTGTTTTATTTTGTTTCTGCTTTTGCTTTTGCTTTTGCTTCAGCCTCTTCTTTTTCTAGTTGAGCTAGTAACTCAGCCTCTTCTTCAGCTTTTATCTCAGCTTTTGTTTTTACTTCTTCTACTCAATCCACAAATCATGCGTCATTGAGTTCTTTAAAGTTTTTGTCATTTTTTTTTATTTCTTGTCATTTTGCGTAATAGTCTTGTCAGACTAAAAGATTTCTGTTTGCAATCATCTTGAATTATATAAGAAAATAAAACTAAGCTATAGCGTTCTCAATCAAGAATCCTGCTTGGTTATCGATGAAAGACAAATCGTATTTGTTTTCAACAATCAATCCTGATTCGATCTTTTGAGCAAATCTCTGTTCCTCTGATGGAGAAAATGAACCAGCAACTAATCAATCTCTTTTAGCAAACGTTCTCATGAATGTAGTATCGTACATATTTGGCTGAGCAACTGAATGGAAAACTAATACTTTCTTACCCCAGATGTCTACTAAGTCATCAGTTTCTGTAGATACTTGTTGTAGATTTTTGTTCTCGTATTGAGCTTCTCCGATAATTACATTCTCAAATCCAAAGATATCTCTCAATACCATTGTTTCCAACATAGCGTCAGTAACAACTGTAAC
>Ga0163144_10029553_pt1 | contig 10511 bp, 17 predicted proteins | sample OliLak19BULKMAT1_FD_123175 | JGI IMG/M metagenome (GOLD analysis project Ga0163144, IMG submission 123175) | Freshwater microbial mat bacterial communities from Lake Vanda, McMurdo Dry Valleys, Antarctica - Oligotrophic Lake LV.19.BULKMAT1 | ecosystem: Environmental > Aquatic > Freshwater >...
GCCCGGAGTTCGAGGACTTGACCGAGGAGCACCAGCACAATGATCACCGCCGCAGCCTCAAAGTAGATGGCGACCTTGCCCTCGTGCTGCATCGTGGGCGGAAAGAGGTCGGGCGCGAGCATCGCCACGGCGCTGAAGGCGAACGCGGCCCCCACACCAATGGCGATCAATGTAAACATGTTCAAGTGACGTGTGACGACGGAGCGCCACCCACGGAGGAAAAACGGCCAGCCTGCCCACCAGACCACGGGCGTGGTGAGCGCAAACTGAATCCATCGTGAGACATGGCTATCCAGCCAGGATTGCTTGCCCAGTGCGGGGATCATGTGCGCCATCGCCAGGACAAACACCGGCACCGTCAGCGCGGCGCCGATCCAGAAGCGCCTCGTCATGTCATCCAGCTCGGCATTCTCTTCCTCGTCCGTACCCGTACCCGCCGTCACGGCCATCGGTTCCAGCGCCATGCCACACTTGGGACAATCGCCGGGATGGTCTTGCTGCACTTCGGGATGCATCGGGCAGGTGTACATCGTGTTACCCGACGCAGGCACGATCGTCGTTGGGCCACGCTTCGTCGCGATGCTGGGGGTGGGATCACTGCTCATATAGGTTCCTTTAATCTGCATTGATCGTTCGTGCAAATGACGCGAACCGTGGCCGGGCTGGCGCCCAAGGCAATCATCCCTGCCGTCTCCGCATTGCGTGACTCATTCAGTTCGCTGGTAACAAAGGTCAACCCTTCACGTTTTGTCATCGCCATATCTGTTGATTGTTCCATGGCCGGCGGAATCTCCGGCCATGGAGGGTAGGTGTTATTTCTTTGCCATGTTCCGACATTCTTCCGCGCACTTGTGACAGGCTTTCGCACATTGCTGACAATGCTCATGTTCATGTTTGGCGCATTCATCACCGCACGCCTGACAAATCTCAGCGCATAACACGCAGAGTTTCGCGGCATACGTTGAGCCGCGTGACATGAATTGAGCGGCCAGACTGCAAATATCGGCGCAGTCCCGATCAAGTTCGATGCACCGCGCCATCGCCTTGACGTCTTGTTCGTGCAAACACGATGTTGCGCAATGTTCGCACGCGGTTACGCATTCATTGCAGGCCTTTATACATATTTCATATTGTTTATGTGACATATCGTTTGATTTCCTTCTGGTTGTGTTTGTTTCGTTTAAGCGAACGACGTGTTCGCAAGTTCTCTGTATTCGTATTGCGCCAGTAGGAGCGGCGTTGCTACAGGTATGGCTTCACAATGGATTATGGGGGAACACCCGACGAAAACGGATACAGCCGAAAGCCGTATTTCGTCGCATGGTTGATTTCCTTTTTTATACTGGCGATGCCAATTCCGAGTGCGCAGTACACCAAGCGCACGATCATGAGTTCTTCGCCCGTGCGAATGACGCAGACCGCCACCCGGCTGGCCGCCGCGGAAATCACGCCCTCATTCGCGGCCTTTTTATCCACAGCAGCCTCCAGACTTGTCCTCCGGCTTCGCACCGGCTGGCGTGGACAGAAACTTCTGCCGGCAGTGGTCGCTGCAAAAGTAGAACGTCTGTCCATCACGCTCGCCACGTAGTGAGGACGCTTCGTTTACCGTCATTCAGCAGAAGGGGTCGATGGCCATATCAATTCATTTCATTTGCTTGGTTCAGCCATTCACCGCAGACGATGGCGTCGGTGGTGGGGCAGATCTCCAGCACCGTGAGCCGCGAATTGGTCCGCAACGCAGCGCCTGGGCGCTCGTATCGTGGCTGTCGGGCGCACACCCTGGCGACGCTGCGGAACGTGTCAGTGCGGCGGTCACGTCAATTCGAGGACCCCGCATTCACCGAAGTTATTATCGCGTCCCACACGCGCCTCACAGAGGCGGATCTTCACGATCTTCCCCTCTGAGCACCTCATTCTCGAGAGCTTCCGTTTCGACGAGGTATCCGACGCAACCTTGGAGGACTTGTCTCCTTTGCTGAAGCGATTTCTTAAAACGATCCTGAACACCTGCTTGCTGAGCCGATTCCGGCAAATTCACCATCGCTTCCGCTTCTCCAAGCGTCGCATACTTGTAGGAATCCAACCACGTGCCATTCTGACAGTTGAGATTGAGGAGCAGTTCCTCGGTTTCGACATCGAACGTGCTCAGGGCTTTGCTCCCTGCGCTTTCCTGCATTAAACCATCCAATTTCGAAATTTGCTGTTCGAGCCGACATGTCCGGCTCATCGGTGCGAACGATGCGTTGGTGTTGGGCATGTTCGGTCCTCCCTTGTTTTGGAACAATTATTTTCTGGTAGTGACTCAGATCTTGGTCACATGCATGGTCACATCTTAAACGTCCGACCGGCCTAGCAGAACTAGGCAATGTCCTAGCAACAAGCGGGCCCCTAATACGCTCTACATTAGGTCGACTATGGCTCTAAGGATTCTTCTAGTGCCAGGATACGCTTTGCGGAGCACACGCAAGAAGCTGTTCTGGGTTGAGGCGAAAGGTTTCACGAATCTGATTGAGACTCGTCACCAAAAACTAGGGACCTTGCTAGGTTCGAACACACTCCAAGGAGCGCATACAACAGGGGTATGCCGTACGCAGGCATTATTTGCTCCCTCTCCTTCCAGGAAAATACAAAGGGGAAAATCCTTGTTCAATTTGCCAAATCCAGACCCCTTATCTCCACGGAATCCCTTTCCGCTCTCTCCAAATCCAACTCAACCAAATCCCGCTCCCGATCCGAGTCCCTATCCCCTTACTCCCACGCCACCTCTTCCAAAAGTCATGCTGGATCGGTCAATACGGGATAATAATAGAACTAGGTCAGCTCATACCATGTCATCAATTATCACCATGCTCCACATCAATGATGACAACGAAAGGAGATAGGCCATGACAAAAAAATGCGCCCACCCATCCTGTCCCTGTGAGGTCTCCCCAGGGAAAGAGTTCTGCTCAGATCGTTGCTCTGATTCGAAAACTAAATTGGATGGCCGCTGCGGATGTGATCATCCTGGGTGTGGAGATCAAAAGACGTAACCTGCGGCAGGGTCTTTTGTTGCAGGCGAGGGGTTACGATGTGATCGACTTGGGCGACTGCGTCGCATGAGTAGAAGCCAATGTATAACAGGAAGAACTGATCATGAATATCAGACTTGAAGGTACGCGCGCGTTCGTCACCGGATGCAATTCTGAAATTGGTGCGGCGATTGCCCTAGGGTTGGCCAACGCCGGCGCAAAAGTGGCGATCAATTATGTTGCGCATCCTGAATCCGCGGACAGGCTCGTGCAGACAATCATAGAGAACCACGGCGAAGCAATCTCCATTCAGGCGGATGTTTCCGATCCCGAGGCGATCAGGGAACTGTTCAGGCAAATCGACGTGGTTTGGAATGAAATTGATATTCCCATCAACAACGCTGGCATTGAAGGCGCCAGCACCTTGAGCTGGGAGGCCGATCTCGCAGCATGCGAAATGTGATCGAGGTGAATTTGTTTGGCGCCTTTACTGCGCCCGCGAAGCCCCGAAACGCTTGGTGTTGCAGAAAAGTGGTGTTGTGTTGAGCACCACATCGGTGCATGAAGAAATCGCCTGGTCCGGTTTCAGCGCCTACACAGCAATAAGGCGGCCGTTAGCATGCTGACCAAGACTCTGGCTCAGGAAGCGGCCCCTCACGGAATGCGCGTACTGGCGGTTGGCCCCGGGGCGATCAAGACGCCGATCAATTGCTCCGCCTGGAGTGATCCCCAGAGCCTGCACGACTTCCTGGAAAAAATCCCGCTGAATACGGATTGGCGCGCCGGAAGAAATCGCCCGCATGGTGGTGGTCCTAGAAAAGTTGTTTTGTGCCCATGGGCAGAGTGGCCGCGACCCCACGGACCCGCCGCGAAGTGAGGAATATCAGTTCCCTCCACTCTCGAATGAGCCGCGTATGCAACAGATTCAGGACGACCTTGTTGACCTGGGATACAAGCCCTATCCGGTGCCGCTTGGAGTCAAACTAAACGAAACTGATCGACTGCGCAGCGCCTGTATTCGTTGCGATACCTGTGACGGGTTTCCCTGCTTGATCAACGCCAAAGCCGATGCGGATATCAACTGCTGTGTCTGGGCCTATCCACTGCCGCATAAGCCGAGAATGAACCTGGGCCCTCAGACGTTATGAAAACCTACTCCATAACTGGCCAGGAAGGTTTCCAATATGATGAGGACAAGTCAGAGCACGTGAACAATGAGAAGGGACGTAATCCTACAGATGTCGCCAAGACGATCAAAGGGGAACTGTCTCGCGTCGAAGGCGGGAACTATTTCGTCAAGGTGAAGGATGTCAAAGAAGTCCGTTTGCAGACGGATGAAACGACCAAGATGATGGGAGAGATCCAGAAAGGTGATCGTATTGAGGCGACGGTGAACAAAAAGAATCACGCCCTGTCGATTCGCTCGGCCCGATGAACTGATGCCGCTCTTGGAAGGGGAGCTGACGGTCCGAGAAACCACTAACTCCACTCTTGAATCAGATAAGAGGGATTATCTCAACCGGATTTTTGGTCAGCTCACGAAGCGAGCCCCATAGAAGAACGTGAACCGTGTAGTCCTAAAAATGGGGAGAATGCGCGTAAGCGCTGTGGACCATACAAAGCATTGGTCGTTCATGGATCAATGTGTCAAAAATTTTCACGCTTCGAGGAGAAAAGCGCCGTCTCCAATTCAGGATCCACCGAACCCGAAGAAAAAGCCTCCGCTCAGACCTCCCAAGCAGCGCCCTCAAAAACCCCCGATCAAAGAGCCACCCTCCCCGCAACATCCTGGCAAACTTGCCCTGAGGCGAACATGCGAGCCAACGACTGCCGTGGCGAGACGGATGGATCTGGAAGCAGAGCGTCAGCATGACCGAACGGATCCTGTGCCGGGCCGCTTGTCCGCTTCTGGCGGTACCGGTCAGCTACCTCGGCGGGTTTTATCTTAGGAGTCATGATGCCGGATCTCCTTGCAGCCCGGTCGTTGATGGCGATGTCGCTGGGCTTCCACATCATCTTTGCCGTGGTGGGGATCGGCCTGCCGCTTATGATGGTCATAGCCGAATGGCGTTGGTTGCGAACCGGCGAAGAGGTCTACCTGACGCTGACGAAACGGTGGGCGAAGGGGACGGCGTTCCTGTTTGCGATCGGGGCGATCTCCGGTACCGTGTTGTCGTTTCAACTCGGACTGCTCTGGCCCGGATTCATGGCCTGGGCCGGCCCGATTATCGGCCTTGCCTTTTCGCTGGAAGGGTTTGCGTTTTTCACTGAGGCCATTTTTCTCGGCCTCTATCTCTATGGGTGGCGGCGGCTTTCTCCTGCGGCGCATTTGGGCGCGGGCATCGTCGTCGCTGTCAGCGGCGCCGCCTCCGCATTGTTTGTCGTGCTCGCCAACGGATGGATGCAGACCCCGCGAGGATTTCGCATCGTCGATGCTCAACCGACGGACATCGATCCAGTGGCAGCGATGCTGAATCCTTCGGGCTTATTTCAAGTTCCGCACATGATCTTGGCTGCTTATGCGGCAACCGGGTTCGTCGTCGCCGGCATCCATGCCTTCCGGCTGCTGCGCGATCCGGACAATCAGTTCCATCAGCGCGCGTTCGTCATCGCCTGTGTGGTCGGCGGCGTCAGCGCGCTCTTCCAGCCGGTGAGCGGCGATATCCTGGCGAACGTCGTGGCCAAGTATCAGCCGGCCAAGCTCGCGGCGTTCGAAGGGCAATTCTCCACGGAATCAGGCGCACCGTTTCGGCTGGGAGGCATTCCGGATCTCGAGCAAGGCCGGCTTCGCTACGCCATTGAAATCCCCTACGCCCTGAGCCTCATGCTATACCTCGATCCCCACGCGACCGTCGCGGGGCTGGATGCCGTCCCGCGCGAGGAATGGCCGCCGGTCGGCGTCGTCCGCACGGCGTTTCAGATCATGATCCTTGCCGGGATCTGGATGGCGACCGTCGCCCTCTGGGGCGCTTGGCTCTGGTGGCGACGCGGATCGATCGTGCGCTCTCGACGCTTTCTACAGACCATGGTGGTCACTGCGCCGTTGGGATTTCTCGCGATCGAAGCGGGATGGACGGCCACGGAGGTCGGGCGACAACCCTGGATTATTACGGGCGTGATGCGAACGGCGGAGGCCGTGACGCCCATGCCCGGGCTCATCGTGCCGCTGATGTTCTTCGGCGTGCTCTATCTGTTTCTGGCGGCCGTCGTGGCCTGGGTGCTGTTCCACCAGATCGGATCGAGTCCTCGGGAAGAACCGTTGCGGCGGAACCGCGGAGAGACGCGGCCGAAAGAGTTGACCGTACGGGCCTACGGGACCGAGAAGAAACCAGAATGAACCTGGAACTGATCATCGCCGGGGCGCTGCTGATCGCGCTGACGTTCTATGTGTTGACGGGCGGCGCCGACTATGGGGCCGGGGTCTGGCACCTGTTCGCGAGAGGCGCTCGATCGCGCGCGTACCGGGCACTCATCGACCAGGCCTTGGCCCCGATTTGGGAAGCCAACCATGTCTGGCTGATCTTCGTGCTGGTGCTCCTCTTCACCGCGTTTCCTCCCGCCTTCACCGCCATCGTGACCAACCTCCATATTCCACTGACGTTCCTGCTGATCGGCATCGTCATGCGGGGTGCCTCGCTCGCCTTTCGCTACGCGGATGTCCCGTTCGGCGAGCTTCACACTCAGTGGGATCGGTTGTTCGCTCTCGCCAGCCTGTTGACACCCTTCTGGCTCGGCGTCGCTATCGGGACGATCGTGGGCGGTCTCCCTGCCGTCTCCGGCAACTTTGTCGCAACCTACATCAGTCCCTGGCTGCAAGTCTTTCCCTTCCTTGTCGGCCTCTTTACCGTCGTGCTGGTGTCCTATGTGGCCGCGGCCTATCTGGCGGTTGAGGCGGTTGACGAGCGGCTCATAGAAGACTTTCGCTGGCGTGCGATCGCAGCCGGATTGGCGGTATTGTTGCTGGATGAGACGGTTCTGCTGGCGTCTCGAAACGGCGCGCCCATCCTGTGGGACGCACTGACCGGCACCGCTTGGGGCGCGGCCGTCCAGTTTGGAACCGCGACCGCCGGTCTTGCCGCAATCGTGTGTCTGTGGCAAAAACGGTTTCGATGGGCCCGCCTCTGCATCGTCGGGCAGGTCACGTTGACGCTCTGGGCCTGGGCGTTCGCGCAATTTCCCTACCTCGTTCCGCCACAGCTGACGATCTACAATGCCGCCGCGCCGACCCTGACTCTCCAGTGGCTGCTGCTCGCGCTGGGCGTCGGGGCCTTGCTGTTATTTCCGTCGCTCTACTATCTCTTTCGGGTCTTCAAGCAGCAAGCGATGTTCGGGCACGACGATCCGCCGCCGAGCGGCGAACAAAGACGAAAGGGAGGTCACACATGAACCATGGATACGACTACGATCTGGTCTGCATCGGTAGCGAGCCAGCAGGCCAACGGGCGGCAGTGCAGGCCGCTAAACTGGGCAAACGCACGGCGGTGGTCGAACGAGGACGTGTCGTCGGAGGGGTTTGCGTGGATACCGGCACGATTCCCAGCAAGACGTTTAGGGAAGCCGTCCTTTCACTGAACGGCCGAGTCTTTCCAAATAACAGCCCGGTGCGGTCGAGATCGGCCATCAGCCTAACTGCGGAGGAGTTGTTCGACCGGGTTGCCAAAGTCGAACAACACCGGTCTGACATTATCACAGACCAGCTACGACGCAATGAGGTGATGGTCTTGACCGGAGAAGCCTCGCCCTGAGTGAAAAACATTTTCCTAACAATTCAGCCAAGATCACCAAAAATGGTTTGTGTCTGTCGTTGGGCAAGGCAAAGGAAACAAAACGTTCCATGAGGCCAATGGACTGCCATTTGAAGCCCTAATCCTTCATCTCGATCACGCACACGAAGTGTTGTCGATCATCGTGCGCAGGGACGACATGACAAAAAACACGTTTCTCAAAGCATTCGGCTACCGCAACGCGTGATGATTGAGGGGACGGGAGTAACCGTGATGCTCCATATCGATTCGCCTGACGCCCCCTCAACGAGTATTCGGTTGCACCGCGTCGCGACGCCGGACTATGATTCCGAAGCAATAAGGGGGATATCAGAGAACGAAGGTCGCCCGGAGAAACGTTGACGGAATGCCCCATACACATTGGTAGATATGGGTAATGCAAGTAAAGACCTCATGCATACACGCTGAAGTCGGTTGAGGGTCTGACCGCGAGAACGCTGCAGGGGAAAGGCGCATCGTGGCGCGCCGGGTCAGGAGGGTGATTGATTTTTCACGGAAAGAATTATGTGGATGGCGAGGGCTGCAATTCTGAATCACAATCCCATTCCGCCGGGTCCTAGCCCGTTTCCCTCTCCTATGCCGCCGTCGCCACCACAACCATATCCTAATCCACCCACTCGACCGCCGATTCCCCAGATGGTACAGCCGCCGACCGATACAGCCGACGAATCACATCATACATGCGTCACATGTCAATGTGTGATGCCCAAAGGAGGGATAATTCATGACACGACCACTCACGAGCCAGTCCGGTTTCACCGAAGAAGAGATTCAGAGTGCGGTCGAACAGGGCCCGATCACCAAGCAATATCTTTCAGATCCTCAGAAGGTCGCCAGTTCGCTCAATCGCCTTCGATCGATGGAAATCATCAGCTATTTGCAATATAAACAGCATGGATACATGGCGGTATCGATGTTGTCGCCGGGGTTGAAATCGGAATTTGAAGCCCACGCTGAGCAGGAACTTGAGCATGCAGATCGACTGGCCACGCGGATTCAGCAGTTGGGTGGTGTGCCGATCTTCGACCTGCAAGAGATCGCCGGCAAAGCCGCTGCCGTTGGGGTTCATCCCGAGCAGGGTACAACGCTCAGAGAAATGGTGATCGAAAATCTGCTGCTCGAAAGACGGCAGGTGGAAACCTATACCGCGTTGATCCGTGAGATCGGTGAAAAGGATCTCATCACGCGCGAGATCTTGCTGGACATTCTTGGCCAGACCGAAACTCATGCCAGCGAATTGGCCGATTTCTTAAAGCGCTCAAGCGACACGCGCTGATCGTGCATGAGCTAGGTCATAAGTTATATCGACGGGGTAATTGCGGTTATTTAAAGAGAAGATGCCCATGCCATTGAATGGAAAGGTGGTGCTGATCGCCGGAGGGTCCGGAGCGCTGGGGCAAATCGTCACGCCGACCTGTGTGAAATCAGGCGCGCAGATCTAACAGCAGATCGCACTCCATCGTCGGCTCAGATCGTCGGAATATCCGCGATGAAAGCCGATGTCACGAATGAAGTCGACGTGCAGCGTCTTGTGAATGACGTGATCCGAGAGGCCGGCCGCATTGATCGCTCATCAATCTGGTCGGTGGCTTTGCTGTGGCCGCGTGGTGGAGACTGATGCGGCAATTGAGCAAGGGAAAGAGGGGCGGATCCACGGAAGTTCGCATTGGTCGGAGATAACGTATTCATTGCCATAAGGATTTAAACAAAAGTCGCAGTGACACGGGTTAATTTCTATCGCGTGATAGCCAAGGTTTCTTGACTGCCACAAGCCCAAACAGGGTAAAACTGTCTGCTTGCGAACTTGAATGGCCACGAGAGTGAATCAAGCTGAACTACCTCCACTGCAAGCAAGGCGACCCACAGAATGACTTCTTCGCTTGCGTCATCATCATAGCGCGCTTTTGCCCGTTTCGCCGGTCCTAATCCGCACCAGTTTGCTGATGTCACCTACGAATATTATCCCGTCACCGACTTTGCCGGTTTTCGCGCTACTCGTAATGGTGTCGATTACGCGCGACACCTGGTCATCCACGACAACTACTTGGATGTTCACCATGGGCACAAATTCGGGCGTATACTCGGCTCCACGGTAGATTTCACGAGCCCCCTTCTTGTTTCCGAATCCGTTGACTTTGGTCACCGTCATCCCCCGCACATCTACTTTTACCAATGCATTTTTGACTGCATCCACCTTGGACGATTTCACGATGGCTTGAATGATCTTCATATCGGCGCCCCTCCATTTCCATAGGTATCTGTCACAGTGTCAGGTCTATCTTCAAACGCCTAAGCCTGCTTGTTATGCGAGGCCGTGAACCAGTTTTATGCGGAAAGACTTGCTCCTGGTGCCCTATCAGAGTAAATAGCGACGTCTCGTCCGTCCACCAAAGCATGAGTTACATGCTCCCATCAGCATTCACAAGAAAGAAGCTCTCAGCCCCGGGGGGCACTAGAGGCTTCTTGGACCCCACTGACTCATCTCCGCCACCCATTTGTTATTTACGCATCTTCACGTATGGCTTAGCACTCAACGCACAATACCAAGAACCTATCCTCCGTCGTACTAGGCGATACCCTAGTCTAATTTGAAGGGTCTTCGCACATTCAAGTGGGTCATTCTGTAGTCAGACCATGCACAAACGCCTTGGCTGAAACGGCGATCCAGGCGTTCCCTACCGCTTGAAACTGGTGCAGGTTCTGGAGCAGAGTCGCC
>Ga0163144_10029554_pt1 | contig 10511 bp, 8 predicted proteins | sample OliLak19BULKMAT1_FD_123175 | JGI IMG/M metagenome (GOLD analysis project Ga0163144, IMG submission 123175) | Freshwater microbial mat bacterial communities from Lake Vanda, McMurdo Dry Valleys, Antarctica - Oligotrophic Lake LV.19.BULKMAT1 | ecosystem: Environmental > Aquatic > Freshwater > Lake...
GAAGGCAAATAAAAGAGTTACCATGTCAGCATACGGAATAATCCAGCGCTCATGATTCTCGTGTTCTTCATGTTTTTTCTTACCCACGCGCCCTTAGTTTAACAGTGGAACTTGAAGTTATGGAAATACTTAGATTTTCTCGACGCTCTGCGCAGTCGGCTCTTTGCGTTAAAACTTTCCCCAAATCGATCCGGGTGTCAGACTAGTAAGTGTAGGAGACCGTGTTGGGTATTTTCTCGTCGCGAATTGCAATTGATTTAGGGACCGCATACTCGGTGATCGCTCAGGTTGATCGTGATGACCTGGTTCGAACCGCATCGAGTATTGCCTTCGACCGTATCACTCAGCTTCCGGTCGCCTTCGGGGACGAAGCCAAGCGAATGTTGGGCCGCTGCCCCGAGCGCTACGAAGTGATTTTGCCTTTGAAAGATGGGGTCATTGCCGATTTTCGGGCGACTCATCAGTATCTGCGTTATTTGATTTCGTCGGCCACTCGGAATGCTTTTGCCTTTCACTATGACATTTTTCTTTGTGTGCCCTGGGGTGCGACTGCGGTGGAGTTGCGCAGCTATCAACAGGCTTTGGGCGGGCCACGACGCAAAATATTTTTGGTTCGAGAACCTTTTGCGGCGGCTTTAGGGTTAAATCTCGATATTTTGGGGGACTCATCCGTAACCGTAATGGACATGGGAGGGGGAACCACCGAAATCGCTACGATGGCGGGTGGCTATATGATTCATGCTTCTTCTCTCAGATCAGCGGGCAATTTTTGTGACCAGCTTTTAGTCGATGGAATTCGACAGGGCTATCAGTTTGAGCTCGGTCAAAGCACCTCTGAACAAATGAAGATGCAGCATGCGAGTGTTTGGCCCGTTTTTGATGACTACGTTTTTGATGTAAAAGGGCTGCTTCGCCGGACTCAACTTCCAGACCAAGGCAAAATCGATTCCTCCGACTTGCGGGCTTACCTAGAGCCCTATGCCGTTCGGGTCGAGACTCTCTTAAAAGATCATTTGCATCGACTGCCCTCCGAAGCCCAACGCCAAGTCGAGATTGGGGGGGTTACTTTAGCAGGTGGAACGAGTTTGATTCGGGGTTGGAAGGAACGGCTAGAAAAAAGGCTTGGAATTCCGGTTCATAATTCAAGTGAGCCTACTTTGGCAGTGATTCGGGGAATGAAGAAAATGATCGATAAACCTAGCCTTTACCGAGATGTTTTAAAGATTTCTGAGAAGGTTTTCGCGAGCTAGCCCCCTGAGTTGTCGGGTGACGGACTCCAAAAAACCAGATAAGACCTGGGCATGCCTCAAAGACGACAGGGTCGTCGACGTCCGCGTCGATTCCGCAGATCTTTTAATCAACGCAAACCAAGACCGGAATCCTTTTGGGTTCGAGTCCAAAGTTGGCTGCTGGCTTTGACCAGCAAGTTAATACCTAAGAAAGACGAGATTCGTACTGGTGAAATTGTAGCCTTTTATGATGAGCCAAATTCAGAGGTGGAGTTTCTTCCTGCCCTGTTTTCGGCTGAGCTCAGCTTGGCTGGCAGAATTCCGTGGGTCAGTCTTCGGGGCTGTGAAAAGCCTTCCACTCCTAAAAGGGTTTCTCGGGCCCAACATTATTTTGGGAATAACTTTGCTTTTATTAAGCGCGAGTCGAGAGACGTAGACCTTTTGGCCGAGAGTCAGGCAAAAAAACTAGAGTTCGTACTCGGAAATGTTTTGCAATCGACGCCCGATGAATTTGTTTATTTTGGGGTGATTGACGACGCTTGGAACTTAGCTTTGGCGCAAGCGAGTTCTATTTTGAAGAAGCCTTTGCGTATGATTCTTCTCGATGAAGAAGACGTCGAGGGTGAAGATGGCGAATTATTAGGAATTCGTTCTTTAGGAGTGTCTCTTAAAGTGGTTAAGAGCGAGCGATCTCAACAGTTTCATCGCAAGTTGGCTCAGTGGCGGTCGCGATTCAAAAAGATCGTCGTTCTGCCAGATGAGTTTGATGACTCCGTTGCTGCGCTTGGTTATGCGGGTGCTTTGCACGAGATCAAGGCAGCGAACGACGACGGTGAGACTCCGATTCCGGACCTCGTTTTTGTTCCGGTCGATAGTGGGGCTGCGTTTGTGGGAATAGAAATTTCGCGTCGACTCTGTGGATTTAGCAATACCAAGTTGGTTGGAATCATCACTGACGAATCGTTTAGAAAAACGCCTGCGGAGTTTGCGAGCCTGGCGAAAGAAACCTGGGAGCTCTTAAGCCCCCACTTTGCCGATCAAAGAAGAGAAGATTTTTCTGAGAAAGATTTTAATATTTTGAAGGTGGGCACAACGGATGCGGACTTGCCTGACTTGATTCGCTGGACTTCTCGCTTTATGGAATTAGAAGGTGTGGAGCTCGAGCATGAGTTGACTGGGCCGGCAATTCGTCGGACCTGCGAGTATTTGGAAGAGAATAAGATTGATGGTAAATCTATTCTCTTTTGGAATACCTACAGCGGTCAAAAAGTTTTTGATTTAAGTGGTAGCGAATTTGCTGAAATCGAAGATCGTGTCCGAGGCAAGAAGTTTGTCCGCCGGACGGGCTAACAAGTAGCCTTGAGCGTAGTCACAGCCAAAACTTCTAATCACTTCGAGCTCTGCGTTGGTCTCCACGCCTTCAACTATAATTTTTGCATTAATCTTTCGAGCAATATCTCGGATGGCTTTTAATAGCTCTTGCTTGACGGGATTGTTTTGAATCTCGCGAACAATTGAAATATCGACTTTCACATATTGAGGTCGAAGATGAGCGATTGCCTCTAAGCTTCCGTAACCCGAACCGATATCATCGACGGCTAATCCAAAACCAAGTGAGCTAAAATAGTTTTGCTCTTTTTGGAAGATCTCATAGTTCTCTATGGCAAAACGCTCGGTTACTTCGAAAACGATATTTTCGCCGGTAACGCCGGTGGCTTTTAAAATTTTATCGAGCGACTCCCCTCGAAACTCTGGGTCATGCATGGTGGTGGGAAAGGTATTAATGAATATTTTTTGGTTGGGTCCCAACCCCTTAAGATTGACGAGAGCGCGGCGCCGGCAAAGACGATCGAGCTCGAACGAAAGATTGGTTTTATCGGCCACTCCAAAGAGCATGAGAGGGCTTTCCATCGGGGAGCCTTGCGGTCCACGACTGAGAGCTTCGTAAGCAAATATTTCTCCGGTTTTCAGATCTACGATCGGTTGATAGTGAGTACGAATATTCTCTTCTATGATAATTTCTTTCAGCGTTTCATGAACGCGAATCATAAACCGATCCCCGTTAAACTTGGCGACTTGCTTAGCATCTTCAATCAAGCGGTAGATGGTTCGATCTGGAGACAAAAGAGGATTGAAAACGGTGTAAGAGTAGCCAATATCGGTTTTTAAAATTCTCTTGGTATAAGGAAAGGTAATTTGAAAGATTTTCGAATTTAAGGCTTGGGCAAAACGATCGATAATGTTTTGCAAATTATCCATTTTCAAAAAACTATTGTATTCATCGCGACGTCCCGAAAGAAAAAGCAGAAAATTTTCATCTGCTGGGTGTCGAATGGTCAAAATATCTTCTTGCCGAATGAGGCTGCCTTTAAGCTCTTCGATCGTTTTGACGGTTTGGCTTAAGATTTCTTGATAAGTTTTTTGGCCATAGTCGTATTCGATTTTGCAAAGATCAGACGCGTCTATATAGATCATCCCCAAGGCCCTTTGGCTTTGTAAGGTCTCCGTCAGCAGGGGCATATAGTGAAGGAAGGTGTGCAGGTTCGAAGCCGAACAAAAATGAGCACTCGGGAGTTCTCCGACCTTCAACTTCTCTACGTCCGAATCTTCGGCATTTCGCGGAAAGCGAATCAAACTTGTCCCTACCCCTCTTTGACTCAATCTCTCGACTCAATCTCCTTACGCCGTCGTTCTGCGTCGGAAGGGTGAATCGCCATTTTTAGATTGGCCAACATCTCCATTTTAGCGGAAATTTTAGTTTCGTGCGTATTCCCCGAGCTTTTTGATTTTATGAGATTGAAGGATAGGGGTCAAACTTGCTATTTTTAAGGGAGACGATTTTTTTCACACTTTTCGGTTAGGAGTATCAAATTAAACTCAGTCTTAAAAACCAGAGTCCTTTTCGGTGTTTCCAAATAAATCGACGATCCACTGATGGGGTGATGGTTTTTTGGCGCTGCTGCACCCTGTCAATTGGGCTGCTGATTCTTTGCGAGGATGCAAGTTTTGCGAACGCAGCTCCGACCAGTTCTTCGATCAAAAAATCGAAAGCCAAGAAACAAAAGCCGATTCGGAAATCGATTCCTAAGACCGAGGTTCCTTCAATCCAGGAGGCTGTGCAACCGTCCCCCTTAGAGGCTAGCCCGTCCCCGGCCGAGGATGTAGAGCGGATTTCTTTGCCGCAAATGCTTGTTAGGGCGCAATCATCTCCGTTGATAAATGAGGGAATCGGCGCTCTTTTACAGTCTGCTCAAGCTAAACTGCAACAAGTGCAGATGGAAAAATGGCTGACCACTTTCGATCTTCAAGCATTTACCGGGGTCGTTCCTGATGTCCATGCTGACTCAGCGCTACGAAATCAAAATGCCCAGCAGCTGCTTTTCGGTTTGGATTCTGATGCCGTGAACGACGGAGGTTGGGGAAGGTTGGGGCCTTTTGTTCGCGCCGAAATATCAGCGGTTCAACCTCTTTATACTTGGGGAAAAATTTCTGGGTACGAAGAAATGGCAAAGAGAAATTTACAGGTGGCTCAAGCTGAAAAAGAAAAGCAATTGGCTGAGCTTCGATTAACCGTGAAGCGTGCTTATTACACACTCCAGCTTGCCCAAGAGTCGCTCAAAGTTCTGAACGAAGTTCGCGAGCGCCTGAAGCAGGTTCAAGATAAAGTAGAAGAAATTTTGGTGAAAGGCGGAAAGAATTCAGAAAATGTCGAAGAAACGGATCGTCTTAAGATTCGCGTATTTCAAGCCGATGTCGAGAACCGCGCCCTAGATGCTCAGCGAGGACGGCGGGCTGCTTTGGCGACGCTCTTTGAGTTGGCAGGTGCCGCAGGAAACTGGCGTCCAGATCAAGATAATTTGGTTGCCGAGACGGTCCAAGGAATCGAAAAAGATTCTTTGATATCGACATCAATGCGTAATCGTCCCGAAATTAAGCAGCTGGACGAGATTTTGAAAATCAAGACCTTGGAGCGTCAAGTGGTCCGATCTGCTTACTATCCAACTATCTTTTTAGCAGGTCAGTTGGACTATGCTCATGCGCCGGGGCGAACCGATGTGAAGAGCCCTTATCTTTCAGACAACTTTAACAAGTTTGGAATAGGAGTTGCTCTAGGAATAAAACAAGATCTAGGCATCCATCGGACTTGGAATAAGATTAAACAGGCCGACGCCGAGATCCAGGGCATTCGGGCCCAAAAAGAAAAAGTCTCGGTCTTCTCGAGACTTAAAGTCGACGAAGCCTTTGAGAAGGCGGTCGCGGCGCAACAAGCTATTGAAATCAACGAAAATGGATTTAGGGCGGCTCGGAGTTGGCTTACCTCCACCGGATTGTCTTTTAGTTTGGGCACATCCACTACTAAAGACGTTCTAGAATCTTATGCGGCTTACTTTAAAGCCCGGGTAGACTTGCTCCGCGCTCTGTTTGATTTGAACATCGCTTTGGCCGATTTAACGCAGGTGAGTGGTGCTGAGGTTGTCGATCGTTTTAAATAGTTGATTTCATTGGCTTGTACCTTCCCGTTAAACAAGCCATAAACATTGCAAATTTTACTGAGACCAATGTATGAATCGGCGGTCATGCAAAACTCACAGAGTGCTTCAAAAAAGGCTTCTCCTAAAATTAAATTAGCGATCGTTGGGCTAGGAAACTGCGCCAGCTCCCTACTTCAGGGTATTGAATTTTACCGACGCTCCGATCATTCGGTGAAACAAGATCATGTTGGCTTAATGCATTACGATCTCGGCGGTTATCTTCCTGAGTCTCTTGAAGTTGTCGCCGCTTTCGATATCGATAAGCGCAAGGTCGGTAAGAAAGTAGAAGACGCAATCTATCAAAAGCCAAATTGTACCCAGCAGATTGTGGAGTCTATTGCTCCCACTGGCGTGACGGTGATGATGGGGAATCCTTTGGATGGAATTTCTCCACACATGGCGGATTATAGTGAAGATCGTTCGTTTCGCTTAGCTGATGCCAAGCCCGTCGATGTTGTAAAAGTTTTACAAGATACTGGGGCCGAAGTTTTGATTTGTTATTTGCCGGTAGGGAGCGAAGAGGCTGTTCAGTTTTATGCCGAATGCTGCTTAAAGGCGAAGGTAGCCATGGTCAATTGCATGCCCGTTTTCATCGCTTCTAAGCCAGAATGGGCCGAAAAGTTTAAACAGGCTGGGATCCCGATTGTCGGAGACGATATTAAATCTCAAGTGGGGGCGACGATTGTACATCGTGTGCTCACCAAACTGTTTGAAGATCGAGGGGTTCGTCTCGAGCGCACTTACCAATTGAATACGGGTGGAAACACCGACTTCTTAAATATGCTCAATCATCACCGATTGAAGTCTAAGAAGATTTCTAAGACCGAGGCCGTTCAATCTCAATTGAAAGTTCCTTTGGCAGAAGACAATGTCCATATCGGACCCTCGGATTATGTTCCGTGGCAAAACGACAATAAGGTTTGTTTTCTTCGTATGGAAGGAACGGGTTTCGCCGGAGTTCCCCTTCATTTAGAAATGAGACTTAGCGTTGAAGATTCTCCTAACTCGGCTGGAGTGGCCATCGATGCGATTCGTTGTTGCAAGCTCGCTTTAGATCGAAAGATTTCTGGCGTGCTTCATTCAATCTCTTCGTACACAATGAAGCATCCAGCAATACAAGTCCCAGACTGGGAAGCCCATAATAATGTCGAATCCTTTATTGCCGGACGAATCGAAAACTAAAGCCGCGACCGCAGAATCGAATCGAGTTGATTCCGGAAAGCTTACTGATTCTGTTTACCTGAAGGCGGGGGTAAAGAACTGGTGGGTGCATGAGCTTTGGAGTCCGTTAGAACTCTATTTTATTCGTAAGGGAATCAAGCCCGATACCATTACTTGGATAGGAGTCGCCCTCACCGCAGTGGCATGCCTTCTATTGGCTTCAAATTCTTTGATTATTGGGGGATGGTTTTTGTGCTTTGCAGCCAGCTTTGATTTTCTAGACGGCCGGGTAGCTCGCCTTACCGGAAAGACCAGCCAGTCGGGAGCATTTTTAGATTCAGTTTTAGATCGGTATATGGACGGTATGATGTTTTTTTCGATGGCGTGGTTGTTTAAAGATTCTTGGGTTTCGATTTTTTGCCTGTTTGCTTTTTTTGGTTCGGCAACCACCTCTTATGTTCGAGCCAAAGCCGAGGCGATTGGCCTTAAGGCCTCGGGTGGCGAAATGCAGCGCGCTGAGCGTATATTGTACGTGGGAGCTGGAGCTGTTTTTTCGGGCTATTGGGAGTGTTTGAATTATCCATTTCGTTCTCCCGGTTGGTCATCCCCTCCTTACGTATTGATTGCTGCGATTCTCTTTATTGCCTTTGTCTCTAACAAAGTGGCCTTTGGCCGAATTCACCATTGTCTTCGTCAGCTAAAGAATTCTTCTCAATGATCCCCAAAGTATTTCTTCGTAGGGGAAATGCCGGCGCGCCTTTAGGGCGGAATCCCTGGGTTCAAGCAGAGACTGTCGAGCGTCTAGAGGAGCGGATTCTTGATGGATCGGTGGTAGATCTTTTCGATCGAGATCGTTGGATCGCGCGAGGTCTTTATAATTCTCGGTCCCAGATTCGGGTTCGGTTGTTTACTTGGAAGATTGATGAAGCCTTAGATGCGGATTTAATTTTAAGACGAATTAAAGGGGCGCTTGAATTGAGAAAAGACTTGGGGCTGGTCGAGCCGGGGCAGTCTTCGCGCCTGATATTTTCGGAGGCCGACCAACTTTCAGGTTTAGTGGTAGATCGGTTGAGATCCGTACTGATCGTCCAGCTTACTAGCTTGGGTTTGTATGGGTATCTAGATTTAATCATAGAGGAGCTCAGCAAGATTGAGGGCATTGATGCAATTCTTTTGAAGGAAGACGCGCTTTGGGAAAAAGAGGGTCTGCCAGAAAAGGGAGATCGAGTTCTTTGGGGAAAGCTCCCAACTTCTTTATCGGTGGTAGAGAATGCCATTGAATATGAAATCGATTTGAGTACCGCTCAGAAGACGGGATTTTATTTAGATCAACGGGTGAACCGAGAGCTTCTCAGTAGTTTAAGCAGAGATAAAAGAATACTCGATCTGTGTTGTTACACCGGGGGATTTTCTTTGAATGCCAAAAAGGGCGGGGCGAAATCGGTGACAGCGATTGATTCGTCTGAGTCAGCGATCCATCAGGCTCAGCGAAATGCGTTGAGGAATAAATTAGAAGTACAATTCATCGAAGCAGATGTCTTGCGTTGGGCAGATCAATCCACAGAGCTTTTTGATGGTGTTATTTTTGATCCTCCCAAGCTGATTCCAAATAAGAAATCGAAACCTGCTGGTTTGCGAGCTTACTTTCACCACAATGAACAGGTTTTAAAAAAGGTGAGACCAGGAGGGTATTTTATGACCTTTAGTTGTTCTGGCGCTTTAGAATCTGATGAGTTTCTTTCGCTTTTGACTGCAGTTTCGAGACGCTCCGGCCGCGGATTAAGGCTTCTTGAGCGGCTTTCTCAGCCAGCGGATCATCCGGTGCTTTTATCGGCTCCAAGTTCTCAATACCTGAAAGGGTTCTTGTTTCAAGCCGAGTAAAAATGCTGTTAAGGTGAGCAGATGGCAGCTCTAATTTCTATTCAAATGAGAATCCTCATTGTTTTCGCAGTTTTTTGTTTGTTCAGGCCCGTTTGGGCTGAGAGTTTATCAACGGGGAGCGGGTCCTTAAATACTGGATCGATGGGATCAAAATTAATCGCAAGACCTATACCCGGATCTCAGATTCTTCAAACCACCTTTGATTTTCAAAAATCTGGGCCTACAGATTTTTTGGTGCAAGAAATTCTCCGGCTTGAGAAAATCGTAGGTCCCAATCAAAGCAAGAATCGTGTGCAGTCCAAAGCCAATGAAATTAAGAAGCTGATTTCTGGAGTTTTAGATTTAGATCGCTTGGCCCAGAGGGCTTTGATTTCGTATTGGAATGAATTGGCAAAGTCTCAGGCCGGTCGGCAGCAGCGAGAAAAATATCGAAAGCTCTTCAAGAGTCTGGTCGAAGAAAACTATTTAGAGAAAGCTCAAACCTACGTGAGTGGGCGATATCAAATCCCGTTTACTTCAGAAGTGAAGCTTAGCGATCGCACGGTGATTACCGGAGAAATTAAGAAGACAGACGTGAATCTAAAAGTCGAATTTCATGTCGTCCAATTACCGACGGCAAAGCCTGGGGCACAAAAGTTTAAGTTAATCGATATAAAACTCGACGAGACTTCTCTGGAAGCTACTTATCGCAGTAGTTTTAATCGGATTATTCGGCAAAATGGCGGAATCAAAGAAGGTTTTCCTGAACTCTTAAGAGTGATGGATAAACGACTTGCCGATCTTAAGAAAGGCGAGGCTACTCGTTTATGATGTCGAAGCTGTTTGGATCTTCAGTGGGGCTTGGGTTTTTTTTGTGGAGTTTCGTTCTTTCTGCGGAATTACCTAATTACCTCAAGATCTTTCCGAAAGAGTCTCATTACGAGTTGAAGAGTGGAGCCCAATCGATTGGTCGTAGTTCACTTAGGTGGTCCGAGTCTTCAGGTCGAGTAGTGTTTTCAGAATTTTCTGAAATGAAGGTAACTCTTTTTGGAAAGGCCCAGTTGATTTCGACAGACTTAGTTTCGACCGTTGATACCAATCTGACAGTCCAAGATTTTTCTTATAGAATGAAGAGTCCGGACTCAACAATTGAGATCAGAGGCAAGCGCTCGGGCTCCATCATTCGATTAGAAAAGATTCAGGCGGGTAAGTCTCAGTTTCGCGATTTGGCTTTGCAAGAGCCCATGGTGTTAGCATCGCTGATAAGGGTCTTTGCGGTGATGAAAGGTCTATCGAAAGATGCGAGCGTAACTTCTCAGTTTGATGCGTATCTCTTAGAGCCTTCGGCCTTTGTGTTAATACCCATGAATGTCAGTGCTAAGAAAATAGATGCCCCTGGCGAGACTTGGAAGCTTACGGTCAAGTATCTGAATCATAGTCTCGAGAGCATTATTCGGGGAGATGGATCTTTGGTTGAAGAGGTTACCGATATTGCGGGTATGCCTGTCGTGGCCAAGCCAGTGAATAAAAAAACTTATGATGCTATTGCCATTGTGGCTTCGAAGACTGATCTCGTTCAGCAGGCCCGAGTGCCCTTTGCCGAGGTTCCAAGATCTCGGGAGCTTTCTCAGTTTCGGGTGAAAGTTTCTGGGATTCCGTCGCATCAGTTTCAGTTGAATCGCCATCGCCAAAAGTTCGTAAACGATGTTCTCACGGTTGATCGCGAGAA
>Ga0163144_10029555_pt1 | contig 10511 bp, 6 predicted proteins | sample OliLak19BULKMAT1_FD_123175 | JGI IMG/M metagenome (GOLD analysis project Ga0163144, IMG submission 123175) | Freshwater microbial mat bacterial communities from Lake Vanda, McMurdo Dry Valleys, Antarctica - Oligotrophic Lake LV.19.BULKMAT1 | ecosystem: Environmental > Aquatic > Freshwater > Lake...
ATGTGATAGATCGGCCAGCGAGGCGACCATGCCGGGGATGGTCTTCAGGACGGATTTGGAAGGCGTATCGAGAGTTGGAATCGAGGCCAGCAGGCCCTTGGTGTAGGCGTGGAGGGGGTTCTCGAACAACTCCTCGGCGCTCGCCTGCTCGACGACGCGTCCGGCATACATCACGATGACCTCGTCGCAGGTCTCGGCGATCACTCCGAGATCGTGGGTGATCAGGATGATGGACATGCCCATTTCCGACTGGAGGCGGCCCATCAGGTCGAGGATCTGGGCCTGCACCGTCACATCGAGCGCGGTGGTGGGTTCGTCGGCGATCAACAGCGATGGCCTGCATGCCAGAGCCAGGGCGATGACCACGCGCTGCCGCATGCCGCCTGATAGATGGTGTGGATAGTCCATCATCCGTTTCTCCGGGGCGGGGATGCGGACGAGTTCCAACATTTCCGTCGCGGCGGCCCACGCGTCGCGTTTCGAGAGTTTCTTGTGAATCCGGAATACCTCGGAGACCTGGCGGCCGATGCGATGGACCGGGTTGAGCGCCGCCATCGGTTCCTGGAAAATGACGCCGATTTCGCCGCCGCGGATCTTGCGCATTTCCGAGTCGCTGGCACGCACCAGATCACGGCCGCGGAAATGCACATGGCCGCCCAGGATCTTGCCGGCGGGCTGTGGCAGCAGCCGGATGATCGACATGGCGGTGACGCTTTTCCCGCAGCCGGACTCGCCGACGATGCCCACGGTCTTTCCGTTAGGGACGGTGAAGGACACCTGATCGACCGCCCGCAGCAGGCCCCGGTCGGTCTCGAACGAGGTGATGAGCTTGTCCACCTCGAGGATGTTTTCCGAATCGGGAGTCATGGTTCGTCGGTGTCGTCCTCCATGATGGGTTCGGTGGGCGGTTCTGCCACGGCGGATTCCGGAGCCACTTCCGGTTCCACAATCTGCGGCGGCACCACCCGGTAGGCGTCGATGGTGCGGACCATTTCCGGAAAAACCTTGCCGGAGCGGCGAGCCGCGAGGGTTTCCTCCTTCAGCTCGTCATCCACCCAGAAGACGAACACTTCATGCGGATCATAGACGACCGGCGGACTGAAACGGGTGTTCTCGCTGTCCGGCCATCTGACCCAGCGCCAGGAGCCGATCCGGACGAAATCCACCGAGTAGCCGGGCACGAAAATCGCCTCGTCATGCATGATGTTCTGGAGTTTCCAGGCCGCATCCTTGAGTTCTTCCGCAGTGGTTGCGGTCCGGACCTTTTCCGAGAGGGCGTCGGTGTCGGCGCGGTGCCACGCGAAGGTGTTGTTAGTCTGCGGCTTCAGGTTGCCCTTCTCGTCGATGGCGTTGGTGGAATGGAGGAACTGATGGAAATCGGGCACCGGCGGGCCGATGAGCCAGGACCCCATCGCGATCTCATGCTGCTTTTGCATTTCCTTCTTGTAGGCGACATTCGCCTCGGAGCCGTCGAGCCGGAGTTCGAATCCACACCTTTTCGCCTCTTCCCGCAGGATGGCGAACATGCGGTCGTACTGCGGCATGGATGGATAGGTGGCGGAGACCGAGAGGCGTGTCCCGTCGGGCTTGGCCAGGATGCCGTCGCGTCCCTCGACGGTGTATCCCGCCCTGGCGAACGCCGCGCGGGCGAGCGGGATGGAAAACGGGCGGGCCACGATGGAGGGATCGCTGAAGTTGACATATCCCTCGTTGAAAGCGTTGAGCCGTTGGAAGTCCCCGCGGAACATGATGTCGATGACCTTCTGCCAGTTCGTCGCGTGCTGGATGCCGATGCGGACGTCCAGATTGTCCAACGGTGCTTTGGCGACGTTCAGATACAAGCCGCGTGGTACCTTGGGGTATCTGTTATAGAATGTGTAGCGCTCGATGTAGCCCTTGTAAACCGGCTCGATTTCCGACTTCTCATACCAGTTCTGCGGGAGTGTTAGAAAGAACGTGTCGAGTTCGCCGGCGCGGAAAAGCTCGAATGCCTTCGACTCGTCACGGACGACGGTGTGGATCAGCTTGTCCGGATTAAAACGGTATTTGTAGTATTTCCTGTCCCTGGCCCACCAGTCCTTGACGCGGTTCTGGGTGATGGACACTCCATTGACGATTCCCTCCGGGCGGACTTCGTAGGCTCCGGTGGTGGGAGGAAAGCGCCACTGGTAGCGCTCCGAGTAGTCTGGCCCATATTCCGCATAGAACTTCGGTGAGGAAGGTTCGAAATTACCGGCGATGGCGGGAGCGTAGATCTTCGCTTCGGGAAGTGAAATGGATAGAGTCAGGTCGTCATACATCGCGACCTGAGCCATGTTCTCGCGGTAATACTGCTTTGAGTAGGGGTTGACGATATTGTCCGAGACCATGATAAAAACCGTGATCAGGAAGTCCCGGGCGCGCACCGGCTCGCCATCGGAATAGGTGGCTTGCGGATTCAGCCGGAAATAAATGGTGCGTCCGTCTTCCGAGGTCGCCCATTCCCTGGCCAGGCCGGGAATCATTTCCATGGTTTCCGGATGCAGGCCGACCAGCGGGATGTCGATGTAGTCGTAGAGATCGCCGCGGAAGGAATTGTTAGCGTTTTCGCCGATGGGCCGGATGGTCGGTGGAAACGAAGGAATGTAGCGGCGGAAGACGCCACCCTTTGTTGCCGCCGGATCACCGATTTCGGGTTGGTCCATTCCGTTTTCCCAAACCAGGTTGACCGGGACATCCGAGGGTGCGCCGAATTTCAGGTAGTCACCCAGTTCGAGGCGGAACTTCCATTTTTCCTGATCCAGCCGGAGTGCCTCGATCTGACTTTCCAAGATCGTCTTCGTCTCACCCTGCGCCGCCGCGAGTTCCCCGGTCACGCGGGCGATGGCTTTGCCGGTGTCGGCTTGGCTGGTGAGCAGCCAGTTATGGATATAGCGGTTGTAAAGCGGAACGAACGCGTCGAATCCGAGCTTCCGTTCGACCTCTTGATCATCGGGCCGACAGCCTGCGGCGAGGAGCGCGCATGCGCCCAGCACCAGGGAAATCAGGATGGTTGGAAAGCGGCTCATCAACGGTAGTAGGTGAATTTCTTGGGGTCAAAGGCCTCGCGAACCGCCTCGCCGACGAAGGTGATCAGGATCAGCATGCAGACGAGGACGACGAAGGTCGAGGTGACGAGCCACGGTGCTGATAGATTGGAGAGACCGTCGTTGAGCAGCCGTCCCCAGGTGGCATATTCCGGTGGCAGGCCGAATCCGAGGTAGTCGAGCGAAGTTAGAGCGAACACCAGCCCGGACATGGTGAACGGCACCACGGTGACCAGAATCGCGACGGTGTTGGGAAGCAGATGCCGGAACAGGATGCGCGGTGTGCCCGCGCCCAGGACCCTGGCTGCGGAGATATAGTCCCTTTCCTTGTCGCGGTAGGCGGCCGTCCGCATGAGATAGGTCAGTCCCATCCAGCCGAACAGGATCAGGATCGTGAGGATGACAGGCAGGCCCTTGAAACGTTCCGGGACCATGCTGGAGCAGATGATGACAATGAACAGGAACGGCATGTTGGAAAAAACCTCGATGAGCCGCTGCGACAGCAGGTCGAACCAGCCGCCGAAGTATCCCATCAGCAGGCCATAAGTGATCCCGATTAGATAGACAAGAGGCAGATAGATGAGGGCGGCCTTGAAATTCACCTGCATGCCGCCGTACAGATAGGCCAGCACGTCGTAACCTTCCGAGGTGGTGCCCAGCCAGTTTCCGACCTCGGGAATCGGCGGTGCGGGATGATACTTCACCGCACGCAGTTCGCTGGATTCGAAGGCGAGGAATTCCTCCTTGCTGCCGGTGCCGTTGAAGCGGTCGGAAACGAGGTTGCCGTCCTTGTATTCCGCGCTATAGACCGGCAGGCCGTCTCCGTCCCAGCCGTCGGCCGGGCCGCTGAGGATCCCTTTCCGCATGGTGTATCTGAGATGCATCCTCGCCTCGTCCACGTCGTAGTATTTCGCGACGAGGCCGAAGTAGGGATTGCGATTTCCGCTTTCTCCATAGATTCCCTCGCGTTGGAGCAGTTCGCGGGAGCGCGGAGGCAGCGTGTCGCCGGTCGGGTCGTAGGGAACCAGCGGCATGATCACGCGGTTCTTCGTGGAGTCCTTCCAACTGCGTTTCAGCTTGCGATAGTCGGCGGGAGCTTCCGCGGTATCACCGGTCACTCCGAAATCCTTGTTCTTGAGGTCGGTGGGGAGAAACGCCGGATAGGTCCACTTGCCGTTGTAGTGCACCGCGAGCGCCCGTTTGCCGACGATGGCCTGGTCCAGCATCGCGAGCCCTGCCAGGCCTAGCAGGATGATGAGCGAGTAGTGACCGCGCTTGATTTCACGGAACCTGCGGATCTTGCGTTGGGTGATGGGATTGGGCGGCCCCGAGATGAATGATCGGACAACGATATAGATCCCTCCGGCGATTAGAATCGAGGCGCTCAGCCAGCCGAACCACAGGAAGTCCTCGCCATTTCCCCGTGAGAAATTGAGCCATGGCAGGTCGCGGCTGACATTGAAGAACCAGCGCGCGGTGGGAAATGCGATGTTCATCATCTCGCCCGCGACGGCGAGTGTCCCCAGTATCAGGATGAAAAGTCCGATCAGCCGCATCATCACTTGAATTTGATTCTCGGGTCCACCATGGCCACCACGAAGTCGGAGATCACCTGCCCTAGCAGCATCAGGAAGGCGGCGATGGTCAGCGTGCCCATGATGACGGGCACGTCACGTTCCAGCACGGAGTGGTATTGCAGGAGTCCGAAGCCCTGGATGTCGAACACCGTTTCGATGAGGATAGAACCGCCAATGAAGATTTCCACGAGACTGCCGAGACTGGTGGCGACGGGAATCATGGAGTTGCGGAATGCGTGTCCGAAAACCGCCTTGGGAAAACTGTTCCCCTTGGCCATGGCCGTGCGGACGTAGTCGGCGGCGAGGTTGTCCATCAGGCTGTTCTTCACCAGCATCGTCAGCATCGCGAACGAGCCGATGACATAACAGGTGAGCGGCAGCACCGTGTGGTGGGCGATGTCCTTGACCTTGGCCCAATCGTTCATTTCATCGAAGTCAGGACTCGTCAGCCCGAAAAGCGGGAACAGGTTCATGCGGGCTCCGAGATGGACCAGCAGGATCGCTCCAAGCGCGAAGCCCGGGATCGAATAGCCGAGGAAAATCAGCACCGAGCTCGAGGTGTCGATGAAGGTCCGGTGCTTCAATGCCTTCAACACACCGAGCGGCAGGCAGATCGCGTAGGTGAGGATGGCGGTCAGCAGCCCGAAATAGGCGGCAATGGGAATGCGTTGGAGAATCATCTGTCCGACCGGTTCATTGTAGATCTGCGAGCGTCCCAGATCTCCCTGCAGCAGTCCCGAGAACCGGGTCTGATAGATCACCGTCCGCGCCCGGTAGGATGGGGCATCCTCGTTGCCGGTATTCCTGCGTTGATAGCGGGCTTGACGGATTTTCTCCGTTTCATAGCGAATCTTCCAGTCTCCCGATTCCACGGATATGCCGGATTCCCTGAATGTCGCGGATTCGACGGCGTCATTCAGGCGTTTCACGACAACCGCCCGGCCATCCCCGCGCAAGACGACCACGGCCGTGGTGTCGGGATTGATTTCACCGCCGATCATCCCGTCGCCGCGGACACCGAACTCGCCCTTGGAGATCCGCGTTTCGCGCGGGGCGAGTCCGAGCCATTGGAGATAGGCGATGAACACGGATTTATCCAAGCCGTACAATTCCTCCAGTTCCTCGAGCTGTTCCTCATTCATGCCACCTTGCGACTGGCTGGTGGATGCCCGCTTGCCACCCTGGTCCGCCCCCTTGGCCGCGGCCTGGAGCATCCGATCCATCGATCCACCGGGAACAAATCGGGTGATGGTGAATACCAGCAGCGTGATCCCGATCAAGGTCGGGGGAATCAGCAACAGGCGACGGAGAAAGTAGCTTTTCACGAGAATGTCAGCCGTTTGTTTAGTCGCCCGGACGGATGTTGCAAGCAGAGGAACCCCTAATTGTTGGTGGCGCCAGGCGATTTTGAAAATTTTGCCTGCATTGCCCGGCAATGGCGTCATGGTCCGCCGCGTGATGCTCCGACGTTTGTGGACGATTTCCGCCATTTCCTGCCTGTTTCTCGCTTCCTGTCAGAAGGAAACTCAAGTCGAGCGGGCCAATCGCGAGGGCATCCTGCTGGTGGGAAATTCCGCGGAACCCAAGGCGCTGGATCACCAGTTGGTCACCGGAGTGATCGAAAGCAAGATCATCACCTCCATGTTCGAGGGGCTCGTCGCCGATGATCCGTTGCATGACGACGGGGCCCCGCCCGGCGCGGCCACTTCATGGGAGCCCAACGAGGACATGACGGAGTGGGTCTTCCACCTCCAGCCTGAGGGGAAATGGTCGGATGGCGCGCCTGTGACGGCCCACGATTTCGTCTTCGCCTACAACCGCCTGCTCCACCCGGACTTCGCCGGGCCGTATGCGGAGATGCTTTATTTCATCCAGAACGCGCAAGCCTTCAACACCGGGGAAATCACGGATTTCTCGCAGGTCGGAGTCAAGGCCGAGGATGATTTCACGCTGCGGGTGAAGCTGCGCGAACCGGTGCCCTATCTGCCATCGCTAACGAGGCACTACACCTGGTTCCCGGTCCCGCGGCACGTCGTGCTCCAACACGGGAAAATAACCGACCGTTTCACGAAATGGAGCACACCGCCTAATCTTGTCGGCAACGGGGCCTTCAAGCTCACCGAGTGGCGGTTCCACGACTTCATCGAGGTGAGGCGCAACCCGCATTATTGGAACGCGGCGAACGTCGGCCTGAACGGGATCCGCTTCTTCCCGATCGAAAATCCCTACACCGAGACGCGCGCGTTTCTATCCGGGCAACTGCACACGACCTATCAGCTTCCGTCCGACCTGATCCGGACCGTCAAGGAAAACAGCCCCGAATTCCTGCGCCAGGAGCCGTATGTCGGCACCACTTTCGTCCGCATCAACACCACCCGGCCGGCGCTTTCCGACCCGCGCGTGCGGCAGGCACTCTCGCTCACGCTCGACCGCGAGCAGCTCTGCAAGCACATCATGGAGGGATTCTTTCCGGCAAATTCCCTGACTCCGAAAATGGGAACCTACGAACCCGAACCGAAGTTAGAATTCAATCCGGAAAAGGCCCGCGCGCTCCTCGCCGAGGCCGGCTTCCCGAATGGTGACGGATTCCCGGTTTTCTCGATGCTCATCTCCAAGCCTGCCGCCCGCGCCGGTGCGGAGGCCATTCAGGCGATGTGGCTCAAGCACCTCAACATCCGCATCAACATCCAGAACATGGACTGGGGATCCTATAACAGCGCCCAGCAGTCGCTGGACTTCGACATATCTTCCGCCGGATGGATCGGCGACTACCTCGATCCGACCACTTTCCTCATGATGTGGACCAAGGGAAATGGCAACAACAACACCGGTTGGAGCGATCCCCGCTACGAGGCGCTGCTCGCCGAGGCCGCCCTGAAATCCGATCCCGCCGAGCGATACGCGATTTTCCGCCAGGCCGAGGCGCTGCTCATGGACGCGCAGCCGATCCTGCCGGTTGCCTATTACACGCGCAATTACCTGCTCCGGCCCGAGGTCAAGGGCTGGCATCCGCTGTTGCTGGACAACCACCCTTGGGCAGCCATCCGCCTCGAACCCTGACCCACCGCCACCCTCATGCTCAAGACTCTAATCGGCCGCTTTTTTCAGGGGATCCTGGTCCTTTTCGTGCTCTTCACGGTCACGTTTTTTCTAATCAAGGAGCTGCCGGGCGGTCCTTTCAAATCCGGTGAAAAGGCGATTCCCGAGCACATCCGGCTGAAAATCGAAGCCTACTACGGGCTCGATAAGCCAGTGCAGGTTCAGTATTACCGCGCACTCACGAATCTCTTGAAAGGAGATCCCGGCCTCAGCCTGCGCTTGGAGGGACGCGAGGTGACCGAAATCATTTCACAGGCATTTCCCGTCTCACTTCAGTTAGGGCTCGTCGCCATGCTCATCGCCATCAGCATCGGCATCCCGCTAGGGGTCATTGCCGCGTGGAAGAAAAACACGCTCATCGACTATTCGGCCATGGCGCTGGCCATGATCGGCATTTGCGTTCCCGCCTTCGTCATCGGGCCGCTGCTCGCAGACCAGTTCGGCCGCCGCTCGAACCTGCTGCCAGCCGTGGGTTGGGATCCGACCCATCCCTCGTCATGGTTCCTGCCCGCCCTGACCCTCGGGCTGGCGACCGCCGCCTACCTCTCGCGCCTGACCCGCGCCGGGATGTTGGAAATTCTCAGCCAGGACTACATCCGCACCGCCAAGGCCAAGGGCGTCGGCAGCTTCCGGATGCTCGTCCGTCACAGCCTGCGCGGCGGCATCATCCCGGCGGTCGCCTTCATCGGTCCGGCCTTCGCCGGGATCATTTCCGGCTCGGTGGTCATCGAGAGCGTGTTCGCGATGCCCGGCCTGGGCACCCATTTCATCAAGTCCATCGAGGTCGGGGACTCGCCCGTCATCCTCGGCAGCGTCATGCTCTACGGCTCCCTGATCATCATCGCGAATTTTCTAACCGACCTGCTCGGCCTCTGGCTCAATCCGCGTCTCCGCGCCAGCCGCTGAAATCCCCACCCTCTTTTCCATGTCCGAACTCACACTCGAACCTAGCAGCTCCCTCTGGAAGGATGCCGGCCACCGGCTCTCCCGCAACCGCGCCGCCATGGTCAGCGTGGTCGCGCTTTCCCTCATCATCGCCGCCTGCCTCATCCTGCCGGCCATCCCCGGACTGATCCTGAATCCGGATCTCCAGAACCTCCCTAACAAGAACATCAGTCCCTCCGCCGGCCATTGGTTCGGCACCGACCACCTCGGCCGCGACATCCTCTCTCGAGTCCTTTCCGGTGGCCGCATCTCCATCGCCGTCGGTTTCATCACCACCCTCGTATCCGTGACCATCGGCGTCTGCTGGGGTGCCCTATCAGGTTACGCGGGTGGCAAGACCGACGCGTTCATGATGCGCATCGTGGATATCCTCTACGCCCTGCCGTTCCTGATCGTCGTGATCCTGTTGGGGAAAACCCTCGAGCCGCTCACCGCCGAACTCACGAGAATTGTCGTCGGTTGGTTCAGTCCTGCCGGCAGCTCCAGCGCGTCCATCAACAAGACAACCGCCTGGGTCGAGCCCATCACCACGCTCGTGCCGCTGTTCATCGCCATTGGAGCACTCTCCTGGCTCACGGTTTCCCGCATCGTCCGGGCGCAGGTCCAGAGCGTCGCGAAGCAGGAATTTGTCGAAGCCGCCCGCTCGCTGGGGCTCGGCCATTTTCGCATCCTGTTCCGGCACATCCTGCCTAACACACTCGGCCCCATCATTGTTTACACCACTCTCACCATCCCGGGAATCATGCTGTTGGAAGCCACGCTCTCCTTCCTCGGCCTCGGCGTGAAACCACCCTACAGTTCGTGGGGCATCCTCATCGACGAGGGCGCCAACCGCATGCTTTCCAATCCCTGGCTGCTGTTCTTCCCCACGCTCTTCTTCGCCACCACCCTCTTCGCCCTCAACTTCCTTGGCGACGGCCTGCGCGACGCCCTCGACCCGAAATCCGCGAAGGATTAGAAACGTGGCTGGAGCGTCTCGCTCCGAGGCTGATTCTTGCGCGGAGGTCGGCTTCTCGCGCAGGCCTTTGGACAAGGGATGCGCTTGCAAGGCTGCAAACCAAAGGACTTCGTGACTGCCACAAGGAACGAACCGCCTGGATTGGGTGAAAATCATGTCATCCCGCTGGTTTTTCCGGATGGCAGGGAGTCGGTGATCGAAGTTCTCGAAGCAATGCCTTGGGTGGATGAGGGGCCGGATCGTCCCTATGGCTTCGGAGTGATCATCGAAGGCATTCCGTTGTTTCGGCGGACGTCTGAAATTTGAAACAAGCACGGGGATATCAGGCAGGCGCCTGCCGGGAGCGGCGGAACTGATTCATGCGTCGTTCCTTAAGAATAGGATTTGAAATCCTTACATCCTCTCCGGCACGTTGATACCTAGTAAATCGAGGCCTTGCTTGAGCGTGCGGGACGTCAGTTCGCATAGCGCGAGGCGGCTGGAGCGGGTGGGTTCCGCGGACTTGAGCACCGGGCAGGCCTCGAAGAACGAGTGGAAAGCGCGGGCGAGCTCCAACACGTAGTTGGCCAGCAGGTTGGGACGGAAATCCTCAAGGATGGTCGGCAGCACCTCGCCGAAGCGGACCAGCAGGCGGGCGAGGTGAATCTCAGCATCCTCGGTGAGGTGGATTTCCGCAGCGGTCGCGTCAAACGGCCCGTCGAGCTTGCGGAAGATCGAGCGGATCCGGACGTGCGAGTATTGCAGATAGGGTGCGGTGTCGCCGTGAAGCGCGAGCATCCGGTCCCACGAGAAGACGTAATCGGTCAGCCGGTTCTGTGAGAGTTCGGCGAATTTCACCGCGCCGATGCCGACGATTTCCGCGATCTC
>Ga0163144_10029556_pt1 | contig 10511 bp, 8 predicted proteins | sample OliLak19BULKMAT1_FD_123175 | JGI IMG/M metagenome (GOLD analysis project Ga0163144, IMG submission 123175) | Freshwater microbial mat bacterial communities from Lake Vanda, McMurdo Dry Valleys, Antarctica - Oligotrophic Lake LV.19.BULKMAT1 | ecosystem: Environmental > Aquatic > Freshwater > Lake...
ACGGCGGGCGCGCAAGCGTCGCCCCTACAAAATTTCTGATGATGTGTATTCAAAATCGCGTCACAGGATGTCCTGTAGGGGCGAGACTTGTCCGCCCGATGAATTTCCAAACGACCTCTTAGGAAAACGCTATACAATCCACATCAGAGAGCAGATAATTTTCCTTTTCTTCGCTCGTCATTTCTTTAACTAAACTTGTTAAGCAAAATTGTCTCACCTATTGTGACACAGAGGGTGGATTGCCGCTACAATTGGGCGAAGATGATGCCACACTGACTTTTCTGGACACAATCGAGGGCTGGTGGCAACTTGAGCAACCAACCCCCGACACTGTAGACCTGATCCCATTGACTGATGAACAGGTCGGCGGCCTGCTTGACACGCTCTTAAACCTTATTTTCGCATAACTGCTGTAAGCGAGTGGCTCGCCTAACATCTGTCGGCCTAGCGGTTTCGATCGCTAGACCGGCAGCGGGTCTTGTAGTTCAAACGTCCTCAGCGCGGCGTCGACCTCATCATCCCACGCGGCGGCTTCATGCGGTGAAAGGGCTTCTGGGCGCGTGGCGGTCAGGGCGAAAATCAGGTGTCCCTCAGCGACGCAAAACAGATTATGCTGCACCACGGCTTCGCCCTCTGGGGGTTGCCAGCGAACGCTCTGTAAAACCCGCGTCACATCTCCGGTCAAGATCTCGGAATATAAGGCTTCAAAGCCCGGATAATTGACCACCTGCGCGTTGCCCGCAGACTCCGCAACCGCCTCGGATGTAATTAGCTCGGCCACTCGCGAGAGTCGCACCGCAAGCGTCGAAGCGCGATCAGCATCATAGGGCGGCATCAAGAAATTAGCCTGCGCGTCCCCGCTGGCGAAAATCATCCATGTGCTAGGCACATCCAGCCGGAAGCCCGGCCCCAAAAACGGTACAGTCGTCATCAATCCACCCTGCTATCCGCAGCTATCCACCGGGCTAAAATTAAAGTCTACCTGAAAACCCACCGCCACCGTTTTCAGTCGGTTGCATTAACTGTTTGATCTTGTCCTTATAAACATCAATGCCATGCCCTTCAATCGGGTTGAAGATGTTGAAGTCGTGATCCAAAATCATGCGATTCGCCCGTTCTGTGAAGATCAGTTGAAGCGGCGCATTGAGGATGCGGGTCAAGACTGGGACGGGATCGGTATCCGTCTGGAAAAATTCATAATCTGGGCCAGACGGGAAAACCGGCCCGGCCCCGCCCAAAACCCGAACCTTCAACTGGCTCAGGTCAACTCCCTGACGCTGTAGGTTCATCAGCGCCGCTGAAGTCACCGCCGCGCCTTGACTATGGACGACCAATTGACCCTCCGGATTGTTACGAATCCAGTCCATGGCGGAGTCAACCGCCGGATTATTGATCAGACGCCCACCCGTCCAAGCCTCTGACCAATCGCCCAATGATTGAAAAAGATCGCCGACAATCCCGACATACGGCGTTGATTTGTTATAAATCCCGGCAACTGGCTTGCCGTCATACATGTCAGAAATATCGCGTAGGCCGCCTAAATGAGCCTCACCACTGGTATTAATCCCGTTGATGAACAGGATTTTGGCATCCTGTACACCGGTCAATTGTCCGTCATCGGTTGGGACAATCGAATACGGGTCAATCCGGTTATTATTCGCAATGTTACCTAATTCAGACACAACACGCGCCGCTATCCCGCCCAGCGCAGCGCCCACTAATTCGCCAATGTTGCCGCTAAATAACGCAGCCGCCTGATGCTCTGCGTCGCTCATCCGCTGCATCGCTGTGCGCAACATATCAGAAATAGCTTCCAGCGCCGCAATCAACTTACCTAACGTAGGTAAGATGTCATCCGTCAATTCATCACGAAAGGCTTTCGCACCCCGCCCTACCCAGCCCCCAGAATCGACCAGATACAAGATCGTCCGAACACTCTGCCGACGCTCATCAGCGCGTTCATGCATCGCATCGACCTTGCGTGCGATGTTTTCAAGCTCATCGTATTTGATCCTAATTTTCATACCGATTCCCCCAGCTCGATCAAACACTATCAGACTTGCGAAGCGTGTTTCTGAAATCTTCTATCATTATATGCCATACTTAAGTCGTCATCACGTCATATTTGATGCAATAATCAATCAGATTAAAATCCCCAACCCATATAGCGATTGCACTATTGGAGGCATTTTGACCGACCCGAAAACCATCTTAGAACGATTTCGCACAACTGCTGAAAACGTCCCAATATCTGACGCTGGATTTTTGAGATGGGACTCAGACCATCAACTCAGGTTATTTGACAATTTATTGTTCATCGCCGACAAATATAATCCACCAAAAACAACGCTTGCGATGGTAAATATCCTCTTGATCGAGACGCTGAAGCCGCTACCCATCACGCTCCAACCCAACCCTGCGCCGTTGAAACTCACCTGTAGCGCATAGCGTTCATAGCGGACGCCTGAAATTTGCGCTATCTTCACCCGTTACTGTTTAGGCTGATTCTCAAAAGGATTTTTTACGCATGACCCACGGGATGTTGACCTTAGATGCCCTCGCCGCACACGTCGAACGCGGCGAGATTGAAACCGTGGTCGTCGGATTCACCGACCATTACGGGCGGATGATGGGCAAGCGATTCGACGCCGAGTTCTTCGTCCAAGACGCCGCCGAACACGGCACTCACGGTTGCGATTATCTGCTGATTGTCGATATGGAGATGAACCCCACCCCCGGCTATACCTACGCCAACTGGGAACGCGGATTCGGAGATTTTCACCTCGTCCCCGACCTATCGACCCTGCGAGTCGCGACATGGTTAGACAAAACCGCCATGGTGCTATGTGATGTGATGGACGAGAAAACCCATTCACAGGTCACGGTTGCGCCGCGCAGTATTTTGCGCCGCCAAATTGAAAAAGTCGCCGCGCTGGGCTATAGCGCGATGGCCGCCTCTGAGTTAGAGTTTTTCGCCTTCGATGACAGCTACCGCCAAGCCGCCCAGAAAAAATATACCAACTTGCAGCCGATGGGCTGGTATGTTGAGGATTATCACATCCTACAAGGCACACGCGAGGAAAAATACGTCGCGCAAGCCCGCCACCACCTCAAGCACTCTGGCATCCCGGTTGAAAATTCCAAAGGGGAATGGGGGCATGGTCAGCACGAGCTAAACGTGCGCTACGCCGAAAGCCTGATTATGGCTGACCGCCACGCGGTTTTTAAGCAATGTTTGAAGGAAATTGCCGACGCAATGGGCGTCAGTGTGACGTTTATGGCGAAACCGTTCGCAGACCAAGCCGGTAGCAGCGGACACTTGCACTTTAGCCTGTGGCAAGACAGGGTAAACGCCTTCGCTGGCGACAAGCCTCTCGGCAAGGTAAAAGGGTCAGACATTTTCCGCTGGTTTTTGGGCGGGTGGATGGCGCACGCCGCCGAGTTGATGGTGTTCTACGCCCCAACGGTCAACAGCTATAAGCGCTATGTAGATTTATCTTGGGCGCCAACCCGCATCGCGTGGAGTTATGACAATCGCACCGCCGGATTCAGAATCGTCGGCAGCGGAAAGAGTCTGCGGATTGAGAATCGCATCCCCGGCGCAGACTGCAACCCGTATCTGGCCTATGCCGCGTCGCTGGCATCGGGCTTGGATGGAATCGCTAATCAAATTGAGCCGCCCGCCATGTTCGACGGGGATATTTACGCCGCCCAGAGCTTGCCCCGCGTCCCGCGCACGCTGGAACACGCGGTAGACTTGTTCGCCAATAGCGCCTTCGCCAAGCAAGCCTTCGGCGCACAGGTGGTTGAGCATTACACGCACTTTTATGAGGCAGAAATCGACGCCTTCAACAAATCCGTCACCGATTGGGAACGCGCACGCTATTTCGAGAGGATATAACCATGCGACAGCGTGCGCCTCGAATGATGAAAGAGTGGCTACTGCTGGTCGGGCTGCTCATCGTGTTACACGCCGTGCTGTTCCTCGGATGGATGGCCGTTATGACTTCGCCGCGCCTCACCATCACGCCAATCGTCCTCATGATGGTCGGCTATATGGTCTTATTCGTCATCATCATTGTGGTCTTTACACGGCGGTTAAGCCGCGCCACATCGCCGCGAGAGTATCAAGAGGCGCACGACAGCGGTATCGTCACCACCGCAAAAATCCTGAGCATCAAGCGGACGCGCTGGCGCATCCGGCGAAATCTGAACTTCCGTCTACAAACCACCCCTGCCCGCTACGAATATGAGATGCGCGTCCGAATCATCCCATCACATGCGGCAGCGTATGAAGCCGAACTCTCGGAATTTCTCGGCGGGGAAGTCCCATCCGTTGGGGACAGCATCAGCGTTAAAATCCACCCCCAGCGCCCAGAAGTAGTCGTTCTGGCGCGTGACATCCCATCGTAAATCGTTTGCTCCTGTGTACAATCGGGATGAATCCGCTAGGACACAAATGGGTTGCAAGCCATCCCATAGCGACACGGCACGAAGTTGTCATTTTGCAAACCGATTTATAGGGACACGGCACTGACGTGTCCGCCCTCAGCATATCTTTACCGGTTTATCCATCGGAGTCTTCACACATGCGTTTACAAGATAAAGTCGCGGTCATCACCGGCGGCAGCAGCGGAATCGGCTATTACACCTCGCTCTTGTTCGCACAAGAGGGCGCAGCCGTGGTCGTGGCCGACATCAACGACGCGGGCGGTCACAATACTGTCAAAGAAATCACCGACGCGGGCGGCAAGGCGGTCTATATCCGCGCCGATGTTTCTAAGGCGTCGGATTGCGAAGCGATGATCGCCGCCGCCGAGCAGAATTTCGGCAAACTGAACATTTTATTCAATAATGCTGGTCTGATGCACAGCGACGACGATAACGCCGTCACCACCGAAGAATCGGTCTGGGATTTGACGATGGCCGTCAACGTCAAAGGCGTGTTTTTCGGCTGCAAATACGGCATCCCAGCCCTGCGCCGTGCCGGAGGCGGCAGCATCATCAATACCGCATCGTTCGTCGCCTTATTGGGCGCGGCCACCCCGCAATTGGCCTATACTGCCAGTAAAGGCGCGGTGTTATCTATGACCCGCGAATTGGCCGTGATTCACGCCCGCGAAAACATCCGCGTTAACGCCCTGTGTCCGGGGCCGCTCAAGACCGAACTGCTGATGAAGTTCCTCAACACCGAGGAAAAGAAGCAGCGCCGTCTGGTTCACGTCCCGATGGGGCGATTCGGTGAGGCCAAAGAGATGGCCTATGCCGCGCTCTATCTGGGGTCGGATGAATCATCGTATGTGACCGGTACAGAGTTCATGGTCGATGGCGGAATCACCGCCGCCTATGTCACGCCGGAATAAACGAGGATTTTGACCATGCCAATGATTCAAACAACCTATTCCCCCGTAGACGGCTCTGTGTACGTCGAGCGCCCGCTGGCGACGCCCGCCGAAATCGAGGAAATCCTGTCACTGGCGGTCATCGCACAACACGCATGGCGTCAGACCACGCTGGACGAACGCGCCGATTTCTGCACCCGTCTGCTTGACGCGATGGTCAGCAAAGCCGACGACCTCGGACGCGAGTTAAGCTGGCAGATGGGTCGCCCGATTCGCTATACGCCCTACGAAATCACGGGCGGATTCCAAGAGCGCGGCAAGTATATGATCGGCCTTGCCAATGAAGCCCTGAAAGATATCGTGCCGCCACAAAAAGACGGCTTCACCCGCTTTATCCGGCGCGAACCCGTGGGCGTCGTGCTGATTCTTGCGCCGTGGAATTACCCCTACCTGACCACGGTCAATGCGGTGATTCCGGCGCTGATGGCGGGCGATACGGTCATCATCAAACACAGCGATCAGACTCCGCTGGTGGCTGAGAGTTTCACCGCCGCCGCGCAATCCGCCGGACTACCCGACGGGGTGATTCAGCATCTGCACATCAATCACGACACGGTTGCGGACGTGATTCAAGACCCGCGCATCAATTTCATCAGCTTCACGGGGTCGGTTGCGGGCGGTCATGCGGTGGTCAAGGCCGCCAGCAGTCGGTTTGTGCGCGTGGCGACAGAATTGGGCGGCAAAGACCCGGCCTATGTGTTAGCCGATGCTGATATTGACTATGCGATAGCCAACGTGGTTGACGGCGCGATGTTCAACAGCGGCCAATCGTGCTGCTCGATTGAGCGCGTGTATGTCCATACCGATGTCTACGATAAATTCATCGAAGGCGCGGTGGCGCTGACCAATCAATACATCCTCGGCAACCCCTTAGACGCCGCGACCACGCTGGGGCCGCTGGTACGCGCCCGCGCCGCCGATTTCGTGCGCGGTCAAATCGCACAGGCTACCGCAAGAGGCGCACGCGCCCTGATTGACCCGTCGAAATTCAGCGCAGACCGCCCCGGCACGGCGTATGTCGCGCCGCAGATTCTGACCGAGGTTGACCATAGTATGAGCGTGATGGTCGATGAGACGTTCGGCCCGGTCATGGGCGTGATGCGCGTGTATGATGACGCCGAAGCGCTACGCCTGATGAACGACAGTAAATATGGCCTGACCGCCTCGCTGTGGACAGCCGACGCCGACCATGCCGCCCGCCTCGGTGAGCAAATCGACACCGGCACGGTCTTTATGAACCGATGCGATTATCTTGACCCCGCCCTCGCGTGGGTCGGCGTCAAAGATACCGGCCTCGGCTGCTCGTTGTCGGTGCTGGGCTATGACAACTTCACCCGCCCCAAGTCGTATCACCTGCGGACGGTGATCCCGAAGTAAATTCACCGCGCCAAAGCGGGCGGGCAAGCCTCGCCCCTACACCATCCGTTTTTGGCGTGTAGAGGCGAGGACAACGCGGGCGCTTTCCCTACGAAAAATCGGTATTCGTAGGGACGGCATTCTTGCCGTCCGTGCGGATGATGTGTAAACCGACGCCAAAACGGGCGGGCAAGCCTCGCCCCTACATCTGACGGCGATAACGGCGTGCAAGAAATAAGGGCGGTTCGCGAACCACCCTTATAAGGTCGTGTATTCAATCACCGGCTCTAGGTTGAAGAACCAGCCGAGATTCTGGGCTTCCGAATCCAATACTTCTTTATTCGCCGGGGTGAGCGGCTCGAACAGTGAGATTTTCACCGTCAGCTTGACCTTCTTGGTCTCATATTCCCACACCCCGACAATCCGCCCATCGACCACCACCACCGGCGAAATCCACCCCTGTGGGCGATACACCAGCGCCTTGTGCTGGGGCGACATCAACGCCTCGACATGCGGTGCTACCGCAATCGTATATATATCAAAATACGGCAAGAGGCGTACCACGCCCGCTGATGCGCTGGCTTGAATGTCCGCCAATGTCGCAGATAACACCGTCGCCTTCCAACCCCCGACATCTACGGCGGATAACTCGCCTTCTATGGATTTGAAAACGCGCTTGGCGTCGCTCGGTTCAAACCCAAACCAGCGGGCGAACTCATCCGGCGTGGATGGCGCGTAGACGGTCAGGTAACGGCGCAAAATTTCCGCGAGGGCGGCGTTAGGCTCAACCGATTCCCACTCCCCCAGCCAGATATGCGGATTGACGAACGTCACATTCTGCCCGACGCTCGGCCCAAAACATAAATCGCCGCTGAACGACGCGGGCTTGAGCAGCGCCGCCCAGCCCGATAACAATTTGTCTTTCAGCTTAGGCAGCTTGGCTTCCTGAGAAATCGCCTCGGCCAACGCCTCACGCGAGATGCCGGTATCGGTCAACACATGCGGGATAGCCGCCAACATCGCGTCAAGTTCACCAGATGTCAGGTCATGGGATTTTAGCCAACTGCCGCGCCGAAAATGCTTCAGAGTCGTCAGCGCCGCGATATACAACGGATAATCGTCCGCCGCCATCAGATGCAGCGTGCCACGTAGCAGCCAACTCTTGACCAGAGTCCGGCTCTCCCACAACGACGCCTGCACATACTCTGACGAGACATCCGTCACCCGCGCCCAGAGTTGCAGTTCCGCCGCAGACATCAATTGCGCCTGAACTGCGCCTAATCGCCGCACAACCCCCACCATATCGGACTTATTCGCCCGACGGGTCAAGCCGTGTTGCTTCATCCGCCACGCATTGACTTGTTCCCATGTCAATTTTGTCATAATACTCCCGCCATCATTCAAACGCACATCTGTTCATATCTCTATATATAATGATACCCCATATCAACTTTGAATCCCGTTACAATCGGCATCTATTGACTAAAATGGGTCATCTAAACCTAACCCCATCCATTACGAATCGCTAAACTGATTTAGAATGATTGGATACTAAGATAATTTCTCAACGGTCTAAATAGGATTTCTATGGATAGCAACGCCTCAAAAGATGTTAAACCGCAACAGTCCACCGCACGCCCAACGTCAAATCAAAGCACACCGGCCTCACCCGTCGGCGCATTAAAATTCCCGCACGCACGTCACCCCAAACAAATCGCCCTGATGCAGCGTGCTATCGGTAATCGTGCGACCCGACGATTCCTTCAACGTGTTGAGGAGGCACCGACCAACCAAAACACGCCGCTTGTCTCAGCGGGTGGACGCCAACCGACGCCCGTCCAAGTCAAGTTGAAGGGCAATGATTATGTCGGCGTGGTGGCTGAAGGCCAACTAGAACACCTCGACCCTTCCGAAGACCCGAATGCCGTCAAAGCGCCTATTAGCGCCGGAGAGTTTGGCAATACGATCAAAAAAGGCGGGGTAGAACTCAGCGGTGCATTGCTCAAAGGGACGAATCCGCTGGATGAGACCATCAACAATTGGCTGTCGTTCGGCCCCGGTATCACGGTCAGTTCATCGCTGGCGGCCTTCAAGCTGACCAGTGATATGGCCTATAACGACCTCAAAAACATTGAATTGGGCATGAATTTCGGTGAAATCGAAATCGCCTTACAGGGGAAAATCGACCATCACTTCATGAAAACCCCGTGGGGTCAGCGCTTTCTTGGCGGCTCAAAACTGGGCGACTTGCTGACAGAGCGCAAGATCGCGTTCAGCGGCACGATCAAAGTCAGTTTCTCACTGCCCGCCGAAGATGCGCTACGCCTTGCCCAAGCAGCCGCGAAACATTTACGCCTAAAGAAAATGGCGTATCAGAACAGCAAATGGGTCAAGAAAATCGCTGAACTTAAGGCCAAAAATAAGCAGTTGATGGCGGCATGGAAAGCGGCCAAAAACGCGATGGAGCGCATGAATATCGGCGCGATGATCGGTGAAAACCGGCGCGCTCTCAAGCAATTAGGGGCGAATGTCGCTAAAAACAAAAAACTCGCCCGTAAACTGATTGCCGAGACCATGAGCTTGTTGAAAGGGATCAGCAAAGGCATGGCCGCGACCCTCAAGAAATTTATCCCGATCCTCAACCTTTATTTCTTGGCAAGCGATGTCGCCAGCGTGGTAGAACTGGCTTACGGCCTCGTCAGCGGCAAGGGCTATACGTTCAGCTTCGGCGGTGAGGAAGGCGGCGACGGCAGTGGTGATGACCTCGACGCGGGTAGCGCGGCAGAAGGTGAAGGCATCGAGGGCGAAAGCGCCGAAGAAAACGCCGGCTCAGCCGACCCGGAATTCGCGGGGCTGGAAGATGAGGCCGCTGGCGGTGGTGACGACTATCAAAAGCCAGTGACGCTCAATGCCAACGCTGAACTGGTCTATCAGGTCTTGATGAGCCGCAATCAGGGTTGGGTCAGCAACGAGGACATCGGCGTGATTGACCAGATTGTGGGCGCAGACCTGACTCCGGCGCAGATGGAGCGCCTATTAGCGACTCTCAACACGGCCAAACTAGGCGCAAATCCGTTCAAGAATCTGACGCGAATCATCGAAATCACCCATCAAGCGAAAGCCGAACCACAGGCCGAGCCATCTCAAGACGGGACGGGGCAATCTACGGCGGGCAACGGTCAAGGTGAAGGGACAGCAGCTGAGGACGGTGCGGGCGGCGGTGGCAACGACCAAGCGGACATCATCCTATTAGAGGACGACCCATCACTGGATAAGGCGGGCGCGAACTCTGCTGAGGACGAGCGCGTAGACCTTAACGCGGGCGAACAGAACGCCAATGCGCCCGTCCCAGCCCAACAAGGCGACGCAAAAACGGCCCAACCACCCCAGATCGACCCTGACATCCGCGACTTCATGAAACGGGCGTTGGTCGCTATCACCGACAAGGGGATGAATGGCTACGCAGAATTTGGCGGCAAAACGTATAACGAGCTTGCACCCGGCGACACGTTCACCGGCATGGTCACGGTGCAGATTCAAACCCCAATCACCGACGGCGAGGGGAATAAATCTGTCCAAAACGTCTGGTATGGGGGTCAAGCCCAGTTCAAAGTCCTCAACAAATTGGGGAGTGGTCATATTGAGGTGATTCGCTCGGTCATGCAGGGGTATAACCAGCACGGGCGGTTTGTCGGGACGATTGCCGCCGCCAAGATGACCGTGGAATCGCAGGGCGAACTTTCACAAAACTAA
>Ga0163144_10029557_pt1 | contig 10511 bp, 14 predicted proteins | sample OliLak19BULKMAT1_FD_123175 | JGI IMG/M metagenome (GOLD analysis project Ga0163144, IMG submission 123175) | Freshwater microbial mat bacterial communities from Lake Vanda, McMurdo Dry Valleys, Antarctica - Oligotrophic Lake LV.19.BULKMAT1 | ecosystem: Environmental > Aquatic > Freshwater >...
AGGTTGAAGCACGCAGAATCTTACAGCCAAGGTATTTTGGTGGGGCCGCGGAGGGCTGATCTGTAGGCGGACGTGGGGCCGCAGAGGGTTGAGCTGTAACCAGAGGTGGGGCGATGGAGGGTTGATCTGTAGGCGGATTTACAAGAGGCACAGTTGGTTGACTCGTAGGCCGAGGCGGATTTACAGGAGGCACAGTTGGTTGACTCGTAGGTGCCATTGTACGGTAGGCCACGTAGCCTTTTTCTGTAGGCGGCTTTACAGGAGAAGCAGTTGGTTGACTCGTAGGCAGGTTTACAGGAGGCGCAGTTGGCTGGCTTGTAGGGGCCATGGAAGGAACAAACGAAGGAGCACTGGAAGGGGCAGCTGTTGGGACCAGCGAAGGGTAAACCGAAGGGGCGGCCGTTGGTTCACCGCCAATGGGCCGGCCACCAGGATCAATGACACCCTCGACCTTGATCCTAAAGAATACGTTGCCAAAGACATCCACCAAACTAGACTTCAAATCGTCTTTTGCATTGAGCTGCGCACTGGCATTGACCTTCTTTTTTTTATGGTACGCCCATGGAATCAAGTTAGCGATTTGGAGCATCGAAAATTCACCAAAGTTCCATTCCTGGAATGCATCGCCGAATTTCCAGCCGCCTTGGAATCCCAAACTAGCAAATTGAAAATATGGGCCCAATCGCGATTTGGTCTTGAGATCTTTCGCCTCTATTCCAAATCCAAAAGAAATCATCTCTTCAAACGAGTTCTGCGAGCGAAAGAGAAACAACGTTATATGATGAGCAATAAGTATTCATTACTGCGTAGGATCCATAACCGTTTCAAGCATTCCTATGGAATCATTGCTACATACTCTGCCAATGAAGTACACCGGAGGTTTCTTATACTTCTAAAAGTTGAGTTGCAAGAGGGGGGCAAGAGGAAATGGTGTAAGCAGTTGAATACTCTTCGGCAACACAAAATAGCAGGACTGCCATACCATCAAGGGTTTTGTCACCCAGTCTGTCTTGATTACGAGCATGCCCAGTACTGTATCTTTGATATGTTTACGATCCTGAAACATAACTTTAATCGTGTCCCAGGCTCCAGCGCTCGTGGCTCCAACCCATCCCATGCCCTGTACTTCTCTGCGCTCCTGGAAGGCCTTATCTGCTGGATATTGTGCTTCGGCCTGCTTCACAATTGCATCTGCATTGAACCAAAACTTGGTACACTCGACAACATGCAGGGTTTGTGCCCGGGTAGAGCCGTCGGTGCGCGTGGTGTAGTAGCGTTCCCCAGTAAACTGGCCGTCCAGCTCCTTCATCTTAGCAAAGGTGCACTCTGGCTTGACACTCAATATCTCGTCAACCGCTGCCTTGACAGACGAGCAAGGCCCCTTGTCGTTCTCAGGGTCATCAGGGCTGTAGACACCCCACGTGTCTGGCTGTTCCTCCTCTTCTTCCTCCCAGTATGCAACGTGGTCTTTGTAGCACACTCCATAGCCAACAGTTTTTTTGAACTTCTTCATGCTCTTAGCAAGTTCCATGGACCTTCTCAACATGGATTTTGCCCCTAATGTCGTCCCAAACTTTACTTCCACCTCCGCGGCCAACGACATCCCAAACTTTAACAAGCCAGATTCCTCACGGATGATTCCAAAGTTGAATTGTCCATTGCCCTCGATGCGCGTATGGACACCCACAGCTTGTTTCGCCCCCCCGGTCTTCAATTTATCGCCTGTCGGAACTTTGAAAACATGCAAGCTCAGTGCTCCCACAGCACCACTTTTGCTGCCGATAAAGTCCACTAAGCCAGCACCTTCCAACTTGAGGCCAATCAGAGGATACCACATCTCCCGGTCACTTTCGGACAAAGACAGCAACTTCCGGCCTCCGCTTGCCGCATCTATGGCTCCATCCATGGCCCCACCGATGACTCCGGCAATGGGCTCGAACATGCCACTCAAGGCGTCAACAGAGCTCTTGATACCTGAAAAGTCCCATGCATCACACCAATTCAGCTTGGGTGTCGATAAAATAGAAAGAAGAAGTCATGAGCAGCAATTAAGCAGGGTTGGAAAGGCTAATTACAAACGCCACAATCCATTTATAACAAATTCTGACGTACCTTCATATCGCATTCATTAATGTCTGGGAATCCAACAGCCTTGAGGGCATCGGAACACGGGATGATCCGTTCGGAAGGCTTGGCACATTTGAGACCCGCAGCCAAATCCGCAAGTTTGGCGGGCAATTCCGTGAGACCCTGCATTGCATCCACCACCGGATCAATCATGTTAGTAATGTCTCCAAGTCCGAGCTGCTGCTGAATACACGGCATGTCCTTTCCACATTTGCCGATGCCTCTTAGTTCTGCAGGAAGCTCGTTGATAAATTTATCATACAGCTTTTGTGGGCCATCAAGAATCTTGTCAAAATCAGGAGGCGCCGGCAAACCAATCGCAAGCTGGTCGAAGGCTCCGAAAGGAAGGAAATTCATATCAATATTAGGAAACTCGACCAAGTTCAACACTTTCTTGAGGAATCCCTGAATAAAGTCAGTGACGGGCTTGAGGATGGCACCAACGACCCTATCAATAGCATCAAATATTGTGTTTACTGTGTGCCAAGAAATCATAGGAGACTGAGTGAGCCAGTATCACAGCACGGAGAAGGGACAATGCGTCCCAAGTTGAGATGAATGATGCGGGAAACTCACTGATAGGGAGCTTTCTGATAGCGTCTAAGATTTTGCCCAAGGCAACGAAGATGTCCTCGATACTGAATGAAATTGACATCTTTGGCGCACACAGCTTTATCAACTCAGTTTCTCCATGTGCACACCCTTCCCAACACCTACGGATGTTGTAAAATATGTTAGAAAGACGTTTGTCTAGCGACAAATGAAATTAATGAGCAGCACCATCGTCATATCAAACTTACAGTCCAAGAATATCAAGTTCAAGGGGGCGGCCAGCCTGGACTTTGCCCCGGTGTTCATTGCAGTTGGATGATTTGGAGTTCCTCCACCTGGACTCACTGCAGTAGACAGCACGTGGAGGTGCATTAGAAAACGACTCTACTCAGCTCAACACTACAGTACAGCACACAATGGAAGCCTCCGAATCAATTCCTTACGTTTTCGTACAAATCGGTGGAAGTGTACGACTAAAGCCACGAGGGCAGCTTCCCCTGTTACACCAAGCAAGGGCTTCGCTGTACCCTCCTTTGCAGCCACCCCAACACCATATAGGAGCCCAAAAGCGGGTACTTTGGATCGAGCAAGGAAGGAGTAGGTCAGCAAAATGGAATTGGATACAACAATCAGATATTTTTTATTTCCTTCTCACCTGTATCCGCTGGGACACTTCCAGCTGGCGCCAACCCACCAGCTCTTGAATTTTCTACTTGTATCCCTCATTTTGTACACGTCATTTGCACATGTGAGGCCGCCCCAATGCGATTTCATATTTCCATATGAACACGGACGACGCATTCTTTTAATTACCGGAATGACTTCCCAATCCCGTGAAGCTCTCTCCCAGCAGAGTTTTTTGAGAATAAAATCCTGGTCATAGCCCCCATCGCACTTACTCCACCTGCAAGGAATAAAAACACAAGACAAGAGTATGATTAGTAATATCCACAACTATGTCAGCATTTCGAAAAGGCGCCGCACACTCACCCAAAGCTTCGTTTTGTCCTCGGCAGTTGAAACCATGGCAAGGTAACTTTGTACGTGAGAATCTTAGCGAGCGGCTTGAACGGGCTGAAAACCACGTCGATAACGCTCACTCCGCCCATAATCTTGTTGAGGGTGTCCTTCGCACTCGACCAAGCACTAGACATAATTTTATCACATAAAGCTTCAAGAGCAGACACCAGCGTTTCGATGTACGTCTTGATGTGATCGATGGCTTGATCAATGCGATCTACCACTCCGCCACCTATGAGATGATCCACCATGGAGGACATACATTTTGACTCCTTTACACTGGCAACCATAGCGGCACCTGAGACAACGTTGAAAATTACATCGGAGTCGAAGGAGTTCATAACTTTTTCCAGCCTTCCCATGGAGTGCTTCCAGCTTTTTACAATCGTTTTTGTAAATCTAGTAGCGCCTTCGTCAACACTTTTTAAGGTCACCTTCATCGCCCCGGCAACTTTTTCAACAGCCTTGAATACAGGACCTACTTGCGGGATTTTTTCTGGCGCATGGAGAAAGGAAGTAGAGAACAGGACATGAAGTAAGAAAATAGCAGCTGCACCAGCAGTTAGACGAAGGAGGATACCATGAAGCGGATGTACTTACGAGCTGTGTCTAAAGCTTTATGTACAGTTCGGACCGTTGTCTCAGCATTGGCGATTACTTTTTGGCCGTTCGACATCTTTGTAAGGACATCATTGACAGGCATCAGCTTCCCTTGTGTTTGCTGCTGGATTCTGAGGAGCTTCTCTGTGTAGTCGTCAAGATTGTCGGCAACGCACCGAGCGCCAGAACTTCTACCATTGCATGCCATTTTTAGCTCTCGAATGTGACCGTGAAGCTCATCCATATGATCTGACAAAAGATGCTCAAAATCGCTCGTATCTTTTGGGAGGGCAATCTCTTCAAGCCTCCTGCGGTGCTTGTGACGCATACTTGCTTCAATGTCATTAATGTCATCCACGATGCTCCTCGAGTTAGGGTGCGGAATGTATCTCAAAATGCGACGCCCTTCTTCATCTTCTTCATCTATTTCTTCATAGTATGTATGGTTGTCCCCTGCAGCTGCAGCTTCAATCTTTTCCTTTCCCTTTTCGACCTGCCTAACCATTTTAGCTTCTTCGTTTTGCAACGTACTGACGATTTTTCCACCTTGGCTCTTGCCCATCGAACCCAACAGGATAGCAGCTTCTTCTTCGCCTATGTGCATTTCCTTCATGGCTTCTTCGGGGGCAGTTCCATCCTTGGTGGCTGCCACCAGGGCCTTTCCCACCTCCTTGGCCTGAGCTTTCAGTTCGTTCTTGACAACAACCCTCTCCGTTTTCCTGGTTTTCGACTTCAGGTACTTCCTAATTTTAGGGCTCGACTGACAGATAGAGAGGCGAGAATTTTTTTAAGCAGCATGCACTTAGCCAAAACGTATGTCAAGCGGGGAAAACACGGTTTGTTGGATGCGACTTACTTCAATCAACTCGTCTGCAGTATGTGCATCAACGTCAAGTTCATCTTTAAGGCGCTTGTAGATTTGTTCCATATCGGGTTCCGTACTGGTTTTGACGAAGTCATTCAGCATCTCCTTGATCAAGTTCTTGATCTTTATCAAACGTTTCTGCGTCATGCATTTTCCTGGGAGTGAGCAAATCGTGTAATTGCTACCCTCAACGGCGACTTCTTCCAACTCCAGCAAGGCAGGAGAATCCTTGGCCTATGGCGAAGCAAACACATTTGAGAAAGTACACACAAGAAACGATAGGGTAAGTCGGTCGATCAGTCGGCCAGTCATCCAATTGATCGCCCCAGAAAGTCAAAGAGATGCCGGATGGATACATACCATTGCTACTTCCAGTTGCTTATCAAGCCACGAGGTATCCCTATGATCCATGGAAGAAAAGTTGCCAGACTTAAGCAAGATCTTCTCGGCCACCTTGATGACTGCCTGGACCGGATCGGCCGTGCCATTCACGTCTTTCTCATGCATCACCTCCATGTGCACCAAATCTTGAATCTCGTGTGCGTCGGGAGGACGAAAGGTTCCATTTTCATTCAACATGCGGGAAAAGTATCCCGATTCATGATAGTCACAGGGTCCATGAAGGAGTTCCAAGAAACGATTGGCCGCCTTTTGATGGTCCTCCCAGGAGAGGTTGGGATCGGGGTTCCATTCACTTAAGCGAACCGGCGTAGATGGTGCCCCTTCCTCCAACCACAACATATCCATATAGGCCTGGCTATCATCCACACCAGGGGCGTCTAAGCTATTGCCACTTTCTTCTTCGCCTAGTCCGACATGTTCCCACGGCAACACTCCAGCATTCCAATCTTCTGGATGCGGCTTCTCCAACTGAGGATCATTATCATCGCCTGGATGTCCTTGGTGGTGGTGATCCTTTCCGAATACATCTTCTCGGCGACTACCACGAATTCCTCCTTGTCTTCCTATCCCTTGCTCTTGCAAGAGCTCCTGCACCTCCTGTTGCAAATCTTGGGCCCAAACAGCATGGCTGCAGCTGACTACCAATACTGCAATAGCAGCAGTGGCAAACGACAACTTCATGATCAATAGGTCTCTTGTCTTCTTTTTTCTTCTTTTTCGGGTGCACTCAGTTAATGAACATATGGATATCCAATAAACTCTTTCTTGGATGATGGATGGGTGGATGGAATGGTAGATGAAGGGACGAACGTGTTTAGCATGGATATGACCAGAAACTGCAACCAGAAAACACTCCCGTTCTGTTTGTCATAACATACAAAAAGTATACTTACTTGATTGCGATAGTAAACGACCAACAAATCACTTGTGTTTGCAAACCAAATCAAAAAGTCAAACTCAACAACGAATCGATGGAATAATCAAGAATAAGAATCAGATGGATAACACCGTGATGATGTACCAACAGATAATTAAATTATGTGTGATTGTTTGTTTACCACGATGGCTTATTCACCAAGATGGCTTGTTTTGAAGCCAATGTAACGAGTCATTTTTTTTTACCAACTACTTTGGATATCCGACTTGGTTCCCCGGTTGATTTCTACATGATTGTAGTACAACCATCATATCTTTGTATCCGACTGCAAGCTACATCATGTGCCAGTAGTACTGTAGCAATACAACATGTGCCGGTAATGTTTAAACTGCACCATAGCTGGTTATCCGAGCTAGTCTTGTTGTTGTTGGCACTTGACTGTGTTGATTGCATTTTGGGCCTAAAAAACAATTTTGACAAACGTGTTGGTCCGAATCGTATTGTTGGTTGTTGGGGTGCTGGTGATGGCCCCAGCCATACGACATGCAGCAGAACCAGTGAGTTCTTCATCGTCCAACCTCAAAATCAGATTCCTTGGGCCTTTTGCATGCTTCTGTTTCTTCTTGGAAGCTGCTTGAGTAGAAAGAAACTCCCTCCTACTTCACGGCAAACGAGAAATTGGACAAGATGAATTGGATACGAAAATGACTCAAAAGATATGCAAAAATGAGGCTGACGTCATGGACATCATCCATCGATCGAGCGGGACTGAGGAGGTCTCATGTGCGAGCTAAACTCAATTAATAGAATTGGTTCAAGAGCCACGAATCGAATGAATAACGAGCGATCAACCGGAGTTCGTATCTCGGACGAGAATCTTTTTTGCTTTTTGACACCAAACGAATTTCGTAATGATTCCCCCAGTGAGATGATGGAAGGGTTCTTCATTATTTTGAACCGCCATCACTACTAGCTAGTAGTAGTACATGCTATCTATTCTACCTACACAGCTCAATTCTTTTTTGGCCACCAAAATGATCCCATAAAATCACCGAAACGACAATCCTAATCTAACTCGACATCATAAGTAAAAGAAATAAAACATGAAACTCTTGACGATAATTTCTCTCGTGTTGGTTGGCTCCATCCATGCCTTTTCTGTGACCAGAACCACGACGACAAGGACCACGTTGTTTTCGACGCAAGAAGCAAAGCCACGCGATTTTGAACGCGCCGTGGAATGCTCGGGAACCTTTGGTTTGTGCGACGTGGACGAATTGTTGTCGTTGGCAGATGACTTGGAAAAACATCAGGGCTGCTTTTTTGAAGATACCAAGGAGGCATGGTTGTGCGACAAAGAAGAATCCGATCGTACCGATGTCGCCGAAGTGCTAAGGATGCAATCGGAATTACAATTGCGCATGGATTATTTGAAACAAGCCAATTTGTTCAAGGCGGACGTCGATGAAAATCGAAATGTTCACGAACGAGACGAGCTCATGGAAGAAATGGAAGTGTTTGGGACGGATTAAAGGAAGAACTGCGTGTGAATCTTCACACGTTGTAATTGTTCCCTGATGAAGGATATGTTGTGTGCCTAATTTCCTACTCGCCAGCTATTGAAAAAAAAATGCCAGCGGCAATGGCACACTGAATGCATATGACTAATTATAGGCAGCACTCAATTAACTCATTAAAATAGTAGCCATTCTGTACAAAACTTGGATAGGAAGGGTGACAAAAAGAGAAAATCCCCACCCTGATCCAACAGAAGTGCACAACACCTTACACATGCATTTGGTGCTACTGCAGCGCCTCCCCTGCCACACTAGTAGCACCTGTGTCTGTCATACAACCTGTGATCCTTTCCTAATGCTACTGCTGTAGCCAAGCATGTGCCAATGGTCGATCCAAAGGCAAGAAGCTGAGGATTCTTGTCCCTGACTGGAACTAGCTTCAAACACTCCCACCTGGGCAGAAACTTACGACTCTTGTTAAAATTATTGCCCGGGTGCATGGAAGGCATCAGGAGAACAGGCTGGAAGGATGTTGTAAATCCAACCAAGTGACATGGAATGGTTGGGAGCCCCCCCCCCAACAGGATGGCAAAACAATGAAGCACAACAAAGCAATTGGGAGATTGAGACTCAAGAACATTGCTGCAACAGCATGTGACCTCATCATTGTGATTGATCCATGTTGATCTTTGTGGCTGTGTGAACTTCATCTGGACTTTGAATGAAAGAGTGCTCATGTGTGGACAAGCAAACCTCATGCCCAACAAAAAGCAATTCACAGCATGTTCTTTGACCATCCCATTCGGCAAAACAACTCAATCACAGACAGACGCCTCTCCACATGACAATGAAACGAGGGAATGACACACAGCCCAATTTAGCATGATGACAGCCAATGAGTGAACAATAGAAACCAGCAGCATCATTTCCAATGTCAATGAAACCGTTCACATTGTGGTTGGGCTCTCGCATGTTCAATCTCAGCAATGGGCTGAAACGCAAAAATCCATCAAAACTGTTCTGTTGAATGACATGTTTCCAACTTTGCAATCAATTCTAAGTGTGCATCCAAAAGTTGCAAGGTGCAACATCACGAAGGTCACACCAAAATGATAAACTGTTGGTGCTTGTTGTCATGTTGTGGTTAAAGACTAATTTTTGGGACAGGAGGGGTGGTGTTAAAATGCTAAACCTGCACACCAAAGACTTGCATTTGCCTTGCTGAATGCTCAGACATGATGTTGCAAAACAGACCAATGATGCGATGGGTCGCATCACTCATTTGGAGCATGTGTCTTGTTTTGCAATGTTGACAATGGACACAGAGAGCATTTGCATCATTGATTCAAAGATTGGCAGCATTGGGGTGAACCACAGCCAGTGGCACCCCGATGCTGTCTCAAAAGAAACTTTGAAAGACACTTGATCTGGAACAGCCACCCCTCATTGCATGCATGACAAGGTTGAGCATGTCATTGCAATTGAGATTGTGACCAAATGAACAGGAGGACAGAGAAAATGAAAACACATCATGGACCTCCTTCGAAATTCGCGTGCGAGATGTGGACAAAAAAAGACAAAATAAAAACCGAAAGACAACCTCTTTTGGAGTCGAATTGGATCAGAGATGAGAGGGGGGCATCTGACAATCGGGCGAGGCGTGGGGGGGCAAATGAAGGGGAGGGAAGGGAGGGCCATGTTTTTTTTTTAGCAAACCCAATGCTTCACACGCAGGAGCTAATCCAGTGCAAAAATGGCAGGGCTGAACTTGGGGAGGAACTGCTCAATCCACAAGCAGAGAGCCTTTTCCTTGATCCAGAAATCGGTTGAGGACCATTGCTCTGGCAATGGTGATGCGGGCCTTCTTGTGTTGGATGGCTTCTTTGTCAGTCTCACCATTGGGAAGTCCGTTGGGCTTGTGGGGGAGGAGGAAGTGGGTGGCATTGCCTCTGTCACCAGCAACAATTAAATTGTCTGTCATTTCCTTCGTCAAGTTGGGCCCACTTGACATGAGCTTGTTGGATGACGTTGTTGATCTTGGCCAACAGAAAAGCATCCTCTTTGCGCAAGGCTTTTGTCGTGGAACCTCACATCTTTCCAAACTGTTGGAGCATCTGACAACGCAATTGTCCATTGTTGCTGTTGAGTCCTGTGAAGGCTCGTTCCACATTGATCAACCATTGGATCACATCACGGGCTGTTTTGCCATTTCCACCTTTCAAGATCTTGAAAGCGAACTTGACTTTCGTCGAGTTGGCGTCAGTTGGGTCACTGAGGAGATTGACTTGGGCAATGTCTTCTTTCTCAATCAAGACGGTTGGTTCTGGGACCAATGGAAGCACCGGCTTCCTGTTGTTGCCAAAGTCTTTGGAAACAGAAACTTTCATGGTGACAAACGATGTGTCTTCACCGTCAAATCGCCAAACAACAAGGGGCGAAATGCAGTGACAACACCTTAACAAAGAAACTTTCCTACTCTAATGTTTCACCACTAGAACAGCTGCTATTACATGCAAATTTGAAAGTTATAAGCAGCAAGCTACCATGCGAA
>Ga0163144_10029558_pt1 | contig 10511 bp, 11 predicted proteins | sample OliLak19BULKMAT1_FD_123175 | JGI IMG/M metagenome (GOLD analysis project Ga0163144, IMG submission 123175) | Freshwater microbial mat bacterial communities from Lake Vanda, McMurdo Dry Valleys, Antarctica - Oligotrophic Lake LV.19.BULKMAT1 | ecosystem: Environmental > Aquatic > Freshwater >...
ACCGGCTCGCCCGCCGCCGCGCGGAACTGCCATTCGACCAGATCAACACCGGTGATGGCCTCGGTGACCGGGTGTTCGACCTGCAGCCGGGTGTTCATCTCCATGAACCAGATCCGGTCGGCCCGCAGACCCTCGGTGCCGTCGGCGATGAACTCGATGGTCCCCGCCCCGACATAGTTCACCGCCTTGGCTGCCTTGACCGCCGCTGCCGTCACCGCCGCCCGCGTCGCCGCATCCATGCCCGGCGCGGGTGCCTCTTCGATCACCTTCTGGTGGCGGCGCTGCAGGGAACAGTCGCGCTCGAACAGGTGCACGACCTCGCCATGGCTGTCGCCGAACACCTGAACCTCGATATGGCGCGGCGACAGGATGTATTTCTCGATCAGGACCCGGTCGTCACCAAAGCTTGACGCTGCTTCGCGCCGGCAGGACGCCAGGGCATCGAGGAACGCCTCGCCCGCATCGACCCGCCGCATCCCCTTGCCGCCGCCGCCCGCCACGGCCTTGATCAGCACCGGATAGCCGATCGCATCGGCCTCGGCCTTCAGCCGGTCCGGAGACTGGTCCGCGCCCATGTATCCGGGGGTCACGGGCACGCCCGCCTCGACCATCAGCGTCTTGGCCGCATCCTTCAGCCCCATGGCCCGGATCGCGGCCGGGGGCGCACCGATCCAGACGATCCCCGCCGCCATCACAGCCTCCGCGAACTCGGCATTCTCGGACAGGAAGCCATATCCGGGATGGATCGCCTCGGCCCCGGTCGCCTTGGCAGCCGCCAGCACCTTCGCGCCGTCCAGATAGCTTTCGCGCGCCGGGGCCGGTCCGATCAGGACCGCCTCGTCCGCCTCGCGGACATGCAGCGCCTTCGCATCGGTCTCGGAATAGACGGCTATGGTGCGAATCCCCATCCGCCGGGCGGTGCGAAAGACGCGACAGGCGATCTCGCCTCGATTGGCGACCAGGACGGAGGTGAACATGGGGCGGGTTTAAAGCGACGCGGGCGAAGGGTCGAGGGTCAGAGATCGACAAGGCCCTGCATCAGCTTGCGAGTCCCGATCTCTCCATCCCAATAGGCGATCAAGGTCGCCCTGTTCTTGTCGATCCAATCGGCGACAAGGCGCTCATCCTTGCCTGCCAGTGTTCCGTGCAGAAGTTTCGCGTCGGGCCGAATGGCCATGATGGCAAGATCGTCCAGCGTCATCCGGTTCCCGTGGGTTCTGCAAACCTTCACCCGCGCGTCATGTCGGGCCTTGCCTTTGGGGCTGACCCAGATAGTCATCGGCAGGCCAGTGTCTTCCGGATACAGGTTCGCCATCTCGAAAAGTTCATTCTCTTCTTCGAGAGTCCAGTCTGCATTGACGGGCTTGGGCACGTTCATGGGGTCAGCCTAGCCGATTTTCAGGCGCGGGTCACTCCGCCCAGCGCGGCGCGCGCTTGTCCAGAAAGGCGCGCACGCCCTCCTGCCCCTCGGCCGACACCCGGGCGCGGGCGATCCGCTTCGCCGTCTCCTCCATCAGGCCTCGATCGATCTTCTGCCCGACGACGTCGTGGACCAGTCGCTTCGCCTCGCCCATGGCCCCCGGCGCATTCTGGGTCAGGCTGTCGGTCAGCATCGAGACGAACTCGTCCATCGACCCTTCAGGCAGGACCATGTCGATGATCCCCGCATGCGCCGCATAATCAGCGTCGAAGATGTTGCCGGTCAGGAACAGCTGCCGCGCCCGGCGCGCGCCGACCGCCTCGATCACATAGGGGGCGATGGTCGCCGGGATCAGGCCCAGCTTGACCTCGGAGAAGGCGAACCGGCTGCCCTCGACCGCCACCGCCATGTCGCAGGCACAGACGATGCCGGCCCCGCCGCCCATCGCCGCCCCCTCGACCAGGGCGACCGTCAGGGCCGGGATGTCGTGCAGCGCCTTGAGCATTTTCGCCAGCATCATGGCGTCGTCGCGGTTGTCGCTCTCGGACCAGTCGATGGCGTCGGCCATCCACGACAGGTCGGCCCCCGCGCTAAACGTTCCGCCCGCGCCCCGGATGAAGACCACCCGCACATTATCGGCCCCGTGCAGGGTCTCGAACGTCTCGTACAGGGCCGCGACCGTGGCGGCGTCAAAGGCATTCTTCTTGCCCGGCCGGTTCAGGGTGATGAACACCACCCCGTCCGCCGTGCCGTCGACCTGCACCAGATCGTCGTTCGCGTCCGGAGCCGGATCGGGCACCAGCGGATGCGCAATGGCGTTCATCTCGGCGGCTTCCGCGTCGGTGATGTCGAGCGCGTTCAGGTCGTTCTCTGTCGGATCGGTCATGGAATACTCCGGGGTCACATCCTGAACACGCCAAAGGTCGTGTCGGCTATGGGGGCGTTCAAACTGGCACTGATAGCCAGAGCCAGCACGTCGCGCGTCTGGGCCGGGTCGATGATCCCGTCGTCCCACAGGCGGGCGGTCGCATGGTAGGGATTGCCCTCGTCCTCGTATTTCTGGCGGACCGGTGCCTTGAAGGCCTCGGCCTGTTCAGGGGTCCAGGTCTCGGCGTCGCGGTGGACGGCGGCCAGAACGGCGGCCGCCTGTTCGCCCCCCATCACGCTGATCCGGCTGTTGGGCCAGGTGAACAGGAACCGGGGGCCAAAGGCCCGCCCGCACATGCCGTAGTTCCCGGCCCCGAAACTGCCGCCGATTAGGACAGTGAACTTGGGCACATTGGCCGAGGCGACGGCGGTGACCAGCTTGGCCCCGTCCTTGGCGATCCCGCCCGCCTCATATTTTCCCCCGACCATGAAGCCGCTGATATTCTGCAGGAACACCAGCGGGATCTTGCGCTTGCAGGCCAGTTCGATGAAGTGGGCCCCCTTCAATGCGCTCTCGCTGAACAGCACCCCGTTATTGGCCAGGATCGCGACCGGATAGCCCCAGAGACGGGCGAACCCACAGACCAGGGTCTGGCCATACAGCGCCTTGAACTCCTCGAACTCAGAGCCGTCGACCAGCCGGGCAATGACCTCGCGCACGTCATAGGGCGCGCGGACGTCGTCGGGGATCAGGCCGTACAGTTCATCGGCGGCAAAGGCCGGAGCGCGCGGTTCGCGCACATCCAGATCCACCCGTTTGACCGTGTTCAGATGGCCGACGATGCCACGCACGATCTCCAGCGCGTGCTCGTCGGTCTCGGCCACATAGTCGACCACGCCGGACTTGCGTCCATGCGTCTCGGCCCCGCCCAGGTCCTCGGCGGAGATGACCTCGCCGGTGGCGGCCTTCACCAGCGGCGGACCGGCCAGAAAGATGGTCCCCTGGTTCCGGACAATCACCGTCTCGTCCGACATGGCCGGGACATAGGCCCCGCCGGCGGTGCAGGAGCCCATGACGCAGGCGATCTGGGGGATGGCCTTGGCCGACATCCGCGCCTGGTTGAAGAAGATGCGGCCGAAATGGTCGCGGTCGGGAAATACCTCGGCCTGGTGCGGCAGGTTGGCCCCGCCGGAATCGACCAGATAGACGCACGGGAGCCGGTTCTGCTCGGCGATCTCCTGGGCCCGCAGGTGTTTCTTCACGGTCAGGGGGAAATAGGCCCCGCCCTTCACCGTCGGGTCGTTGGCCACGATCATGACCTCACGGCCGGACACGCGCCCGACGCCGCAGATCATGCCCGCCCCCGGAGCCTCATCGCCATACATGCCGTTCGCGGCCAGCTGGCCGATCTCTAGGAAGGGCGAGCCGGGGTCCAGCAGCCGCTCCACCCGGTCGCGAGGCAACAGCTTGCCGCGCGCGACGTGGCGGTCGCGACTGGCGTCTGACCCGCCCCGAGCCGCCCGGGCCACCCGCTCGCGCAGCTCGCCGTTCAGGGCCGTGTTGTGGGCGCGCAGCGCCTTGAAGGCGGCGCTGGTCGGATCGATGGCGGAGGTCAGCTTCGGCATGGCGGGTGGTTTAGGGGGGAAAGCCCCGGGCGGGAAGTCAGCGCTTGAGCAACCGGTCACGCGCAGCGTTCAACCGGGCCGCCAGGCCCTCGGTCCCGCCCTGGTCCGGGTGCGCTCGCCCCATGAGCCGGCGCCAGGCCGCATTGATCGCCTCAGGGCCGGCTTCATCGGGGACCCCGAGAATCGACCGGGCCTCCGCATCGCCGAGCGTATCACGCTGCACGGCAACGGCGCGGATGCGCGAGGCCAGCGTCAGCCACAGGGCCGCCCCGGCGAGGCCCGCCCCGGTGATCCACGCCCCCTTGGACAGGGCCAGCGCCCCGCCGGCCAGCAGGGCGGCGGACACCAGGGTCGCGGCGACCCGCCAGTGGCCGCGCCGGGGCCCTTCAGTCTGACGGCCCAGCCGCACCAGCGCCCAGACCACGACCCCCGCCAGCACGAGCCAGATCAGGCTCATGCGCGATCGACCGTCACGCTGCGGCGTCGAGCGCGGGCAGGCTGGCGGCATCGAGACCCAGCGCCTGCATCAGGTTGCGCATCTCCTGGCGCGCCGCGACATGGGCCAGCGACACGGCCACCGGCCGCACCTCGTTCGACAGGTCGGCGACGGTCAGGCCGAACGGGAACAGTTCGCGATAGATGACCCGGTCGCGCAGGCCGGGACCGACGCGAAAACCCACCCGCTTGGACAGTTTGAGCATCCGCTCCTCCAGCCGGCGACGGTTGCGGGCCTCGGCCACGGCCATCCGGTTGATCACCACAATCCAGTCGATGGCGGCGTGCCGGCCCTGGGTGATCGCGCGGTGCTTGCGCGCCTCCCAGACGCTCTCGGAATAGGTCGAGGGTTTCAGCAGCTCGAGGGTCACGGGATCGACCGAGCCCAGCATGTCGAAATCGACGAAGCTGTCGTTCATCGGCGTCACGATCTGGTCGGCCCGGGCATGGGCCGCCCGCGACAGGGCCGTGTCTCCGCCGGGCGTGTCGATCAGGATGACCTCGGCCGACAGGGACTCGGCATAAGCCGCCTCGAAGCGCGACAGTTGCTCGGGCTCGCCCGCCTTGGCCAGAGCCTTGCCGTCACCCAGATCGGGCTCCAGAGGCATGGGCAGGACGACCTTGTTGGCGGCGGTCCAGGCAGCGCGATGCGAGAAGAAGTGCGACATGGACCCCTGTCTGAGGTCGAGGTCGATCACCGCCACGCGGCGGCCGGCATGCAGCAGCCCGCACGCGATGTGGAGGGCCAGCGTGGACTTGCCCGCCCCGCCCTTTTCGTTGCCGACGACGATGACCAGGGGCTGCGTCATGTTCCGATGATCCGAAAGCGGGCGACGACCGACTCACGCGCCGGTCGCCAGGGGCCGCCAGAATCGACGTCGCGTGCGGCCGCGTCAACGAAAGGTTAAGCGACAGCTGTGGACCGGGGCCTCAGCCCCGACGCAGGCATCCCAGCCGGGCCGCATCGGCCGCGCGGCAGACAGCGCGCGCCGCCCCGTCAGGGGCCACGACCTTGAGCCGGGTCAGGGTGCGACCGTCGATCTCGACGGCCTCGAACAGGGGCGAGAGGCCGGCAACGGTCTCTCCGGCCGAGGCAATACGGGTCCAGGCGGCCCGCGCAGCGGCGGGGCTGGAGAAGGCCCCCAGCTGCAGCGTCGTCAGGGAGACGGGTATTGCTGGTGCCGCCGGGGGCTCGGCGCGAACCGCGGCGCGTTCGATCCGGAGCGGCGGCGTGCGCGCGGTGACCTGCTGCACTATGGCTGCCGCCACCATGGGGGCCGCAGCCTCAATTATGGCCGGGGCCGCCTGTTCAACAGCGCCGCGCAAACCGGCGTCGCGGGCATCCCAGAAGTCGTGCGGGTCCAGAACTTCGACCCGCAGATTGCCGGGGTTGGCGACCGCCTCGGCCGAGACCATGGCCGGCCGGAGTCCGCTCTCCGCCGCCGTCCGGACCGGTCGGGATCCGCCGTCGAGCGGGATGTCGGCGACTGCCCGGGCCAGGGTCTCGAACCGGTGCGGATCGCTCTCGACCATACCGCAAGACCCGGCGGCGAGACCGGCGAGGCAGACCAGGGCTGGACGAAGCATTCTGCTGGGCGTCATAAGCCGGACCTTGGCACAGCAGGGTTTGCCGTCCGGCAAACGAACGCGCTTAAGTCGAAAGGTTAATCCGGTAAGCATGAGCGAGGCCCCTGCTCCACTCCCCATCGTGCGAACCGTGGAGGCTTTGCGCGCGGTTGTGCGCGACTGGCGTCGCCAGGGGCTCACCGTGGCCTATGTGCCGACCATGGGGGCGCTGCACGACGGCCATCTGACACTCGTGCGCGAGGCCGGACAGCGGGCGGACCGGGTGGTCGCCAGCGTCTTCGTCAACCCCGCCCAGTTCGCCGCGCACGAGGATCTGGGCACCTATCCCCGGCGCGAGGCCGAAGATGCAGCGATGCTGGCCGGCACCGGCTGCGCCCTGCTGTTCGCGCCGGACATGGAGGCCATGTATCCCGACGGCTTCGTCACCTCGGTCATCGTCGGCGGTCCGTCACAGGGTCTGGAAACGGACTTCCGGCCCCATTTTTTCGCGGGCGTCGCCGTCGTCGTCGCCAAACTACTGAACCAGGTCCAGGCCGATGTCGCGGTCTTCGGCGAGAAAGATTATCAACAGTTGATGGTTGTCCGCCGTCTGGCGCGCGACCTGGATATCCCCACCGAGATCATCGGCGCGCCGACTTTGCGGGACGGGCATGGCCTGGCCCTGTCGTCTCGCAACGCCTACCTGTCGGATGCTGAACTGACGGTCGCCCGGAGGTTCAACGGTCTGCTGGCAGAGTCTGCCATCAGGGCCGCCGACAAACGTCCCCTCGCCGGGGTCGAGCGCGACGCCTATTCCGACCTGCTGAAGGCGGGATTTGAGCGGGTGGACTATGTTGCCGTGCGCCGGGCGGATGACCTGTCGGTGTTCGCACATGGCGTGGTCAACGGCCCGGCGCGCATCCTCGCCGCGGCCTGGCTGGGCAGGACACGATTGATCGACAATCTGGGGCTTTAGCCCTGCGGCGGCTCGGAGCAGCCGCGCCCCGCCTAGCCGATCGCGCCCACGCAGCCCTCGGCGTCGCCTGGCGTCAGTTCGGCGTCGGTGAGGGCCAGGGTCCAGCCGTGGTGGGTGTTCAGGCCCCAGCGGCGGGCCCCGCCGCCATCGCCTGCATCGCCCCCCGACGTGACGATCACGCTACGGCCTTTGGGCAGGGCGGCGGGATCGATCTTGCCGACGGCCAGCGAGGTGGGCTGACCACCGGATTGGCCGAAGCCGTCGAACACGCTCAGCGAAGACCAGTCGCGACGCAGGCCCAGCCACCAGGCGTCGTCGGTATTGATGGCCAGGACAGCCACGCCCTTGCCCTCGGCCGCGAAAGCCAGGGCGGTTTGCGGGTCGCGCACCATGCGGATGGCGGCGGCCATGCCGAACCGATGCCGGGCTCCGTCAAAGGCGCGGGTCGGATCGGTCGGGGCCCAGACCTGGACCTGGAGCTGACCCTGGCGCGCCAGACCCCAGCCGACGATCTCGCGCCACAGCCCCGAGACGGCCTCGACATTGGCGGGTTCAGCCTGCGCCAGCATGCGGCTGAGGACTGTCTGTTCCCGATCCGGGCGCAGTTTGGTGTGGGGCCCGTGCGGGGCATCCTTGGCCCGGCCCACCTGCGCGGCGATCGCCAGACGGCGCTGGAACAGGGCCAGTAGTTCGTCGTCGACGCGGTCGATTTCGGCGCGCAAGGCGGCCAGTGCCATCTGCTCGGGCGACAGGTCCTCGGGGTTCATGTCGGGACAGACGGGCTGGAGGTTCGATTTCGGCATGGGAACAGGGCTTTCACGGGGTGCATTTCGATGAGGGGTGCAGGGGTGCGCCGCCGCCCTTGTCGAGGGCGGTCGCCGGCGAGGCTGTCAGGAGCGGGAACCGCTCAAGGCCTCAGCCGGCGTATCGAAAGCCGTAAAAGCGATAGCCAGAATAGAGGTCAGCCGTGCGCGAACGGAGCGAGAGGGTCGAAAGCGAGGCGCGCAGCGGGGACATGGGTCTGACCGGTTGTCCGGATCGTGGCGATCCGTCCCGCTAGAGACACGCACGGATCGTGCGCCGTCAACCCGTCTCGCGGGCCAGGAGAACAAATCGCGTGCGGTTATCCGCCGAATCCTGAAGGTCGTGGCGCAGAATCGACAAGCCGTAGACCTCCGCCGCTGCGGCCGGTGCGAGGGCGGCGCGGGTCCGGTCGCCCGCCTCGGACACGTCGCGGGCAGCCCCGGCCGTATCGAAGGCCTCGACCATGGCCAGTTTCAGTGCCCCCAACTTGCCCGCGCACTGGGCCAGGGCGACCGGATGGCTGGACACTGTCCGCAGTTCGCTCAGGTCGACTCCGTCGAGGGCCAGGAGCGCCATGCGGATCGGTCGCCAGACATCGCCGACGACCGCGAGACCGGACTGGCGGACGAGGGTGGCGGCAGGCTCGACGTCGCCTATCGTCGAGTTCTCGACCGGGATCAGGGCGCAGTCGCAAGACCCGGATTTCACCGCCTTGATCGCCGCCTCGAAGGTTTTGAACGGCACCGGCTCATCCCACGGACGCAGCTGCACACAGGCCTCATGGCTGAAGGCCCCGGGGGCACCCTGAAAGGCCGTGCGCCCGGCGCGATCCTCCGTATCCGGCGCGCCGTTCGTCACGCCGCGCGCGACTGGTTCAGGCGTCCCGACTTGAGCCGCTCGGCCACCAGGAAGGCCAGTTCCAGCGCCTGTTCGGCGTTCAGGCGCGGATCGCAGTGGGTGTGGTAGCGGCTGGACAGGTCGTCCTCGGACACAGCTTGCGCCCCGCCCAGACACTCCGTGACGTTCTGGCCGGTCATCTCAAGGTGGACGCCTCCGGGATGCACGCCCTCGGCCTCGGCGACCTCGATAAAGCCCTTCACCTCGCCCAGGATGCGGTCGAAGGGACGGGTCTTGTAGCCGTTCGATGCCTTCAGCGTATTGCCGTGCATCGGGTCGATCGACCATATCACCCGCTTGCCGTGGGCCCTGGCCGCCTTCATCAGGCGCGGCAGGCGGTCGTGGACCTTGTCGTGACCGAAACGGCCGATGAGGGTCAGGCGCCCGGGCGTATTGTCCGGGTTCAGGGCGTCGATCAGGGGCAGCAGGTCATCCGGTTCCATGGTCGGGCCGCACTTCACGCCGATCGGGTTCTTGATCCCGCGCATGAACTCGACATGGGCCCCGTCCAGCTGACGCGTGCGCTCGCCGATCCACAGCATATGGGCCGAGGTGTCGAACCATTCGCCCGAGCCGCCGTCCAGCCGGGTCAGGGCGCTCTCGACGTTCAGCAGCAGGGCCTCGTGCGAGGTGAAGACCTCGACCCGGCTGAGGTCCGGATGGGTTTCGGGCGTGACGCCGACCGCCTCCATGAAGGCGAGGGCCTCGGCGATCTTGTCGGCCAGTTCGCGATACTGGGCCCCGATGCCGCCGTCGGCGAACCCTTGGGTCCAGCGATGGATATTGTAGAGGTCCGCATAACCGCCGCCCGCGAACGCGCGCAGCAGGTTCAGCGTCGAGGCCGACTGGTTATAGGCCTTCAGCAGGCGCTGGGGATCGGGAATTCGCTCCTCGGGCGTGAAGGCCGAGCCGTTGATGTTGTCGCCGCGATAGGAGGGCAGCTCGACCCCGTCGATCTCCTCGACCGCCGAACTGCGCGGCTTGGCGAACTGGCCCGCGATGCGGCCGACCTTCACCACAGGCTTCCTGCCCGCAAAGGTCAGTACCACCGCCATCTGCAGCAGCAGGCGGAAGGTGTCGCGGATATTGTCGGTCGAGAACTCCTTGAAGCTCTCGGCACAGTCCCCGCCCTGCAGCAGGAAGGCCTTGCCCGCCTCAACATCGGCCAGACGGTCCTTGAGGCGGCGCGCCTCTCCGGCGAAGACCAGCGGCGGCAGGGCGCGCAGCTCATCCTCGACTGCGGCCAGGGCGCGCGGGTCGGGATAGTCCGTCGGCATATGCACAACGGGCCTGGTTCTCCAGCTTTCGGGGGTCCAGCGCTTGGTCATCGCGGCAAGATAGGCGTCTCGCGCGTGCGAGACAATGAACGTGCGAGAGATGGTACCCCGTGATGACGTACTCGCATGGATCCGCTACTCTCTCGCATTACCATCGACCCGGAACAGAACTTCGGGAAACCCAGCATCAGGGGGATGGGGTATCGCGTTCAGGACGTGCTCGCCATGATGGCTGCGGGGACCCTCCAGAAGAAGTACTGGAAGCCTATCCAGATCTCGATATTGACGACATACGAGCATGCCTTGCTCATGCCACCGCATTAATGAGCGGCAGTGAGATTGTAACCGCTTGAGACTGCTGCTCGACGCGCATCTCCCGGTCGAGATTGCCATCTGGCTGCGAAATCTTGGCTACGAAGCAGCCCATACAAGTGAGCTGGGGCTGCGGGAGGCCAGAGAGAATTTAATCTGGGAGCAAGCCTTGCGCCGGGCCGCCGTCGTCATGACCAAGGACAGCGACTTCGCTCATTGGGCGATGACAAGAACTCCTATGCCGCCCGTGGTTGGCTGCGTTCGGGAAACA